>ERZ772948.126-NODE-126-length-45820-cov-8.334775_pt1 | contig 45820 bp, 43 predicted proteins | sample MGYA00511945_ERZ772948 | MGnify/ENA primary metagenome ERZ772948 (study PRJEB29015, sample SAMEA2737927) | human oral metagenome | biome: human oral; feature: human-associated habitat; material: dental | place: China | collected 2141 ... | reverse complement strand
CTGAAATTGTGGATTTCCTTCTAGCCGAATTTCACAGTGCCGGTCATACAAATCTCCAGATTACAGCCTCTGATATAGGCGAACTGGAAGTACCCGAGCAGAGGGTGAAAGCGGTTAGAGACACACTTTCTTCGCCAAGACTAGACAATGTGGTGTCAGTGGCGTTCCATGTCTCGCGGAGCGAAGCGGTGAGAGCCATCAAAGGAGGTATCGTTTTTGTAAACCACGAGGAAGTTACCAAGGTAGACAAGCGTATCAATGAAGGTGACACGATAGTGCTCCGTGGCAAAGGTAAGGCGATACTTTCTGAGCTCTCGGGGCTCTCCAAGAAGGGAAGAATATGGGCGGAGTTTAAGGTGTTTATTTAACAGAGTTCAAGGTGTTCAGTTCATATAAGATAAGGGAATCATCTCTGCACCATAGCTCCAGCTTCGCTAGCTACACTTCTCAGTGGAAAATCAGCAGAATTGGTGTCGCAACAGCTCCATAACGGTTTGAACTGGCTGCGCCCCGGTGTTACAATCAAAGCGTAATAAATATTTCTCTATATTGTTATTTTGGAGGTAGACAAATGTTTGAATATACTGATATTAAGACTGCACCTGCAGCTCTAGGACCATACTCACAGGCAGTGATGGCGGGAAATACACTTTACGCTTCTGGCGCTATCGGAATCGACCCTGAGACAGGGAAGTTCGCTGGCGAGGATGTGCAGAGTCAGTGCGAGCAGGCTTGCAAAAATGTAGGCGAGATTCTCAAGGCTAACGGCATGACTTACGATAACGTAGTTAAGACCACTTGCTTCATCCTAGATATGTCAGAGTTCAAGGATTTCAATGAAGTATACGCTAAGTATTTCACTTCAAAGCCAGCTAGATCATGCGTTGCAATCACAGCGCTTCCAGCAGGAGCGCTCTGCGAAGTGGAAATTATTGCAGTGAAGTAAAACTCACAATCGATAAAACTGTGCAGTAAAACTGCATATTAAATCAGTTAATAAAACACTGTGACGAAAACCTGTATTGAAATTTTCAATAGCGAAAAATGCACTAATTTCGGAGCAGTAACTATGATAATCGACTGATTTTGCATAGCTGTAACATAAGTGACCGCCTGTAGAAGCCTTCTGGCGGTCTTTTTATTTTGAACTCCAATAAATCATTACGGAAAATTCATGTATAATAGCCATTATGAAAGGTAGGGGGTTATGAACGATATTAAGGTTATTAGATTTGATAATTTACATGATATAGAGCTACCTCACGTGTTCGAGTGTGGTCAGTGCTTTCGCTGGAATGAATGTGAGGATGGCTCATACATAGGTGTTGCAGGAGGTCATGCGGCACACGTTTCGCTCGAGCACGATGGCGATTCGTGCTCGCTTATCATCGAGTGCACGGGCGGTAGTGAGAAGTATTGGCATAGCTACTTTGATCTGGACACGGACTATGGAGCGATGAAGAAAGCACTTCTCGTTGGTGATCCTAAGCTAGCAAAGTCGATAGATGTGTGTCACGGCATCAGGATACTTAATCAGGACTACTGGGAAGTTCTCATCTCCTTCATCGTCTCGCAGAACAACAACATACCTAGGATTAAGAAGTGCATCGAGTCGCTAGCGAAGAACTACGGTACCGAAATCGGTGAATTTATGGGCGAGGTGAGATATGCATTTCCGACGCCCGAGCAGCTATCGAGGGCTACACTCGAAGAACTGGCGGACTTAAAGCTCGGATATAGAAATGCATACCTAGTATCAGCTCCTAAGCATTTCACTGAGCACGGAGTGCCTACGGGAACAACGGAGGAGAAACAAAAGGCTCTATTATCTTATCTTGGTGTTGGACCTAAAGTCGCAAACTGCATACTTCTATTCGGTCTCAGAGACTTTACGGCATTTCCTATAGATATCTGGATGAAGAAGATAATGGTTGATTTATATGGCTTCGACATTAAGGATATAAAAGGGATGCAGAAGTTTGCGGATGAGCACTTTGGCGAACTAGGCGGCATAGCACAGCAGTATCTGTTCTATTACTATAGAAGCATGCAGTGAAGATATTTTCACATTTAATTCATAGTGCCGTGTTGACAACATATGGGGGTCTGAGTAAAATTATGTTATAGAGTTTAGCACTCTTGATAATTGAGTGCTAACAATACGAATAGAACGTATAATCAGGAGGTTACAAATGAGTATAGGAATAAAGCCACTAGGCGCAAGAGTTGTTATTAAGCGTAGCGAAGCACTTGAGAAGACTGAAGGCGGTCTGATACTTTCGGCAAGTGCTAAGGAGAAGCCACAAGAGGCTGAAGTTCTCGCAGTAGGTCCAGGAACTGAAGACGAAAAGATGGAAGTAAAGGTAGGAGATAAGGTTATATTCTCGAAGTACGGCGGCACAGAGCTCAAGTATGGTGGCGAGGATTATATCATCATGAGCCAGAGGGATATTTTGGCAGTAATCGAGTAATTGATTGACCTCTATAGAGATATAGCGGCATTACTAAGAGACAGATATACATATAACTGTAAAGTCAGTAGTTTGAATTTAATCACGCACCATGATTGGTGCATATATATAGGAGGAAGTTAAAATGGCAAAGGATTTACATTATGGAGAGGAGTCTAGAAGAAAGCTCCTCGCAGGCGTAGATAAGCTTGCAGATACAGTTAAGATTACACTTGGACCTAAGGGCAGAAATGTTCTAATCGAGAGATCGTATGGATCTCCGCTAATTACTAATGACGGAGTTTCAATCGCTAAGGAGATCGAGCTCGAGGACCAGGTAGAGAACATGGGAGCTCAGCTAGTTAAGGAAGTTGCTACGAAGACTAACGATGTAGCAGGTGACGGAACTACTACAGCTACACTTCTCACACAGGCAATCGTTCGCGAAGGATTCAAGAATGTAACCGCTGGAGCTAATCCAATGGTTCTCAAGAAGGGAATCAGCGGTGCTGTAGAGGTCGCGGTTGAGTACCTCAAGAACAGCGCAGTTAAGGTAGATGACAAGGAGAGCGTAGCTCAGGTTGCATCTGTTTCTGCTGGAGATAAAGAGATTGGTGAGCTAATCTCTGAGGCTATGGAGAAGGTAGGAACTGACGGAGTAATCACAGTTGAGGAGTCGAGATCACTCGGAACTACACTAGACGTGGTTGAGGGTATGCAGTTCGACAGAGGGTATCTATCACCATATATGGCAGCTAATTCTGAGAAGATGGAAGCGGTTCTTGATAACCCATACATCCTTCTTACAGACAAGAAGATTTCCAACATTCAGGATCTAGTACCACTTCTTGAAGACATCATGAAGTCAGGCAAGAAGCTGCTCATTGTTGCAGATGATGTAGATGGTGAGGCTCTCGCAACACTCGTAGTTAATAAGCTAAGAGGGACACTTGACGTAGTAGCTGTAAAGGCACCTGGATTTGGCGACAGAAGAAAGGCTATGATGGAGGATATTGCAATCCTCACAGGCGGTACTGTAATCAGCGAGGAGCTAGGATATGAGCTCAAGGAAGCTACAGTAGATATGCTCGGTAAGGCTGGAACTGTTAAGGTTAATAAGGATCACACAGTAATCGTTAACGGCGCTGGAGATAAGTCTGAAATCGAAGAGAGAGTAGAGAAAATCAAAGGCGAGATTGAGGACTCGACTTCTGACTTCGATAGAGAGAAGCTACAGGAGAGACTTGCTAAGCTAGTCGGCGGAGTTGCAGTTATCAATGCTGGAGCGGCTACTGAGACAGAGCTCAAGGATAAGAAGCTTAGACTCGAGGACGCTCTAAATGCTACAAGAGCTGCAGTTGAGGAAGGCATCGTTGCAGGTGGCGGTACATCGCTTATCTGCGCAATCGATAAGGTATCTGAGTATGTTGAGAGCCTTGACGGAGATATGAAGACTGGTGCGAGAATCGTAGTTAGAGCACTAGAGGAGCCAGTTAGGCAGATTGCCGAGAATGCAGGCTATGAAGGCAGTGTAATCGTTGCTAAGGTTAAGGAGTCCAAGAAGGGCGTCGGATTTAACGCAGCAACAGAGGAGTACGTAGACATGATCGAAGCTGGTATCGTTGACCCAGTTAAGGTTACCAGATCTGCACTTCAGAATGCTTCAAGTGTAGCAGGCATGCTTCTCACAACTGAGGCTGGAATTTCAGAGATTAAGGAAGACTTGCCAGCTGCACCTGCTATGCCTGCAGGCGGCGGAATGGGCATGATGTAATAGGCGAGGGATATGGCAGCAAGAGCATCATCAAAGACGGATAGAGTAATAGCTGAACGCCTCATGGTGAGCCCGCTTTTTGAGAACATGACGGTAGATGACGTGCACAACTGCTTTACATGCAGTGGTGCACTCTGCCTATCATTCAAGAAGGGAGACATGATATTTACCGAAGAGGATGAACCAACTAAGCTCCACATCCTCCTAGAGGGTGGAGTGAGGATCGGTTACGATTCCTTCGACGGCAACAGGAGAGTCATCGGAAACTTTACTGATACGGGAGAGGTGTTTGGTGATATCCTGCTGTTTCTCGGCAAAGAGAAGTATGGGGTATTCGCACAGGCAACCTGCGATTCGAAGGTCGTATCGCTTCCGCGCGACTTCATGTCCGGAACGTGCGGCAATGACTGTGGCTACCACAATCAGATGATTAATAACATGCTGATGAGCTTTGCGAGAAATGCTTACGCTCTAAATATGAGGCTCAGGATACTTTCTTGTCCGACGCTCCGTCAGAAGATCGCCAAGATGCTACTCGTATATAACGACAGGGATATGAGCAAGCCCATCAATATGACGAGGGAAGGATTAGCTGAGTTCCTGGGAGTGACGAGACCGTCAGTTTCCAGAGAGCTGATGAAGATGCAGGACGATGGTTTAATCGAGATAAAGGGGCGCAAGATTTACGTCCTTGATCCTGCAGAAATCGAGGCTCTTAACTGATAATCCAAATATAATTGACGCAATTTAAATGTATCAATTGAAAAACAATGCAAAAAGGATAGAACTGTAACATTGGTTACAGATTCTGTCCTTTTTTAATGATATGCTTGTGGCACAAACTTAAAGCAAACATTAATTAAAGCAAAAAACAAATGGACGTTATATAAGAGTTGAAAGGAGAAAACAGATGGAAAACCGTATGTTTTGTTATCAGTGCCAGGAGACAGCAAAGGGCACAGGTTGTACTATGAGAGGTGTCTGTGGCAAGCTTCCAGAGACAGCAGGATTACAGGATCTGCTCGTATACGTAACTAAGGGGCTTTCTGCAGTAACCACACAGCTAAGAGCTGAGGGCAAGGAAGTAAGCGAGCAGGTAAATCACCTAGTTTCGCTCAACCTATTCACAACTATCACTAATGCTAACTTCGATGACGAAGCAATCACAGCTAAAATCGTTGAGACACTTACATGTAAGGAGCAGCTACTAAAGCAGCTTGACGATACAAGCAAGCTTCCAGAGGCTGCTAAGTGGAACGGATGCGTTGGTGAGTTCGCTGCAAAGGCTGCTAGCCCAGAGGTTGGAGTACTCGCAACAGAGAACGAGGATGTAAGATCTCTAAGAGAGCTTATCACTTACGGACTAAAGGGACTTTCCGCATACAGCAAGCATGCAAATGCTCTACTTAAGGATAACGTAGAGGTTGATGCTTTCATGCAGAAGGCTCTAGCGCTTACACTAGACGATTCTCTATCTGTAGACGACCTAGTTGCACTTACACTAGAGACAGGTAAGTACGGTGTAGATGGCATGGCTCTACTTGATGAGGCAAACACATCTGCTTACGGAAACCCAGAGATCACAAAGGTAGATATCGGTGTTAGAAAGAATCCAGGAATCCTTATTTCTGGTCACGACCTAAAGGACCTCGAAATGCTTCTAGAACAGACAGAGGGAACAGGCGTAGACGTATATACACACTCCGAGATGCTTGCAGGACAGTACTACCCAGCATTCAAGAAGTACGATCACTTCGCTGGTAACTACGGAAATGCATGGTGGAAGCAGAAGGAAGAGTTCGAGAGCTTCAACGGACCAATCCTGATGACAACAAACTGCATCGTGCCACCAGCAGATAGCTACAAGGACAGAATATTTACAACAGGTGCAGCAGGATACCCAGGATGCAAGCACATCGACGGCAAGTACGGTGAGACTAAGGACTTCTCCGAGATCATCGAGCTAGCTAAGAAGTGCCCAGCACCAACAGAGATTGAGACAGGTGAAATCGTGGGTGGATTTGCACACGAGCAGGTATTTGCACTAGCAGATACAGTAGTTGAGGCAGTTAAGTCTGGCGCAATCAAGAAGTTCTTCGTAATGGCTGGATGCGACGGCAGAATGAAGTCAAGAGACTACTACACAGAGTTTGCAAAGGCTCTACCTAAGGATACAGTAATCCTCACAGCAGGATGCGCTAAGTACAAGTACAACAAGCTAGACCTCGGAGATATCGGTGGAATTCCACGTGTACTCGATGCAGGTCAGTGCAACGACTCATACTCACTAGCACTTATCGCGCTCAAGCTCAAGGAAGTATTTGGCCTAGATGACGTTAACGAGCTACCAATCGCTTACAACATCGCTTGGTATGAGCAGAAGGCTGTAATCGTTCTTCTCGCACTTCTATACCTCGGTGTTAAGAACATCCACCTAGGACCAACACTACCAGGATTCCTCTCACCAAACGTTGCAAACGTACTCGTTGAGAACTTCGGAATCGCAGGAATCGGATCAGTAGATGACGATATCGAGCTATTCCTTGGTAAATAGGAGGTAACGATGAGTTTATTTCTAGGACCTATACATCAGTGGCTATATGACAAAATCATATTTCAGGAAGACCTCACAGATGCTCTGATCGATGCTGGAAAGGCAGAGGGATGGAGCGAGCTGACAGAGGAGCTTGCAAATGAATGTCACAGCTACGATAGACGTCCGCTTGAAGAGGCGGTTGACCCTGACAACATTCACGGCAGCCTTCAGGCAAGAATTGCAGATGCAGAGAGCAGATATGCGAAGCTAGTTCAGACTATCGCAGCAGCAAACCCTGCAAGAGTAGAGGACCTAAAGCAGGCAGCTAGACGCTTCGGTGAGCTAAATGCGGTGCCAACTGGTACTAAGGCAGATGTAGCTTTCGGATACCTCAATAACACTCTGCTCGACGGTATGCCATGTGACAATGTAAATGAAATGATTGGTCAGACAGATGACTCCATCACATGGAGACGCAACATGGACATTCACGCTCAGCACTGGGCTAATGAAGAGGATGAACTCTACTACGTGCTCAGAACGGAAATCGTAAAGGGAATGTTCGAGCCTGCAGGTCTATCATACGATGAGCCACAGGAAGGAACATACGAGATTAGAGCGTAGTTCAAGGGGATACAAAAGGGCACACAAGACTAGAGTGTAGCCACAAATAGGGGATATACTAGATTAGAACTTAGTTTCTAAAAAGGGTATACGAGATTAGATAGTCACAAACAGAAAGTTAATGAACCAAAATCATAACCGAAGCTAGTGATTACATAAAAATTAAATCATAGGGTTGTGGCTGGGCGATTCGCTCGGCCACAGCTTTTTTTATTATATTTTCCGCTCCAACCACTACCGAAAACCACCCTATTGTGCTATAATTTTCAATTAATATCTTAACTTACAATTTGATTTTCATATATAGAAAGAGAGAGGTGCAAAATGGCAATCGTTCTAACAGAACCATCAAGAACATTTAGCGAGTACCTTCTAGTGCCTGGATATTCTAGCGCAGATGCTAGGCCTGAGAATGTGTCGCTCGCGACTCCGATTACTAAATTCAAGAAAGGCGAGGAGCCTAAGATCAAGGCAAATATTCCACTTGTTTCCGCAGTAATGCAGGCTGTTTCTGATGACGGGATGGCGGTTGCATTAGCGAAGGAGGGTGGAATTTCTTTCATCTTCGGTTCTCAGTCAATCGAGAGCCAAGCGGCAATGGTCAAGAAGGTTAAGTCCTACAAGGCAGGCTTCGTACCAAGTGATACCAACGTAAAGCCTGACAGCACACTTGCTGACGTTCTCGCAATCAAAAAGAACTCTGGACACTCGACAGTAGCGGTTACAGATGACGGTACAGGACACGGCAAGCTAGTCGGCCTCGTTACAAGCAAGGACTACAGAGTGAGCAGACTTAGCACAGACACTAAGGTTTCTGAGTTCATGACACCTCTCGAGAGCATCGTGTATGGAAATGCAGGAATCACTCTGTCCGAGGCTAACGACATCATCTGGGAGAACAAAGTAAACCAGCTGCCAATCGTGGACAAGGACGGATGCCTAGTAGCATTTGTATTTAGAAAAGACTACGACTCTCACAAGCAGAATCCAAACGAGCTTCTGGACGACAACAAGAGCTTCATCGTAGGTGCAGGAATCAACACTCGTGACTACGAGGAGAGAATCCCAGCGCTCGTAGAGGTAGGCGTAGACGTGCTCACAATAGACTCATCAGAAGGATATTCTGAGTGGCAGGCTAGAACTCTCAAGTGGGTTAAGGAAAAGTACGGCGACACAGTTAAAATCGGTGCTGGTAACGTCGTAGATAAGGAAGGCTTCGACTTCCTAGCTAAGAGCGGCGCAGACTTCATCAAGGTCGGAATCGGTGGCGGTTCCATATGCATCACTAGAGAGCAGAAGGGAATCGGACGCGGACAGGCATCTGCAGTGCTCGAGGTTGCAGCAGCAAGAGACGAGTGGTTCGAGAAGACAGGTGAGTACATTCCAATCTGCTCCGACGGCGGAATCGTGTACGACTACCACATGACACTAGCACTCGCTATGGGCGCGGACTTCATCATGCTAGGCAGATACTTTGCAAGATTCGACGAGTCACCATCCGCTAAGGTTATGGTAAATGGCAACTACATGAAGGAGTACTGGGGCGAAGGTTCTGCGAGAGCTCGTAACTGGCAGAGATACGACCTCGGCGGCGATAGTAAACTCAAGTTCGAGGAAGGTGTTGACTCCTACGTTCCATATGCAGGATCGCTGCACGACAACGTAAACCTCTCTCTAGACAAGGTTAAGTCGACAATGTGCAACTGCGGAGTTCTATCTATTCCAGAGCTACAGCAGAATGCAAAGCTCACACTCGTATCGGCAACAAGCATCATCGAGGGTGGAGCGCACGACGTTGTACTCAAGGACAATAGCGTAGCAACAGTAAGACGTTAGGAGCGATAATGGCTAACAAGATATTAATTATTGATTTTGGCGGACAGTACAACCAGCTTATCGCCCGCAGGGTTCGTGAGCTCGGCGTGTACTCGGAAGTTCATAATTTCGAAAGCATAACAGTTGATAAGGTCAAGGAATTTGACCCATGTGGCATCATATTCACAGGCGGACCACAGTCTGCATACGGAGAGGGTGCACCAGCAATCGATAGAGGCGTGTTCGAGCTAGGACTCCCGATACTCGGCATCTGTTACGGCGCACAGCTTATGGCACACGTGCTTGGCGGTAAGATCGGAACAGCTCCGACGAGCGAGTACGGCCGCACCGATACAGTGGTTGACTGCAAGGAAGACCTCTTTGCAGGGCTCAGCGACGAAACCGTAACATGGATGAGCCATACAGACTATATCAGTGAGGTACCAGAGGGCTTCAAGATTACGGCGCATACAGAAAACTGCCCAGTTGCAGGTATGGAAGACAGGGAGAGGGGCTACTACGCAGTGCAGTTCCACCCAGAGGTAAACCATACAGCAGAGGGCACAGAGCTGCTTAGCAACTTCATACTAGGAGTGTGTAAGTGCGAGCAGGACTGGAAGATGGATTCCTTCGCTGAAAAGGAAATCGCAGAGATCCGCGAGAAGGTTGGAGACGGCAAGGTGCTACTTGCGCTCTCTGGAGGCGTTGATTCCAGCGTAGTTGCGGCACTTCTGGCAAAGGCAATCGGCAAGCAGCTGACCTGCGTGTTCGTAGACCACGGACTACTCCGTAAGGACGAGGGCGACCAGGTCGAAGAGATATTTGGCAGCAAGGGTGAGTACGACCTCAACTTCGTGCGTGTAAATGCTCAGGAGAGATACTACGCAAAGCTCGCTGGCGTGACAGACCCAGAGACGAAGCGTAAGATCATCGGTGAGGAGTTCATCAGAGTGTTCGAAGAGGAAGCCAAGAAGATAGGCGCAGTTGATTTCCTAGCTCAGGGAACAATCTACGCAGACATCATCGAGAGCGGCCTCGGCAAGTCGGCAGTTATCAAGTCACACCATAACGTGGGCGGACTACCAGACCACGTTGATTTCAAGGAAATCATCGAGCCACTCCGCATGCTGTTCAAGGACGAAGTGCGAGCACTAGGAAGAGAGCTCGGCCTCCCAGACCATCTGGTTGACCGTCAGCCGTTCCCAGGGCCAGGACTCGGAATCAGAATCATCGGCGAAGTTACAGCTGAGAAGGTTAAGATAGTGCAGGAAGCTGATGCAATCTACCGTGAGGAGATAGCAAAGGCGGGCCTCGAAGGTTCAATTAGCCAGTACTTCGCAGCTCTAACTAATATGAGATCAGTCGGCGTAATGGGTGACTTCCGAACGTATGACTACGCGGTTGCAATCCGTGCGGTCGAGACAGTTGACTTCATGACAGCAGAAGCCGTGGAAATTCCATGGTCAGTGCTGCAGAAGGTGATGAATAGAATAATAAATGAGGTGGATCACGTGAATAGGGTGTTCTACGATCTGACCTCTAAGCCACCGGGAACGGTGGAGTTTGAATGATTGAACTACACGGAAAAGGGTGGGTCGCATAACTGCGACCCACCTTTTTTCGATGTAGTTCCTCCGCTAGGACCGCCAGCGAGGCAAGTCCGAAGGGCGAATGTGAGATGTTGCGGTCTACGGTGTACTAGTAGTAGGATGTGTGTCCTCTACTAAGACTGCCCATAAAACAAGCACAGGGTGCGAAGTTGAGTGGTTGCAGTCGACGGTGGATTAGTACAGAGATGTAGTTCTTGCACCATGGCTTATTATATAATGAATCTAAAAACTAATGAAATTAATATAAATACCCAATATAAAATGATAAATTAGACTTATATATTTAGTAATTATATTTATAAGGTGATAGACTGTTTTTATATAAAATAATTAAAATAAACTGTAGAATCTAATGATATACAATAAATAAACAAATTAATTTTAGTTGAATATATAGCTATTTAATAAAGTATGAACTAATATATATAGTCAAGAGGGAATTAATGTTAATGGTCGTATTGACTTATGGTTATGAAAAATGAACGATATATCAAAAGAAATTAGGACATTGTTCTTACCTGCAGCATTTATAAAAGATGGCTATGTAAGGATCGAAGGCAAAAAAGGTGATGATACATACGAGGATTATTTGCGAGAATTACTAAATGAATCTGAACATTTCATGATGTTAACAGAAGGTGAAAAGCTTGAAAGACCTTTAGTTGAATATAATGGAGAAAATGATGCAGTTTCAGAAAAATACAGCATTGATTTTAAATTAATTTTAGGACATAGTGCACAACTAGCAATAGCAAATACATCCGATCAAATTTCAACTAATAAAGATAAATCTATTTACTTATATAATAGACCAATGGGTGAGGGCGAGTATAGTGCTGTGCGTTTACATTCATTATTGCGAAATTATAGTAAAAATGCACTAGAAGAAATAATTGCAGGTGAATATTTTCAAAATAAAAATATAGATCATATAGAAAAGACAGATATTAAGTGTTATCTTAAATCATTAATGTATAATAAAAATCTACTTCTATTCTACCCTGTAATTTTTTATTTAGTTGATAAAAGTAACATTAAAGCGAGTGGTTTATGTGAATTCTTATTTACGCATTTTAAAAATTCTTTGATTATAAGAAAAGAAAAATATCCAGGTTATGATACATATTTTGCTACTATATTCGAAAAAAAACTTATGCTTTTAAAATATGAAAATAATGAGTTGGTTTTTGTAGAAAATATTGATCTTGAAAAAAGCACTACATTTGCAAGAATAAAAGGATATTATGACAGCAATTTAAGAGTCAGAACATATTTGTGACGATTACATAGCTAGGTTATAACAATAAAATACTAGATAAGATATAAAATTGTCAAATTAGTGTATAATTATTTTACTTCATAAATTGCAATTGCAAATTGAACACTAACTAACATTTTGAACCTTGGTAACTGAATACAATTGATCGAGAAAAGCTTCAAACAGTTCTTCCGGTGTCATATAACCAAGTATCTTACGATGAAGAGAGTTCATGCTGTCAGCATATTCGAGGATATGCTTGGCAGAATATCTATCAATAGATATTCCCTTAGGTACAAAGCGTTTGAAAATGCAGTTATGACTTTCATTTTGAGGTCTATCCCAAGATGAATAAGGATGTGTAAAATACACAAGAACCCTATACTTTTTAAGGTTGCTGAACTCGGAGAATTCTGTTCCGTTATCAGCTGTAATGGTCTTGAATACAGAGGCAAATTTTTCTCCATATTCCTCTCTCAGGACATCCATTGCCGTCATAACGGATAAAGAATCTTTACCGGAAATCTTCATCGCTATATAGAAGTCTGTGACCTTTTCGACGATGGTAAGGACTACAGATTCGCTACCTGACTTCTTTCCGACGACTGTGTCGATTTCCCAGTGACCAATTTCTTCTCGCGATGCAGCAACCTCAGCCCGTTCATCTATACTACGCCTAAGATTCGCTTGTTTTTACGGATTCTAGCCTTCTTGGATCTGCGCTTTAATGCTTCAGGAAGATCAAATGGCGTAAGTGATATGGTCCCGTTCCACACGGCGTTGTAGAAAATCTTTGTACAGATAATGTCTTCGCTTGGAAACAGATCATGTATCTGAGCATAGCCTACGCATGCATCAATAGACCAGTATTTGCTGCGAATCATACTGAGAGCCCAAACAACAAAAGGGTTATCTGCTGTAACACGAGTATGCTTATGGCAACATGAGCGATTTGCTTCGTATCGGTTCTGACCACGTCTGGCTGAGTATTTAGGGAAGCGCCCACGAGCTCCATTACGTTCACCTGTACCTCTTCTAAGCTCATACATAATAGTTGATGGTGAATAGTTCAGTTCATCGGCGATTCTGCGCATAGAATATTTCAGCTTGCGAAACACCTTGATGCTGCATTTATCTTCAAAATTTAAGTGCTTTCCTCTTTTCCGATCAGTGTTAATAGTAGTAGAATTGATATGACCCATGTTGGACTCCTTTGATAGATTTTGTTTTGTGGTGATTCAATTCTACCAAAATATCCATCGTGGGTCTTTCTATATTCAGTTGTTCAAGTTTATTTTACAATTAACCAAGATAATTCCATATCCTAGAGATGAAGAAACCATTACAAGCATGAAGATTATTTCAATGGATACAGATTCTCTTAAGAAGATAATTGGAAATAAGGTCAAGTATAAGTATCTGTATGAAATATTTGACAAATACCATGAAATGCCATTAGAGACTGTAGATTGGCATGATGGGATGATAAAAGAGGTTACTGGAGAGTATAAAGCATAAATTTTTTTCGTGCTTTTAAAGGAGAATGTGAATTTTGGAAGAAAAAGACATATTAAAAAGGTTAATTAAAAATGATTCATTATTCAATATGATTGGTGTTATTGTTCAACAATATGACATTCTTCCAAATAACAAAGAACATATTGGTGCATATATAGAATATCAAGATATACAAGAACTTAGAGATGAATTTGTTGAAGAATTATCTTACACAATTGTTGATTGGATTTATAGTTCAGAAAAATATGAAGAAATTAAGAAAAAAATGGTTAATAGTGGTATGTCTGAAGCGGCGGCTTCGGAATATATCGGCAGAAAGGCTAAAAATAAATTTAGAGCCAATAAAAATAGTGAGAATGTTTTGATTCAGGGTCAAATGGGAGAATTACTACTTTATCATTTTATTCAAAAGTGCATGAAAGCAGTTCCTTTACTTAGAAAAATGAATATAGCTACATCTTCTGATCATGAAAGATTTGGTGCTGATGCAATACATTTTAAAATAGAAAATGATAAAAATATAATTATATTAGGAGAAGCCAAAACATATACATCTAAATATAAATTTAATGAAGCTTTTTCTGATGCGTTAGATAGTATATTGAATACGTATAATAAACATAGATCAGAGCTTGGATTATATATACATGAAGATTTTTTAGATGATGAAATGAATGTAGTTGCCGAAAAATATTTGAATAATACTTTAAAATCTGTAGAAATTCAACTGGTAAGTATAGTGACCTATAATGAATTATCCCAAATTGATAAAATCGATGAGAATACTATTAGAAATAATATAAAAAAAATAATTGAAGATAGATATAGAAATTATGACAAAAATAAGATTGATATGAGAAAAAATCCAATATTGTCGAGAATCACTTACATAGTATTTCCGGTTTGGGATCTAAAAGAATTAGCAGAAAAATTTCAGAAACTAATATAGAGAAAGGGGGAATAAATTAATGAAGCAACTAAAGAATGATATTCTTGAACAGTGGTTAAATATTGAGTTAACTTCAATTGCTCATAAAATGGGGCTGATAAATGCTAACAGAGTAGTTAGCTATAATGAAACATTAATATATAACTCTGTTAGATGCTTGGATTATGAATCTATTATGGTTGCTGCTCCCGATGTTAATTATATTATTACTGTTATTGGTCTAATGTGGGAACATATTAATTTTGAAGAATATGATTTTAGAAAAATCATTGTAAAATTTTTATCCAGAATAGGTTATCCAACCTCAGCTATTATATGTGATGAGAATTTTGATAGAGCTAATTGTGAATTTACTGTATTAGACAGTTATATCGATGAGATAACAACAACACTAAATCAGTTAAATAATGAGGTCAATATAGGTAATCGTAAGTATTTATTAACAAAATTTCAAAAGAAAATTTGGGACAGTATGGATAATGATAAGATTTTAGGGATTTCTGCCCCAACTTCTGCAGGAAAATCATTTGTGATTCTATTAAAAATAGTAAATAGATTGCGAACTGAAAATATTGACATTGTATACATCGTTCCTACATTGAGTTTACTCAATCAAGTGATGGAAGACTTTAATCGTGAATTAAAAGCTAACGGTGTTGATAATTATTGGATTACTAATTCTTTTGATGGAAAGCAAAAAAAGGATAAAAAGAATATCTATGTAATGACACAAGAAAAAGCTATTGCAGCATTTGATAATTTTGATGAGGCTTTTTCTAAAAAACTGATACTTGTAGCGGATGAAATTCAAAATATAGAAAGGCTTGAAGAAGATTCAGATCAACGAGCGAAAATATTATTTGATACATTAGCAGAATTTAGATACAAAGATAATGTTGACAAAATTATTATTTCTGGTCCTAGGATAGAAGAAATTGATAAGGTAGGAGAGAGTATTTTTGGTAGTAAGACTATTGATCATACGACGAACTTTAGTCCAGTTTTAAATTTGACTTACAGTATAAAGAAAAAAGATAAAAGATATTTTTTAAAACAGTACTGTATTCTTACTAAAAATCCATTAGTAATAGGGATTGAAAATACTAATCTTATAAAGTGCTATGGCAAGAAGATATATACTAATGATTATTTGGAATATTTGAGTTGTATTGTAAATAAAATTGGCAGGAATTCACAAAATATTATTTTTGCACCGACATCTTCTACTGCAAGAAAAATTGCGGTAGCGTTAGAGTTTCCCGTAACACAATATAATTCAGACTTAGTAGAGTATTATCGGAAGTCTGTAAGTGAAAATTATTCTTTATGCGAAACACTTATGAAAGGTGTTGCATATCATCATGGGAAATTACCTTTGCATGTGAGAAGAACTTTGGAGGTGGCTATAGCGAATAAAAATGTGTCTAATGTTGTATGCACTACTACGCTACTCCAAGGAGTAAATTTGCCTGCACAAAATATATTTATTAGGAATCCGCATTTATATATTAAGAAAACTTCGGAAGCAGTAGAATTAACGAATTATGAAATGGCTAATCTTCGTGGTAGAGCGGGTAGATTATTAAAAGATTATGTGGGAAGAACTTTTGTAATGGACGAGGATGCATTCGCAGAAACAGAAGGTTATGAGCAAATAGAATTTTTTGATGATGAGAGTAAAGAACTATCGACTGGTTATGAACAAAAATTTCAAGAGTATAAATTGGAAATTGAAGAGGCTCTTAAGAATGACAAGGTTGTGGATGAAACCATGAAAAAGTATGGATATATAATATCGTACATAAGACAGTCAATTTTAAGATATGGCAAAGATTCAAAATTTAGAATGGATAATGTAGGAATAAAACTCACACAAAAACAGGTTGCTGCAATAATATTGAAACTTGAAAACTTAAGTATACCAAAAGAAGTTTGTTATAAAAATAGGTATTGGGATCCATTTGTTTTAGAAAAAATTTATACGGACTTTGACCTGATTGTTCCTAAAACTCCATCTGAAAAAGGTGCGAAAAATAAACTAGACAAGATACTCAAATGGCTGAGAGATAAAGAAGAAACAGCATTTATGTATAAAAAATATATCCCCTCTTTATATCAGAATGGACGATCAAGAAGTATAATGGTTTCACTTGGGTTAGATTGGGCTAACGGTATAAAGTTATATGACATATTTAATAATGATAGATATAAAGGGGATAGTGGTTCAGAAAAAATTGATGAAACAATTGAGTTGTTGCAACAAACAATATCTTTTAATCTTCCTTTGTTATTAAAGCCTATATATGATATAAAAAATCAGGATAGTTGTTTTTTGGTTTGTATGCAATTAGGCGCAATAAATAATATTACAAGAGCGATGATTGAAATGGGGATTCCGCGTGAGACATCACTTTATTTGTTTGAAAAAATTTTTCCGAATTTTAAAGGAAATGAAAAAAGTGAATTGTCAGAAGAAAACATAAGAGAAATAATTAAACAACATTATGATAATCTACCGTATTGGATACAGGTTCAGTTGAATTTTATAAAATGATAAAATGCTTTCGTGCTTGCAATATGCTTGCAAAAAATCTGATAAACAGAAATAAAATGGATAATGGAACTAAAACCGACATAAAAAACCTTGATTTTATGCCGTTTATACAAAACAGTATCAATGGACTTATCGAGTGGGAATGATGGAACTACACAAAAAAGGGACTGTCCAAGAAGCGAGCGATAGCGAAGCTGATTGGTTGCAGTCGATGGTGTCAAAATTTCGTAATCTAAAGAGGGGATTTATAACTAAAGTTTTTGAATTATACTATACGTCAAATACCTTCTATATTGCTTTCTTATAAGAACTATATGTATTGGATTAAGTGCATACTTATGATAAATTAATTATATATTGATTGAATATGCACTTAACAAACGAAAAGCCTTCCATTATTTTGGCCCTTATGGAAAATAGCTAATGGTATAGTTGAAGTTGTGGAAGAGGTGTAAAATATGGGATTTTGGATATTTATGTTCATCATCACATTATTAATACCTGCTGCGTTATTATTAACTTGGTATTTATGCCCGAAGCTCAAAACGATGAATAATGCAAGTGGATATAGAACGAAGCAGTCTATGAAAAATCAAGATACATGGGATTTTGCACAAAAACATTGTGCAAAAATATCGCTATATATGTTTTTCCCTTCGTTAATATTGACAATTGCAATTATGACTAGAGTTATTAATATGTCAGTGGATAGGATAGGCTGGATAGGGCTTGGTATTATAATAATTCAAATGATAAGTTTTGTTGTAATTATTATATCTACTGAAAAATCTTTAAAGAATACCTTTGATGAAAGTGGAAACAGAGTGTAAAGAACTACCTATTTACAGGGAGAGATCAATCCCAGTTTCGTTTAAATTATCGAACAGTATAAAAGATAGAGCACATGACTTTAAGATAATAAAATAGGACATCAAAGTTTTTAGGGTCTGGTTTTATGGTCTTACGAAAAATGTTCACAGAAGTCTTCTAGCATTTTGGGTAGTCTTTTGTATAAAAGTAGGGATATAGAAAAAAGGCTTTTAGGAGGTACAACATGCTAACGATAAATGATATTCTGAATGACAACTTTGAGTGGGATGAAGTCGTAATTGATGATGATGAGTTTGAGGAATTAAGCACAGAGCTTATTATTGATTTTCTTAAGAAAAATACTCCGAAAGAAAGGCAGCTATTAGCAATAAGTTGGAGCTTTGATAATTCTAAAAAAGTAATCCAGTGGATTGTTGAGCAGCCGGATACTGACAGAGGTACAATCCTTTATTTGTACTGGTACATGACACCTAGTTTTTTTAAAGAGAACTGTGCAGACAGAAAAGAGTGTGAAGAAAAATATTCATGGGGTTTAGAAGATTATGACGTCATAAGTACCATTGAGAAAAACTATCTTTCAGATTTCTATAACGAACAAATTTACGCATTTAATCCGACTAACGATTCATATTCCGAAGGATATGATTGGACAAAAGAATATGACGAAAGTAAAGCAAAAGTAAAGATACCTGATGTAATGTTTAAGGCATTAGAAGGTGAAATTCTTGAAAATCCAGGTTGGGATGAAGGGATTCCAACTGATCTTTCTGAAATTATGGACAAACTTTACAGCGCTATGGATGAATAGAAAAATTCCAATTTATCTAGCTCATTCGAAATATGCTTACAGAAGCCTTCCATCATTTTGGTGGGAGGCTTTTAGGTAATAGTGGATGATATATAAGTAGCTGTAGAGGAATAAAATGAAACCTTGGAGTAAACTTCAAATACAAATATTATGTTAAAGCTCATGCGAGGGATTATGGAAACATATAAAATTGCACATTTTGGAACTTTTGATGCATCTCAGGTGGACTTGGAAATAATAGCAATTTATAACAACGATTTAGAAGCATTGAAAAAACTGCTCGGGAAAAGAATTAATAAGATTATTAAAATAAATGGAGCATATCCTGAGCCTTTTACTCCGCTTGAAGTAGCACTGTACTTGAACAAAAAAGATATAATCAAATATTTATTTGATAACAATGCATCACACAAAGGAAAATTCCACCCAAAGCCGATTGAAATTGCGGTAAGGTGTTGTGATGCCGAAACAGTGCGGATGTTTCAAAATGATTTGGAAAGTTTGGACGAAGAGAAAAAAGCTGAGCTTTTAAAAACGGCTTTTTGGGGAGATCATACGGCTGAAAATATAGATGCTTTGGAGAGTCTCGGTATCACCATCGCCAAATACGGCGGACTTATGCTAAGATATTCAGCTTTTAATAATGATATTGAAACGGTGAGACTTTTCTTAGAAAAGGGCGCCGATGTAAATTATCACAAAGCGGACTCGGTATTTAACGATACAAGTACACCAATATTGGAAGCTGTGAGATGCAGTAATCTTGAAATTGTTCGTTTGCTTATCGAGCATGGAGCGGACACAAGTATCAAAAATAAGCACGGAGAAAGACCATATTCTCTTGCCGTTAAGAATGGTAACAGAGAAATAATAGAGTTTTTAGCAAAATACGAATCAGAAGATTCGCATAATAAAGATTCGTGTAATATGGAAAGTAAGAATGCAGCACTGCAAAAGCACAACTTGCCGAATAGTATGGTTGAATTTCTTAAAGGAGATAAACTCAAGATAAAATTCACCAATGACAAGCATTGTAAGTTTATTCGCTTTTACTCTTATCTCGATACTGTAGAAAAGGAATGGAAAAGAAAAAAAGTGCTGTCGTTGGTTGCGGAAGTAGACAATTACAGCGCTGTGGATATAGTTTGGCAACCTAATAAACAACTGATTTGCGCTATTGACGAGGAACATAGTACATTTACTCCCCTTGCATCTTGGGAGGAGTTTTATATGAATATGGAAAGATATATTTTAGCATACTTGAATGGAGAATATGAATAATGACATCAACTTATTTTAATGCATAAAAAATGATAAATACACCATCCTAATATTTCAGAATAGCAAATCTATGGAGACAGCCAATGACTATTACAACTCAAGAAAAATACGAATTAAGCATCACTGCCGACAGCATAATTTCAACAGATACAAGGTTTGATGAAGATAATCTAAACCTAGGTGACAACTACGAACCTATAGATGCATATTTTATATCTGCCAATAATGAAAAGATTTATAGGCAGAGAAATAAAGGCGAGATGCGAATTTCTAACCAAACTCTTCCACGCCTAGCTTGTCAGATTTTTGAAAGACAGATTTTTGATTTATCAGACTTAGACAAAAAAGAATTTCCTGTATGCAAATATAGTCCTAAACAAACCCTGATTCGTGGTATTTTTCCAGACAAAGAAGCATATAGAGATTACAAGAAATCTATGGAGTTCCTTATCTATAGGAGAGAGGGTGGTCCGCAGTTTGTTATTTATTCATGGAATATTTTTTCAACACTTGTATTCGTGCAGGAATGTTTAAAGCGGTTTGGACAACCTGGTGATAAGTTTATTCTTATGTACAGGGAGAAATCCAAAGGTGATGGACCTCCAGTTGTCGTCAACGGTGGTGGTAACCCTGTATCGGATTGTAAGATTACATACTCAAAACTACTGCTAGAATCAAAGAACCTAATCTTCAGAGGCGCTCCAGGCACTGGTAAATCATATCTTGCTAAGCAGATAGCCGCAGATATAATAAGCAACGGATACACAGACAAATGGGCTGATCTAACAGAGGAACAGAGAAGACAAGTCGAGTTTGTTCAGTTCCACCCAAGCTACGATTATTCAGATTTCGTTGAAGGTCTAAGACCTAAAATGAACGAAGATGGAAGCATGGGATTTGAGCTGCAAGACGGTATATTTAAAAGCTTTGTAGATAGAGCAAGACGAAACTTCGAGGATTCTCAGAAGCCTATATATGTAAGAGAGAAAGAAATGTCTTCTAACACCGCTCTCGAGGAATTCTTTGCAGATATTGAGTTCGGAGAAGAAGAATTTAAAACTATAAAGGGAAATAAATTTACTATCACCAATATGGATGATAAGCACATTTACCTTGCAATACCAGGCAATGAAACAGTAAATAAACTAAGCCTGAATATAGATGAATTACGAAAGATGCTCGAGTCAGGACTCGACTTCAATAAAGTAAGTGATATCACGAAGTTCTTTGGTAAGCAGTTCGGCACACAGAATTACTCATACGATTTTGCATTATTTAAAGCCATCAAAGAAGCAGGGAAGACTAACCGAAAGACAAAAGTCGAAGCAGAGCCTTTAAAGAAATTCATCTTCATCATCGATGAGATAAACCGTGGAGAGATTTCAAAAATCCTCGGTGAGCTATTCTTTGCGATAGATCCAGGATACCGTGGACAGGCTGGTGAAGTGGCAACACAGTACTCAAATATGCATGTTAACCCAGATGAGAAGTTCTACATCCCTGAGAATGTATATATCATAGGCACTATGAACGATATAGACAGGTCTGTAGATAGCTTTGATTTTGCAATGCGTAGAAGGTTTAGGTTCGTTGAGGTGAGAGCTGAATCTACACAGGATATGCTCGATACAATAGCCGATGAAGACATTAAGAATGAAGCAATTGCAAGGATGGATAGATTAAATGCAGAAATTCTCACTGTAGAGGGTTTAAACGAGAACTACCAGATAGGTGCATCATATTTCCTTAAGCTTAAATATCTGGATTTCGATGAGTTTTGGACTGACTACCTTGAGCCACTACTGCAAGAATATGTGCGTGGTCTCTATGACGAAAAGGGCATCATGAAGAGGTTTGCTAGAGCATATGGATATTTTGCCCTAGATGAAGGTGCTACAGATGAAGCAACTGAAAATTAAGGATAATCAGTACCTGCCAAAAGAGGATTTTTACCAAGTAAAATCCATAGTCTCGCACGTTTCCGATAAGACGCTTGAGCAGCTTGAACGAGAGGGTGTATTCGTACTTCCTGAGATTATCAAGGATGCGGAAGACATAACCAAGGATCAACTGATTCTACAAAGCTGTAACGATATGTATTGCTCTGGAAACGTCATGGGCTTCCTCGGCTCGGGCGATGAACGCCTTGTAATCGAATCTAGATTTAGCCTTGGCGATAATGACTATTTCTTCCAGTACCTATTAGAAAAGGTACTGGATTTTCCTAATTTCATAAGTCTTGATACGGATGCTAATCAGGAGGAGCGGATGTTTAATCTGCTTCTATTTCTATTTCCGTATTATCTCAAAGACGCTGCTAGAAAAGGCGCTTTTAAGACATATATCAATAATAAGTATAACGATGGCAACGTAAGAGGAACGATAGATATAGCAAGGCATATCAAGAGGAATATTCCTTTCGTAGGTGATATCGCTTATAACCAGAGAGAATACTCATTTGATAATTATCTCATGGAGCTAATAAGGCACGCCATTGAGCACATCAAGAGTAAATCATACGGCTACAACCTTCTTAACAAAGTAAAGGATGAGGTAAAGCTCGTTATAGACGCCACTCCAAAATACAGGGCGACAGATAGAAGGCGAGTTCTCGAAGCAAACAGGAAGAACACAATTCGCCATGCGTACTATCACGAATATAGGGATCTGCAGAGGCTTTGTATATTAATCCTTCAAAATCAGAAGCACAAGTTCGGCGACGGACACCGAAAAGTCTACGGCATACTGTTCGATGGTGCGTGGCTATGGGAGGAATACATTAATTCACTTATCGGCGATACGTTCTATCATCCAATGAATAAGTCTGGCACTGGTGCACAGAAGCTATTTGGCGGTGGTACTGGCTCGATATATCCAGACTTCATAGGGAAGAATCCAACTGAAAGAGTCATTGCCGATGCTAAATACAAGCCAATTGATAATATCGGGAACAAAGACTACCTGCAGGTACTCGCCTATATGTTTAGGTTTGATTCTAAACGCGGTTACTATCTATATCCTGACTCAACCGATTCGGGCAGTAAATACCTAATGATGAATGAAGGTTCAACCTACGAAGGAAATGTAACAGCTAGAAATGATATAAGTATTACGAAGTTGGGGCTGAGGATTCCGGGTGAGGCATTGAATTATAAGGAATTTACTAAACAGATTAATCATAGCGAAAAGGAATTTATAATTGCGATAAAAAAAGCATATTAAAAACAATATATTTTTATAAATATGATAGAATACTAAATAATATAGAAATACTTATGATGTTTAAAGAAAGGCAACCCTAATGGCAAAGAAGAACAATACTAATATAGGCTTTGAAAAACAGATTTGGGATGCAGCTTGTGTTCTTTGGGGACATATTCCTGCTGCTGAATATAGGAAGGTAATTGTAGGTCTTATTTTTCTTCGTTACATTTCTAGTGCATTCGAAAAACGTTATGAGGAACTTTTAAATGAAGGTGATGGATTTGAGAATGATAGAGATGCGTATGTGGAAGAAAATATTTTCTTTGTACCAGAAGAAGCTCGATGGAGTAAGATTTCATCTGCCGCACACACACCTGAAATAGGCACAGTAATTGATGATGCTATGAGGGCAATTGAAAAAGAAAATACAAGCTTGAAGAATGTATTGCCTAAAAATTATGCTAGCCCAGATTTGGATAAAAGAGTACTGGGTGAAGTTGTAGACCTATTTACAAATGAAGTAAAAATGGATGGAACCGAGGCAAGTAAAGATTTACTTGGTAGGACATATGAGTATTGTATTGCTCAGTTCGCGGCCTATGAAGGAACTAAGGGTGGTGAATTTTATACGCCTTCAAGCATTGTAAAAACAATTGTTTCTATACTAAAACCATTTGATAATTGTCGTGTATATGACCCTTGTTGTGGAAGTGGTGGTATGTTTGTACAAAGTGAGAAGTTTGTACAGGCACACAGTGATAATAGGGGTAATATTTCTGTATACGGTCAGGAATCAAATGCAGATACGTGGAAAATGGCAAAAATGAATATGGCAATAAGAGGAATTGATGCTAATTTTGGGTCTTATCATGCGGATACCTTTTTTAATGATATTCATAAGACACTTAAGTCAGATTTCATAATGGCAAATCCACCATTTAACCTTTCTAATTGGGGTGCAGATAAATTAAAGGACGATGTTAGATGGAAATATGGAATGCCTCCATCAGGAAATGCAAACTATGCATGGATACAGCATATGATTCATCACTTAGCACCGAACGGAAAAATAGGGTTGGTTCTTGCTAATGGAGCATTATCATCACAGTCTTCTGGTGAAGGAGAAATAAGAAAAAAGATTATAGAGGACGATCTTGTTGAAGGAATTGTGGCCTTGCCAACTCAGTTATTTTATAGTGTTACAATTCCCGTTACACTATGGTTTATCACTAAAAATAAAAAGCAAAAAGGAAAGACGCTGTTTATAGATGCCAGAAAAATGGGTTTCATGGTCGATAGAAAGCACCGAGATTTTACTGAAGGCATTCAAGAGGATGGAAGTCTTGGAGATATCGATTTACTAGCAAAAACGTTTGAAGACTTTCAAAATGGTGAGTTAGAAGAGAAAAAAGGATTTTCTGCTATAGCGACAATTGATGATATAGCAAAACAAGATTATATTTTAACTCCAGGGCGATATGTGGGAATTGAAGAACAGGAAGATGATGGGGAACCGTTTGAAGAGAAGATGAAGAGGCTAACATCGGAGCTTTCTGATATGTTCAAAAAATCTCACGAATTGGAAGATGAAATCAGGAAGAAACTGGGGGCGATTGGGTATGAAGTGTAAGCTTGAAGAAATTTGCTTATTTCGAATGGGAAAAACGGATGTGGCTAATTTAACAACAGAAACATACATTTCAACAGAAAATATGCTTCCAAATAAATCAGGAATAGTAAATGCTACTTCGCTTCCGACTATTGATTTGACACAAGCATATGAAAAAGGAGATGTTCTTGTATCAAATATTCGTCCATATTTTAAGAAAATATGGAAGGCGAAAATCAACGGCGGATGTTCTAATGATGTATTAGTTTTTACCGCAAAGGAAAACACGGATAGTGATTTTCTTTACTATGTTCTTGAGGATGATGCATTTTTTTCATATGCAATGGCTACATCAAAAGGAACGAAGATGCCTAGAGGCGACAAAAAATCCATTATGCAATATGAAGTGCCTTGCTATGATATTGAAACACAGCAAAAAATAGCGAGCATTTTGAAGTCAATAGATGAAAAAATAGAATTAAATAGTGCGATAAACAATAATTTAGAGCAGCATGCGGATGCTCTTTATCAGGAATTCTTTTCTCCTAAATCAGGGACACAAGGAAAAATAGCTACCCTTGATGAGTATTGCTCAATCTTTACCGGAAAGAAGAATGCCAATGCATCTGTTGACTGCGGCCAGTATAAATTTTTTACTTGCGCTCCTGATGCTCTGCAGATTGATAGTTACATATATGACGGCAATGCCATAATAGTTTCAGGTAATGGAGCATACACAGGTCGCACGCGTTTTTATAACGGAAGGTTTGATCTCTACCAGCGAACATATGCTTGTACATTGCTTGATAATATCAATCCAGACTATATCTTCCCGCTTTATTGGTTCGTCAAGTTAGAATTAAGTAAGAAAATTATGGGCGGAACACGAGGATCTGCAATTCCTTATATCGTAATGAATGATCTTGCAAAGTTCGAATTCATATATAACAACGAAACTTTTGCTCAATACATGCCAATTTTCAAGACACTTACCGAAACAATACAAGCTAATGAGTTTGAAAACGAGACTCTTGCAAATACCAGAGATAGTCTGCTACCACAGCTTATGTCCGGCGAACTGGATATCTCAAAAATCGACCTTTAAGCTACTAAATTATTGTTTAGCATATAACATACCCATAACTTCTGTGGGTGGCAGAAGTTAATATCAGGGGACTTCCGCCCCATAGTCGTTCTCTAAGCTTAAATAAAGGAGGATTGACTGTGAAACAAGATTTAATCAAAGATATTGTTCAGGAAATGTTGCCATACTTGAACAATGCACAATGTGAAAAGCTACAAGAGGTTTTGAAAGACGCTCTTATAAGCTATGATGTAATAGAAAACAAGCAATATGAGAATAATTCAAAACGGAACTTTGTTGAATTGTTCTTATCAGCCAAACGTATAGAGGGTTGTTCTGAAAGATCTCTTAAATATTACAAAGCTACTATTGAAGCTATGCTTGATAATCTTAAAATAGATGTCAAGCACATAGTTACAGATGATATAAGAGGATATTTAACAGATTATCAGAAAAAGAAAAAATCAAGTAAGGTTACAATAGACAATATACGACGCATTCTTTCAAGTTTCTTCTCTTGGCTGGAAGATGAGGACTACATACTGAAAAGTCCAGTAAGACGTATACATAAAGTTAAAACCGGCATAAGCATAAAGGAAACTTATTCCGACGAAGCATTGGAACTTATGAGGGATAATTGTACGGAACTGAGAGATTTGGCAATTATAGATATGCTTTCTTCAACGGGTATGCGCGTTGGAGAATTGGTACTACTTAACCGAAACGATATTGATTTCAATGAAAGAGAATGCATTGTTTTCGGAAAGGGCAGTAAAGAAAGGGTTGTTTATTTTGATGCAAGAACAAAGATCCATTTGCAGAACTATCTTAACAGCAGAAAAGATGATAACCCTGCTCTATTCGTATCATTAAAATCACCTCGCGAAAGACTGAAAATTGGTGGTATTGAAGTAAGGCTAAGGGAGTACGGCAAGAAATTAGGTTTGCAAAAGGTTCATCCACACAAATTTAGGCGTACACTTGCAACTATGGCAATAGATAAAGGAATGCCCATAGAGCAATTACAGCAACTTTTAGGACACAGTAAGATAGATACTACCTTGCAGTATGCAATGGTTAAACAAAGCAATGTTAAAATTGCTCATCGAAAATATATCGGATAGAGAGGAAAAAGATGAATTTCAATATAACAAGATTTGGAGATTTTGCTGTGTTTAAGTATGGGAAAATGCCAAAGAAAAGTGATATAAAAGAAAAGGGAAAGTATCCAGTCTACAGTGGTTATCGTTATGTAGGCTATTATGATGATTTTAATACTGAAGCAAACCAGCTTATAATCGTTGCAAGAGGTGTTGGCGGAACTGGTGATGTAAAACTCACGAACGAAAAATGTTATTTGACCAATCTGTCAATAAGAGCCTCAATAGATGAAAGTGTTGCTTTACCGCAATATTTGTATTATTACTTTTCATTGAGAAATCTAAGATACTTGGATTCAGGTTCTGCTCAGTCTCAAATAACAATTTCTGATTTGGAAAAGGTTGAAATCCCACTTCCAAATATAGAAAGCCAAATGAGACTAGTTGGTTGTCTTAATATGCTTGATTGTAAGATAAGAATCAACGAAATGATAAACAATAATTTAACGGCTTAGAGGTCAATTTCGGAGACATCAAGCTCGCCGGAGATTAATTTAGGTAAAAGCGTATCTCTTAAATAAGTAAGTTTAACATTTTCGTTGTTATTTGCCTCCCATTGAGCCATCAGCGAACCTGCAAGTGCCTCAAATTTTGCAAGTATTTCTTCGTCTGGAACTAACACAACTACATTTTTCATATCTCCCTGTGTGATAAGAGGCTGTGTTGAACCTCGATTCATTGATGAATAATCAATTCTGTGCAGAATTTGATTAGTAAATTCGTAAAAAGGACTTTTTATCACAAGAGTGTTATCTGAAGTCCAGCAAGGAGTAGTAAATCTTTGAATGATACCGTGTGTTCCAACTCGACCAGTGACAAGGATTTTATCTGTATGGTTTGCTTCAGAAGTAAAACCCATCACAGAAGCAGCACCAACAATAGAAATAGGTGTTTCTTGACTATAAACTTCCGATTTTATAGGTGGGCGCTTACCACTTGAAATATCAGCAATCGTTGAAAGCATCTGATTGCTCCAATTACCAGGACAAACACCATTTGTATGGTCAAAATTTTCAAACCAAGATTCATAAAGTGCTGATGCTTGTTGCTCTAAATTATTGTTTAATTGCTTATTAGATTTAAATTATAGTACTTAAATTTAATCATTAAGTAATAAAAAAATGGAGGCTTGTTGTGACAAAGTGGACTTTTAAGAATAAATTAAAATTTGATGAAAAAATGAAGAAAATTATACAATTTTATTTAATTAACTCACCAGTAGAGGGAGTTAGTGTTCGTGGCAATACGTTTAAAAATTTAGGATGGAATAAGAGAAAACTAACGCCATTATTAAAAAAGGAAATTAGTTTTTTATCTTCTAATTGGAAAATTACTACGGTTAAGGAGATTAAAGCAAAACTAAAAACTTTAGGACAACTTGAAAAAGTGAAATTTGAAGAAATAGCAATTCATATTAATAACAAGAATAGTAATATTGACTCATTTTTCTATGCGGTCAGATGTGCAATTGCTCATGGCTCTTTTTCCGTCAGAATACACAATGGGGAAGTATTTTATGTTTTAGAAAATAAAGATAAAGGTAAACTAAAAGCAAGGATAGTAATTAAAGAGAGGACTCTTTTGGACATAATGAAAATTGTATCAAATCCAGAGAAGTATAATAAAAAATGGAGAGTATAATGTTTACAGAAGCAGATTATGAAAATTCAATAATTGAGTTATTTCAAAATGAATTGAAATATGATTATGTTTATGGTCCTGATATTGAAAGAGACTTTAGCAGCCCACTATATGACGATGTTTTGATGGAATCTCTATATCGTTTGAATAGAGGACTACCTGATGATGCTATCAAGGAGGCTGTATTCAAACTAAAAAACTTTGAAAATGGAGAACTGATTCAAAAGAACACAGTCTTTATGGATTATCTACAAAACGGTATTCCTGTAAGATATTTTTCAGACGGAAAAGAATTTTTCTCTATCGTTTATCTTGTTGATTACAAAAATCCATATAATAACTCATTCATAGTAGCTAACCAATGGACATTTATTGAAAATAGTAACAAGCGTCCAGATATCATTTTATTCTTAAATGGTTTGCCAATTGTGTTAGTTGAGCTCAAATCTCCTTCGCGTGAAGAGACGGATGCTTCAGAAGCGTATAGACAGATTCGCAACTACATGAAGGAAATTCCATCTATGTTTGTTTACAATGCTATTTGCGTGATGAGTGATCAAGTGATATCAAAAGCGGGTACGATTACCTCTGGTGAAGATCGTTTTATGGAGTGGAAGACAAAGAATGGAGACTACGAGGAGACTAAGTACGCACAGTTTGATACTTTCTTTGAAGGAATGTTCCAAAAAGAAAGATTGCTTGATTTAATTAAAAACTTCATCTGCTTCTCCAATGAGGGGATAAAAACATTTAAAATTCTTGCTGGATATCATCAATATTTTGCTGTAAGAAAAGCAATTGAATCAACAAAACGAGCAACCATTACCGACGGTAAAGGTGGTGTATTTTGGCATACACAGGGGAGTGGTAAATCGCTTTCAATGGTTTTCTATGCTCGCTTATTGCAGGATGCATTGGACAGCCCAACATTAGTGGTATTAACTGATAGAAATGATCTTGATGATCAGCTTTATAGTCAGTTTTCTAAATGCAAGGATTTCTTAAGACAAGTGCCGGTGCAAGCAGAAAGCAGGGAGAACCTCAAAAGCTTACTTGCAGGGAGACAGGCAAATGGTATTATCTTTACCACAATGCAGAAATTTGAAGAATCATATGAACCTCTATCTGAACGTCATAATATCATAGTTATGGCTGATGAGGCGCATAGAAGTCAATATGGACTCACTGAGAAAATTAAGATTACAAAAAATAAAGATGGCGAAGAAGTTGCTAAATGTATTGTTGGCACTGCAAGAACTATACGAAATACACTTCCTAATGCTACATATATTGGATTTACGGGTACTCCTATTTCGTCTAAAGATCGAAATACACGTGAAGTGTTTGGAGATTATATAGATATATACGATATGACACAGGCAGTTGAGGATGGTGCAACTCGCCCTGTTTATTATGAGAGTCGTGTAATAAAATTAAACCTCGATCAAGCTACATTAGATTTAATTGATGCGGAATATGATCTTATGGCACTTCACTCGGATGAGAGAGTGATTTCTAAGAGCAAACGTGATTTAGGCAAAATGGAAGTGCTTCTGGGAAATGACAATACAATCAACTCTCTTGTTTGTGATATTCTAAATCACTATGAAAATAATCGTGAGAACTTACTTACTGGCAAGGCGATGATTGTTGCATATTCTCGTCCAATAGCAATGAAGATTTACAAACGCATATTGGAACTTCGTCCTAACTGGACAGAAAAAGTTGGGCTTATTATGACGTCTGCAAACAAGGACCCTGAAGAATGGAGACAAATTATTGGAAATAAGCGCCACAAAGAAGAACTTGCAAAAGAGTTTAAAGATAATAATGGAAAAATGAAGATTGCCGTAGTTGTCGATATGTGGCTTACAGGTTTCGATGTACCATCTCTTGCTACCATGTATGTATATAAGCCAATGGTCGGACATAATCTTATGCAAGCAATTGCACGAGTTAATCGTGTTTTTCGTGATAAAGAAGGTGGGCTAATTGTTGATTACGTTGGAATTGCTACTGCTTTGAAACAAGCGATGAATGAGTATACTGCTCGTGATCAAAAGAACTACGGCGATACTGACATTGCAAAGGTCGCATATCCTAAATTTTTGGAGAAGCTGTCTATTTGTCGTGATAAGTTTCATGGATATGATTACTCAAAATTTATAAATGGAACAGATCTTGAGCGCGCAAAAGCCATAACGGGTGCAGTTAACTTTATTATGGGCAGAGAAAAAGTTGATGATAAAGATTCTTTTGTAAAAGAAGCACTTATGCTTCATCAAGCACTCTCACTGTGTTCATCGATAGTGGATGAAGGTGGTAGGTTTGAAGCGGCATTTTTTGAGGCAGTACGTGTAGTAGTTCTCAGATTGAGTAATAGTGGCACAGACCAGAAGCTCCCATTACATGAAATAAATAAAAGAATAAGTGAACTTTTGCAGCAGAGTATTAAAAGCGATGGGGTAATAAACTTATTTTCAGATATCAAAGAGGAGTTCTCTCTATTTGATCCAAAATTTCTACAAGAAGTAGCAAATATGAAAGAAAAAAATCTAGCAATTGAACTGCTGAAGAAGTTGATTGCGGAACAAATATCTGTTTACCTCAGAACAAATATTGTAAAAGCTGAAAAGTTTAGTGAAATTCTAAAGAAATCACTAAATGCTTATCTTAATGGAATGATTACAAACGAAGCTGTAATTGAAGAGCTTCTTAATTTAGCTAAACAGATTGCAAAATCACAAAATGAAGGAGAAGAGCTAGGTCTTACAGCTGATGAACTTGCTTTCTATGATGCATTGACAAAACCTCAAGCAATTAAAGACTTTTATGAAAATGAGGAACTTATAGCAATTACAAAAGAGCTTGCAGATGCATTACGAAAGAATAATACAATTGACTGGCAAAAGAGAGAATCTGCAAGGGCAACAATGCGTATGCAGATAAAGAGGCTGCTTAAAAAGCATAGATATCCTCCTGAAGGAATGGAAGATGCAGTGCAGACAGTCATGACACAATGCGAACTGTGGACAGATAACTTTGATTATAGTAATGACCATTATGTGTTAAATGACAATAGTGAAAAGATGATTCCTTTAGTTGCAGAAGAAAATGAGAAATATAATTGATCAAAATATGGAAGGCATTTTAAAGTAACTAGATGGAAATATGTTTTAAAAAGAAAAATTTTATGTCAAAATCTAGTTGAAATCTCGAAAAGAGGTAATATTTCAATTACCCTGAGTGACTGCGCATTGAAGCGCGAAGTTCGAGTACCTGAGCTTCTGCGAGTGGGAGTACCTTGTTTCGGGAAATGGCTTGCTTTGTGATTTTATAAGAAGATACTTTCCAAGTATGATTAGTCATATTATACATTTAGTAAATAAATTAAAAGTTGATTAAATAGGAGAAAACATAATTTAGTAATCATTTCGTTTCATATTAAATACACATATTGAATATGAAAAAGTTAAAGTTGAAACATAATTTATATAAATAATTTGAGGTTAGATATGGATAATAAGGTTTACTACGGTGAATACTCACTAGAATACTGGATAGAGTTAATAATGAAGGGAAATATTGTATTGCCAGAGTACCAAAGAAGTTTTGCTTGGTCAGATGATAAAAGAAAAGCACTTATAGAATCCCTTAAAAACAATGAATTTATTCCTCCTATTATTATTGGATCATTTAAAATAGATGAAATAAGACAAAATATATTAATCGATGGTCAGCAGAGATTAACAAGTATATTATTGTCATATTTAGGATATTTTCCTGATAAAGAAAAATATAAGAAAGAAATACGAAGGAAAAAAATTGATGAAAATGATGATAATTTTGATTCGCAAGATGACGAAGGTGTAGACATAGTCAACTGGTCGTTAAATGATTTGATAAAAATCAATGATAGAAATTTAACTAAAAAGGATTTAAAGACTAGACTTGAAAAAAATGAATATTTTAAAGAAATTAAAGAAAATGCAATAAATGATAATGACACTATTTTAAGGGAAAGATATATTGGATTTTCATATCTTGTTCCTAGTGACGACGATTCTCATTCACAACAAAAATTTTACTCGTCTATTTTTAGGAATATAAATTTCCAAGGAGTTAACCTTTTACCTGAAGAAAGTAGGAGAGCTCTATACTTTTTAGATAACAAAAAGCAATCTTTGTTTGAACCAGATTTTATAAAAGAAATGAAAGGAGATTATTCAATTGATTTTGTAAGGTATTTATCAATTTTATCTCAGTACATAAGACATGGAGAAACTGTAAATAAACTTTGTAAAGGTTTTTCAGGGATAAGAAGACTTGAGGAATTTTACAGTAAATATATTGAGACAACAGTAGAGGGTAAAGAATCGGATGAATTTCAATCATATAATATTTTATTTAAAGATGGACACAATAAAATATTAAATGAATTAGGAAATATAATAGTTGAAACAGGACTGTCAGCGAAATCGTTTGAATCTATTATAGACTGCGATATGTATTATTTTGGATTAATATATTGGTTTGTTTTTAAAAGAAAGCAAATAGATATAAAAAAATGGAATGAATTAGAAAACAATTTGAAAAAGTTAATAACTAAATATAAGTACCCATATATTGATAATAAAGGTGAGCCGACACCTAACCAATCTGAATTGAGTAAAATGAATAGACATCCTAAATCCCCTTCTTTAGTAGGATTTATTAGGCAACGAGTTAAAGATTCTATAGAATGTTATAGAGAGGTTATGGAGTATGGAAATGAAGCATGAAGAGTTTATTCTTAGTCCTATTGAACAAATATTAGAAGATGCCGCAAACGCGACAAACCTTTTAAACAAAAGGATTGAAGCGTTTCCACTTAACGATTATATTTTGAGGTCAGTTTTTCTAGAAATGACTGGATTTCAAGAGCAAAAATTCAAGTGCATTGCATGGGATATTGCTACCGAAAACTTTGAGTTTAGGTTTGATTATTTACATAAATATGCAGGCCGCTATTTTTCTAATTATAATGACAAAAATGAATTTTATAAAGAATTGATAAAAATATTAGGTGAATCCGTTGGATTGTCTGAAACAGAAAAAAAGTTAATCTTAGAAGATGCAAAGTATAGAATCGAGAGTATTATTGAAAAATCAAATTTAAAAGACTGGAATAGAAGAGACTATAAAGTTTTTATAGATAATATTGCAGTTGAAATAAACGAAAAGGAAATTGCCCTGAATAAGCATTTATTAAAAGAGGGTGGTAGTACACAAGAGATATACAAAAAACTATATTTGAACCGTAATAGGGTCGCACATAATATACCTTCATATCAACAAAATTTACCCAAGTTTAAAATTTTGGAAGATGAAAAATTTGGTTATAGTAATTATTTCGTTTGGTTTTATATTTTGATTGTTATAGATAGAATAATGATAAATCTATATAAAAAAATAATTGAAAATTTAAGAAACTCATAGCTATAGCAAAAATGTTGAGTGTGTGAAACTTTTTCTGTAAATTATCCTTCTGTGGTAGATTAGTGAATGTATCCTGCTATTTGCAAGGAATACGCCTTTAGGTCAATATATTAAATTTGCTTACGCATGTCAAGAGAAGCCAAGCCAGTAGGCTGGCTTCTCTTGAGTTATATAGGTTAATTTGTTTCTGGCATTCTGCCTGGGTACATTCTGCAAAATTCGACATATACCTTTGCCCAATCCCTTATCGGAAGATACCATTTCTTCGTTGCCTGCATCGTAGATAAGTATAGAGCTTTTAGCAATGCTGTATCGCTTGGAAATACGCTTCTTTGTCTGTTTAGCTTCTTGTATGTACTGTTTAGACTTTCAATTGCATTTGTGGTGTATATTACTTTGCGTACATCTTGCGAGAACTTAAATATTGGCGTTACAGCATCCCAATTATCTTCCCAGCGTTTCATAGAATTAGGATATTTCCTATCCCATTTTTCAGTTACTTCATGCATGTTCTCATATGTTGTTTTCTCATCTGGTGCATGGTAGATGGTTTTTAAGTCACTTCCTTGTAGTTTGCATATTTAAGTGTATTCCTTACCATATGCACAATGCACCTTTGGTATTCTGCTTTTGGATACGCTGCAGATATCGTTTCTTTTATCCCTGCTAATCCATCTGCACAAATGACCATAATATCTTCTACTCCGCGGTTCTTTAATTCATTCAGAACACCAAGCCAGTATTTGCTACTCTCATTTTCACCTATCTGCAGAGATATTACTTCTTTCTTCCCATCTGCATTTATTCCCAGCATTACATATGCTGCAAGCTTCTTAATTACATGGTCTTCGCGCACAGAAAAATGAACTGCATCTATGAAGACTATTGGATATACGCTATCAAGGGGTCTCTTTTGTCATTCATCGATATCTTGCAAACATAATGCAAGTTTGAGAACCTTGTAAATAAGTAAAGCAACAAAGCAAGAACTGATGGTAGACTATGATCCTGAAAGTTTGAGAAAACTGCAAACCATCATTTCAACCACATTGTTGTTTTATCATTACTATCTGTCTATTCTTACCTATTGAAAATTTAAAGAAACAATTAGAAAAGGAGCTTCTATCATGCCAAAAGGAACACCTAATGCTCAGACAAAAGCAACAGAAAAGTATCAAAAGAAAGCAGGACTAATCAATAAGTCATACAAATTAAAAAAGGAATTAGTTGAGGAATTCAAAGAAACTTGCGATTCACTAGGAGTAAGTCAAGCGTCAGCTCTTACTGGTTTAATGAAACAGTTTATTTCAGAAAACAGGTCATTTTTGAAATAAGCAATGAATGATAAGGTCCTTATTTCAAAAACCATCTCTTTTTTGAAATAAGGAACACGTATTATCAGAACTATCACAATTTATCAGATCCACAAAAAAATCAGGCCCTCGCCTGATTTTTTCCTTACCCTATATAATATCTTACTTATCCAGCCCTACTCACACATCGCCATCTCAACGCTATCGAGATACTGACATAGCGACTTATTAAACTTCTCATAATCAGCATATGCAAATTCCTCAGTAGCCTGCGCGATATTGACATACACAGTCTTAGACTGGTTATAAAAAGTAATCATCAGCGGCAGCTTGAATACCGTCGAAAATCCCCTAACAGTTAGATGGCCAGCTTCCTCTATATTCATGATGTCATCCTTCGAATGAGCACCTGTTAGATGATCATCCGTTAATATCTGAGCTGGCATCTCCTTGCTATCGTAGTAGTCGTACATCTTAGCAGCAGCCTTGCAAATGCCCTCCCAGCCGGTAGCATACGTAAGATTCCACTGCGATAATAACCAGTTTCCATCCGCTCTTACTCCGATTAATAGCATCTTAACCTCCTGACCCATACCTCTAGGTATGTATCCAATATTTTCTGACTATAGAGTAAACCCATTATCATTCATTTTCAACCATCTAGTGTAAATAACTCTTCGCATGCATACATACACGACAATCCGCATAGTTTCACTTTACCCCGTAATTCTAGTATAATACTCTGTAATAGACATGGAGATTACAGAATATAGGATATTACCTACTTAAAGATACTAGTGATATTCGCTAGAAATTGCATATCATTTGCACATAATAGAGTGAGCACCAAAAGGAGGAAAACCATGAATACCAAGATGAAGCTAAGATCAGCGATTGCGATTTTACTATCCGCATTGCTCATCTTATCTATCGCAGGCTGCAGCAAGAAGTCGCCTAAGAAAGAGGAGAAGAAGCCGCCAAATCCAAAAAAAGTCACTGAGAAAGAGGAGAAGAATAGGAAAGCTGCGTATAGTGCGTATAAGAACGTCATCGAGCAAAACGCTACGGCGATAAAAGCCTACTCGTGGCAGACCGTTCCAGGGAAGGAGACGTATAATACTAGAGGCATAGATAGGCCCATATCGCTTTGCGACATAGATGGTGACAAGATACCAGAGCTTTTCTTCTTTACATCACAGAATCAGGGAATCGCGAGGTTGCACATATACACCTTTAATGGCAAGGAAGCAGTAGAACTCAGTTACGCCGGCTTTGATGACGGTGTTAATGGCAGCAGGCTGTCTGATGTGATGGCAGCGGCTGGCACATCGTATGTAGTGTATAAGGGCAAAGAGCCAAATACTCTGTACATATATGATTCAAACGGCGATGATTACATGCAGTATAATATCCATAGATACGTGATGAAGAATTCAAAGCTTGAGCTTGTTGAAATTCTATCTAACCGCGTTGGACAAGATGATTCGGGAAATACTTCGGATATATATAAGAGAAATGGTAAAACCGTGCCAAATGCACAGGGCGGTAAGTCTTTTACAAGTTCATTTGCCCAGCTCGATAAAGCCATCATTTTCAGCGCAAATAGAGAAGAGAACAACGTATCTCTATGGAAGAAGTTCAGCTTCGATGGGGCACTCTGCATCTCGTATGATCAGGCGATAGCTAAGCTGAGTAAATAAGCCTTTTTAAGCTTAAATATTATCTAAGAGGGGCAGTGCCTCTCTTTTTCATTTCTTCATTCTATGAAATTCTGTTAAATTATCTACTATGTATGCTACAATAATCATTACCGCGCGGTATACGTCTGCGTGATACGGAATTATAGGAAAAGAGAATTTATGATTAAGAACGGAGCTATTTTCATCATGCTTTCCGGCACCCTCTGGGGCACGACCGGAATTTATTCACATCTATATAGAGCGTACGGCATCCCACCAGTGACGATGTCAATCCTGAGAGTGTTATGTGCAATGCTCGTCATCCTGCCGTTCATGATCATGAAAGGGCGAAAGAGTCTCAAACTCAGTAGGCGTGGTTTCAAGATAGCCTGCGTGCAGGGCGTAATAACCCAGGCGGTGTTCAACGTGGCGTACTTCACAGCGATTGGTAAACTCGGCATGGCGAGCGCAGTCGTGCTCGTCTATACATCCCCGATAATCGTGGCGATTATGTCGTATTTTATATTTAAGGAAAAGCCTACCTTGAGAAAAGTCCTCGCCATGTGCGTGACCATCACGGGAGTTACATTCACGGCGACAGGGGGAGTGTTCGACCTAGGGAAGCTGTCTCTTTATGGCATATTCATGGGACTTATATGCGGATTCTGCTTTGCAAGTCTAGCGATCACCAGTAGACTTGGCGGACAGTCGGAAGATACGACAGCGATGACATTCTATACGATGGTATTTGGGCTCATCGCTCTTTTGATATACGGATCCATAGTTGGCATTGGTGAATTTCATGCGGACGGAAAGCTGGCGCTGATAAGTATAATCAATGGCTCGACATCTGTTGCCCTTCCATACTTCATGTACGGCTTCGCGATAACGAGGCTTAAGCATGTATCGTATGCGCCGATATTATCCTCGGTGGAAAATGTCGCGGCGACGTTATTCGGTACGTTTATCTTCGGGGAAGCTCTCGGTCCTTGGAGGGTTGTTGGTATCGTGCTGGTTATCGCATCGATAGCGATGATTAACATGCCCGAACGTTCAAAATGCACCCTAAAATCGCCTGGGTGCGAATAATGCAAGGCAAAAAAGTGCCAAAAAACGGAAAAATTTGCACAATTTTTGACCTAATATACACTATTTTTGAAAACATAGAGACAAAGCATAAAAATAAGGTTATACTACCTACATGAGAACAATAAATAATATCAAGCAGCAAACTTCTCGTAGCTAATAGCTAGTATAGCAGCAAGCTGAGAAGGAATAGGGAGAACTTATGATTAGCATATTTGATACCGATATTGTGACTTTCGAAAAGCCTAAGTACACATTAGAGATTCGTAGTGACGGCTTCACCTACACGCATAAGAAGAAGGGTGTGCTGAACGTTAGTTTCGACGATATACTAACCATTATCACGACGAACTACTTCAGTTCCAACGGTAGCTATATCATTAATCTGGTTAGTGTAGATCCTAAGCAGAAGATGATAGATATAACATTGGATGAGGATTATGGCTATGAGACTCATAATATCAAAGAGACTAAGACTCTTCTTACTGCCTTTGCTGCACATAAGCTCACCAAGGACTTTCCTAATAACATCGGTGAGTTAGACCTCACACTTGGCACATCTCTCAAGGAGAAGCAGATAAAGCTCCGCGGTAACAAGATTATCGGTGCCAAGCACGAGATAGATATCAATGATATTAAGCGAGTAGTATGCGTAGTAGGCGCAGTTGGCAGTTTCGGCGTATACACTAGCGAGACCAAGAAGGGCTTGTTCGATAAGCCGGACATTTCTGTTCCGATTAACTCTGTAACAGCTCCACTTCTAGAGTCGATAGTAACTAAGAATACAGGTAAAGGAATAGATTTCAGCAGGGGTAATAACTGGGATCAGAAGAACTCTGAATTTATAATTATTCGCTTTATGGAGCCAGGATTCTTCCTTACAGATAGGGATTCTATCAAGGAAGAGTGGCAGAAGATTGCCTTTGATAGAGTAGTCAAGTATGGATATTTCATCAATGGCGATATGTAATTAATTTGCTATTATCATTCTTTCAGATACACACTGTTAAAGGGGCGAGCCACAGGCTCGTCCCTTTAATTGCTCTACTATTTTGTTCTAAAACCCTATAAATATCCTTAAATAAGTAAAATTATTGGTTCAAAAAAATATTGCATGTTTGTGCAATTTGCATTAAAATACAATATACATTAGTTCAATTTAACTAACTTTTGTAAAATATATCTAACTTATTTAAAATTTTCATACTCATTCATAGGAGGAAAGATGAAGACAAATGGTTTCAAGGGAGTGTTGTCCTTTGTCGTAGCTGTGGCTGTTACCGCCGCTATGGCTTATTCGGCTGTTACGGTCGTAGAGAAGAACAATGCTGCCAAAGAGAAGGCTGCCAAGGAAGCTCAGGCAATTGGTTCAGAGGTTTCCACTGAAGGTCTTAAGGATGGAGAATACGAGGGTACTGCAACCGGTTACGGTGGACCCCTTACTGTTCGCATCACCGTTAAGGGTGGAAAGCTGACAGATATCAAGGTTGTATCCCAGACAGAAACGCCAGAGTATTTTAACAGGGCGAAAGCTGTCATAGGCAAGATACTGAGCAGTGGCAATGTAAATGTTGACTCTGTTTCAGGAGCGACTATCTCTTCGAATGCGATTAAGAAGGCAGTTGCTGATGCTCTAAGCAAGGCTGGATCGAAGCAGCAGGCGAAGGTAACGCCAGTCAAGAAAGACGCTAGATCTGCGAAGGGAAGAAAGGGCAATGCAGCTGGAACTTTTTCAATCGGAAGTGCTAACCTGAACGACGGTGTGTACACTGGTTCGGGTCAGGGCTACAATGGTCCGATAAGAGTTCGCGTAACCGTTTCTGGCGGTAATATTACTAATGTTGAAATACTTTCAAATAGTGATGATGCCCCATTCTTTAATCGTGCAAAGGCGGTAATCGGTAGATTGCTCGGAAGTCCAGGCAAGAGCGTGGATACTGTTTCTGGTGCTACATACTCTAGTCGCGGTATTATCGATGCCGTGAGAAATGCACTTTCAGGTGCAGGCAAGACTAGTGTTGCTAACACCAGCAGTAGCACAAACACAAACACACCTGCTGCGCCGGATAATAAGCCAAGTGAGGACAATGTATCTCCAGCGGTTAACCCTGAGACAGGAGATCCTGCATATGTAGATGCAGCGCTTCGTAAGCATTATCCAGGAGATAAGCTAAAGGATGGAGACTATACTGGAATCGGTATCGGATACCTCAATCCAGGTGGAATCAAGACTTATATTACGGTAAAGGATGGCGAGATATCGTCTCTAAGGGTCGGCGTAGGTGACGATTACCGCGATGACATGGGACCATTTAGAAGCCAGGCGGAGAACGTGATACCGTTCCTGCAGGGTAAGGACGGTCGCTGGAACATCGCGAAGCTGGGATTATACCGTGAGTATTTTGAAGCTATAAGGAAGAGCGCTGATCCTAAAGCTAAGGTCAAGGAGCTCCTTGGCGATAAGTATGTCGGCATGCTAAATGGTCTATCGGGAAATAACACAGTGTCTGACCTAACGCTCATGTCGCGCGCTGTAAAGGCTTACATGAACGACCGCTATGAGGGCAAAAAGATGTTCGATAGCGTGAGTGGTGCAACGATTAGTGCGAGCGGAATTTCGGCTGCTACCAAGGAAGCTAGCAACAAATCAGCAAACGATTACATGACTAACTCTGGGATTAAGGAGATTTCAATTGTATCTCCTAAGTCGAAAGCGGTAGAAGTAAATACAGGTAGCCCAGTCGACTTCTCGAATCTTAAGGTTAAGGTCGTTAAGCGAGACGGAACAGAATCGGAAGTTTCATGGAATGATTTTGAAGCAAACGGACTCAGCATCACAGATGAGGACGGAAATGCAATCGAGAACGGTAGCGACCTCAAGGCTTACGGTGATAAGAAGGTCGTCAAGGCAAAGGTTATTCATAAGCAGTCGCTCTCATACGATAACTTCAGAATCCTCGTTGGTCGCTATAGCAAGGACTACATCGTTGGACTTGAGTACAGCAAGGACGGATCAAAGTGGTATAAGGCTGATACCTTAAATAAGGACGCTATAGATAGCAACAAGATCGATGATCAGCAGGTTATCGATGCACCTACTTCGTTTGAGTTTGAGAATGTAAAGGTGCGCCTAGTATCCAAGGAAGGTCACCGCTACGAGTACACAGCGGATCAGACACCTGTCAGCAAAAAGGTAAGATACACAGTGGTTAAGGATGAGAATCCTAATGCACCGCAGGCGCTGTTCGTAACGTTCAAGCTATCTGGTACAGAAGCAGATAAGCAGCTCGTAGAGAATAATAGTGGAAATACTGAAAACCCAGTAACTCCAGGAACTACTGAACCTACTGAGAATCTTCCAGAGGTTAATGTAGACAGCAAGGTTATTGAGACTGTACTCGACGAGCCAGGTAGACCTAAGTGGACACAGGGTGTTCCAATTAAGCCAGCTACAGTTACAAGCCTCGACAAGGATGCTGAGATGGTAGCTTCGATCGAGGGGCTGCCTAAGGGTCTGTCATTTGACGGAACTACAATCACTGGCACACCAGTAGTGGATGACGACAACTGGGATGGTGATGACGGAATGTTTAAGACCGTAACTATGAAGTTTAAAGCTAAGAAGAACGGCAAACTTCTGGTTAGAGAATACAAGTACTGGATTTACAGAGATAAAGACCACGACGGAATCGCGGATGATGACGAGGATGGCGGAACATCATTTACACCGCAGAGAGTAAATGCAAAACCTATCGACGTAGATGGAAAAGCACCTACACTCGAAGATTACAAGGCTAAGTTCAGCAACATTCCTGCGGACGGTTCTGTGAAGGTTAAGCTAGTGCAGAAGCCTGATCTGTCAAAGAAGGGTATGACCAAGGCAGTGCTCGAGTTCTCAGTTGATGGAATCGACAAGAAGAGCAAGGCAATCGTTATGGTGAATGTTAAAACACCAGTTGCTAATGCGGCAACATCAGCCGTTACGAGTGGAACAACTAGCACGAGAAGTGCAGTAACTGCTGCGATCTCTGGAAATTCTAGTGTAGAGACTAGAGATAGCGGAAAGGCTAACAAGAGAGAAGATATACAGAAGCCAGCAGAGAATAATGGAACTGCAGAAAACTCTGCTGCGGCTGAGACGGAAAGGACGGTATCGTGAACTTAATATTTGGAATCGCAGTGACTGTCATATTCTATATTCTGACAGCAGATGCAATTAAGAAGCACCCAGGGGCTTTTTATCTGGGCATATACGTGTGGTGCGGAGCGGTTGTTATGTACTTCAACCTCGGATATGACCAGAAATTCCCAGAGTGGTTCAACGTATACTTTATGAACATGTTCAGTAGAGGCATCTTTACGACAGCTACCTTTATGGTGGTAATGTATCTGGGTGTCATCACTAAGCACAACAAACTATCTCGTAAGCTGATGAGCGTGCGCGGAGAGATATCAATCATAGGAAGCTTGCTGACTTTAAGCCACAACGTGGTGTTCGGAGTTAAGTACTTCCCGATGCTGTTTACAAATCCAAAGGCTATGCCTACTAGAGAGCTAATCGCATCGTCAATCACTCTGTGCCTGCTAGCTATGCTTATTCCTCTCTTCATCACCTCATTTAAGATGGTTCGTCGCAAGATGAGTGGTAAGACTTGGAAAAAGATTCAGCGCATGGCATATCCGTTCTTCATCGGAATCTACGTGCATATAATGGTGCTGTACTCGGCAGATGTGAAGTCTCATATAACCGGAATATTCGTTTATACATTGATTTACGGCAGTTACGTAGTACTAAGGCTCAGAAAGGCAGCGCTAAAGAGCAGAAAGCTCAAGGCGGCTACAGCGTAAACACGACAGCTTTCATAGTCTATACATAAAATAAAGTAGCAAACAGGGGCTGGTCTCATTTGAGACCAGCCCCTGTGATGTTTCATATTATTAATACTTGTAACTAGGCACAAGTTCCTTAAGCGTAGGCATGATGCCTATATTGCCAGGAGTCTGCCCTGGTAGCTGCCAGAAATCGTGAGCGCAGTACACGTTGCCCTCGATGATAGCAGGCCCAGTAGGAGTAACAGCGACATCCCAGCCAACGTATCTGATCTGTGGAACCTCCATAGCTGCTTTAAGAATCATTTCCTTGGCCTCTTTGAAAAGAGGTGTCTTAAAACCTACTAGCTTCTCATGTGTGTTAGGATGCTCAGTGTATAGACCCTCAGCCTTAGTATCGCCAGAGTGTGCAGGGAATATGAACTCACCAGTCTCTAGGTCAACTGGTCCATGAACTCCGTAGTTATCTACAACTCTGCCGTTGATACCGAATTTCTGCACTGCGTAGATTAGATGCGGCTTGCTGTCATCCCCGATAATCGTGATCATGCGCATCGTATTGGCACTGCCGGAATATACCTTGTCGAGATCAGGATGATTCTCGATTACGCCCTCGAGAGTACCAAATCCCTTTTCCTTGATATATGAATAGAATGCGTCGAAATTCTCAAAGTCAGAAGTCACAAGTCTCTCGCAGCCTATGCCGCATTCGAGATCCTTCATCTTGCAGAAAACCTTGTCTTTTCTGTTGAAATACGCCTCTACCTCGTCCTTAGTCGCATTCTCGAGTTCGATGAAGTCACGACCGATGTATTCCTTGAACTTCTCATTAAATTCATCCTTGTTATCAAAGAAATGTGCGTAAGCAGGGTCATTCATCTGAGATACAAGCTTCTTGCTTCTGAATCTCGTGAGATAAGTGTCTCTCTCTGCATCGGTTTTGTCCCAGAACTGGAAGATTACATAATCATAATAACCAGCATCGAATTTTCTCATGCAGTGTACGATGTCCATTGCGCACGCAAGCTTGTTCTTCCCAGAAATTCTGTGTGCTTCGTTGACACAGTCTGTGAACTTCTTGAAGCTCGCATTCTTTAGTACTCTTAGTCCGTACTTTAGTTTGCTTTCGCCCATATAAATTCCTCGTTTCATAAATCGTAAATTTTCAGTTTATCTTTAATATTTTATATCAGGTAATAGTTATAAATCAAATGTTTATTGGGCAAATTCATGAACCGCAAAATGTCCAATGCCTGTCGGTCTATGGTATCATAAGCATATTGAATTTAAGAAAAAGAAGTTTATAGGATTATGCAGTTAAAAGAAATTGATAACGGCACTTCAATCGATAGCAGCACTGCGAGAGCCGTGGGCATCAGGACCTTACAGCATAATAGATAGATGAAAAGGGCTTAGGAGATATGGCTAGACAGAGATATTCGGGACAAGGATACAGGGGATATAGTAGAGTGAATAAGAAGATGGAGAAAATGGTTGCGACATTAGTGATCGCTGCGGCTGTTTTCGTCCTTAATCAGATGGGAATAGATATAGGGGGTTCAGGTAGCTCAGGCAGCAAAGTAAAGCCGCTAAAGGAAAAGAGTGTAGAGCAGCTACTCGATGAAGTGAGGGTGGCTTCGCCAGATGAATACGCTGATTATGACAGAGACTCCTATACAGAGCCATATAAGAAAATCGAGTATAAAGGCAGAAAGTATTCGCTGAGAAAATTTGCCTTTGTGACGAGTAAGCACTACAAGGATGGCGATTATACAGACCCATATACGGGCGATGAACTCTCTCTTGATGACAGCAATTTCGACCATATCATTCCGCTTAACTATGTGAACAAGCATGGGGGCGCCAAATGGAGCCATTCTAAGAAGCATCAATACGCGACAGATGTGCGTGTTGGAGTAGATGTAGATGGGGCGGTAAACCGCGATAAGTCAGATAAGGGACCGAGCGAGTGGCTGCCAGAGACGAACGTTGATGACTACTGCTATACTTGGCTGGTCATCGCTGTGAGCTACGATATACCGCTTTCGCCAGAAGACGTCAAAGTTATTAGGGACCATATCGGAAATAATCCAAAGCTGATAAATCCATATAATTAAAGGAGTGCTACTATGTACATGTATTATTACGACTCACCGATGGGTGTTATGAAGCTTTACGCTGATGAAGAGGGCCTTCTCGGTGTATGGTTCGATGAAGAGCGGATAGCAGAGGCTTCTTTAGATATCGAAGCAATCGAGAATCTCCATGATAATAAACATATAAGCGATGCAGTTTGCTGGCTTGACGAATACTTTGCAGGAAATGTTCCAAGCTTTACTCCGAAGCTAAAGCTGCAGGGGTCAGAATTCAGAAAGACCGTATCAGAGATAATGCTCAAGATTCCTTATGGCGAGCTTAGCACATATGGTGAAATCGCAAGGGAAGCCATGATAAGACTTGGCAAAGAGCGCATGTCAGCTCAGGCTGTGGGAGGAGCAGTCGGTAGCAATGAGTTTTCAATAATAGTGCCGTGCCACCGGGTGGTGGGTAAGGACGGAAAACTCACGGGCTACGCAGGAGGCATGGATAAGAAGGTTTATCTGCTTCACCATGAGGGGGTTGATTTCGAAGGGCATAATTTAAGGATATAATGCTTGTATTTCACCTCATAGTATCATATTATGATACTATGAGGTGTAGATATGATAAAAACATACAATATGATTAT
>ERZ772948.125-NODE-125-length-45891-cov-8.035322_pt1 | contig 45891 bp, 38 predicted proteins | sample MGYA00511945_ERZ772948 | MGnify/ENA primary metagenome ERZ772948 (study PRJEB29015, sample SAMEA2737927) | human oral metagenome | biome: human oral; feature: human-associated habitat; material: dental | place: China | collected 2141 ... | reverse complement strand
TGGATATTGCCACCAAACTTGGTCAGTTTTCTTGTCAAATCTTGAGCTTTTTTCAACGCACCTGGACTGGTGTATGGAGGACTGGCAAAGTGAACCGCCTCGATATCTACACCACGCTTGAGAGCCAGATAACCAGCCACTGGTGAGTCAATCCCACCCGACAGCATGAGCATGCCTTTTCCTGAAGTGCCGACTGGCAGTCCCCCAGCACCACGAATCGTCTCATAAGAGATATAGGCCGCTTCTTCTCGGATCTCGACGCGAAGCTCGATGTCTGGCGCTTTCATTTTAACCTGAACATTGGGAATAGCCTCAAAAACAGCATCGCCAAGCGTCTGGTTAAGCTCACGGCTATCTAACTCAAAGCTGTGATCACTGCGCTTGCTGGTAATCTTAAAGGTCATGCCTTCCTGATAGACTTGCTTCATGATGGTTTGAACAGCTTCAATCAAGGCTGGTACAGACTTTTTAACCCTATAAGATGGAGAGAAATTCTGAATCCCAAAAATCTGCTTGAGTGATTCAGCGACCGGCTGATAGTCTGTTCCATGCAGATAGATATGAGTGCGGTCACGGTCAGCCTTGACATGAACCCGCGGATAGATTGATAAGACTGATTGGATATTGCGTTTGAGTTTGTTGATAAAGCGCATGCGGTTCTTGCCCTTGGTTGAGAGCTCACCGTAGCGTACCATAATTTCTGAATAATGCATTGTTTACCTTACTTTTCTAGTTTTTTCGTAAATGATTTTAAAAGTTGTCAAAAACTGCTCCATCTGGCTCATATCGTTGTCAAGATCTAAACTGATACGGACAGCCGTTTGAGCGAGAGACTTTTCGACACCCATAGCGATTAGGGTTCCTGCTGGCTTTCCAGCCTTAGAAGAGCAAGCGCTGGTAGTCGAGATATAAATCTCGTAGTCTTCAAATGCATGAACGACAACTTCGCCACGCACTCCCTTGATACCAAAGGTCAGTATATGAGGCGCAAAATCTCCCATGTCTGAGAAAATCACCACATCTGGATATTTCTGCAGTTCTTCAAGAAGAATCTTCTTCATCTGAGCCGTCCGCTGGGCAAATGCTTCTTGCTTTTCCATGGACAAACGCAGAGCTTTGGCTGTCGCTGCAATGCCAGCTAAATTTTCCGTCGTTGAGCGCTTGTCCGACTCCTGACCTCCACCAGTCAAAAGCGGACTGATTTTCTTGCCAGACTTGATATAGACAATTCCCACACCCCGAAGACCATGAAATTTATGACTGGAAAATGTCGCAAAATCCACGCGAGCCGTCAGATAAGAAGCTGTCGGAATCTTCGTAACAGCCTGTACAGCATCCACATGAAAGGAAATAGTCGGCTTGTCTGCTAGCAGTTCGGATATTTTCTGAATGGGCTGAATACTACCGATTTCATTATTGACAGCCATGACAGAGACTAGTGTGGTGTCTGGTCGAATTAGCTCTGCTAGCTTGTCTACATCAACAAAACCTGCCTTGTCCACTGGGGCAAAATCTATTTCAAACCCTTGACTCTGTAGCCAGAGGGCTGATTCTTTAACCGCGGGATGCTCAATGTTAGACACGATGATGTGTTTTCCAAAGGGAATCTTTTCAAAAGCAACTCCTTTAAGCACCCAGTTGTCTCCTTCTGTCCCTCCAGACGTAAAAAAAATCTCCGACGAAGACTTGCCCAAAAGCTCTGCAATTTGCCTACGTGAAGCTTCTAAGAGACGGGTTGCCTGACTGCCTAAACTGTGCAGACTGGAAGGATTTCCCCAGATTTTAGAAGCAACCTCTGTGTAAGTGGCCAAAGACTCAGGATAAGGTCTTGTTGTCGCTGAATTATCTAAATAAATCATGTTCTTTCCTCTAAAATTCAATACTCCTATTGTAACACGAAAGAGAAGCTGGAACAAGAAAGAAAAAACCCTAAATTCAAGAAGAATCTAGGGTATGTTCTAAAAGTCGTAAAATTCATGTAGCAGAGCAAAAAGTTCTTGTTGCTGGGCCATCAATATTTGACCGATACTAGTGGATTTAATCAGAGTTCGCTGTTCAACATTTTCAATAATTTTCTTTAAAGAAGTCTGGGCAAATGGTGCTTCTACTACCTTTTGGGCATTTTGGAAGGGTTGGTGGGTTACCAGTTGAAAACCATAAGAATTGTTCAGCAAAGAATATCCTGCTGTCCCTGTCTTTTCTTGGTAAGCTTCACACAAACCACCATCAATGACGAAGAGCAAGCCACCACCACGAATAGGTGACTCTCCCTTGCCTGTCTTGACGGGAGTATGGCCATTGACCATTCTAGACTCCTGGGAAAAGAGGCCGAATTCTTCTAAAATCAACTGACAAATTTTCTCAGAATTACGATAAGAAAAATAAGAATTTTCCACTTCCTTGTGGGTTTCCTTATCCTCGATAAAATAACGTTCTAAAGTGGTCATCTTATCTTTCCCAAATAGAGGGGACAATTTACCTCTCCAACAATACCAAATTAAGTCTGTCGAAAAATCATCGCCGATTTCCTTATTCTTTGCTGCTTGGCGAATATGGTATTCAAAGAAATCCAGCAATTCTCTTCCTACATAATGCGCTTGATGAATCATAAGAGATTGAAACTCTCCAGAAGGTTCAAGAGGAATACAGCCATGAAAGAGCAAATGTTGGTTGTAAATCTTATACATTGAACCCTTTTTCATGAGCAGGTTGATATGTTCAGCCAGCCTGAGAGATTCTTGGAAGGAAGCCAACATACTGTCAACGGCTTGCGCTTCTTCCGAACTTAATTCAGATGGATTTGTTGAGTCAATAGTTTGAAAACAAGTATTAACCAAAGGATGTTTTTTCCCATCAATCGTCAGACATTCTTCCCAGTAATCAATTTTATCCAAGGTAACCTGGTCCTCCATCTGGAACTCAGGGCGTCTTTTTATTAATTGACTCTCTAGCTTAAACTGTATTATGGTAAGAGCTTGATGAACCTTTTCCAACTGTAAAATTTCTTCTGCAGTGAAATCGTCTTCTCTATGTCCCAGAATAGGTCTAAACTTAGGATTGGCCTTATAGGTTCTATCCGCAAATAGCGTTAAGGCTCGAAGATTTAAGCCATACGCCTTTTCGATATCCCACAGATAACCATAGCGTGCTGCGATACGAAGAGCATTGAGCATGCAGGCTTTAGAGCCGAAAAAGCCTCCCATCCAAATAATATCGTGATTTCCCCACTGAATGTCTAAAGAATGAAAATGCAAGAGTTCATCCATGACTTGAGGACTACCAGCTCCTCTATCATAAATATCTCCCACCACATGCAAGTGGTCAATCAATAAGCGACGGATGCTTCTAGATATCCCCAGAATAAAAGGAACAGCTTCGCGTAGCTCAATGACATAAGCCAGAATATTGTCGAAATAAGATTTTTTATCCGCTAAAGCAGTATCACTATAAACCAATTCTTCAATGATATAGGCATATTGAGGCGGCAAGGCCTTTCTAAGCTTGGAGCGACTGTACTTGGCTGCTGCAAAGGCCAGCAAGGTTAAAAGCTGAGGGATGGTGTCCTTGTACCAGTCTCTGCTTTTATTTCCTTCTTTCAAGACAAGTTCTGGATAGGAAACCAAAGCTGATAGTCTGTTTTTATCATCTTCTGATAAAGAATCCCCAAAGCAATCCTTAATTTTTTCATTTAGAATACCGGCACAGCTTCTTAATATATAGTCAAAAGCGTCAAATTCCCCATGAATATCACTGATGTAAAGCTCTGTCCCCTTAGGAAGGTTTAAAATCGCTTCTAAGTTGGTTAGTTCTGTAATAACCTTTTGTCGAGAGTCAAATTCTTTCAGTAAAATACGCTTATATTGCTCCATATCAGCCCTCCAACGCTCTAACCTATTTATGAAAAACAGTTAACGCTTCATTCACTTAGTTCAGTTTCTTTAAATGCTCTTCGATCAAGAAAGCTGTCTCTTCAATTGATTTATCTGACATATTAATGATCTGAGCTCCATATTTTTTAAATACGGTTTTAGAATAGTCCAATTCCTGATAAATTTTTTCCAGATCTGTATAGCTGGTTTCTTGGGTCAAGCCTAAAGAGTCCAGACGGTGACTACGAATTTTCGCTAGTTTTTCTGGCTCACACACAAGACCAATTAAACGGCGAGAATCAACTTTTTCCAAAACCTGAGGCAAAGGAACTTCTGGGATTAAAGGAAGATTTGAAACCTTGTACCCTTTATTAGCCAAGTAAATGCTAAGAGGTGTTTTCGACGTGCGAGAAACACCCAACAGGACTATATCTGAATCTAAAAATCCCTGTGGTGCCTTACCATCATCGTATTTAACCGCAAATTCAATGGCTGAAATTTTATTAAAGTATTCGCTATCTAAACGATGAAGGGTCCCAGGCACTTCAATCGGGTCAGTTCCAGTCTTTTCCTTGATAATTTCAAAAAATGGATGCATCAAATCCAAATAGGACAGACCGTGAGCCTGACTAAACTCTCTAGCTACAGAGGCTAGCTTTCCATCAACCAGAGTACTAATAACCAGGGCATCATCCTTGATGGCATCACGCAAAATATCTAACAGTTCCTCCTCTTTGTTAATAAAAGGAAAACGATAGCTGTTATTAAAAATGATATCCGGATACTGAGCCGTAACTGCTGACAGCAACTTTTGCGAAGTCCCACCCAATGAATCTGAAACACTATAAACAATCATTTCTTTTTTCATATTTATTCCTCTTCTCTATTCACCTCAGCGCTTCGGGCTTGCTGAATAATATAATCCAACAAGGCTGACTTGGTCACGCTTCCTAAAATTTTACGCTCATTCTCCTCGTCCACTATTGGCAATGAATCTATAGCATAATCTTGTAGGAGGGCAGCTGCTTCTAAAATATTCATATTCTTGTGACATGTTTTAATATGGGGCATCCTGGTCATACAAACTGCTACAGGTGTACTATTGATATTAGAATTGAGTGAAGCCCTCAGAAGATCTTTACGCGACATAATTCCAAGGAGAAGCTTTTCTTCATCGATGACATAGAGAACATCTGCATCATACATAAAAAGAGTAATAATAGCATCCTGAATATAAGAATCATGGCTTACCAAGACTGGAGAAGTCATAATCTCTGCTACTTCTTTTCGAAAAGTATCAAAAAAGAAAAGTGTTTCAAGATCAGTGCCAGAATACGTGTAACCAACTTTCGGAGTGGCCTTTAAAATTCCAACCAAGGTTAGAAAGGAAAGATCTGATCGTAATGTCGCCCGAGAAATATCCAGTAGCTCCGATATTTTCTCACCGCTCAAAGGCTGCTGAACTTTAACAATTTCTACAATTTTCTTTTGTCGTTCGCTTAATTTCAATTAACATAAAACCTTTCTGTATTCAATAAATGATAAAAATAAATATTAAAAGTATAATTAGCTATTCTCAGCATATTTAAATTAAAAGTTATTATATAATCATCATTTTTGCTACATATTATATCAAAAAAATTAAATATGTCAACAAAAAACCTGCATATTTTTTGTTTGACAAATATATATGATGTATATTACAATGTATTTGTCTTTTAATATGACACATATTAAATTAATTTGGAGGCAGATATGACAAAATGGATTTATTCCTTCGAGGAAGGAAGTGCGAATGACAAAGCTCTCCTTGGTGGAAAAGGAGCCAATTTAGCAGAGATGAGCAATTTGGGATTGCCTGTTCCTCCAGGTTTTACCATTACTACAGAAAGCTGCATCAGGTTTCTCGAAAATTCCGATTTCTTTGATTCCTCTTTAAAAGATCATATTTTGAAAGCGATTACCCTTCTTGAGAGGAAAACGTATAAATCTTTTAGCGGAGAGAACTCTGACCTGCTTTTAGTCTCCGTTCGTAGCGGTGCAAAATTCTCCATGCCAGGAATGATGGATACCATTTTGAATCTTGGACTCAATGATCATCGGACACAAATATTAGCCGAACAGACTAATCCTGACTTTGCCTACAACTGCTACCGGCGTCTTCTTCAAATGTTTGCAGACGTTGTATATGGTATTCCTAAAGAACTTTTTGATACTTTATTAGAAAACGTTGAAAAAAATCAAAATAAAAGTATTAAAGAATTCTCAATAGCCGAGCACCAAGACTTGGTTAAGCAATATAAAGAAATCTACCATAATGAAAATCAGAATTTCCCAGAAAATCCGATAGATCAGCTTTTTGCTGCTATTCGAGCTGTTTTTAAGTCCTGGAATAATAATCGGGCTAAGATTTACCGTGATTTAAATCATATTTCTCATGATTTGGGAACAGCTGTAAACGTTCAAGCCATGGTTTTTGGAAATAGTGATCAAAACAGTGGAACTGGAGTCTGTTTTACTAGGAATCCTGCTAGTGGTGAAGCTGAATTATTCGGGGAATTTTTACTGAATGCCCAAGGTGAAGATGTTGTCGCTGGCATACGTACTCCAGAACCTATTGCTGCCTTAGAAAAAGCTCAACCTCAAGCTTATAAAGCTTTTAAAAACTATGCTAGTATTCTTGAAAACCATTATAAAGACATGCAGGACATTGAATTTACTATTGAAAAAGGGAAGCTTTATATCTTACAAACTAGAAATGGTAAACGGACTGCCAAAGCCTCATTAAAAATTGCGTTAGATTTAGTAGACCAAGGTATTATCAGTAAAAACGATGCCCTCTTAAGAGTATCTCCTGCGTCTATTAGTCAGCTCATTCATCCTGTCTTTGAAGATGCAGCATTAGAAAAAGCTTTTTTCATAGCACAAGGGTTACCAGCTAGTCCTGGAGCTGCTACTGGTGAAATAGTCTTTACAGCTGATCGAGCTAAAGAACTAAACGATTTAGGAAGAAAAGTCATTTTAGTCAGACAGGAAACTTCTCCTGAAGATATTGAAGGAATGGTGGTCAGCCAAGCTATTGTAACCAGTCAAGGTGGTATGACCTCTCATGCAGCCGTTGTCGCTAGAGGAATGGGAACCTGCTGTGTCGCTGGCTGTGGAGAACTAAGCATTCGCGAGGAAAGCAAGACACTTTCCTATGGAAGTCTTACCCTTACTGAAGGAGATATCATTTCTGTTGATGGTAGTTCAGGTTGCATTTATAGCGGAGAAATTCCAACAGTCCTAGTTGAAAACAATCAAGACCTACAGCGTCTGCTTTCTTGGGCTGATGAAGTTGCTCATCTAAAAGTTCGAGCAAATGCTGAGACTGTCAAAGATTTGGAAACAGCTATGAAATTTGGTGCTCAAGGGGTTGGACTAGCCCGTACTGAACATATGTTTTTTGGTCAAGACCGGATCCTAGAAATGCGTCGCCTCATTCTCGCTGACAACGAGGAGGAGATTAAGATAGCCCTCAAGCTACTTTTACATTTCCAAGAAGAAGACTTCTACCAAATGTTCCAAGCAGTTCAGGATAAACCGATGATTATTCGCCTTTTAGATCCACCAATGCATGAATTTTTGCCTAAGGATCCTCAGGAAATCAAGCTTTTAGCCGAAAAATTGCACAAGTCACCAGAAAAGTTAGCCCGTCAAATCGAGAACTTGCAGGAAAGCAACCCTATGTTAGGTCATCGGGGATGCCGTCTTGGAATTACCCAGCCAGAAATTTACAAAATGCAAGCCGAGGCTATTTTTAGAAGTGCCATTAGACTGCATCAAGAAGGACTTAAAATCAAGCCAAAAATTATGATCCCCTTGATAGCAGATAAAAAAGAACTGGACTTTGTTAAATCATATCTAAATGAACATATCCAGTGTCTCTTCAATGAGTATGAACAAAAGCCCTTCCCATATGAAATTGGTACTATGATTGAATTACCACGCGCTTGTCTGACCGCAGATAAGCTGGCTCAGGAAGCTGATTTCTTTAGTTTTGGAACCAACGACTTGACTCAAATGACCTTTGGTTTCTCTCGAGATGATATTGGAAAATTTATTGGCCATTATAAAAAGAAGGGCATTCTCTCATCCGATCCATTCCAAAATATTGATAAGGATGGTGTTGGTGAGTTAATGAGAATTGCGGTCAGCAAGGCTCGCCAAGTAAAACCAAATTTATCCATCGGTATTTGTGGTGAGGTTGGCGGAGATCCTACTTCTATTTCTTTCTTCCAGGATATCGAGGTTACCTACGTTTCCTGTTCGCCTTATAGGGTCCCTGTAGCTAGACTTGCCGTTGCGCAAGCTGTTCTCCAAGAAGAAAGAAGCTAAAACTCTTTATGGTTATTTAAAGTAGGCTGGGACAAAGAATTCCCAGCCTTACTTTATGATAAAAGCCATGTTTCCCTAAGCAGGATTCTTTTCACTATTCTGAAGGTTTAACCAGGCATCTCTTATCATCAAACTTCTATCTTTATATGAAAAAACTACTGACTGCGTTTTCAAATATAAAATTTTTATTTTTTTAAGACATTTTAAAATAAAAGACGTATAATGGAAAATATGAAATGAACTTGAATTCATATTTAGTATTTGCAAAGGAGTTTGAAAAACATTATGACCAACTATTCTCGTCAAAATAAGAAAACAAATAAAGATAATCAGGAAACTGGAAAAGCTGGGCGCCATATCAAAAAAGGCCTATCTGCTTTTCAGAAAACCTTAACCTTGATTGGTAGTGTTCTGGGTATTATCACAGCGACTATTACTATTATGAATGCAATGAAGTCCAATGAACAAAAGAAATCAGAGACTAGTTCTTCTGCTCAAACGACTACTATCATCAAGGAAGTCGAAAAAGAGACGACTACTGCATCTACTTCTGAGGCCACTGAGACCTCCACACAAGAGAGTTCAGTTGCAACTAGCACAGAGACCAGTTCAAGTTCTTCAAGCAACGACACTACTTCTTCTAGCCAGGCTGAGACAAGTGCTAGTAGCAGTGAGCAAGGAAGTCAACAATAAAATGAGCCAGAACATCTGTTCCAGCTCATTTTTTTATTTTCTATACATTTTAACCTGTAAATAGAGGTCATTGTAAATCCCTAACCACTTTGGTCCAATTTGTTTATAGACTTCTAAGTGTTTCATCGTTTCTGCCGTTGGATAGAAAGCTTCATCATCTTGGACTTCTTTTGGTAAAAGAGCCTTGGCTTTTGGAATGGGTGTTGCATAGCCAACATAAAGCGCATTCTTGTAGGCATTTTCTGGACGCAGCATGAAGTTAATAAATTGATAAGCTGCTTTTTTATTTTTAACCGTTTTTGGAATGACAATGTTATCAAACCAAAGGTTGCTGGCTTCACTAGGAACTACGTAACGCAAGTCTTCGTTCTTCTCTAGCATCTGCCTTGCTTCTCCAGAGAAAGTTACACCAATCGCCGCATTATTTTGAATCATGTAGCCCTTCATCTCATCTGCTACAATAGCTTTGATATTTGGTGTAAGCTTGTAGAGCTTGTCCACAGCTTCCTGCAAATGATCCGCATTTTTGTCATTTAATCCATAGCCAAGAGAATTGAGACCTAAGCCCATAACCTCACGCGCTCCATCAATCAACATGATAGAGTTTTTGTATTCTGGGCGCCAAAGGTCATCCCAATGTTCTGGAGCCTTGTCAACCAACTTGCTATTATAAACAATGCCCAGGGTTCCCCAGAAATAAGGAACAGAATATTGGTTCCCTGGATCAAAAGGCTGGTCTAAGAAATCTGAACCGATATTCTCCATCCCCTTGATCTGCTTGTGATCTAGCTTTTCTACCAAATTCTCTTTGATCATCTTGGCAATCATGTATTCACTAGGGATGGCAATGTCATAGGTCGTACCTCCCTGCTTGATTTTAGTGTACATTGATTCATTTGAATCAAAGGTATCATACTGGATTTGAACTCCTGTTTCTTTGGTAAATTCTTCTAGCAGTTCTGGATCAATGTAGTCACCCCAGTTATAGATGACCAGCTTATCGCCACCACTAGTTTTGGTTTGATTTTCAAGCTGAACACTAACTAGCCATAAGACAGCGACAATGGCAACAATACCGATTAGAAAGGAATAGAGTCTTTTCATGCCTGCTCCTCCTTCTCTCGTGAAATAAAGTAATAGCCAATCACCAGTAAAATACTAAAGAGAAAGACTAAAGCAGATAGGGCATTGATTTCCAAAGAAATCCCCTGACGGGCGCGAGAATAAATTTCCACTGAGAGGGTAGTAAAACCATTCCCTGTTACAAAGAAGGTCACTGCAAAATCATCCAAAGAGTAGGTAAAGGCCATAAAATACCCTGCTATAATAGCTGGTGTCAGATAGGGCAACATGATTTCTTTCAACATTTGTAACTGACTGGCTCCCAAGTCGTAAGCCGCCTTAATCATGTCGTCATTCATTTCTTTAAGCCTTGGCAGAATCATCAGAACAACGATTGGAATAGAGAAGGCCACATGGCTAGCCAGAACTGAGATAAAGCCCAGCTGGAATTTCATATTTGTGAAGAGAATCAAGAAACTGGCACCAATCATTACATCTGGTGCTACCATCAAGACATTGTTGACAGAAAGGAAAGCTTCCTGGTATTTTTTCTTGGCTTGATAGATATAGATTGCTCCAAAAGTCCCAATGATTGTCGCGATTAAAGCAGAAAGAAAGGCCAGAAAGAAGGTTTGAGCCAAAATCAGCATCAAACGCTTGTCACCAAAGAGGTTCTCAAAGTGAGCCAAGCTAAAGCCGGTAAATTGATTCATATCGTCACCAGCATTGAGGGCATAACCAATCAGATAGAAGATTGGCAGATAAAGAATCAGAAAGACAAAAGCTAGATAGATACTGGATAGTTTCTTCATCGATCTCTCCTTTCTTTGGTTGCCCACATAATCAGGAGCATGGCAATAATCAAAACCACTCCGATGGTTGAACCCATCCCCCAGTTTTGCGTCGTTAGAAAATGTTGCTCAATCGCCGTACCTAGTGTAATAACCCGATTTCCACCAATCAAACGAGTCAGCATGAAGAGGCTGAGACTGGGAATGAAAACTGACTGAACTCCTGAGCGCACTCCATTCATCGAAAGTGGGAATATCACGCGACGGAAAGTTTCCCAACGATTGGCTCCCAAATCACGACTGGCGTTAATGAGATTTGGATCCAAATCATCCAACACATTGAAGATTGGCAAAATCATGAAGGGAAGCTCAATGTAACTAGCAACAAAAATGAAAGAAAAATCGGTAAAAAGAATTTGCTGAGGTCCAACTCCGATAAAGCTAAGGAATTGGTTGATAGAGCCATCCTGACCGAAAATTCCGATAAAGGCATAGGCCTTCAGCAAAAGATTAATCCAAGTCGGTAGGACAATCAGCATAAGCCAGAGTTGCTTGTGCTTGAGCTGAGTCAAGAAAAATGCCGTTGGATAACTGACCAATAAAGTGACCAAAGTTACAATTCCCGCGTAAAAAATCGAATTGAAACTCATTTTTAAATAGGTCAAATTCTGAGAGGCAAAATAAGTCCGGTAGTTTTCTAAGGTGAATCCTCCTTCAATATTAAAGAAGGAATTCCAGATAATCATAGCGACTGGTGCTAGTACAAAAAGCACAATCCATAAAAAATATGGAACGATAAAGAGGTTAGAGGTTGTTTTCTTCATCTCTTTCCTCCTCGATTGCGTTAATCAGACCAGCTTCTTGTTCTTCAATTTCAACATATTCTTCGATACGAGCATCAAATTCTTCTTCTGTTTCATTGAGACGCATGATATGGATATCTTCTGGTTCAAACTGAAGACCAATGACTTCACCGACAATGGCTTTGCGGGTCGAGTGAATCATCCATTCATTTCCCAGTTCGTCATAGGCGATGATTTCATAGTGGACTCCACGGAAGAGCTGGGTGTCAACCTTAACCTGAAGTTTTCCTTCCTCTGGTAGAGTAATCCGCAGATCTTCTGGACGAATAACCACTTCAACAGACTCATTTGGACGCATCCCACCGTCCACCGCTTCAAAGCGTTTGCCATTGAACTCAACCAAATAGTCTTCAATCATCTTACCCGGAAGGATGTTAGACTCTCCAATGAAAGTCGCAACAAAATGGTTAATCGGCTCATCATAGATATCAACCGGTGTACCAGACTGGACAATTTCTCCGTCATTCATGACAAAGATCCAATCGCTCATTGCTAGAGCTTCTTCCTGGTCGTGAGTAACAAAGACAAAGGTAATACCCAGGCGCTGTTGCAACTCACGCAGTTCATACTGCATATCCGTCCGCAATTTCAAATCAAGAGCTGATAGTGGTTCATCTAAGAGGACCACTCGAGGTTCATTAATGATTGCTCGAGCAATGGCTACCCGTTGTCGCTGACCTCCTGATAATTTTCGAATAGAACGGCGATCAAAACCTTCCAGCTGAACCATTTTCAACACTTCTTTGACACGACGTTCAATTTCCTTCTTCTCAACCTTACGCAAACGTAGTGGAAAGGCCACGTTTTCAAAGACATTCATATGTGGAAAAAGGGCATAAGACTGAAAGACAGTGTGTACATCACGTTTATTGGTAGGTACATCATTGATCCGTACCCCATCCAAAAAGACATCTCCTGTAGAGGCATCTAGGAGGCCTGCGATAATATTTAAAATAGTAGATTTACCAGACCCTGAAGCCCCCAGAAGAGTATAAAATTTTCCTTCTTCTAGCTCAAAGTTAATGTCTTTTAAAACAACAGTATTGTTATCCTCAAAAACCTTAGAAACATTTTTGAATTCGATAATTGGTTTTTTCAATTCACATAAATTCCTTCTTTTTCATGTATTAACAGATTGGGGCTCTGTCAAGCCGCTACTGCTTCTCGAGGGCAACTAGTGCCCTGCATACTTGCGATATCGATAGGCGTCACCCCCTCAACTAAAACGTAGCGGTCAGAAAAAAGCAGAAAGTCGTTCATTACTAGACAACGACTAACCTTCTTATCTAACATTTCAATCTCAGTAAAATTTTACTGTAAAGTCTCTCCAATAATCCGGACTTCACGCTCCAACCTTATACCAGATTCATTTTCAACAGTTTGAATCACGTGAGCAATCAAATCTTCATAGTTCTGAGCATTTCCATCTGCAATATTGACCATAAAACCAGCGTGTTTGGTTGAAACCTCAACGCCACCAATCCGATGTCCCTTGAGACCAGCTTCACTAATCAACTGGCCAGCAAAATGGCCTAAAGGACGTTTAAAGACCGAACCACACGATGGATATTCTAGCGGTTGCTTAAGTTCACGCAGGTGTGTCAGACGTTTCATTTCCTGCTGGATGGCTGTGTAATTTCCTGGAGAAAGGGCGAATTTAGCAGAAATGACAATATCACCCGTTTCCTGAATTACCGAAGAGCGATAGCCAAACTTCATTTCCTCAGCTGAAATCGTCTTGATTTCTCCTTCTGGTGTCAAGACCTTACAAGATACCAGGACATGAGCGATTTCGCCACCATAGGCGCCAGCATTCATGAAGACAGCTCCACCCACACTTCCTGGAATTCCACATGCAAACTCAAAGCCTGTCAAGCTATGATGTAAGGCTACATGAGTCGTGTCGATTAATTTAGCTCCAGCTTCAGCTTCAATCGTATAGCCGTTAACCATAATGGTGTGTAACTGGTCAAACATAATCACAAAGCCACGAATACCACCATCTCGAACAATGATATTACTAGCATTCCCCAGAACCATCCATGGAATTTGTTCCCTATTAGCAAACTTAACAAGTCGAACTAATTCGTATCGGTTACGAGGAAAAGCTAAATAATCGGCTGGACCACCAACTTTTGTATAAGTATATCTCTTCAGTGGTTCATCAAAACGGATATCAATTCCCGCTAACTCCGACTTTAATAATTCTATATTCACCATGATTTCTCTTTCTTTTCACAAAGTGATTCTATTATATCAAAATTAAGCATGAATTTCGATAAAATTACAAAAAAACTGGCCTAAGCCAGTTTTCTTTTATAATTTCCGAGTGACATACTTCAAGGTATGATTACCTAAAGCATTGTGTACCATAGAGTAGGCACCAATTCCTGTAAAGAGATAGAGCAATCCAAGGTTAAGCCAGTAGGTATAATGAACTTCTCCACCAGATAAGAGATAATTTGTGAAATAAGAGAAAGCTGAAAAGACATCCGTACCTACTTCTCTTGAAATTAATATAGCCCAGTCAAGCTGATGAACAAATAAAATCATCACAAGCATAAAGAAAATACTGATACCAATTCCAAGTTTAGATAATTTCTTTCCTAAAAGTTCATAACCCTTAATGGTACAAACCCCCATAACCAAACCAGATACAAAAGAGACATAACCCAATTGAGCGATTCCCAATGTAACTGCTCCACCGATCAAACACCCAACAAAAGCACCAACGATTCCGCCAATCACATTTTCATTTTGCTGATCATAGCTTTGATTCTCAATTGCAAGATTAGAACTCAACTGCTGGAAGCTATCTGCTGATAAAATCAGCAAGTTTGTCCCTACTTGATAGACTGCTGTTGGCTCTGCTTCTCCAGTATGTTCACAAACATTGATGAAACCATGCTCTTTTAAGAAGGTGACACTAGCTTCTAAACATTCAGCAATTGTTTCTTTGGTTCTACCCTTAGTCATTCCACCTTTAACGGTAATAACAAGCTTGTAACGCGTCAGCTGAGCATTTGTCATACCCTTAGTGGACTTTTTCAATTCTTTCAAATCTTCTGCAATGGAAAGTGCTTCATCACCTTTAACTGAAAAGCAAATTCGGTAGATTTTTTCGCCAGCATCTTCAATAAAAAGAGTGTACCCATCTTTCTGACCGAAAATAATTTTCGTATCTTCATCGTACTCAAGTCCTAGCTGGCTAGCAAGATCCTGCCATTCAAGTTTATCCATTCGTGTAAAACCTCCTAGTTGGATATTCATTTGATTATATCATAATTTTTTTGGTAGGCATAGACAGTCTCATTGTCTATTTTAAAGCATTCAAAATTCTACTCGAACACCATCTCTGTCAACATCTAGTATAAAGACTTCTCCATTATACTTGCATCCCTCAATCCGTGTTTGAATTAATTTGGCTCTATCTTTTGGAGCTAAAATCATAATCGTTGGGCCTGCTCCAGATAAATAGGTAGCATAAGCTCCATGTTTTTTAGCCAATTTCTTAATGTTAGGAAATTCTCTAACGAGTTTTTGGCGAAAACGTTCATGGAAGCGATCCGATTCAATGGCTCGGCCTGCCTTGACAAGGTCTCCCTGGAGAAGAGCTGCAATAGCTACATTGGCAATAGAACTAGCTGCTACAGCTTCCTTATAAGAAAATTTAAATGGCAACACGCTACGACTATCACGTGTCTTTAGTTCATACTTGGGAACATAAGCAATGAAAGAACACTCTGGAAAGTCTGCCCTGACAGAAGAAACAGCCCCTTTAAAAACACTAGATATGACTAGATTTCCGAAAATAGCTGGAGCCACATTGTCTGGATGGCCTTCAATCTTGTTTGCCCAATCCAGCTTTTCATCATCAGTTAAATCCAGTTTTCCTAATTGGTTAGCCAATTCAATACCAGCCACGATAACTGAGCTAGATGAACCCAGACCACGTGCCAAAGGAATATCGCTGGTCATCTTCAAACGATAAGGCTGAAGGTTTGGTGCCAGTTGCAAGGCTACTTTGATTAGCAAGTTTCGTTTATCCTTGGGAATTCTTGGATTTAAGTCATGTTCGATTAGCCACTCATCTCTTTCCTCTAGAACCTCAATGGTCAAATACTTGCTGACAGCCACACCAACTGAATCGAAGCCTGGACCAATATTAGCACTGGTAGCGGGTACAATAATCTTCATCTTAATCTCCTAATACTTTGAAGGTGTTGAGCAAGTCGAACTCAGCAACTTCTTTAAGCTTAGCAGTGACATTTTCCAGCTGTGTCTTGCTGACAGCATGGGTAATAATCACCACGCGAGCCTTCTCACCGTCTGTGCCTTCCTGTAGAATCTGCTTAAAGGAAATATCCTCAGCATTGAAAATCTCAGCCAAATGCAGAACTTGACCTTTAGAATCAGGCGCCAAGATAGAGAAGTAATAATTACTCTTCACATCTTCTGGCTTAGCTAGCACTAACTCACGGCTATATTCATTAAAGGCTTTGCCGACTGTCCCTTCATTCAAACGACGGCTGATACGAACGATATCTGCCACAACACTAGTAGCAGTTGGTTTTTGACCAGCTCCCGGTCCGTAGTACATAGACTCTCCGATACCGATTGACTCAACAAAGACAGCGTTCATCACCCCATTGACACTAGCCAGTGGATGCGCTTTAGGAAGGAATGTTGGAGCAACTTCTGCTGCAATACCTGATGGCGTCTCTTCGATAGAACCAACCAGCTTGACTACATAGCCCAACTCCTGAGCAACAGCTACATCTTCTGGCGTGATATTTCGAATTCCTTGATGACCCACGTCTTCAAACTTAACGTTCATACCAAAAGCGAACTGACTGAGAATAACCATCTTGTAGGCTGCATCAATACCATCTACGTCATTGGTTGGATCACTTTCAGCATATCCAAGTTTCTGAGCCTCAGCAAGAGCATCTTCATAAGACCAGCCTTCTTCTACCATCTTGGTCATCATAAAGTTAGAAGTTCCATTAACCACACCTAGGATACGGGTAATTTTGTCAGAAGCCAATGAATTGACCAAGGTACGTAGGATCGGAATACCGCCAGCAACTGCTGCTTCATAGTAGAGAGCCACGTTTTGTTTTTGAGCAATTTCCAGTAGCTCTGCGCCATGAACAGCCAGCAAGTCTTTATTGGCCGTTACCACATGCTTGCCAGCTTCAAGAGCACGAGTGATGAAAGTTTTCGCCGGCTCAATCCGTCCCATCAATTCGACAACGATGGTAATCTCAGGATCATTCAGAATTTCTTCAACATTTGTGACAAAGTTAAAGTCATTTCCTGCTGCCAAAAGACGCTCTTTTTCAGCATCATCCTTAACCAAGACTTTAGCAACCTCAATCTCTGAATGGGCTGCTTGAACAATTTTCTCTCCGTTTTCCTTCAGTAGAAATGGCACACCACTGGCCACTGTTCCAAAACCAAGTAAAGCTATTTTAATAGACATGAAGCACTCCTCAAATTTTTTCTGTATAAAGTCTATTATATCAGAATTTAGCACAAAATTCATACTATTCCTCTCTAGATTTGATATAATAAAAGCAAATATCTAGCCAAGGAGAAATTATGACTTATCCTAATCGCAATCGTTCTGCAGAAAAAAAGGCTCGGAAAAAAAGAGATACCTTACTTCTGTTGAACCTCATTCTTCTCATCTTTATCGTTACTGGTGGTATTTTCCTTTGGAAAGAATACAGTAATAGTCAACAAGAAGCAAGCAAGCCTGAATCTAGCCAAGTTAGTAAAGCAAGCCCTTCGGAAGAGGCAAGTCAGCCCTCCTCCTCTAGTCAAAATAAAGAAGAAATCAAATGGGTCAAGCAAGATAAGCCTGTTAAATTGCCCATCTTGATGTATCACGCTATCCATGTCATGGATCCTTCTGAAGCCGCTAACTCTGGACTAATTGTTGATCCTGAAACTTTTGAAAGCCACTTAAAGGCCTTGAAAGAAGCAGGATACTACACTCTTTCTCCTGCTGAAGCTTATAAGGCCTTGACTGAAAATGTCCTCCCAGAGAATAAGAAGGTCATTTGGTTGACTTTTGATGATAGTCTTAAGGACTTCTATACTCAAGCCTATCCTATCCTACAAAAATACCAAATGAAGGCTACTAACAATGTCATTACAGGTTTTGTTCAAGCTGGTCGCGAAGATATTCTAACACTTGATGAGATCAAAGAAATGAAAAAAAACGGCATGTCTTTTGAAGATCATACCGTGAACCATCCAGATTTATCCGTATCTAGTGCTGATACTCAAAACTCAGAATTACAAGATTCTAAAGAGTATTTAGATCGTAATCTTTCTCAGACAACCACTACCGTGGCTTATCCTTCTGGCCGTTACAGTGAGACAACTCTTCAGCTTGCAGAAAAGTTAGGATATAAAATGGGGTTGACGACCAATAATGGCTTGGCTTCTCTCTCAGACGGACTTCTATCACTCAATCGTGTTCGTGTCAATCCAACGACCACTGCACAGAGTCTCCTAGATGAGATAGCAAATTAAAGACCATAACAAAAAAGGCTCTCATTCAAGAGCCTTTTTAAATTTATTTGCATAGTGAAAATAAAGAACACCAGAAAGAACCATGATAATAAGGAAAAATCCTAAGGTAATACCATAAACTATTGCTTCTTTTAGGTAGAATATCAAGGCATAGGAACCACCAATTGCAGCAATAAAAACAAATAAGATTAGAAAAGCAATAATTGTCTTTAGAGTATTGTTAGATCGGTTGAATAATTCTGTGACGTTAGACCAGTTGGTAACCAAGAGACGATGGTCCCGTTGGAAGCCCCAGATACTCCATGCTAAACAATTACTGATCCAGACAAGGACCATAACCAAAAGAGATAACCAATGGGTGCCCAATAATAGGTTGACCACAACAAATATCAAGAGAGGCAAGATTGACTGGATCAAGAAAAGATACCAGAATTTTAAGCGAAGATATGCTTTCATATCAAAGGGAAGTACTTTCAAATAGGAAAAATTCTCGCGCTCCAAGGAAATCCCAATCATAGTTAAGTTGGTCGAACCTGCATTAAAAGTAGCAATGAACACCGTGATCAACATCAATGGTATCAGAAACTTTGGTGTTAAGTACGGGCTAAGCTCAAATCCTCCTCCCTGAATATAGCCCATTAGTCCAGGAAGTATGAAGAGATAAGGCATAACACTAGACATAAAGACTGATTGAAGAAAGACAGAACCATCACTAATCAAGCTAAGCTGATAGCTCCAAACAAAGCGAGGGAAGGACTTCTGATTTCCAAGTTGAAATTTACGAACACGTTGTTTCTTGTTAACAGTCTCAGAAGTTTTCAAAGCAGCTTCATAAAACTCTGGAAGAACCTTCCATTTGACGATTGAAAACAGAAGCACGGCAACCAAGGCCCAGGCACCAATTCCAATAAGAGATTGGACCTCAAAAGGAGTAACACCAAAATAATAAAAGGCTTCCATAGGTGGCAAATAGCTACCAGTATCTTTAAGAAGTAATTCTCTATTTTGAGTATTGACCAAAATAATTGATCCAAAAATCAAGAGATTGGTCACTCCCAAAAGAATATTAGAGGCCACTTGCTTATGCTGACGGAAGACAGAAGTTTTAGTAATAAAATGAACGGCTGTCAAAATCCCGAAAGCCAGAACAGATCCCAAAACCACTAGCGAAATCAGAACGATTGGAATAGCCAGCCAAATAGGATTCCCACTCTGAATCTGAAGGTTAACAAAATAGGCCAAAATCGGAAGAGCTCCAAGCAAAACCGTCAGAACAACAGAGATACTCTTACCAATCATGATTTCTGCTTCACTAAAAGCATATGGCCGATAAGACTGCAAGTCCTTACTTTCATAGAAAACGTTATAGAAAGATAAGAACCCCTGTGATAGAACCATCAGACTAAAAATAGATACCATATTGGTAAAGATACCCGGATGGTCTACTAAAGGATAAAAGGCACTCATCACTCCAAAGATAAGAAGATAAAGTAAACTTGTAAACAAGTGGGTCATAATCAACTGTCTAGAAACATTGATTTTCTTATCAGGCTTTTTGGCTTGCTTCTGACGAAAGCGTGTTAGACTTGACGGAGGTGTTGTATAGATAATATTCGTCCGAATTAAACTTTTTAAGGCTTTAAAGCGCATCGTGGACCACCTCTTCTTTCCGTCCAGCCAATCCCAGATAAATAGTCTCTAGACTTTGCTCAGGGTGTTGGGACTTGAGTTCTTCGATCGTTCCATAAAAAATTAACTCTCCTTTTTTCAAGATGGCCAAACGATCACAGAGTTGCTCAGCCACTTCTAGGACATGGGTTGAAAAGATAACAGTATTTCCCTTGTCTGCATGTTCCCGCATCATGTTCTTAAGATCAAATGCCGCTTGAGGATCCAAACCTGTCAAGGGCTCGTCCAAAACCCAGATATCCGGGTCAGAAAGTAGAGCACCAATGACAAAAACTTTTTGACGCATACCATGTGAGAAGGATTCGATGACCTCATATCGATGATCTGCAAAGTCAAAAGTTTCCAACAAATACTGCAAGCGTTCCTCACAGTCAGCTTCATCCATATCGTAAGATGTAGCTACCAACTCCCAGAATTCATTAGCTGTTAAACGAAGAAAGAGGTCTGGTGAGTCTGCGACATAACCAATTTTCTTCTTGATGGCCAGTCGGTTAGCAGACAACTCTTGTCCGTCAACAATGATTTGACCACTCGTTGGATTAATGACACTGACTAGTGACTTGATTGTCGTTGATTTTCCTGCACCATTATGTCCAATCAGACCGACAATTTCACCATTTTGAATGGTCAAGTTTAGATTCCTAAGGGCCAGATGACCATCGTAATCCTTAGTTACATTTTTCAATTCAATCATCAGAGTTCCTCCGCTCTTATTTATAATATATTTATTATATATCTTTTAAAATTGTTTGTCTCTCTTGTAACGATAATGTTCGTTTTTTCCTCTATTACACAATAGAAAAGCTGAATTAGTTCCTTTTGACTTCGTCAAGGTGTTCTAAAAGATAGAGAAAGAAAGCTGGTATGGTATCTAACATATCTTTCTCATAGACCCGTTCTGTCAACTGATGAAGGTCCTTGCCCCAAGGACCCAAATTTACAGCGGCTACATTAATTCCAGCAATTTTTTCCAAATCAAGCGGGTAAACCTCTTTTGAGACAGCCATACTGTTCAGAAGAGATTGATAGTCAGTTAAAGGCTTCTCCAAAGCACAGTAACTCATATCACAAATACCCATGAAAAACTCTTCAACTTTCAACTGATAACTACCCTTATTTGCTAAATAATTCTGATAGAAAGAAATGAATCGATCCATGTCAAGATCCTGTTCTTGAAGTCGTCGGCTATTCATTGTTGGGTAATAAGGCGGGGCAACAGCAAGTACAGCCAAGGCTTCTTTTTTATCGTAAAAATCAAGAGCTTTTTGTACATTAGACAGAGTAACTTCTTGATAGGACAAACCCTTTTGTAATTCTACTTTAGCTTCTTGATTGACCCTTTCCATGAAGTCTTTGAAACCTGCCTTTTTTTGGCATTCTTCTAACAAGTCTTGGTAGGTTAGCGCCCGTGGTTTAGCTATTGATTTGCTTTCCTGATATTGATCCTGCAATTTGGTATACTTTTCATAAAACTCATCTAGAGCTTCTTGCATCAGTCCTTGGATCAGATTCAACAAGTCTTGAGGACTTTTATCCAGATACAGAAGACTAAAATATCCAGCTGCACGTAGGACAGTTGACACATCATAGTGCTCTTTTAGGTCTCTCATAAATGACCAAGAAGGCAAGGGGGACTGTTCTCCATAAGCTGCATCAGATAGCAAAGGATTTAAGTCTATTTTTTCAACAATTTTAGCTAAAAGAGAAATCGCATTCACACCTTTTAATGGTTCTTTCATATGAGAAAGCAAACCTTGGGTCACGATCAAGGGCATCAATTTCCCAACTGTACCAACATGCAGGACCTTTTCTGATTCAGATGTACTTTCAAAAGGTTCCGAATCAATAGCAAGAATGTAATTAAGATCAAAGCGATCTTTTAAATCATAGAGCAAGCCAACAGCTGCCCTCATCCCTTGAGAATACGCTTCCTCATCGCCAACAGACAGGTAAAGCAAGTTTGCTTGGCCAGTGGAGACAGACGAGTATTCCTCTAAGACCCCCAACTGCAGGGCTAGGGCTGCCCTCATATCACAGGAACCTCTACCAAATTGCCAATCTCCTGAAGAAATGTCAGCCAGGACATCTTGACGTATAGACTCTTCTTTTAACTTTTCTTTCAGTGCCTGATTATCAAAAGCCAAATCTTTCAATGAACCAAAGTCTTCCGTATCCACTGTATCGTGATGATGGAAAAGTATGACTGTATCAGCCGAATCACGATGCACCAAGGCCCAATTAACACTACGTCCCAGACTATCCTCAGGAATCGGATAAGAGCCAAAAAGGTCTGGATGAGTTTGAAAATAAGGAATTTGTCCTATATAGTTCATCAAAAAATTTTCTATATCTCGTTCGAAAGCAGTGTGAGTAAAGCTTTTAATGGCCATACTTTTTTGAAATATATCAGCTATTCGTTCCTTCATTTTCTTCACCTGAACAGAGAACCTGTCTTTCTTCTATTTTGCCTATATTGTAGCACTCAGACTTTCAATTAACAAGGAAAAATAGGTATTTTTTAACAAAAATAAAAATCCCCCTCATGGAAAAATTATACTGAGGATTGTTTTATCATCGGTCTTTCAGCTTCTTAAATCTTCTACACTATAAAAGCTACTAGCTCTTCTTCTACTCTACAACTCTAAATAAAAGAACAATCAAATCTACATACCTCCCGAATCTATCATAACTACTCACATTTTTGTTAACTCGCTGGCTTTTCCTCTACCATCCAATCAAACTTTTCCAGGGATAAAAAGTTTTCTTAGAAAGAGATGAAAGATGCCTGTTCTGATATCTAGATAAAAGAAAAATGGATTTTTATATCAAGTCTTTGCAATTAAAAGCCCCTCTCCATCGAAAGGAGAGGGGAATGAAAATTCTTCTGAACTTAAATAATTCTGTCTTTAGTCTTGGTATAATTCCTTAACAGCTTGGATATCTATGGGCTGGATACTATAGAAAGATCCTGCTGACTGCATGACAGACTCTGACTCATTATGGTCCAGCCCAATGGCATGGCCCAACTCATGAGCTGCTGTATTCACAATCCTTTCGTGAGAATATCCGTAGTAGTTGTTTAAAAGATAATAGGCATTCAAACGAACAGTTACTTTAGTAAAACGCTTGGTCAAGACATTCGTCTGAGACTCAGCTTCTCCAGCTGCCGTAATAGTACTGTCATTCATTTCAGTAGCAATAATATTAGCTTGGCTTTTATCCTCTACAAGCTGAAAAGTAAAGGCTCCTGTTGCATTCCAAGACTTTATCGCCTCCTGATAAGCTGCTCGAAAAGTAGGGTTTTCCGTCTCAATATAAACTGTCGCTCTAGCAGTCTCCCAACGTGCTCCATCTGAACTTGCTACATGTTGATCGGTTAAATGCTCTCCCAGATTTTGAACATTTTGACCAAGTCCAGTGTGAATCCCTTGTTGATCTAAAAAAGTATCTAACTGATTAACCGCTGTCTGTACAGCCTGTCTTACAGCTGTTAGTCCAGTTTGACTAGGATTCGTTAAATAGAGAACGCTCACTAAGATAATAAAAGCTACGATTCCTGCCCATACAAGGCGCCAGAACATTCGCCATATAAAACGAAAAAGGTTTAAAAGGAATCTCATTCTCGCCTCCTCTCACTCCTAGATAGAAACAGATTATAAAAGACCTTGCTTAAAGTTTTCTAAAGATACAAATAGAAGAAAATGGATTTCACAAGATAAATCAACGACTTCTACCCACTTTCTACTCGTCTCTAATTTTATGACAAACGCTCTTCTGGCTTATAGTCAATCGGCAACCACTCTAAGAGATATTCCAGTTGCTTTTCCCAATAATACCATTCATGCATACCAGGACTATGTTTGTAATCCAGTTTTAAGCCAAGTTTTTTCAACTCTTTGACAGCTACTTGATTAGCCTTGTAGAGAAAATCTTGCTCTCCACACCAAGCATAAAACTTAGTTTTCTTGTCAGACTCTGCTACCATACTTGTTAAAAAGTGTTGCTTCATATCAGGAGCATCCAAGTCCCCAAAGACCCCTTCCCAGTAAGCACGATTGTCACCAGGAAGATCATCAAGACTAGTACCATCAATTCCTAAACCAAGAGCACCTGAAAAGGAAGCTGCATAAGAAAAACGATTGGTTTTCAAAGCAATTTTATAGGCACCGTATCCTCCCATCGAAAGACCCGCAATAAAAGTTTTCTCCCGCTTACGGCTCATATTTGGAAAGAAACGTTGTAAGACCTCTGGTAGCTCTTTAACTATAGCGTCATAATAACGGTGCCCGTAGTTTGTATTTGTATACCAGGCCAAGTCAGTTGAGGGCATTACAACAATCAGATTTGTGTGTCTCAATAAACGTTCAATATTGGTTCTCTTACGCCAGGAATTTTCATTTCCCCCCATCCCATGCAGAAGATATAAAACTGGAATATCTTTATCTTCTACTAGGTCTGGATCAATCTCACTGGCATCTGGATAGATAACATTGACATGTCTTTCCATTTCTAAAACTTTAGAATTATATTCAATTTCAAGAAAAGCCATCTTAGTCTCCTATTCTATGATTTAAAAACAGCCTTCAGGCTGTTTTTCATTTATTTTACTTCCATCACTACTGGTAAAATAGCTGGGCGACGTTTGGTCTGTTCGAAGAGATATTTTGAAAGTACATCGCGAACTTTTCCTTTTAGTTCACTCCAATCAAATTCATCTTTTGCAAGGTAGTCTTCAACTGTTTTATTAATTAATTCAGCACTTTCTATCAAAATATCACGGCTCTTTTTGATATAGATAAAGCCACGAGTATGAACTTTAGCCTTGGAAATAATTTTTTTCTCCCGACGATTCACACTGATTGCAACGATAAAGATCCCGTCTTCTGATAAGACCTTGCGGTCTCTGAGGACGATATTGCCAACATCGCCAATAGCATTCCCATCAATAAGGACATCTCCTGCTGACACTGAGCCAGCTGGGACAAAATCCCCTCGATCATATTCCATAATGGTTCCGCGTTTTGGAATGAAAATCCGCTCAGGTAAGATACCAATTTCCATAGCAGCTCGAGCATGAGCATCCAGCTCGCGGTATTCTCCTTGAATTGGGAAAAGGAATTGAGGCTTCAAAAGATTGAGCAACAATTGTAAATCACGAGCATTTCCATGACCAGATACACGTAAATGCTGGGTAATCAATTTCACGATTCCGCCTGCCTGGTAGATCATATTTTCTACTCGGGCAACAACTGCTTCTTTAGCAATAGATGGTGTCGTTACAATATAAACTAGGTCACCCTCTTTGATTTCCACATAACGGTGACGACCAATTGACATTTTACGTAAGCCGTTGATAGGTTCACCCATCCGACCTGTCTCTAAGATAATCAGCTCATGGTCTTCGAACTTAGACATTTCTTTTGGCTTGATCAAGAGACGTTCATCTGCCAAAGAAAGCTTCTTCAAACGAATGGCTGTGCGAACAATGTTCTCAACATCAAAACCTGTCAAGACAACACGGCGTCCAGTATCCGCTGCGGCATCGAAAACCTGTTGGATCCGAGAGAGGTTGCTGGCTACTGCAGCCACAATCACACGACCGTCCCAGTCGCCAATGGTGTGCATAATTTCATCGCCCACTTCACTCTCACTTGCTACTTGAACATTGCTGTCTGCGTTGGCAGAATCACTTAGGAGAGCTAATACACCTTCCCGTCCAATCTCAGCCAAGCGGCCAAAATCAGTCGCATAAGACTGGCTAGCTGATTGGTCGAACTTGAAATCGCCTGTGTAAACAATATTTCCTTCATCAGTCTTTATCACAATACCCAAGCTCTCTGGTATCGAGTGAGTCGTTCTAAAGAAGGAAACAACCACATTTCCAAACTCAATTTCTGTATTTTCATCAATCACATGGAAGTCATTAAATTTCTTAACAACATCATTATTTTTAACAAAAAGTTTAGCTAGCTCAATAGTCAGTTCTGAACCGAATACAGGCACCTTGGTTTCCGCCAAAAGATAAGGCAAAGCTCCAATAGCATCCGCGTGACCATGGGTCAAGAAGACACCTGCAATTCTATCGCTATTTTCAAAGAGGTAATCCATGTTAGGAATCACCACATCGACACCTAACTGCTCATTTTCTGGATATTTTAGACCTGCGTCCAAAACAAAAATTGATTCATCCACCTCGGCGATATAGAGATTTTTACCATTCTCTCTGACACCACCTAAAGCGATGATTTTCACTTTACTCATTAATTTTGTATCCTTCCGTACATTTATATTTTATTACTAACGGTCCTTGGAATCCAAGTCGAATTACAGTCTTGCAACTTTCGCTGCACATCCCCTATATTATACAACTTTTTCACTCTTTTTTCAAAAATGAGGTTAGTCTACTGCAAACAAAAAAGATAGAATTTCTATCTTTCTTGCTTTAGTAATCGTAGTTTTCCTTTACAGCGGCCACAGCGATATCTCTTGAGATCAATCATGCGTTGCCTATAAAAATCTGCATAGCATTGCTGGCATTGGTAATGTAACTTGCTTTCTGGACTAGAAATACTGGGTGTATAGCGCAAGCCTCCTACCTGTTTAAGCAGTTCTTTAAAATCACTATCTTCATGACGATACCCCTTGCCTTGATAATAGAGATGATAATGAACTAGCTCATGGCGGACAATTTTTCGGAAGGTTTCCAGCCCAAAAGCTTCATATATTTTTGGGTTGAAATCCAGATGACCGTCTTTGGGAAAGAAGCGCCCACCAGTCGTCCGAAGACGCTTATTCCAAAAAGCTTGGTGGCGGAATTCCCAACCGAAATCTTCAAGCGAAACCTGCTTGACATACTCATTTAGATTCATTTGGTGCTATCAGAGAAAGGTTGACCTTCTCCCGCTCCACATCAAGCTTATCCACCCAAACAGTGACCAAATCACCAACAGACAGGACTTGACTGGGATGCTTAACAAAGTTTTTACTGATCTTAGAAATATGGATGAGACCATCTTCGTGGATACCAATATCCACAAAGGCTCCGAAATCGACGACATTTCTGACGACGCCTTCTAGCTTTTGACCGATGCGCAGGTCCTTGATATCCAAAACATCCTGCCGCAGAACTGGCGCATCAAAAGAATCACGCAAATCTCGACCAGGCTTGAGCAAATCCGCAATAATATCTTTGAGGGTTTCTTCTCCCAAGCCTAGCTCTGCAGCCAAACTAGCAGTCTGAACAGCTTTTAACTTAGCTTGGGCTGCTTCATCCAAACTGCTGATTTCCAGACGCTTAAAGAGCTCTTCCACTGCCTTATAAGACTCTGGGTGAACGCCTGTATTATCCAGCAGGTTATCACTTTCAGGAATACGCAGGAATCCAGCCGCCTGTTCAAAAGCCTTTGCGCCCAGACGTGGCACTTTCTTGATGGCCTCACGAGACCGAATCAAACCTTCCGTTTCCCGGTATTTGACGATATTTTCTGAGATAGTTTTATTAAGACCAGCTACATGAGCCAGCAGGGCAGGACTGGCAGTGTTGATATTGACTCCGACTTGGTTGACCACGGTATCCACGACAAAGTCCAGACTTTCAGACAGTTTTTTCTGGCTGACATCATGCTGGTACTGGCCAACCCCGATAGACTTAGGATCAATCTTGACCAGCTCAGCTAAAGGATCTTGCAGACGGCGGGCAATGGAAATAGCTGAGCGCTTTTCAACAGTCAAATCTGGAAACTCATGACGAGCCAGTTCACTAGCAGAGTAGACAGACGCCCCGCTCTCATTGACGATGACATAACTGACATTTGGATGAGATTTCAAAACTTCTGCTACAAATGCTTCGCTTTCTCGGCTGGCCGTTCCGTTTCCGATGGCAATGATTTCAACACCAAACTGCTCAATCAGGCCCGACAACTCTTTCTTAGAAGCTTCAATCTGAGCTAGCTTTGCTGGTGGCACGGGATAGATAACATGAGTCGTCAGCATCTTGCCTGTCGCATCAACAACAGCCAGCTTGGCTCCTGTCCGAAAGGCTGGGTCAAAACCCAGTACTACGCGACCTTTTAGAGGGGCAATCAGGAGAAGATGACGGAGATTATCTGAGAAGAGCTGAATCGCACCATCCTCAGCAGCCTCAGTCAGCTCAGTCCGAATACGACGCTCCATAGCTGGAATGATTTTCTTTTTAACTGCTTGCTGGATAGCTTCGCTGATATAGGCGTTTTTCACCTTGAAACGCACTTCAAAGAAGCGCAGGATCTTCTCAAGATTGTGCTCAAAACCAACCTTGAGAATACCTAACTTCTCACCACGGTTGAGAGCCAGGGTCCGGTAGCCTTGCATGGTCGCTACTTTTTCGGAAAAATCATAATAAATCTGGAAGACCTGCTTTTCATCCAAATCACCATCTTTAAGACTGGATACGATAGAAGAATTAGTCTGCATCTCGTGGTAGGTCCAAGCCCGCAGCTTGGTATCTTCAGAAATCGCCTCAGTCAGAATATCCACTGCTCCAGCTAGAGTAGCTTCTGCTGTTGGAAAGGCTTCACTAATCAGTTTCTCAGCTTCTTCCTGCAGATTAGCTGCATCCTGAAGGATTAAACGAGCCAAAGGAAAAAGACCTGCTTCACGCGCAATAGTAGCCTTGGTACGGCGCTTCTCCTTGTAGGGCAGATAGAGTTCTTCCACATCAGCCAGCTTTTCAGCAGCCTCAATCTCAGAGCGAAGAGCATCCGTTAGTTTGCCCTGCTCCTCAATCTTAGCCAAGACCGTTGCTTTACGCTCTGCCAAGGCAGTCATACTCTTATCTAAGTCAATGATTGCCTTAATCTCGACCTCATCTAGATTTCCCGTCATTTCCTTACGGTAACGAGCAATAAAAGGAATCGTATTTCCCTCAGCAGTCAGATCTAGGACCTGTGATACTTGGCTTTCTTTAAGGCCCAATTTCTGAGCAATTTTTTCAATATTTATATTTTCCATAACGTTTCTATTATACCACAAGATTGATCTTAAAAATTCAGAAAGTCAAACTTCTATTATTCTTTTATAACTCTAAGTTCTCATTAGAAACTAGTTCCTATGTCTCAAAATATCATTTTTTCCTTTTTGGTAGTATAATAGAATTATTATTTTAGAAATGAGGTGGCCCTATGGCTGTAAAATATAATAGAACAGATGATTTAGATAAGATGTTCGAGGAATTTGCAACCCTTCCTAAGCTAGAAAAAGTAGAATTCCCTGATGATAAACAGAAAAAAGAAACAGAAGAAAAGGCTAAAAAAGCATGAGTCTCTTTTCAAATCTGCCTGCTAGCGTTTTACAGGCTGGTGCTATCTTTCTCTCTATCATCATTGAAGCCCTACCTTTTGTTTTGATTGGAAGTATTATTTCTGGCTTTATTGAAGTTTACGTCACTCCAGAAAAAGTCTATCACTTCTTACCCAAAAATAAATGGGCTCGGATTTTCTTTGGAAGCTTGATCGGTATTGTCTTTCCCTCCTGTGAGTGCGGAATTGTTCCCATTATTAACCGCTTCTTAGAAAAAAAAGTCCCCAGTTACACAGCTGTTCCTTTTCTGGTGACAGCACCGGTTATCAATCCTATTGTTCTCTTTGCGACCTACTCAGCCTTTGGTAATTCCTTCCGAATGGCTCTGCTTCGTGCCTTAGGTTCTATGGTAGTGGCTATCGTTTTAGGGATCTTTTTAGGTTTCTTTGCAGACAGCAATATTCAAAAAGAAAACCGCAAGGCTGTTCATGAGCATGACTTTTCACATCTCAGCAAAGGACAAAAGTTTTTTCAGGTCTTTGTGCAAGCCATTGACGAATTTTTCGATACAGGTCGCTATTTAGTCTTTGGCTGTCTCTTTGCTAGCCTAGTCCAAGTTTATGTGCCAACCAGAATCCTGACATCAATTAGCTCGACACCAGCTGTTGCTATTCTTCTGCTCATGCTGCTGTCCTTCTTGCTCTCACTTTGTAGCGAAGCTGATGCTTTCATAGGGAGCTCCTTAATTTCGAGCTTCGGCTTATCGCCAGTCCTAGCTTTCTTGGTCATTGGGCCTATGCTAGATGTCAAGAATCTACTGATGATGAAAAACTACTTTAAGACGCGCTTTATCTGGCAGTTTATCAGTCTAGTTACCGTCGTCGTCTTTCTTTACTCTTGGCTTGTGGGGGTGATCCTATGATTCGGTTTTTAATCCTAGTTGGTTACTTTGAGATTACCATGTATCTGCAACTGACAGGTAAGCTCAACCAATACATCAATCTCCACTATTCCTATCTGGCATATTTGTCTATGATTCTATCCTTTATCCTGGCAGTGGTTCAACTCATCATCTGGATGAAAAAAATGGAGATCCACAGTCATTTAAGCACTCGCTGGGCAAAACTGGGTAGCATACTGCTCCTTATCATCCCACTCTTTGTAGGAATTTTCTTTCCAACTGTTACCTTGGATTCAACCACAGTTTCTGCTAAAGGATTTCATTTTCCACTGGCTGAAGGAACTTCGACAGCTGTTCAGCAGGACGAAGGAACAACCAGCCAATACCTGAAACCGGACACCAGTACCTACTTTACCAAAGGGGCTTATGAAAAAGAAATGCGGGCAGCTGCCAAGAAATATATCAATAAAAGTACCATTCAGGTCACGACTGAAAATTACATGGAAGTTATGGAAGTTATCTATGATTATCCAGATGAATTTGTTGGTAAAACGCTTGAATTTACCGGTTTTGTCTACAATGACCCGAGCGATCAGAAAAGTCAGTTTCTCTTTCGCTTCGGCATCATCCACTGTATTGCTGACTCTGGAGTCTATGGCCTCTTAACAACTGGAAATACCCAACATTTTGAAGACAATACTTGGATCCATGCTAAAGGAAAGATTGCTGTCCAATACCATAAGAATTTAGGACAGAGTCTGCCTATCCTAAAGGTCTCCAGTTTTGAGAAAGTAGAAAAACCAGACAATCCTTATGTTTATCGCGTATTTTAGAAGAGTTAGACAAGTAGTCTAACTCTTTTCTTAAACTCAGACAAATTAAATTCTATTCGTAGCGTCATTTACCATTTTTTAGGCATTTGTGATAAAATAGATACATCATTTTAGAAAAAAGGATATTAGGATGTCATCTAAAGTTATTGTTACAATTTTTGGAGCTAGTGGAGATTTGGCTAAACGTAAGCTCTATCCCTCACTTTTTAGATTATATAAGTCTGGCAACCTTTCTAAGCATTTTGCTGTTATCGGAACAGCTCGCAGACCTTGGAGCAAGGAGTACTTTGAATCTGTTGTCGTTGAGTCTATCGCTGATTTAGCTGATAGTCCTGAGCAAGCACAGGAATTTGCCAGCCACTTCTACTATCAAAGTCATGATGTGCAGGATACCGAGCACTACATTGAGTTACGCAAGCTTCAAAACCGACTCAATGAAGAATATCAAGCAGAACACAATAAACTCTTCTTCCTATCCATGGCTCCTCAGTTTTTCGGAACCATTGCCAAACATCTCAAATCTGAAAACATTGTCGATGGCAAAGGATTTGAACGTTTGATTGTCGAAAAACCTTTTGGAACAGACTTGGAATCAGCTAGCCAACTTAATGATGACTTGTTGGCAACTTTTGATGAAGAGCAAATCTTCCGGATCGACCATTACCTAGGCAAGGAGATGATTCAAAGCATCTTTGCTATTCGTTTTGCCAACTTGCTTTTTGAGAACATTTGGAACCGCGACTACATTGACAATGTCCAAATCACCTTTGCCGAAAAACTGGGTGTAGAAGAACGAGGCGGATATTACGATGAATCAGGTGCTTTAAGAGATATGGTCCAAAACCATACCTTGCAATTACTGTCGCTTCTTGCAATGGATAAGCCCAACAGCTTTACAAAAGAGGAGATTCGTGCAGAAAAAATCAAGGTTTTTGAACGTTTGATGCAACCAGGCCAAGAAGATTTGAAAAAATATTTCATTCGTGGCCAATACAAGTCTGGAAAAGTCAATGGTAAGAAATATATTTCTTATAGAAGTGAGCCAAATGTCAATCCAGAATCTATGACTGAAACTTTTGTTTCAGGTGCTTTCTTTGTTGACAGTGATCGCTTTCGTGATGTTCCCTTCTTCTTCCGCACAGGTAAACGTCTAACAGAAAAAGGGACCCACGTGAATATTGTCTTTAAACAAATGAATTCCATTTTTGGTGAAAAACTAGCACCGAATGTTCTGACCATCTATATTCAGCCAACAGAAGGTTTCTCCCTCAGTGTTAATGGTAAAGAAGTCGGCGAACTCTTCAGTTTATCCCCTATTTCTTTAGATTATCGTACAGATGCGACTGCTTCTGGAGCGTCACCTGAACCTTACGAAAAATTAATTTTTGATGTACTTAACAATGACTCAACTAATTTTAGTCACTGGGAAGAAGTAAAGGCCAGCTGGAAATTAATTGATAAAATCGAAGAGCTCTGGAGAAACAATCAAGCGCCACTTCATGAATATGCAGTTGGAACAATGGGACCAGCTGCTTCAGCAGAATTATTGGCTCAGTTTGGAGCTGAGTGGCAATGGAACCCTCAAAATTAAAGATAGAAAAAGAAATCCAAGGAATATGGATTTCTTTTTCTATCTTTAAAGCAGTCCTTCTAAAAGGCCACGCATGAAATTCTCTGAATTGAATTCACCAATATCATCAATCTTCTCACCAAATCCAATCAATTTAACTGGAATATCCAATTCCTGACGAATAGCCAGAACAACTCCCCCACGCGCTGTTCCATCAATTTTAGTCAGAACAATTCCTGTAACTGGAGTAATCTTTGAAAATTCCTTGGCTTGAACGAGGGCATTTTGTCCTGTTGAAGCATCTAAAGCCAGGAAAGTCTCGTGAGGAGCATCTGGATTGACTCGCTTAATAATCCGGCCAATCTTTTCCAATTCAGCCATGAGATTATCTTTATTTTGCAAGCGACCAGCAGTATCAATCATCAGAATATCGACGTTTTCAGCTTGGGCGCGCTCCATACCGTCAAAAACAACACTGGCTGGATCACACTTTTCTGGACCAGTCACAACAGGTACATCAACACGTTTCCCCCACTCCGCCAACTGGGCTACTGCTCCAGCCCGGAAGGTGTCTGCTGCTACCAACATAACCTTCTTGCCTTCTTGTTTATATTTGTAAGCTAATTTACCAATTGATGTAGTTTTCCCAACACCATTGACACCGACAAAAAGCATGACTGTCAAACCATCTTGGAAATTAATTTTCTCATTGTAACGACCATCTTTTTCGTAGATATCAACTAGCTTTTCTATGATAACCTTTCGTAAAGCATCAGGTTTCTTGGCATTTTCTAATCTAGCCTCATAACGTAGCTCTTCTGCCAAATTAGAGGCCACTTGCACACCAACGTCGCTTGTAATCAACAGCTCTTCCAAATCTTCAAAGAACTCTTCGTCGACAGTACGGAAATTAGCAAAGAAAGCATTGAGCTTAGCTCCAAAACCTGTCCGAGTTTTTTTCAAACTGCGATCATACTTTTCTTGAACAGTTTCAGTATGACCTTCTTCCTGGTCTGACTTTGTAACTTCAGCCTCTTCGCTTACAATTGGACCTTGCTCCGCTTCATCTGGTAAATCTTGCTTCTCTTCCTCAACAGCTTCTGCTTGATTTGAGTCTTCGGCTTCTTCATCAGCCTGACTTGGTTCATCGACAGTTAGATGCCCTTGATCTTCTAACTTGGTATCTTCAAGTGCTGGTGTTTCTGAGTCAAGTTCTGATTGTTTTTCCTTAGACTCCTCTTGGACTGGGACTGATTCTTCAGCAAGCTCTTCTTCACTCGAAGTGTCTATTTGATCTTCTTCAGACTTTTCTGCAATGCTGGCACTCTCTTCAGTCTCTTCTTGATGGAGTTCATCCGCTTCTTGCTCCTCGAATCTATTTTGAGACTTGTCTTCTATAACCTCATTTAAGACCTGGTCTTCTGCTAAGCGCTCTTCTAGCTCTTCATAAAATTCCTGCTTTTCCTCTTCTTCAAAAGGTTGATTCTCCTCTTGTAAACTTACTTCAGGAGCAGTTTCTACTTGAGACTGATTTTCGTTTTCCAGTTCTTCTAATGCATCCTCTGTTTCAGAAACTTCCGTCTGAACAGACTCCTCTTCTCGGATGTCTTCTTTTTTTTCTTTTTTTCTGCCAAAAAGGCGATCAAATAAGCCCATGGACTGTCCTCCTTTTCTCTATAAAATATAGTTTTCAATCGCCCAAGCGACTGCGTCTTCATCGTTGGTCAGCGGGGCAATTACCTTGGCAACTGCTTTGATTTCTTCCGTAGCATTCCCCATGGCCACACCAAGTCCTGCCCACTCAATCATGGAACGGTCATTTCCTTCATCTCCACAAGCCATGATCTGACTGGAATCTAAACCAAGATGCTGGCTTAATTTTGCTAAACCAGTTGCTTTATGAACATCTTTCGGAGACCACTCTAACAGCATATCCCGAGATTTAAAAATTTCATATCGCTCAAATAATTCACGTGAAATCTGTGGTAGAGCCCTATCAATGTTGGATGGATCAAAGGCTGAAACACATTTATTGTAGGTCACATCGTCAGATAGATCGTTCAGCGATACGTGTTCAAACTGGAGATAAGGATTGGCTTGGGCATAGAGGGATTTCTGTTCTGACTGAAGCTGATACACAACTCCCTCACTGATAGCATCCAGTGGCAAAGCAAGCTTCTGCGTTTCTTCAAAAATGCGAAGCACATCTGCATGGGAAAAGACAGTTTTATCTATAATTTCACCAGTATTTCGCTGAACCAAACCACCGTTAAATGTAATGGTATATTCATCCTCTAAACCTGCTGTTCCCAACTCATCTAGTAAAAACTCCATAGCCTTGAGTGGCCGACCTGTCGTCAATACAACTTTTACTCCCTTTGCCCTAGCAGCCGCTAGAGCCTTTAAATTTCTCTGAGAAATTTTCTTGTTGGATGTCAACAGGGTTCCATCTAAATCAAGCGCAATCAGTTTAATAGCTGTCATACTAACTTCTCCATATAGGCAATTACAGACTGATCTTTGTGAGAGCCAATTACCTCAGTTGCCAACTCTAAAATCTCTGGGCGGGCATTCTCTGGGGCAATCGGATGACCAACAACTTGCATCATATGAAGGTCATTAAGATTGTCGCCAAAAGCCATGACTTGATTCATATCTAAACCAAGTTTCTTGGCTAATTCGACAATCGCAACCCCCTTATCCACATAATCAAGAACAATATCAATGGATTCATAACCCGTTGTCATCGCTTTAACTCCAGGAACATTTTCATTGACCCAAGCTTCTCCTTCAGCTATAGTTTCAGGTGTGAAATTAGTCGTGAATTTGAAAATCTCATCATCAATATCAGCTAAACTAGCCACCTTTACAATATTTTCATTATAGTGGGCAGAAAAATGAAGATAGGTCGGATCTACACTGTCTAAAACATAGCAAGCTTTTTTACCAGTCAGCAAGAGCTTACCAGTATTTACATATGGAGACTCCTTTAACTTTTCAAAAGTATCTAAGTAAAAATCTCGGTTCATCGTAGCCTCATATAAATCCTGCCCATGAAATTCAACCAGACTGCCGTTTTCGGCGATGAAAATAATCTCATTACGAACTTCGGCAAACAGCTTCTCCAGAGACAGAATCCCTCGGCCACTAGCTACCGCAAAATAGAGGCCTTTCTCTTTGAATTTGACTAAAAGACTTTTCAGACGCTCCATGTCAAATTGCCCTTGACCATCTAAAAAAGTACCGTCCATATCAGTTGCAACTAGTTTTATATCCATTTTACATTCCTTCTAAATCTTTTAATTTTACCGAAACAATCTTAGACACACCGGACTCCTGCATGGTCACTCCATAAATAGAGTCAGCTGCTGACATGGTTCCTTTTCGGTGGGTAACAACGATAAACTGACTCTCCTTGTCAAAGCGATTGAGATAATCCCCAAAACGTTTAACATTGGCTTCATCTAAGGCTGCTTCAACTTCGTCCAAAATAACAAAAGGAATGGTCTTCACTCGAATAATGGAGAAGAGCAAAGCGAGAGCTGATAAGGCCTTTTCCCCACCACTCATGAGATTGAGGGACTGGATCTTCTTGCCAGGTGGCTGCACCGAAATTTCAACTCCAGCAGTTAAAAGATCGCCTTCTGTTAAAATTAAATCAGCAGATCCTCCACCAAACATTTGTTTGAAGGTCATTTTAAAGCTTTCACGAATAGCCTCAAAGGTTGACTTGAAACGTTCCTTGACTTCATCGTTCATTTCTTCGATGGTTGTCAAGAGAAGATTCTTAGCGGACAAGACATCATTTCGTTGTGTATTGAGAAAGTCCAAACGATTTTTTACTTCATCAAATTGTTCAACAGCATCCAGGTTTACTGGGCCAAGCGCACGTATAGATCGTTCCAAGTCTTTGACTTGCCCTTCCGATACTGCTAAGTTTTCGAGAGGACGAGCCTTCTGATTGGCTTCGTCAAAACTCATTTGATATTCTTCCGTCAGACTGGTTAAGAGACGACGCAAAACATCAGTAATCTTTTCTTTTTCAGCCTCAGCCTTGGCCTGATTACGTATCAATTCTTCATTTTGCTTACGAGCCTGATCCAAATGGCTGAGAATGTCTTCAGACTGACCTTCCAAATCTTCCAATTCAAATTTCAGGCGAATCAGTCCTTGGTTTAAGTCTGTCTTTTCTTGATTTGCAGTCTTCAACTGATCTTCTAGGACTGCAATGTCCACCTTTTGGAGACTGGATTCTTTTTGTTCCATTAAGAGTTCTAGAGTAGACTGTTCTTTGACTAAAGCTATTTTTTCTTCTTCCAAACGTTCTAAGTCATTTTTCTCAAAACGTTGGAGAGAGGTCAGCTCAGTCCGAGATAGTTTTAAGTCTGACAATTTATTGGAAAGTTTATCAAAACGTTCTTGAACAGCATCTTTATTCGATTTAACCTGCTCAATTTCCTGTGTCACATCCAATTTAGCCTGTTCAATTTCTGCTAAACGGGCCTGCAATTTGGCTTGTTCACCAGAAATATCAAAGCCAGACAACCTTGCCAATTCTTGCTCTTGCATATCTTTCAGATTCGTCAGCTCTTCCACTCGCTTTGCAATTTGCTCATAAGCTAAACTAGCTTTTTGTTCTGCCAAACGGGCACTTTCGCCATCTTCCTTGATTTGATCTAAGACATGCTTAGCTTGACTCAGCTGATTGTGTAGGACTTGGACAGCCTCTTCTTTTTCCTTCAGTTGCAGATCTTTTTCCTTTATATCAGACAAAAGAGCATCTAATTCCGGTTTGATAAAGATCGTATTGTTGTTTTTATTTGCTCCACCAGCGTAGGAACCACCTGTTCGCAGTTCAGTCCCGTCTAGAGTGACTATTCTGACTTGGTAACGAACCTGACGGGCTGCTGCACGAGCATTGTCTACCGTATCAAAAATGGCTGTTGTTCCCAGCAGATTTTGGAAGATAGTATCCAAGCTGGCATCATAAGTGACAAGGGAAGAAGCAAGGCCAAGAAAACCTTTACTTGACTCAATACTTGTTCGATGATGATCAGCTAGCTGACGGGGTTTAATCGTTGTCAGTGGCAAGAAAGTTGCCCGACCAGCTCGATTTTTCTTCAAGAAATCAATTGCTCTTGTAGCAGCTGCTTCATCTTCGACAATAATATTCTGACTGCTAGCCCCTAAAGCGATCTCAAGAGCTGTCTGATAATGCGGATCAAAACTTAATTTTTCGCTAACAGCACCAACAATCCCACCTAAGCGTTCAGACTCTTGCAAGACACTTTTTACACCAGCGTAGAAGTTACTATGATTTTTAAGAATAGCTTCCAAACTTGCAGAACGAGCCTTCTTATTTTTCAAATCATCCAACAAATCAAACATGCTTTTCTGCTGATTTTGGTAACTTGTCTGCAGTTCTTGTACTTTTTCCACTTGTGCCTGGTAAGCATTCAACAAGTCTTTTAGATTCTTCCGAGCTGTTTCCAACTCTTCTATATGGGCTGTTTCAGCATTTTGGCTTTCTAGCAAGTCCCTTTTAATTTTTTCAAAATCTGCTTGTTTACTCTCGTTTAGTTTCAACTGATTAGCCTGACGGCTTTCCAGAGCAGTCAAATCATTGGATAAATCAGCCTCTTCTTTCATGAGTTTGACGTATTGATCACGTAAATGCTCAATCAATTGATCAGGATCCTCAGAAAAATCGGCAATCTCTTTTTCTAACTCAGCCATTTCCTGCTGATTCTTGTCCAATTTTTCTGCAATAAGAGCCAGATTTTCAGTCTTAGCCTGACAATCTTTCTCCGTTTGCTCCAACTTCTCTGCCAATACAGCCAAACGAGCATCATTCTCTTTACGGCTACTTGCTGCCTGACTCGACTCTAACTTAGAGAGGTCAATTTGTCGTTCCAAGTCACTGATCAGACGAGTTAATTCCAGTAGCTTAGCTTGATCAGCTGCCAAGGTCTGATTAAGCTCATGGCGCTTAGATTTGAGAGTTTGGTTCTCCAGTTCCAATTCATCGCGTTTGCTATAATAGGCAGACAGCTCTTCCTGAATCTTGGCCAAATTCTCCTCAGCCTGGTTCAGCTTTTCCTTATTAGCTGTCATTTGAGCAACCAAGACATCTAGGTAAAGTTCCCGCCTTTCTTGATCTAACTCCAAAAAGCGTTTAGCAGTTTGTGCTTGCTTCTCTAAAGGTTTGATTTGCCCATCCAATTCGTAAATAATATCTTCCAAGCGGTCCAAATTGTCTTGGGTTTGAGCCAATTTACTCTCAGTTTCCTTACGACGCGTCTTATATTTCAGTACTCCTGCAGCCTCTTCAAAAATAGCACGCCGCTCCTCTGGCTTACTGTTAAAGATCTCTTCTACCTTACCTTGGGAAATAATAGAGAAGGAGTCCCGTCCAAGCCCTGTGTCCATAAAGAGATCATGAACATCACGCAAACGAACTTTTTTACCATCTATCTTGTACTCACTATCACCACTGCGATAAATATGACGCTCGACTCTAATCTCCTTAGCTGCATTCTTAATAAATTGGTCGCTATTATCAAGAACCACTACTACAGACGCATAATTAAGGGGCTTACGTGTTTCTGTCCCTGCAAAAATGACATCGGGCATCTTACCACCACGCAAACTCTTAACACTGGATTCTCCCAAAGCCCAGCGCAGACTTTCTGTAATATTGGACTTACCTGAACCATTGGGGCCGACAACTGCTGTCACCCCTTGGTCAAAAACTACCTTTGTTTTATCCGCAAAAGATTTAAAACCCTGGATTTCAATTTCTTTTAAATACATGAATGATTTTCCTTTTCAAAGGCATTCTTAGCAGCCTCTTGTTCTGCCAGCTTTTTAGAACGCCCTTGGCCTTTTCCTACTAAACGGCCGTCAACCGAAACGCTAACCTCAAAATTTTTGGCATGAGCTGGCCCAGATTCAGACATGACTTGATAAAGAATTTCTACATCTCCATTAGACTGAAGCAACTCTTGCAATTTTGTCTTATAGTCTGTCACTTGCTCAAAATCTCCTGCCTCCACCTTAGGAATCATGACTTGATAAATAAAGTCCTTCACAACTTCCAAGCCTTTATCAAGTAACAAAGCTCCTAAGAAAGCTTCAAAAAGGTCTCCTAAAATCGTTTCGCGCTCACGGCCCCCAGATTTTTCTTCTCCCTTACCCAGCTTGATGAAGCGATCAAACTGACAGTCACGACTAAAACCTGCCAAACTTTCTTCACGAACAATCGTTGAACGAAGCTTAGTCAGAGCTCCCTCAGGTCTCTTGGGATATTTTTCAAATAAATACTCAGAGATAATTAGTTGCAGAACAGCGTCTCCTAAAAATTCCAGGCGTTCATTGTGTGAAATTTTTAAGAGGCGGTGTTCGTTGGCATAGCTTGTATGAGTAAAAGCTGTTTCTAGCAATGAAACATCCTTAAAAACCAAGCCAAATCGATCAAACAAAAGGTTTTCTAATTTTTTCATAAACCTCTACCTGTGTTCAAACTGGTAAACACAAGTCCAATCCTTTCTATCTTTATAGCAAAGTAGCGTAGAAAGACACTCTTAACAAACGGTAAAAGCAAGTCCCACTACTCTTTAAATCTTCTACTAAAAAGAAGACTGCACAGCTACTATTATACCAAAAATTAAATTTTCCTGCCCTCTTTTTCTTGCTTTAGGCAAAGGAAAAAAGACAATTATAACAATTGTCTTTTCTATAGTTATTACTTATCAGGAATGACCTTAAATAAGTAGTAGGTGATAAAAATTGTCAGAGCAAATAGACCGATCTTTACAAGTAGAAGAGGAGCAAAAAATATAGAAATGCCCATCAAAATGTAGATGGATACAATAATCTTTTTCTTACGCTCCTTGGCAATCGATCCTGTCTCCCGAAAATCCGCCACATAAATCTGATACATTTTTGTATGATAGAGCCAATTTTCAAAACGTTTGGAACTCCGAGAGAAGCAAGCTATGGACAAGAGCAAAAAAGGCGTTGTAGGCAAGATAGGAAGAAGAATTCCGACAACTCCCAGCCCCAAGGACACTAGTCCAACAAGAAAATAAATGGGACGCATAAAATCTCCTGGTTATTTTTTATTTTCAACATGATTAAATTGATGTCAGAGGCGTAGCTGTATCTGGCGAAGTATCCAAAACTTGAAAGTCATGATTGACTGCCAAGTCAGCTTGAGCCAGCTGATTAACCATAGTCATATGAGCCAGCTCCTTGATATTATTCTCCTTACTCAAGTGACCTAGATAAATCTTTTTGGTACGGTTCCCCAAGGTTCGAATCATCGTATCAGCACCATCTTCATTAGATAAATGCCCTTTATCAGATAAAATACGTTGCTTAAGACTCCAAGGGTAAGCTCCACTACGCAAAATTTCTACATCGTGATTACTCTCAATCAAGTAACCATCAGCATTTTCAACTACTCCAGCCATACGGTCACTCACATAGCCGGTATCCGTTAGCATGACAAAGCTTTTATCGTCTTTCATAAACCGATAAAATTGTGGTGCCGCCGCATCATGGCTAACACCAAAACTTTCAATATCTATATCACCAAAAGTCATAACCTTACCCATTTCAAAAATATGCTTTTGGCTGATATCAATTTTCCCTAAGGCACTATCCATAGCTTTCCAAGTATCTTCATTAGCATAGATATCTAAATTATACTTGCGGGCTAAGACCCCAACACCATGAATGTGATCCTTATGTTCATGAGTTACTAAAATAGCATCTAAATCTTCTGGTTTACGATTAATTTCACTTAGGAGACTAGTAATTTTTTTACCAGATAGTCCCGCATCCACCAAAATCTTCTTTTTGTCTGTTTCTAAATAAAAACAATTACCACTCGATCCAGATGCTAAAATGCTATACTTAAAACCTTCCTTAGTCATCTTTACTTTCTACTTCTTCATTTTCCCAGTCATCATCCAAAACAGCATCCTTATCATACGGTAGGACAATTGTAAAAGTCGATCCGACTTCATACTCACTCTTAGCCCAGATAAAGCCATGGTGCTGCTTGATAATTTCTTTTGCAATCGCAAGTCCTAAGCCTGTTCCACCTTGCGCACGGCTTCGAGCCTTATCCACTCGATAAAAACGGTCAAAGATCTTAGGCAGGTCTTTCTTAGGAATTCCCAATCCCTCATCAGAAATAGAAATAATCAACTGATCTTCTGTCGTTTTCATTCCTACAGTAATCTTTCCACCATCTGGAGAATACTTGATAGCATTATTCATGATATTATCAATGACCTGCGTCATTTTATCAGTATCAATTTCAACCCAAATAGGTGTGATTGGATAATCTCGTACAATCTCATATTTTTTGGTTTCATCCTGACTTTTAATCTTATCAAAGCGATTCAAAATAAAAGTGATAAAGGCTGTAAAATTAGTTAATTCCACATCCAAATGACTACTATCATTATCAATCCTTGATAAGCTAAGCAAATCAGAAACCATCCGCATCATTCGGTTCGTTTCCGTAAGGGAGACCTTAACAAATTCGGGAGCAACTGGTTCAGAAAGTGCTCCTTCATCCAAAGCTTCTAAGTAAGACTTAACACTTGTTAAAGGGGTACGGAGCTCATGACTTACGTTTGATACAAAAAGCCGACGCTCCCGTTCCTCTTTTTCCTGTTCTGTCGTATCGTGCAAAACAGCTACCAAACCAGAGATAAAACCAGATTCCCTACGAACCAAGGCAAAACGAACACGCAGACTTAGATATTCTCCATTTTCATCCTGTGAATCAATCGTCAATTCCGGCATCTTGGTAATTAAATCCCGCAGATCATATTCATCCGCAATATCTAACAAGTCTAAAATACTTGTATTTTGAACTTCCTCTGGATCAACACCTAATTGCTTAGAAGCCATATCATTAATCATGATAATCTGACCCCTACGGTTGGTTGCCAAAACCCCATCCGTCATGTAGGACAAAATACTAGTCAAACGTTTGGTTTCTTGCTCCAGATTTTCTTGTGTTAATCTAGTTACCTCAGACAAATCATTTATACTATTGGTCATATCCGTAATTTCTGGACTGCCCTGCATATCCAGAACCTCGGAATAGTCTCCTGCGATTAAATCTTTGATCTTTTGATTGAGCAGACGAAGTTGGCGATTATCCCTTCGATTCTCTAAAAAGAGCAGGGCAACAACCAAAATAAAACCTAAAACAATTAAAACAAAAACAAAATCTACAGAAAACACAAATTGTCTAATATTTTCAATCATTGTTTCTCATATAATAGCCAACACCACGACGAGTTAAAATATACTCTGGTCGGCTTGGCGTATCTTCAATCTTTTCACGTAGACGGCGAATCGTCACATCAACAGTGCGTACATCACCAAAATAATCATAACCCCAAACTGTCTCTAGTAGGTGTTCGCGTGTCATTACTTGACCAACATGACTAGCCAAATGGTAGAGTAATTCAAACTCACGATGGGTTAATTCTAGCTCTTCACCATGTTTCTTGGCAACAAAAGCATCAGGTAAAATTTGCAATTCACCCACTGTCAACTCATTTGAGCCCTTTTCATTTTCTTGGGTATCTACAGCAAATTCTGAACGTCGCAAAATAGCCTTGACACGAGCTTGGAGCTCACGGTTAGAGAAAGGCTTAGTCACATAGTCGTCTGCTCCGATCTCAAGGCCGATAACTTTATCAAACTCACTATCTTTAGCCGATAGGACAATAATTGGAACATTACTGGTCTTCCGAATGGTGCGTGCTACTTCTAGCCCGTCCAACTCTGGCAACATCAAATCCAAAATCAAAATATCAGGATTTTCAGCTTCAAACATCTCAAGAGCTTCACGACCATCAAAAGCCGTAACAACTTCATAGCCCTCTTTTACCATATTAAATTTTATAATATCTGAAATTGGTTTTTCATCATCTACAACTAATATTTTCTTCATATCTTTCACCTTTTTTTCTGTCTCTTTTATTATAACAAACTTTCTTAAAATAGACTAATTTCCCCAATTAAAAATACTATTCTTTATCTTACAATTTAAAGACATTCGTGACAATGCTGTAAAAAATTAGCTCATAAAAAAATCTAAAAATAAACTGTCAAAAAATGAGATTACAAAAAGAACCCGCAAAGCGAGTTCTTGATAATTATTTTTCAACGCGTGATTTGTTGGCGATATCAGCTAGGATAGCTTCAACAAATTCGTCTACTGCTACCGTATGTGTTTCTTTTTGGCCGTAGCGACGAACATTGACAGTTCCGTCTTCCATTTCCTTGTCCCCAACGATCAATTGGTAAGGGATCTTGCTGGTTTGTGAAGCACGAATCTTGAACTGCATTTTTTCATTACGCTCATCCACATCAGCACGGACACCGCGGTCACGGAGTTTCTTAGCCACTTCCCAAGCGTAGTCCACGTGTTTTTCGTTAGAAACTGGGATGAGGGTCACTTGATGTGGTGCAAGCCATGTTGGGAAGGCACCCTTGTAGTTTTCAATCAAGATAGCTGTGAAGCGTTCCATGGTTGAAATAACTCCACGGTGGATCATAACTGGACGGTGTTCTTCACCATCAGCTCCGATGTATTTGAGGTCGAAACGTTCTGGAAGCAAGAAGTCGAGCTGGATAGTAGAAAGGGTTTCTTCTTTTCCAAGGGCTGTCTTCACTTGGATATCGAGTTTTGGTCCGTAGAAGGCAGCTTCTCCTTCCGCTTCAAAATAGTCTACGCCCATTTCATCAAGCGCTGCACGAAGCATAGTTTGGGCATTTTCCCACATCTCATCGTTGTCAAAGTACTTGTGAGTGTCTTGAGGGTCACGAAGAGAGAGACGGAAGCGGTACTCAGTCAAGTTGAAGTCTTCGTAAACATCGATAATCAACTGAAGGGCACGTTGGAATTCCTCTTGGATTTGTTCTGGAGTAACAAAGAGGTGACCATCGTTGAGAGACATTTCACGCACACGTTGAAGACCAGTGAGGGCACCAGATTTCTCGTAGCGGTGCATCATACCGATTTCAGCGATACGGATTGGCAATTCACGGTAAGAATGGACATGGTGTTTGAAGACTTGGATGTGGTGTGGGCAGTTCATTGGACGAAGGACAAACTCTTCACCGTCTCCCATGTCCATAGTTGGGAACATATCTTCACGGTAGTGATCCCAGTGACCAGAAGTTTTATAAAGCTCTACTGATGCAAGTGGTGGAGTGTAAACATGTTGGTAGCCTGCAGCGATTTCCTTGTCGACAATGTAGCGTTCCAATTCACGACGGATAGTCGCACCGTTTGGCAACCAGAATGGCAGACCTTGTCCAACCTCTTGTGAAATCATGAAGAGGTCAAGTTCTTTACCAAGTTTACGGTGGTCACGTTCTTTGGCTTCTTCACGCATTTGAAGGTAGTTCTTCAAGTCTTTCTTGTCAAACCAAGCTGTACCGTAGATCCGTTGCATCATAGCATTGTCGCTATTTCCACGCCAGTAAGCACCTGCTACATGGAGAAGGTGGAAGATTTGGATGCGACCAGTTGATGGGACGTGAGGTCCACGGCAGAGGTCCACGTATTCACCCTGACGGTAGATAGTCAAACCACCTTCGTCTTCAGAGTGTTCTTCGATCAATTCCAACTTGTAAGGGTCGTTCTTAAAGATTTCACGTGCCTCGTCTTTGGTAACTTCCTCGCGAATAGATGGGAAGTTTTCCTTGACGATCTTCTTCATTTCTTCTTCGATACGAGGAAGGTCTTCGTTAGAGATTTGACCAGCTGTGTTGTCCGTATCGTAGTAGAAACCATCTTCGATAGCTGGACCAACTCCCAAGTGAATGTCTGGGAAAAGGCGACGAGCTGCTTGAGCAAACAAGTGAGCAGCTGAATGGCGTAAGATTGGAAGGGCATCTTCGTGATCAGGTGTCACGATTTCGATGGAACCATCTTCGGTGATAGCACGAGTCGTGTCGATGAGTTTGCCGTTGAATTTACCAGCCAAGGCTTTTTTAGCGAGGGAATTGCTGATGCTTTGCGCAATTTCAAAAGTTGTAACGCCAGATTCGAATTCACGAACAGCACCATCTGGGAAAGTAATCTTAATCATGGTTTTCTCCTTTAAAAAATTATCGTATTTTTATAACTGAGGTTTGAAGGAATAGGGAAACTAGTCATTTACAATGAATGATATCAGTTGATTATTTAAATAAATGATAGTTTAACTTTCTCATTCTATAGATAAAGAAAGCTGTAGAAATAAATAGATAGCATACCAAAGAAAGGATTAGAGACAAGTATTGCTCATCAGTCATCTCACCTTCCATGTATATCCTTATCGGATAGCTTTTTATCGCATTGACCAAATAGATAGCAGCTGTCAAACTTAAAAGAT
>ERZ772948.123-NODE-123-length-46204-cov-4.516349_pt1 | contig 46204 bp, 43 predicted proteins | sample MGYA00511945_ERZ772948 | MGnify/ENA primary metagenome ERZ772948 (study PRJEB29015, sample SAMEA2737927) | human oral metagenome | biome: human oral; feature: human-associated habitat; material: dental | place: China | collected 2141 ... | reverse complement strand
TTGCATGTGTTAAGCACGCCGCCAGCGTTCGTCCTGAGCCAGGATCAAACTCTCCGAAAAAACTTGATCTTTTTGCGCCATACTGCGTCATGGCTTCGTCGCGTGTCCTCAGCGTACGCGAGTACGCTTCCGGGACGTTGCTTCACCATTCCTTGTCTGGCACAAAAATCCCTGCGTTTTTTCTCTGCATCCAACATGGTTATGTTGGACGCGGAGAAACTTGCATTCAGTTTACAGAGAGCCGTGATTGGCTCTTTTTATCTTTGGATACGATTCTTTCGAACCGCATAAAGAAATTGTCGATTGCTTTTACAAATGTAGTTCACAATCGATGTTTCATCAAGATTCCTCTTGATGGACATCTGGCTTGAATCATATAGATGATTCATTTCTGCATTGTTTAGTTTTCAAGGAACACCGCCGAATTGCTTCGGCTCATTGCCGCTCGTTCTTCACAGGCGACTCGACCATCTTACTCCATCCACGAGAGATTGTCAAGCACTTTTTTGAAGTTTTTTTCGAGCGTCTTACTGTCGCTCGCCGCAACAGCAATTAACATAATACACGAAAGCGGACGGACTGTCAACACCTTTTTGAAAAAGGTGAAAGTCCGCCCGCTCATGATCCAGCAGAGACAATTTCAGTCGGAATAGCCCGTCCAGATTTTATAGACCTTTCCCTTGCCATCCACATAGAAGTCCAGTGATATCGCTCCCCAGCCATAGGAGTAGCAATAGCCCTGATTCGCTCGATGCCCTTGCGGCAGTGTGCCATAGGCACGCTGGATATCTGTCAACGCGCTGCCCACATGGATGCCGCGCGGCGTCGCGATGCCGTTGTTCGCCGTAGTCATGAGCGAGGACACACTCATCCGCGTAGCTTCGACTGCCACGACAAACGAATCGCCGTAGTGATAAATCCAAAGCGGGATATCGCCGGAATTTGGCGTACCCTCATGGTAGTCAACCCAATCCGGCTCTCCGTAGACGCTCTTTGCGAATTCTGCATCGTCGCCAAACTTTATGCCGCCGAGCGCATAGTCCGCATCAGGCAGACGCGCCGCCGAGCAGAGATTCGCTGCAAGCAGCACGAGGACAGCGGCAAGAAGCATTGCATACTGTTTCATAATAAATCCCTCCTTTTATTTCGCCTCTCGCAAAACCATTTCTCGTTCGAGGCGGAAACTCCTTCCATAAAAATAAAAAGCAGCCCATAATCCTACGAGCTGCTCAGATCCATATATCAGCGGAAGATCGCCACGATGCCCCAGACGATCAAGGCGATCCACGCGATAAGCGCGATTGAGGCAAGCGCCATGATGTACGGCAGCCGCCGCCCAAGCCGCTCGGCTCTCACCTGTGCATCCGCACGCACTTGTGGCGGCAGGAAGCGGATCAGACCGAAGACCGCCGCCGGCAAGACCGCCGCATCGTCGACCATGCCGAGGACAGGAACAGCATCCGGAATGATGTCGATCGGGCTGATGCAGTAGAGCAGTCCGAGGAGGAATGCCGCCTTGATTGCTGCAGGCGTACGAGAATCCTTGAGTGCCACCATCATGACGAGCAAATCTTCACGAAACATCTTCAAAAAGGAAAAAATCTTCCACATAAAACCGCCTCCCTGCCAAAATCATCTCACAGCAGAGGTCTTCAGCCCGCTTGCGATCAAACATACGGCAAGCTGATTCAGACTGACCCCCTCCGCTTTGGCACTGAGCGCCAGCTCTCGATGCAGACTTTTGGGCAGGCGCAGATTGAATTTTCCGCTGAAGTTTTCTTCCGACTGCGGCTTCGGTATAGTCAGCCCCTCTTCCAATGCAGCTTCTAGCCAACATCTCTTTGCATCTTCCAGCAAATCCAGAAGTTCCGCTTTCGTCTCCGCCTGTGTAATGCATCCTTTCAATTCCGCCACATAACCGACGTAACCGCCGGCCGCATCCGCTTCGATAATTTCACGATACGGCAACGCCATATAGTATGCAATATCCCTTTTCATATCGTCACCCTCGCAAACCGACAACAAATCAAGCATCAGCATCATCCAAAGCTAGGATGACCTGCCGCACATAAGCTTCTTTCACATACGGCTCTTTCTTCGGAATCGTAAGCGGCAGACACCCTTTTTTCCGAAACGTCCAATGACTGGATCCGCTTCTCGGCTGCCGCTTCTCATACCCGATGGATTCCAGCACTTTCGCGACTTCCTCAAACGAAACCGCCTTGGGATTGTTCCGAATGCGTGCGATAAGTTTTTCCCACTTGCTCAAGGCATTTCCGCCCCCATATATAGTACCACACCCAACCTTTTGAAGCAAATCTCACTTCGCCAACGCTTCCGCCAGCGCATCGTGCACGAGCTTTGCGTACTGCTCCGTGCCCGCGTCGTTCGGGTGCACGCCGTCGCCCGAGAGCCACTCGGGGTGCTTCGATACAAGTCCGTACCAGTCGATGACCGTCACATTCTTATGCTCAGCAGCCATCTTTCGGATGTATTCATTGTTCGGATCCTGCCACGAAAGGTGCGGCGCATAGACATTAACCCAGAAAATGCGGCGGCTCGATCCTAAAAGCTTCAAAAGCCCCTGCGTCTGTTCCACATAGCGCTCACCGGCGGCGAGTGGCCCGTTCGTGCCGAGCGAGACGACGACGATGCTGCCGAGCCTGCCCTGCGCCGCGAGGCTTTGCGCAGCTTCAATTCCGCCGCCCACATAGCGCGAGACTTCCGCATCGACCGCGCAGCCGGGCAGCGCCTTCTGCAAATCTCCCGCCGCAGACAGCATGACCGAATCGCCGATGCAGGCGACGCCCGAAAGATCCACCGCCTTCATGCGTGCCGCCTTGTCCTCAGCGGCTTTTGCCGCCGCTGCCTTCTCGGCTTCTTCCTTCTGCCGCGCGAGTTCCGCCGCATTCTTTTCAAGACGTGCATTGAGCTGCGCGCGTGCCTCCGCCTTGTAGCCGGCAGGCGCCGCAAGCCCCTTGCAGCCGAAGCCCATCAAAAAGACGCCGCACAGAGTGAAAGCGAGAAAGCACGCTCCCTGCACATAGACGAGGCGATTGCCGAACGCAGGCAGTTCGCGCCTGCCGATGCTCTTCGTCAATGCCTCCGTCCACATGGCGAGCAGCACGATGACGGCGATCTCCCACGCGGCAAAATACGGCATCGCTTCCCAGCCCTTTTGTTGAAACAAGAAGATCACGGGGTACTGCCAGAGGAAGATGCCATAGCTGCGCGTGCCAATCCAGCGAAAGACGCGCATATCGAGAAACTTGCCGATCGTCATGCCGCGATCCGCCGTGATCGCGAGCAAAAGACAGAATAGAAGCGTCACGAGGAACATGCCGCCCCGATAGAGCAGCGGATTCGCGCCATCGAAAAAAACGCAAGCGAAGAGGACGGCGACGAACAGAAGCTCGAAACTGACGAACTCTGCAATCTCGCGCCAAAGCGGATTCTTCTTCGCCGCAGAAGCCCCTGCACGCCAAAGCCCCATCGCTGCACCCAAGAGGAGCGCAAAAACACGCGTATCCGTACCATAGTAAAGGCGCGTCACATCTGCCCCCAGCTGATACGAAAGCGGCATGAGGAACGCCGTCCCCAAACCGAGCGCGGCGATGACTGCTATGCCTGCCCCTTTCCCCAAGCAATGCGAGACAAGCGTATAAAGAAGAAAGAGCAGCGGCCACAAGACGAACGCATATTGCAGCTCGATGCCCATAAACCACAGATGCGTAAACGGCGATGCATTGGCGATGCGCGTGAAATAGTCGGCATTCGCGGCGATCTGCCACCAGTTGTTATAACCGAGCACGACGGAAAGGACCTCCTCGCGCATATCCACGACCGTCTCGGGAAGCACGAAGGAATATATGCCGAGAGTTACGAGGAGCACGACGACGAGGGCGGGATACATGCGCAAAAGGCGCTTCAAAAAATAACGTCCGAGAGAAAATTCGCCCGCGAGCCGTTCCCGCTCCGTCGTGTAGGCGAGAAGATACCCCGTCAAAACAAAAAACAAGGATACCCCGAGGTATCCCCCTTTCACCACATCGGGAAATATATGAAACAACGTGACGCCGATGATCGCCAAGGTGCGCAGAGCATCGAGCCCTTGAATCCGATTCGTCGGTCTTCCTCCAACGTAATCTGCCATAAATCCACCATCCTTTGTGTGCCCTCCATTATCGCACAAACGAAAAGCCTCTTCAAGGGATTTTCGTTTGCTTTCGGAAGGGACGAATTGTATAATTAAGAAAACGACGCCCCCTGCTCGGACTTTTGAAAGAGGCTCCTGCAGATCTAGATACAGAGTCTATACGAAAGGAGCGTCTGCAACGTCATGAAGGCACTCTGTGATACAAATATCATTCTCGACGTACTATTGGCAAGAGAACAATGAAAGGACGGATAAATATGGACACTCTGCTGCAAAACATCTCAGCCATTCTTGAGCACCCGGCGAGCCTCATCGCGCTTATCGCTGTGCTCTTCGCGATTCTCTCGCACCTCTACTTCAAGCGCGTGCGGCTCACGACGCCGATGATCGTGACCATCGCCCTCATGCTCGCGATGACCGTCATCCTGCACCAGTTCCGCCTCTACCACATGCCGCAGGGCGGCAGCGTGACGCTCGGTGCGATGGTGCCGCTACTCTTCGTTTCCTATCGCTATGGAGTCGGTACAGGCTGCCTTGCCGGCTTCCTCTACGGTATCTTCAACATGATGCAGGATCCCTATCTGCTGCACCCCGTGCAGGTGCTCTTCGACTACCCGCTTCCCTACATGGCGCTCTCGCTCGCCGCACTCTTTCCCGCACACCGCATGGCGTCGACGGCGCTCGCCTTCCTCGCGCGCTTTTTCTGCCACATCGTGAGCGGCGTCGTATTCTTCGCGTCCTACGCTCCCGCAGGCACAAGCCCCCTCGTCTACTCGCTGACCTTCAACGCGACGTACCTCGTTCCCGAGTGCCTGATCTGCTTCGCCCTCTTGAAGGTGCTGCCCATAGAAAGGCTCATGGCGGCGATGGATCGCCAAACGGCGCCGCACGCGCACTGATCATCCCATTCGCACAAAACAGAAAGAAGTTTTTCATCCTATGGAACAAAAAAAGCGCGGCATGATCGCTGCCCTCTCCACCTATATCATCTGGGGTTTTCTGCCGCTCTACTGGAACCTTCTCGCTGGGGCTTCCTCTGCTGAAATCCTCGCGCATCGCATCTCATGGTCGTTCGTCTTCATGCTGCTCGTCCTCGCCGTCTCCAAACGCTGGCAGAGCTTCTGCCAGGATTGCAGCGCACTCCGTCAAAACCGACGGCGTGCGCTGCTCCTTTTCGGCGCTTCGATCCTCATCACCATCAACTGGCTGACCTATATATGGGCGGTCAATAACGGTCATGTCATCGACACGAGTCTCGGCTACTACAGCACCCCGCTGATGAACGTCGCGCTCGGCGTCATTCTCTTCAAGGAACGGCTCACGCCGTCCGCACGCGTCAGCGTCCTCCTCGCCTTCTGCGGCGTCGTGCTCATGACCGTGCAGATCGGCAAACTGCCGTGGGTCGCGCTCGTGCTCGCCCTGACCTTCGGGCTCTACGGCGCACTGAAAAAGAAGCTCGCGCTGCATCCCTTTTCAAGCATCACGCTCGAAACCCTGCTCGTACTGCCCGTATTCCTGCCCTACGCCGTCTATCTGGCAGGTGAACCGACGAGTCAGTTCAGCCTGGCGACGCCGCGTGAAATGCTGCTCCTCATCGGCTCCGGCGCTGCCACCGCCACGCCGCTCATCCTCTTCTCCTACGGCGCGAACCTCCTGCCCTTGAACGTCCTCGGCTTCTTCCAATACCTGAGTCCGACGATCGCACTTCTCCTCGGCGTATTCTTCTTCCACGAGCCTTTCGGCGCAGCTCAGCTCTCCGCCTGCGCCTGCATCTGGACGGCTCTTTTGATCTTCACGCTCTCCGAGCGCGTGCGGTAAGGAAATGACCTCCCCACAGAGATGCTCAGACGCAGCTTCGATCTCGTCACGATAGAGCCTCTCCCACATAATGTTTAACAATCGCCGTCTTTTCTGCTATAATAGAGTATCGCGACAAAAAATAGCCGCAGCTTGAAAAGAGCGGCGGCTTGATTCAGAGAGGATGGAATATGACGATGCGACAGATCTCGCCGGGGCAGGAGCGTTGGGCGCTCCTCATCATGGCGTTTCTCTTTGCGCTTGCCGCACCGTTTCTGCCGGTTTTGGGCGTGGTCTTTCTTCTGGGCTGGACGGCGCCACTGGTCGTCTTGATCGTGCGCCACGGCTACGGCTATGCCGTGCCCGGCGTCGTCCTTGCGGCAGGTTTCTACTATGCAGTGCTCGGCGCTCTGGGAGCACTGCATACGCTTTTTCTCGTCGTGCCGCTGGCTTTCTTCCTAGGATTCGGCCTTCGCCGCAAATGGGAGGCGGTGCGCCTCATCAAGTGGGGTCTTGTGATCTCACTTTCGGGCACGCTCGTCTCGCTGCTCTTTGCAGCGCTCATCTTCGGCGTTGACCCGCTGGCGCCCTTTATCGAAGCTGTGCGCGAGTCGTACCAGGGACTCGGCTCTGCCATGCAGTCGAGCGGCAGCCTTACGCCGACCGAGACGCAGGCTTTGGAGAAGCAGGTCGCCTCGCTCGTCGAGACGGTCTCTCTGATCGCACCGACGATCTTCGTCGTGGAGTCGGCTCTCGCCGTCCTCGTGAACTTCGTCGCCGCGGGCGTCCTGTTCTCTCGTATTGGCCAGAAGATGCCGTCCTTGCCGCCGTTTCGCGAGTGGCGCTTTTCCGTCTACTTTCTCTTCCTCTTCGGCTTTTCCCTCGTGGGACTTTACTGGGGCGGCACGCGCCACATCTCGCTTCTTTACGAAGCCGCGCTCAACGGCGACATCATCGCGACGTTCGCGGGTCTCATCCAGGGCTTTTCGCTCTTGTGGTATGTGGCCGATCACTGGAAGATCGGACGCTTCTGGCGCTGGACGATCGTCGCCTTCGCCGTCCTGAGCGCATTTCTCATGCAGCTCATCGCCTTTACGGGGCTTTTCGATATGTACTTCGACTACCGCCGCCGCTTCAGCCGTCGGCGCTAGGAGATGCCGTCCCATCGGCATTTTCCAATCTCATAGGAGGTGGCTTTCTTGCCCCGAAATCTGTCGGCGTGGGTGGACGCCTGCGTCCATCTCGCCACTTTGCTGGCACTCGTTTTGGTGCTGTCTTATTACAACACGTATGTAGCTTCCATCGCTTTCGTCGTCTGGCTGCTCGTCGCGCTCTTCGCGCGTGAGCGCTGCCGTGCGCGGCACTCTGCTTTCGACTCCTACTGCCGCGACGTCGTGCGCAACGTCAGCGAGGTGACGAACTTCGCGATCGAGCGTCTGCCGCAGGCAGTCATCATCGTCACCCCCGAGGGGCGCATCGCTTGGACGAACAGCATCGCCAAAGAGTATCTGGGGGAAAATCCCGAACCGGGGCTTTCTCTCAAGGATTTCTGGCCAAGCGTCATCTTAGAGCCAATCTGGGGCGCGTCGGGCGAGTATGTCTTCGCCCATGAAGCGCACTATTACAAGGTGCGCTACCGCCCCATCGTGACGTCGGACGACATCCAGGGCCTCATGGCGCTCTACGTGGAAGACTGGACGGAATACGAGGAGATGCGCATCTTCTTCAAGAACAGCCGCGCCGTGCTCGCCTACATCCAGATCGACAATTTCGACGAGGTCATGCAGGGGCTTTCCGAGGCGGAGCGCACGGCGCTGCTCTTCGAGGCGAACCGCCGTCTCGACGAATGGCTCAAGGGACTCGGCGGCTTCATGCGCCGCGTGAGCGACGATCTCTACGTCGCCGTACTGGAGCGAAAATCCCTCGACCGCGCGATCGAGGAGCACTTCGACATCCTCGACCGCGTGCGCAACCTGCAGAGCACGAACCGCCTGCCGCTGACGCTTTCCATGGGGCTTGCCGTCGCGGAAGAGCAGTCGATGGAAGAGCTTGGCCGAGAAGCGCAGGCGGGACTCGACCTCGCGCTCGGGCGCGGCGGCGACCAAGTCGCCGTGCGCATGGGCGGCAAGAACCAGTTCTTCGGCGGCAAGGCGAAGGCGGTCGAGAAGCATACGCGCGTCAAGGCGCGCGTCGTCGCCCATGCCGTGCGCGAGATCATCGAGAATGCCGACGAAGTCTTCATCATGGGACACCACAACGAGGACTTCGACTGCTTCGGCGCAGCGATCGGCGTAGCGAAGATGGCGCACGAACTCAAAAAGCCCGTTCATATCGTCTTGAGCGATATGAACGAAGGCATCGACAAGCTCACCGATCTTTTGCGGGACGCGCCCGAATACGAAGGTCTGCTCGTTCGTGCCGAAGACTTGGAGACGATCGATTCCTTGAATCCCGTACTCTTCGTCGTCGACACGCACATCCCGCACCTCGTCGCCGCGCCCGTGCTCCTGGAGCGCATCGCGCAGGTCATCGTCATCGACCACCATCGCCGCTCGGGCGAGAGCTTCATCAAGTCGCCGCTGCTCGTCTACATCGAGCCGGCATCGAGCTCGACGAGCGAGCTTGTGACGGAGCTTTTGATGTACTTCAACGACGACCTCGTGCTCTCGCGCCTCGCGGCGACGGCGCTCTATTCAGGCATCGTCGTCGATACGAAAAACTTTACCGTGCAGACGGGCATCCGCACCTTCGAGGCGGCGGCCTATCTTCGGCGAGGCGGCGCGGATCCCGTCGTCGTACGTCACCTTTTCCGTGCGGACTTCGATACGGAGAAGGCGCTTTCCACGGCGAAAGCGGGAGCGCGTCTTTTCCCCGGCGGACTCATCACGGCGCGATTCCCTGCCGTCATCCCGAATGTACAGGCGATCGCAGGCCAGGTCGCAGACGCGCTCCTTCGCATCGAGGGCGTGCGCATGAGCCTCGTCTTCTTCCAGCTCGACGCTGACACCGTCGGCATCAGCGCCCGCTCGACGGGCGAGCTGAACATGCAGGTCATCATGGAAAGCTTCGGCGGCGGCGGTCATCAGAACGTCGCGGGCGCACAGGTCAAGGGCGAGCCGCTCGCCTCGATCGAGGAACGCGCCATCGCCATCAGTGAGAAACATATAGAGGAGAATGATAAAGATGAAAGTGATATTGCAGCAGGACGTCAAGAAGGTCGGAAGCAAGGGTGACATCGTCGAGGTTTCGGAAGGGTACGGCAGGAACTTCCTGCTGCCCAAGAAACTCGCCGTCGAAGCGACGGCAGCGAACCTTGAGACGGCGAAGCAGAAGGCGAATTCCGCCGCAAGGAAGAAGCAGCAGGCGACCGACGAGGCGCGCCTTCTGGCCGCGCAGCTCGAAAAGGTCAGCGTCAAGGTCGCCGTGCGCATCGGCGAAGGCGGCAAGCTCTTCGGCTCAGTCACGGGAAAAGACGTCGCCGACGCGCTCGCCAAGGAGCACGGCATCGACGTCGACCGCCGCAAGATTTCTCTGAAGAGCGAGGTCACGGGCGCGGGCGAGTACGAGGCAGTGATCAAGGTGCATCCCGAGATCCAGAGCACGATCCGCGTTCTCGTCGTTGCCGAATGAAGAGGAAAGAGGTATCATGCTGAAATTTTTCAAGCGTCTTTTCTCAAGCCCCGCTGCGCCCGCACCTGAACCTCAGGCCGACGCAGCGGCAGAGCGCCTCGACCGCGAGATCGACGCGCTCTATTCGATTCTCGCCGACGAGGCGGGATCGGACAGGCTCGTCATCAAGGCGGGTAAGATGGATGCCATGCGCCTCATGCGCTCGCCCGTTCGCGGCGAGCGCGTTCTTGCGCTTGAGCGCATCGTTTACGAGAACCCGACGATCGAGCGCGTGCCGACGGAGTCGGAGATCCCCGCCATCCTCGTCGAGCTTTCCGAGCGCATCGCCGACATCATGGCGCGGCGCAGTATGGAGGACAAGATCGAGCAGAAGATTCAAGAAAAGCTCGAAGAGAACCATCAGGACTATGTGCAGGACATCCGCATGCAGGTCTTGAAGGACGAGAAGAGCGCGATCGAGTCGCCACAGGCGGCGAAGAAGCGCGAGGAACTCGAAGCGCTCGAAAAGGTTCATCTCACGCAGTCCGTCATGGAGCTTCTGCGCCCCAAGACGCTCGAAGAGATCGTCGGCCAGGAGCGTGCCGTCAAGGCGCTCGCCTCGAAGCTTGCCTCGCCCTACCCGCAGCACCTCCTGCTCTACGGGCCTCCGGGCGTCGGCAAGACGACGGCGGCGCGCATCGTCCTCGAAGCCGTCAAGAAGGAGGCGCACTCGCCTTTTGCCGCGAACGCGCCCTTCGTCGAGACGGACGGCACGACGCTGCGCTGGGATTCGCGCGACATGACGAACCCGCTCTTAGGCTCGGTGCACGATCCGATCTATCAGGGCGCGCGCCGCGACCTCGCCGACGGCGGCATCCCCGAGCCGAAGCCTGGCATGGTCACGGAAGCGCACGGCGGCATCCTCTTCATCGACGAGATCGGCGAGATGGACGAAATGCTGCAGAACAAGCTTCTGAAGGTGCTCGAAGACAAGCGTGCCTTCTTCGAGTCCGCCTACTACGACCATACGGATGAGAAGGTGCCGCCCTACATTCGGAAGCTCTTCGAGGAGGGCGCACCGGCCGACTTCGTGCTCATCGGCGCGACGACGCGCGACGCCTCGCACATCAACCCTGCACTGCGCTCGCGCTGCGCGGAAATCTACTTCGAGCCTCTGACGCCCAAGCACATCGAGGAGATCGTGCAGAATGCGGCGAAGAAGCTCAAAGTCGAGGTCGCAGAGGAAGTCGTGCGCCTCATCAGCGAGTATACGACGGAAGGCCGCAAGGCGATCAATATCCTCGCCGACGCCTACAGCCTCGCGCTCTCGCGCACAAAAGAAGGCGAAGACGTCAAGATCTCCAAGGCAGACATCTACGAGGTCGCGCAGGTCAGCCGTCTCTACCAGTTCGTGACGAAGAAGGCTTCGAAGAAGCCCGAGGTCGGGCACGTCTTCGGACTCGGCGTCGCGGGATTCCTAGGCTCTGTCATCGAGATCGAGGCCGTCGTCTTCCCCGCCGATGAAAAGGGCAAGGGACAGGTGCGCTTCAACGAGACGGCGGGCAGCATGGCGAAGGACTCCGTATTCAACGCAGCCTCCGTGCTGCGCCATCTGACGGGCAAGAGCATCCACGACTACGACGTGCACATCAACGTCATCGGCGGCGGCAACATCGACGGCCCGAGCGCGGGCACGGCGATCCTCGCGGCGCTCGTCAGCGCCGTGACGGAGAAGCCACTCAGGCAGGATGTCGCGGTCACGGGCGAAATCTCGCTCGCCGGACGCGTGCGCCCCGTCGGCGGCGTCTTTGAAAAGGCATACGGCGCGAAGCAGGCGGGCATCCGGACGCTCGTCATCCCGAAGGAGAACGACAAGGACATCCCCGAGGGGCACTTGGGGCTTGACATCCACGCCGTCGAGACGGCAGAGGAAGCCTTCGCCGTGCTCTTTGCGCCCGAGGCGGACGGCGAGCCGCTGCGGCTGAAACTTGAAAAGCCGCAGACCAGCAAAAAAGACCGCGCCGACAGCGCGACGATTGACGCGGAAAACTCCGCTGAATCATCGCTCGAAAAGTCAAAGGAGGCCGTCTGAAATGGATCGCATGCCGCCCGCAAGCATCGAGGCCGAGCAGGCCGTTCTCGGCGCAATGCTCTTAAAGCCCGATGCCGTGACGACCGCCGCCGAGGAACTGTCGGCGGACGACTTCTACCGCGAGACGCATCGTCTGATCTTCGAGGCCATGATGGAACTCAAGGAGCGCACGGAGCCTGTCGACCTCGTGACCTTGACCGAGCAGCTCAAGAAGGCGGACAAGCTCGCGAAGATCGGCGGCATCCCCGCGCTGTCCCTGATCGCGAACTCCGTGCCGACGGCGGCGAACGTGCATTACCACGCGCGCATCGTGCATGAGAAGGCGCAGCTTCGCTCGCTGATCAACGCCGCGACGGAAATCGCGGGCGCCGCCTATGAGAGCGCCGACGAAGTCGAGGACATCATGGACAGCGCGGAAAAGCGCATCCTCCAAGTCGCTTCGGGCAAGCGCAGCAAGGACTTCGTGCCGCTGCAGGACATCCTTCTCGACACCCTGGAGCAAATCGATCTGCGCTACAACAACAAGGGCAGCATCACGGGACTGCCGACGGGCTTCACGGAGCTCGACCATCTGACAGCGGGGCTGCAGAAATCCGACCTCATCCTCGTCGCCGCACGCCCCTCGATGGGCAAGACGGCATTCACGCTCAACATCGCGGCGCACGTCGTGCTGCGCGCGAAAGAGCCCGTCGCCTTCTTTTCCCTGGAAATGAGCAAGGAGCAGCTCGTGCAGCGTCTCCTGTGCTCGGAAGGGCGCATCGACTCGCAGCGCCTGCGCGTCGGAGAACTTGAGGAAAAGGAGTGGGGCGACCTCATCGACACGGCGAACCGGCTTTCCGCCGCGCCGCTCTACATCGACGACACGCCGGGCATCACCGTCATGGAACTGCGCTCGAAAGCGCGCCGCCTGAAGGCCGAGCACGGTCTTTCGCTCATCGTCATCGACTATCTGCAGCTCATGCAGGGACGCGCGAGTAAGAGCGGCGACAACCGCCAGCAGGAGATTTCGGAGATCTCGCGCTCCTTGAAGGCGCTCGCGCGTGAGCTGAACGTGCCCGTCATCGCGCTCTCGCAGCTTTCGAGAAGCGTCGAGTCGCGCCAGATCAAGCGCCCGATGCTCTCCGACCTGCGCGAATCCGGCTCTTTGGAGCAGGACGCCGACATCGTCATGTTCCTCTACCGCGAGGATTATTACGATCCCGAAACGGAGAACAAGAACATCACGGAAGTCATCATCGCCAAGCACAGGAACGGCCCCGTCGACACCGTCGATCTTACGTTCCTCAAGCAGTTTACGAAGTTCGGCAATCTCTCACGCATGCAATAGACCTAGGAGGACACGATGGAATACGACAAGAAGGAACTTGACGCCCGCTTGAAGGACGAGCTGCACCATGCGGGTCACCGCTGGCGCAACCGCTTTCATCTGGAACTGCCGTTCGGCTTCACGGGCAGTGTGAAGGGACTCGTTTTCTTCCAGGGCGAGTACCATCTCTTCTGCCAGTGGAATCCCTTTTCGACCGAGGACAAGAACAAGGGCTGGGTCGAATTCAAGACGCGCGATTTCGTCTACTGGACCGATCCGAAGCTCGTCCTGTGGCCGACGGACGACAACGATAAGGGCGGCTGCGGCTCCGGCTGCGCCTTCATCAACGGCGGGAACTTGCGCGTCTTCTACACGGGCAGACGTGAGGAAGAGGGAAAACGTGCGAACCGCCAGATTCTCGGGACCATGACGAAAGAAGGCGTCATCCGCAAGGATATGGTGCTCATCAAAGAGCAGCCTGAAGGATATACCGACCACTTCCAGGGGCCGCACTTCTTCGTGCGCGACAGCCGAGCCTACGCGCTCCTCGGCGCACAGGCGGCGCCCGCAGACGACGCACGCGGCTGCCTTCTGCTCTATCGAGAGGAGAAGGGACTCTTCCACTTTGCCGGCGAGCTGAAGACACAGCTCGGCTTCTTCGGCAAGGTTTGGGAATGCCCGGCACTCCTCTCCTTCGGCAAGCACGACGTGCTCTTCTTTTCGCCGCGCGGTCTCTCCGATCGCGAGTTCGACTGGCAGAACCTCTTCCAATCGGGCTACATCGTGGGGCATCTGTCTCTTGCGGGACGCGAGATGATCCACGGCAAGTTCCACGAGCTCGATCGCGGCTTCGACTTCTTCGCGCCGCATGTGGGCGTGCACGAGGGGCGTGCGCTGCTCTTCGGCTGGCTGAGCATGCCGCACAAGGACGAGGACTATCCGACGGGAGAGCACGGCTGGATGCACACCTTGACCCTACCGCGCGTCCTGACGCTCAAGCAGGGCAAGATCTTCTCAAGACCCGCACCCGAACTCAAGGCGCTTCGCGTAGCGAGGAGCGCGCGTGAACTTTCGGGACGCGCCGTGCCGTCCCTCAAGACGGAACTTGCCTACTGCTCGGAGATCCTCATGAACATCGTCATGGGCGTCGCCCAGCGCATCAAGATCGAGCTTCGCTACGGCAGGGAAAAGGTGAAGATCAGCTACAACCGCGAGACGGACATCGTCGAGATCAGCCGCGAGGGAATGAAGCTCGGCGGCCGCGGCGTGCGGAGCTTCAAGCTCTACACCTATCATTCGCTCGCCATGAACATCTTCATCGACCGCACGGCCATCGAGATCTTCTTCCAAAACGGCGAGGAGGTCGCCTCCTTCCTCGTATTCCCCGAAGAGGACGTCGCTCCCGTCTTCTCCGTCGAGGCCGACGCCCCGATGGAAAAGGTCATGGGATCGATCTGGGATCTCGACCGCCTGCGCTACGGAGAGCTCAAGCAGCAGAAGAGAAAGTACAGGTTCTGAGAAAATGGGCAAAAAAAGCCGCAGCCGACGCAAAATTGCGTCGGCTGCGGCTTTTTTCTATGCTTCAAACACTTTGTCAATTCATGCGTTCGCTTCTTCCTGTTCGAGCAGGTCGAGGAGCTGTGAGATGTTCTTCTTGCCGAAGTAGAATTTCGCGTCGTCGTCGATGAAGAAGCACGGCACGCTCATGATGTTGTACTGCTCCTTGATCTCGGGGAAGAGGCTCAAGTCGTAGACATCCGTCTTGACATGCGGGTTGAGCGTCGCGATGCGCTGGGCGCTCGTGACGAGCTCGGGGCACATCGTGCACGAGAGGCTGACCATGATGGTGATATGGTGATCCTCCTTGATCTTCTCAATGCGTGCGAGATCCTCGTCGGCGACCTTCTGTCCGGCGCTCGAAGCGTTGTAGAGGCCGAGCACGAAGCTCGTGAACTCGTGCCCGCCCGGGACGCCGTGGAAAGCGAGTCCCGCCCAGCTGCCGTCCGCATTGTAGATGCGCACGTTCGGCACGCCCATGCCGCCTGTGATCTCGACGGACAGCTTGTCCGTCATCTCTGCGAGCTGCGTCATGAAGTCGAGAAGCTCGCTTGAGCGCGGATCGTCACTCAGCGCGACCTCAAGGTGCAGAGGACGCTCCATGCGATCAAAGACCGTCATGAGCTGCTTCTTCATGTCGGCCGTGAAGGGGCCGGTCGTCGGAGCCGCTGCCTCTCCCTTCCCCGTGTCCTTCGCCGTGTGCTGCACGGCGCGGTACACCTTGTGCTTCGTCTTCCGCCCCGTCTTCTCCTCCATCTTCATGGCGTACTTTTCCATCTCGGTAGCGGCGAGAGCGCCGTCACCCGTCGCCGTCACGACCTGCCTGAGCGGCTTAATGCAGACGTCGCCCGCCGCATAGAGTCCTTCGACCGTCGTCCGCTGCTGGCGGTCGGTCACGATGTAGCCATGTTCGTCAAGCTCCGCCAGTCCCTTGACGAGATCGGTCGACGGCTGGTAGCCCGCGAACACGAACACCCCGAAAGAATCCCCTCCTTCGGGTGTGAACACCGTGCGCTCGCCCGTGGCGAGGTTTTTCCATGTGAGCTTGCGCGGCAAGGCGTCGCCCTCGACCGACTCAACCTCCGTCTGGAAGTGGATCGAAATCTTCTCATTATCGCGTGCGGGCTGCGCCGTCGCAGGAGCGCATGTGAAGTCTTCCTCGCGCACGAGGATCGTCACATGCTTCGCGTACTTCGTGAGGAATACGCTCTCCTCCGCCGCTGCAAAGCCGCCGCCGATGACGAAGACGTCCTTGCCCGTGAAGAACTCGCCGTCGCACGTCGCACAGTAGGCGACGCCGTGCCCGCGAAATTCCTTCTCGCCCGCAAAGCCGATCTGGCGCGGATGTGCGCCCGTCGCTAGCAGCACGGTAAAAGCTTCATAGTCGCCGCGGCTCGTATGCACATGCCAGGTATCACCCTTCTTTTCGAGCGAATTGACTTCGGCGAGCAGAAATTCCGCGCCGAAGCCTTCCGCCTGACGGTGCATCTTCGCCGTGAGGTCAGCGCCGCTCGTAGGGTCGCTGCCCGGATAGTTCACGACCTCCGCCGTCAGGGCGATCTGACCGCCGAAAGTCTCCTTCTCCACCACGAGCACACGGCAGCAGGCTCTTGCCAAGTAAAGCGCGGCGGTCAGCCCCGCAGGGCCGCCGCCGATCACTACTGCATCATAAAGCTCGCTTACTTCCGCCGCCATCTCAGAGCGCTCCCACGAGGTCGAGCGTCGGCTTCAGCGTCTCGCCGCCGGGCTGCCACTTCGCCGGGCAAACCTCATCGCCATGCTCCGCGACGAACTTGCAGGCCTGCAGCTTCCGCAGAAGCTCGTCCGCGTTGCGGCCGACGTTGCCCGCGTTCACCTCGTAGGCGACGATCTTGCCCTCGGGGTTCACGATGAACGTGCCGCGCTCGGAAAGGCCGGCGTCCTCGATGAGCACATCGAAGTCGCGCGCAAGGACGTGCGTCGGATCGGCGAGCATCGGGTAGGTGATCTTCTTGATGCGCTCGGAATGGTCATGCCATGCCTTGTGCACGAAGTGCGTGTCGCACGAAACGGAATAGACCTCGCAGCCCGCTTCCTTGAACTTCGCGTAATTGTTCTCCAAGTCTTCAAGCTCCGTCGGGCAAACGAACGTGAAGTCTGCCGGATAGAAGAAGAACACGCTCCACTTGCCGAGCACATCCGCCTTCGTCACCGTGCGGAAGGCCTCATTCTGGTAAGCCTGTACAGCAAAATCTCCGATTTCCTTGTTGATCAACGACATTTTCAATCACTCCTAGCGAATAATTATTATTTGTTAGCTGATAAATAAAGAATACCACAACATACGGCGGCTGTCAAGCATTTTTTGAAATAAATTTTCATTCACGTCTACTTCCATCCTCCATCGGTCAACTCTCCTCTTAAAATTCGCTAAGGTTCAGCAATATTCCTTCCTGCGGGCAAAAAAAGTTACGACACGAAGCCCGAGAGATTCTGCCATCTCGTGCGCTTCACGAAAGGCGAAGCCAATCGCGGCCGCATTGTGCGCATCCGAGCCGAGCGTGACCTCGCGCCCGCCCAGATCGCGGTAGCGACGGAAGATCGGCACGAGCGACGACTTGCCCTGCGGCGCGTCGAAGCGGCGCGTGTTCAGCTCAAGCACGGTGTCCGTCTCAATGATGGCTGCGAGCACCTCGTCAATTTCTTCGCCGTAGGCCGCATAGGTCAGCTCCGTATCAAGGTAGGCGGCATAGCGTGCGATGTAGTCGATGTGCGCGAGGATATCGATGAAGTCGCCGTGCGAGCGCACACAGCGCGCCATCGTTTTGAGGTAGAGCCGGTAGACCTCGTCCTTTTCGCGCCCCTCGTAGAGCGTCTCATAGTAGAGGTCGAAGCCCATGAGCGTGTGGATTGAGCCGATGACCTGATCAAAGGGCGCTCGAAGGAGGAAGGCGCGATTCTTGTCGATAAGGCCTTCCTGCATGCCGAGTTCAACGCCGAGCCGAAGCCGTTCACCCTTGCCGCGAAGCGCTTCGTACTTCTTCCAGTAGTCTTCGGGCGAAAAGGTGAAGTCCTTCTCGCCTGGAAAGTCCATGTCCTCGTGCTCGGTGAATACCGCGCCTATGCCGAGCTTTGCGGCTCTTTCGAGTGCGTCCTCGGCCTTCATCGCGGAGTCAGCGGAGACTTCCGTGTGCATGTGGCTGTCGAATATCATCGTTCTCCCTCCGTTTGCATGGCAGAAAAGGCGTCGGCAAGGCGCGCGAACTCGGCAAGACTCAGCGTCTCGCCGCGCCTTTTCTCGTCGATCGCGGCCACGTCCAGCGCACGGCGCACGGCATCCTTCGACGCTCCCGTGCCGAGGAGCGCGTTGGCGAGCGTCTTGCGCCTCTGTCCGAAGGAGGCGCGCGCGACGCGGAAGAACATGCGCTCGTCGGTTACCTCTACAGGCGGTTTCTCGCGCTTTTGGCACGCGATGACAGCGGAGGCGACCTCGGGCGCAGGAATGAAGGAGCGCGGCGCGACCTCGCGCACGATGCGCGGCTCCGTATGGTACTGCACGGCGACGGAGAGCGCACCGTAGATCTTCGAACCGGGCGCGGCGATCATGCGCTCCGCCACTTCCTTCTGCACCATGGTCACGATGTGCGTGAGGGGCAGATGCTGCTCAAGAAGTGCGAGGAGGATCGGCGTCGTGATGTAGTAGGGCAAATTCGCCGCGACCTTGAACGGCTGATTTTCCATGAGGGCGCGGATGTCCGTCTTCAAGATGTCGCCGGGCACGATGCGCAGATGATCGTAGGCGGCGAGCGTCTCGGCGAGGACGGCGGGCAGCTTCTTGTCGAGTTCGACGGCGGTGACGTGTGCACCAGCTTCAAGAAGCCCCTGCGTCAGCGTGCCGATGCCCGGGCCGATCTCCAAGACGCGGTCGCCTTCTTCAATTTCCGCTGCCGCCACGATGTCCTTGACGACAGAGCCGTCGACGAGGAAGTTCTGTCCGAGCCGCTTCGAGGCGCGAAGGCCGAAAGCCTTCAGAATGTGGCGCGTGACGGCAGGGCTGGCAATCTCGGGAGCGATCATAATGCGCCTCCTTTCGCCTCGTCATTTCGCACGGCAGCCATTTCAGCGCCGTCCTCCAATGACGCCAGTGCCGCCTCGAACTCCTCGCGCGTCACGCCGTAGCTGTTGAGGCGCTTGCAGAATGTACGCGCGTTCGCCCAGCCTACGCCGAGCCGCTCGCCGAGCCGTGCGCGCCGGCGACTCGCATCCTCGCCGCCGGAAAGACCTGCAAGCAGCAAATCGCGGCTCGTGAACTCTTCGCGCGGCGCGATCGTGCACGTGCGCACCTTGGCGAGTGCGCGGCGGATCGACTCGGGCGCAGCCTGCTCGACGCCGATGTCGCCCTTAGCTGTCGCCTCCTCCTTCGGGATGAAGGCATGACCCGCCTCGGGGAATCTCTTCGCGAGGAAGCGCCTTATGCGCTCGCCCGCAGAATCGGGATCGGTGAGGATGATGATGCCGCGCCTCTTGTACGCCGCCTCGATGTCGGCGAGCGCACGCCTGCCCAGCGAGAAACCGCCCGTCACGATGCAGTCGGCGTCTATCGCCTTTCGGACGGCGACGACGTCCATCTTTCCTTCCACAACAAGAACTTCTTTCAGCATATCTTTCCCTTCCACAAAGGGGCTGTGCATAAGCCCGCTTCGACTTATGCACAGCCCTCGTTCACTGCAAATCATATTCCGCCTTCCACAGGGGCGGTTTTGCGGGCGGCGCACGATTGTACGCTTATGCGTGTATTCCTCACAGGATGCGCCGCACCGCTTCGTAAATTTTTTCATGCACCGCCTCGCGCGAAAGCGGCTCGCCCGCCTCGCTGCAGCGGATGCGCTGCCAGCCGCAGCGCGCGGCAAGATTGATCGACGTCCGATGGCAGCGCACGAGGTAATCCTCGTCGCGCTCGTGGATGTCCCGTGCCGCGCCGCTTGCCGCCGCGCGCGCCGCGATGAGGCGGCGGCTCACGGCAGGATCCATATCGAGAAAGAGGACGAGATCGGGGCGCGGCAGCGCGAGCTTTCCGTACTCGAAATCCTCAAGCCACGCGAGGAAAGCCTCGCGCTCAGCCGCATCCTCGATCTTCACGGCCTGATGCACCATGTTCGCCGTCGTGTAGCGGTCGGCGAGGACGATCGCGCCCGCCTCAAGATCCGCACGCCATTTCGTCTGAAACGACGCGTAGCGGTCGACGGCAAAGAAGGCAGATGCGGCGTAGGCATTGACTTCGGACGCACGTTCGCCGAAATCGCCGCCGAGGTACATGCGCACGAGCGCCGACGACGGCGAAGCGTAGTCGGGAAACTCGACCTGCCTCACGCATCGGCCTTCGGCGACGAGCCTTTCCCTGAGCATCTTCGTCTGCGTCGCCTTGCCCGAGCCGTCGCCCGCTTCCAAGACGAGGAGTTTTCCCTTTGCCTGCAAGATTCCAGCCTCCTCCACGCTTCCGCGATTTTCCACCCTTGGGGCAGATCCGGCGCTCACTCCACGCATGGCACATGGAGGATGAACTTCGTGCCCCTGCCGAGATCACTCTCAAGCTCGATGCCGATCGCATGCTGCTCAGCGATCCAGCGCGCGATCGAAAGCCCCAGTCCCGTGCCGCCCGGCGCATCCTTGCCGCGCGTCCGCGCGGAATCGACGCGATAGAAGCGCTCGAACACCTTGTCCTGATGCTCCTTCGCGATGCCGATGCCGTTGTCGGCAAGCGTCAGAACCATCTCACCCGCTCCACGGCGCAGCTCAATCGTGATGCGGCCGCCCTTGGGCGTATACTTCATGCTGTTTTCGAGGATGATGCGCATCATGTGCTTGATGAGCAGCGGATCGGCATAGATCGCGCCCGGCTCGTTTGCAAGAAGCTCGACCTCGTGCCGCGTCGCGATGAGCGCCATCTTCTTCACGACATCCTCGACTAAAGGCGCGAGCTCCAGCCGCTCCTTGTGCATGGCGAGCCGCTTCTGATCGGCGCGTGCGAGGAACAGGAGCTTCTCGATCAGTCCCTGCATGTCCTCGGCTTCGGAAGCCATGGCAGCGAGTCCCTCTTCGAGCGTTTCGGGATCGCTTGCGCCCCAGCGGCGCAGCATGTCCGAATAGCCGCGGATGACCGTCACGGGCGTCCGAAGCTCGTGCGAGGCATCGGACACGAAGCGCCGCTGCTGCTCGAATCCCGCCTGTATGCGGTCGAGCATGTGGTTGAACGTCTCAGCAAGCTCGGCAAGCTCGTCCTTGACGGGCGGCACAGCGATGCGTCGGCCAAGGTCGGTGACCTCAAGGGAACGCGCCGCCTGCGTCATCGTGCGGATCGGCCGCAGGATGCGGCAGCTGATGAAGTAGCCGGCGGCGAGCGCCAGAACGATGCCCGCGAGATTCGTGATGGTCAGCACCTTCTGCAATGTCGTGAGGAAGTGGCGCTCCGCTGTGATCGTGCGGAAGAAGTGCAGCACATAGGTGTGCCCGCTCTGGTTGATGATGATTTTGTGGTAGTAAATTTGTGTATTGCCAATGGTAGAAACGTACATCGCCGAATTCGCCCAAAGCGGCGGATGCTGGTCAATGTGCGCCTCGACGAGGCGGATGGACGGGTAGTGCGTATCCGACTCGTAGACGACGGGGCTGTCCGCCCCCTCCGTCACGCGCAGCACAACGCCGGGCATCAAGAGATCATCCTCGTAGACAGCGAAGGCGAGCGGATAGCGACGGCGCATGTCGGGTGCCGTCTCGTTAAAAATCTCCGTACCATGCTCGATCGCGGAGAGCACATGCTCCTGCGATCGCATAAGCTCAATCTCCGCCTGGTGGTAGAGGGAGTAATAGATGCCGATGGCGGAAACGATGCTCGTGAACACGAGCACGAAGACGAGCACCGCCGCATAGACGAGCGTCAGCCACGTCGATATGCGCATGTGGCGCGAGGAGCGCAGGCGGGAAAGTGCACGCCAGAGCCGCCTAGCCCTTGATCGCATAGCCGACGCCCCGCACCGTGTAGATGTACTTGTCGTCGAAACGCTCATCAATCTTTGCACGCAGATAGCGGATATAGACGTCAACCACGTTCGTGTCGCCTACGTAGTCATAGCCCCAGACTTCCTGCAAGATCTGGTCGCGCGTGAGAACATTGGGCTTGTTGCGCAGCATGTATTCGAGAAGTGAATACTCCTTCTTCGTCAGTTCAACAAGATCGCCCTTGACGCGCACCTCGTAGCGCCCCGGATAGAGCACGAGATCCTTGACGGCGAGCACGCGTTCGTCACGGTTACCCGCCTCGTTCGCCTTGTGCACGCGAATCGCCGCGCGCACGCGGGCCAGCAATTCCTGGATAGCGAAAGGCTTCGTGATGTAGTCGTCCGCGCCGATGTCGAGTCCGTTGACCTTATCCTCGACATCGTCCTTCGCCGTCAGCATGATGATCGGCACGTCGCTGATCTCGCGCACGCGGCGGCAGACCTCAAGGCCATCCATATCGGGCAGCATGATGTCGAGGAGCACGAGATCGTACTGCTCCTGCACGATGCGCTCGTAGGCGCGGCGTCCGTTCTCCTCGGACTCCGTCTCGAAGCCCTCGTGCTCCAGCTCCATCTGCAGAAAGCGCGCGATGCGCCTCTCGTCCTCGACGATCATGATCTTCTTCGGGGATTCTGCCGTCTCCGCCGCACTCACGGCTTCCGCCGTTGTGCTTTTCGTTGCTTTTTCTGCCTTTGCTACTCTCGCCATGCTGTATCCTCCTGTTCTTCACTGCGTTCCGCGCGTCTTTCGTTCGAACGCTTCCTCTCATCACTTCCGGCGGCTTATAAAAAGCGCGGAAAACCCTACTGCCTCCTATAGAAGTCGCTCGCGAAGGAGCGACAAAAAGCTTGCAGCCGCCGCTGAAAGTGGTCGATCGCGTTTCCACGCGATCACCGTGTGCGTCAAGATCTCCGGCTCGACGATCCGCTTGCAGACCATCGATTCATCCGTCAGAAGGCTCTTCGCCGACTGCGGCAGGATCGCCGCGCCGAGTCCCACCTTCGCTGCCAGGACATCCTGTACGATACTGTCGCTCAGGCACAGGATGCGCGGCTCGAAACCTGCTTTTCGGCAGGCGGTAAGAAAGATGCCCTGCCAACGAAGCGGGATGATGATTGACTGCTCGGCAAGCTCTGCGAGCCGCACGAAATCTTCGGCCGAACCGCAGGGCGCCGTGCGGTTCATCATCGCCGCGAGCGGTTCGTTTGCGAGCACGATGGACTCGTAGCTCTCGCGCTCGACCTCCGTGCGCGTAATGGCGATCTCGATGAGTCGGTTGTCGAGCATGTCGAGAACGCGTGCGCCCTCGGCTTCGAAGATCTGGAATGTCACGCGCGGATGCGTTTCGTGAAACGCCGCCAGAAGCCCCGGCACGAGATTCGCGCCCGAGCTTGTGATCGTACCGATGCGCACCTCGCCCGCCGTGCCTTCGCCCACGTCCTGGATCTCGCGCACCGTACCGTCGACAAGACCTAGAATCTGCTCGACGCGCTCCTTGAGCACGCGCCCCGCCTCCGTCAATCGGATGCGGCGGCTGCCGCGCTCGAAGAGCTTCACGCCGAGCGCACTCTCCAGCCGCTTCATCTGCCTCGACAGCGCGGGCTGCGCCACAGCGAGCCGCCCTGCGGCATGGCTGATATTGCCTTCCTCCACGATCGCATAAAAGGCGCGCATGTCCTTGATGTCCATTCTTTCTTCTCCCCTTCGGCGCAGAAGCGCCCGTGCAGCATCCAGCCGCCGCACAGTGTATACGTCTTTTATTATATGGGGGAATCTTTCGCAAGGCAAGTGAATTTCCGATGAAAGTCCAAGAAGTCAAGCCCGAAGGGCGCAGACCGATTGGCAAACTTTCATTCAGGACGGCGCACAATTTCCACACAATGGACGTTTGTGCGTATAATTCCTCATATACCGCTCCAAAACACAAAAAAGGCGCCATCCCCGAAACGGGACAACGCCTGCTTTCATCACTGGCGGAGAGTGAGAGATTCGAACTCTCGATACAGGTTTCCCCGTATACACGCTTTCCAGGCGTGCTCCTTCAACCACTCGGACAACTCTCCAATGCTTGAATCTGCCTGCGGCAAGCCGCAGTCGATATGAAGTTTTCGTCAGCCTGCAAACAAGGCTGCGCAACAAGGATGAGTATACCATTTCCCATGCGGCTTGTCAATCGCAAGTTACAGGGAAATTACAGCGGGTAAATGAAGTGACATCGTAAATTCCAATGCTTCTTGCCCGTACTCCTATCGGCTTTCTTAGAGTAAATCCCACAGACTTACATCAGCGGAAGTTACTTTGCGAAGTTACGCCGTTCCATGAAAACTCTCTATACATGCGGCGATGTGCGCCGCCGCGCTTTTCAGCTCCTCCTCCGTATGCGTCGCAGCCAAGGCGACGCGCAGGCGAGCCGCCCCCTTCGCCACTGTCGGGTAGCGGATGGCGGATACGAGGATGCCCTGCCGCTCCAAATCCTTCGCGATCTTCACCGCCAGGGACTCTTCGCCGACGATCAGCGGCACGATCGCCGTCTCGCTCCGGGCTTCAACGCCATGCTCGGCAAGCGCCGCGCAGAACACGCGGACATTTTCCTGCAGGCGGGCGACGCGCTGCGGCTCTTCCTGCAAAAGCTGCAGCGCTGCGGACGCGGCGGCGAGATTGGCGGGCGATTGGCTCGTCGAGAAGATGAAACTGCGGGCTGTATTCTTCAAATAGTCGATCAGGAGACGGCTGCCGCAGACGTAGCCGCCCTCGCTCGCCAACGCCTTCGACAGCGTCCCCATCAGGACATCGGGCTTCTCCCTTAAGTGAAAATGCTCGCATATACCGCGCCCCGTCGCGCCGATCACGCCGGTCGAGTGCGCTTCGTCCACCATGCTCCAGACATGGTACTTTCGCTCAAGCTCCAAGATGCGCGGCAGATCGGCAATGTCGCCGTCCATGCTGAACACCGCATCGGAGACGATAACGCCCGGACACTGAGCATGGGCGGCGAGCTTCTCTTCCAAATCCTGCATGTCGCTGTGGCGATAGACGACGATCTTGGCGCGGCTCAAGCGACAGCCGTCGATGATGCTCGCATGGTTGAGTTCATCGCTGAAAAAAACTGCGCCTTTCTGACCAAGCGCGGAAAGGATGCCGACATTCGCCATGTAGCCCGTATCGAAGAGGAGCGCCGCCTCCGTCCCCTTGAACGCCGCCAGCTCCTCTTCCAGCTTCGTATGCAGAGGAAGCGTGCCCGTCGTCAGCCGCGAGCCGCCGGAACCGCAGCCGTAGCGCTCGACCGCCTCCTGCGCCGCCCGCTTGAGGCGCGGATGATCGACGAGTCCAAGGTAATTGTTCGACGCCAGAAGCAGCTTTTCAACACCGCCGACCGTGACGTGTGCGGCCTGCGCCGAGTCGATCTCGTGCATCTCGCGGCATAGATGGCGCTCTTTTTTCACCGCCAGCTGCGCGGCGAGCCTTTCTGCCATATTCTCACGATGCGCGCCTCCCGCCGGGCTGTCCGGCACGCCGCTCACGAGCACGCATTGCTTTTCCAGATAGCGAATCGTCTCGGCGACGCCGTCGCGCGGACCGCGATAGAGGAAGATGCGTCCGCCGTCGGGCGATCCCGCCTCCTTGAGCTTCGTGATGCGGCGATAGCCGAAAGACTGAGCCGCCACATAGCCCGTCACATAGTCGGGATCGTCGGACACGCAGATCTCCGCGACGATGTGCGGCGCATGGACGACCTTCGTCGCGAGGACGACGGCTTCGGCGAAGTGGTTCTTGCAGTCGGACGCCCCTTTTGCAGTACGTTCGGCGTCCATGTACGTCGCACGCAGGCCGCGTTCGGCGTCCGGCTCCAAGCGTTCGAGCGTGTCCGCATCGAGCAGCATCGCGCCGCGCATCCCGTACGTCTCGGAAAACTTCGCCAAGATCGCTTCGCCGTTCTTCAAGCCAAGTTTTTCCAAGGCATCGATAATCACGCGCCGCCCCTCGGCAGGCGTCTCAACCTCGACCGTCGAGACGGGAAGCGCGGGCAGATGCTCCACCGCCTCGGGCGCGATCGCCTCCACCTTGAAGTTCACGAAATCTGCCCTGCCCTTGGCGTGGTGCAGGGCGCGCGAAAGAAGCGCCGCCAAATGTTCCGGCAGTTCCTCCTCCTGCAAGATTTTCTCCGCGCCCGACACGTGCTCGCGCTTTCCCGCGCTCTTTTCCGCCCGCATCTTCAGACTGTAAAGCGCCATGCAGAAACACTCCTTCCATCAAAAACCTTTCTATAGAATAGACCTTGTTTATTTTATTGTCAACTTTATTTATTTTACAGTTGACAATACTGCGCAAAACATGTACGCTGAAACAATAAAAAGGAATCACAGGTGCGATAAAGCCGTTCGACTCACCCGTGATTCCGTAAAAAAAGGAGCGTTTCCCATGAAAAAACTTGCCGTTTCCACCTCCGACGTGACCGAAATCGCCTTGCTCGCCGCCCTGATCACCGTCACGGGAGCCATCAAGCTGCCGAGCCTGGCCCCAGGGCTGGAATTTCAGCTCTCCGCCCCACTGGCCGTCGCGATCTGCGCCGTCTTCGGCTTCAAGCGCTACATTCTGGCGGGCGTCCTGTCGAGTCTCGTCGGCCTCCTGCTCGGCACGCAGAACCTCTTCAACGTCGCCATCGCCATGCAGTTCCGTCTCGTCGTCGGGCTCGTCTTCGTACTTTTCGGCCGCCATTATTGGACGGTGGCGCTCGCAGGGCCGCTCGGCACCTTCACCGCCCGCATCACGCTGAGTTTCGTCGTCGGCAAGGGCGCATGGGCGCTCGTCGCGGCGGCTCTTCCCGGCATGGTCTTCACGCTCTTGGCTGCGCCGCTTCTCGTAAAAATCCTCGACCGCATCGCGCGTCTCCGCCGCACAGCGGACGCGCGGGTCTGAGCCGCAGCCGCCCTAGCAGATGCGCGGCACGAGATTGCCGAGCGGCATGTCGACGATGCGCAGGCCGCCGAGCGCCGTCCTGAGTGCGACGATGCCCGGCTCCTCCACCGTCGTGCGGCCGATGCAGCAGGCGTTCCTGCCGTAAGGATGCTCGCGCATGGCGGCGAGAAGAGCCGCCGTTTCCTCGGGCGCGCAGAAGGCGATCGCCTTGCCCTCGTTCGCCAATTCCAGCGGATCGAATCCGAGAAATGCGGCGATGCCCTCGACCTCCTCGCGCACGGGAAGCGCCTCCTCGTCCAGGATGACGCCGACTTGTGCCGCACATGCGATCTCGTTCAAGACCGCCGCCGCGCCGCCTCTCGTCGGATCTCTCATGCAGGCGATCGAAGGCGCGGCGCGGCGCATGAGGGCGGCGAGGTCGCCTAAGGGCGCACAGTCGCTATGAAGCGTCGCGGGGATCTCGATGCCGTGGCGCTCCGCCATGACGGTCGCTGCATGGTCACCGAGCGTTCCCGAGAGAATGACGTCCATGCCCGCCCTGACATTCTGCGGCTCCATCGCGCGTTCGATCTCGCCGAGTCCCGCCGTGTTGATGTAGATGCCGTCCGCCGCACCCTTGCCGACGACCTTCGTGTCGCCCGTGACGATGGCGACCTTCGCTTCTGCCGCAGCCTCCTTCATCGAGTGCAAAATGCGCCTGAGCTCCTCGATGGAAAGACCCTCTTCCAAAATCAAGGCGCACGAGATGTAGCGCGGCACGGCGCCCGTCATCGCGAGGTCGTTGACCGTGCCGCAGACGGCGAGCTTGCCGATGTCGCCGCCGGGGAAGAAGCGCGGCGCGACGACGAAGGAATCCGTCGTGAAGGCGGTCTTGCCGCCGAGGTCGAGCGCCGCGCCATCGTGCATTTTCTGCAGGAACTCATTGCCGAAGGCAGGCAGGATGACGCTCTCCATCAGCGCCTGGCTCAGGCTGCCGCCCGCGCCGTGCGCGAGCGTGATCTTCTCATTTTCCAAAGTGAAACCTCCCTCGGCCGTACTTGTACCAGGCGGCGCACACGCCCTCGACCGACACCATGCACGGCCCTACGGCGTGCGTCGGCACGCACGCCTTCGCGAAGAGCGTGCAGTCCGTCGGGCGCACCGCGCCGCGCAGAACCTCACCGCAGCGGCACGCCGTCTTCTTCTCCACACGCTCGACTTCGACGGGCAGGCGGCGCTCGGCATCGAACGCGGCGAACTCCTCGCGCATACGAAGCCCCGAGCGCTCGATGACGCCGAGGCCGCGCCACTCGTCCGCCGTCTCCTCGTAGACGCGCGCGAGGACGGCGAGCGCGGCGGGGTTGCCCTCTTCGCGCACGACGGAGCCGTACTCATTCTCGATGCGGGCTTCATTCGCCGCCGTCTGCCGCACGAGCCGCCAGACGGCGCGCAGGATCGCGAGCGGCGTGAAGCCCGCGACGACGCCGGGCTTATGCGCCTCATCGGCGAGAAAAGCGTAGGGGCGCGTGCCCGTGACGACGCACGCGTGCCCGGGCAGCAGGAAGCCGTCGACATGCACATCGGGGTCAGCCAAGAGGAGCTTCACGGCAGGCGGCACGAGTTTCTGCGCCGACAGGACGCAGAAGTTCTTCAGTCCCTCCTCCTTTGCCGAGAGCACCGCCGCCGCCTCGGTCGGCGCTGTCGTCTCAAAGCCGACGCCGAGGAAGACGACCGTCCTTTCGGGATTCTCCCGCGCGGCGGCAAGCGCGTCGAGCGGCGAGTAGACGACGCGTAAACATGCGCCCGCCGCACGCGCATCTGCAAGGCTTTCGCGGCTGCCCGGCACCTTGAGCATGTCGCCGAACGTCGCGACGGTGACGTCCTCCATCTTCGCGCAGGCGATCGCCTTGTCCATATAGGCGTCGCTCGTCACGCACACGGGACAGCCGGGGCCGGAGACAAGCTCGATGTTCTCGGGCAGAATCTGCCGAAGTCCCGCGCGGAAGATGGCGACCGTGTGCGTGCCGCAGACCTCCATATAGCGAAGATGCCTGCCCGCGGCAAGGCGCTCGATGTCAGCAAGGAGCGCCCTTGCCGCTTCCTTTTCTTCTTGCGGCGTGAGTTTCTTCAAGGCATTTCCCCGCTTCCTACATCACCGTGCGCGGCGCACCCTTCATCTCGGCGAGCAGCGCGTACGTTTCTTCGGCGTCTTTTTCCTCAACGATCTGCATGGCAAAGCCCGCATGTACGAGCACGTAGTCGCCTAGCTTCGCCTCAGGCAGCAGCATGAGGCTCGCCTCGCGCTCCACGCCGTTGACGGAGACGCGCGCGACGCTGCCCGCAATATCGAGCACCTTCGCCGGTACAGCAAGACACATCAGCCTTCGCCTCCCTTCGTCAGAAGCTCATGCGGCAAAGTCTGCCGCGCCGTGCGCATCGCCTCGCCCGCCTGCTTCATCGGCACATCGAGCGGCGCATCGGCCTCGTCCTCTGCGACGAAGCCGCACGAAGCGCCCGCCTTCTCATGCTTCGCCTCGGCGACGCGCGTGAAGGCGACCTCGCGAGAGGCGTCCTTCGCCCGCACCTCGACGCCCCAGCGCGAGAGCACGTCGATGGCTCGGCGCTCGATCTCGGGCAGAAGCGCTTCCATCTGCGGGCTGAGCGCGACGCCCGCGCCGACGGCGTAGGGCTGTGCGCCGAGCACGACGACGTCGGGAATCGCGCGCCCCGTCACGGAAAGCGTCGCGAGCACGTCCTGAATGCCGACCTCATGCACCGACAGCTTGTCCTGGAAGTGCGCCGAGATTCCCTCATTCTCAAAGTGAAAGAGCGTGCCCGCCTCCTTGCCGCCGTTAACGGAATCGAGCACAAGAAGGTGCTCCGTGCCCGTGATGACGCCCAGAAGCTCCGCACCGAGCGTGCCGCCGTCGATGATCTGCACGGCAGGCGGGAAGTCGTACTTCTCGCGCAGGAGTTCGGCGGCGCGCACGCCGAAGCCCTCGTCCTGCAGGATGACGTTGCCGATGCCGAGAACCGTCACGGCGGGCGTCGCCTCCAGCTCTTTTCTCGCACGCTCGATCTCTTCGGGCGATACGCCCAAGAACGCTTCACTCATCGAGCCGCCTCCTTCTTCTCGCGCACATTCTTCCGAAGCCACGAGAGCCAGGATTCAAGCCCCTCGCCCGTGCGGCACGCGATCGCCATGACCTCGATGCCCGGATGAAGCGTCCGGATGTCGTCCGTCGCGCTCTCCAGATCGAAGTCCGTGTAAGGCAGGAGGTCGATTTTGTTGAGGAGAGCCGCGTCGGCCTCCTTGAACATCAGCGGGTACTTCAATGGCTTGTCGTCCCCCTCCGTGATCGACAGCACGACCGCCTTCTTGTCCTGCCCCAGCTCGAATTCCGCCGGGCAGACGAGATTGCCGACATTTTCGATGATGAGCATGTCGAGCGAGTCGAGGTCGATGGACGAGAGCGCACTCTTGACCATCGGCGCGTCGAGATGACAGCCGCCGCTCGTGTTGATCTGCACGACGGGCACGCCGAGGCGGTCGATGCGCTCGGCGTCCTTCGATGTGAAGAGATCGCCCTCGATGACGGCGAGACGCATCTCATCCTTCAGTGCTTCCAATGTGCGCTCCAGGAGCGTCGTCTTGCCCGCGCCCGGCGATCCCATGAGATTGAGCACGAATACGCCGCGCGCGCGAAAGTCTGCGGCATTCTCAGCCGCCACTTCGTCATTCATCGCCAGAACGTTCTTCATGACCTTGACTTCCATTTTCTTAGTCCACCTCCAAAGATTCCACCTTGAGTTCGCGTCCCGAGATGATTTCAAGTGCGCCGTTCCTGCACGAAGGGCACAAGAAGCTGTATCGCTCGACATGCTGCTCCTTGCCGCAAGATCCGCAGCGTCCGACGAGCGGCACGCGCTCGATGTCGAGCACCGCACCGTCTGCCGCCGTGCCTTTTGTCAGAGCCTCGAAGCAAAAGAGCAGCGACTCGCATTCCACGCCCGCCATTTCACCGACGAGCAGCTTGACGCGTGCGACGCGCTTCGCCTCGTTCTCCTCCATCGTCTTGAGCGCGATGTCCAAAATGCCCTCGGCGATCGCCATTTCATGCACCGAACTTCCTCCTATGCGAAAAGCGCCCCCTCCGGCGGCTTGCCGAAAGGGGGCGCCATCTTTCCCTGTTGAAACGATGCGGCAAAAGCGCACCGCCCGACTCAGAGCGCAGCCGAAAGGCCTCGCTCCTCGAAAATGCCAAGAATCTCCGTGAGTTTTGTCTTCGCCGGATCGTAGTCGACCGTCGTCTCGCCGTCGTGCGCGTGGATATGCACGTAGAGCACGCCCGCAAGACCCAAAAGCGCCTTTTCCGCGCCCTTCGCCGACTCTTCCGTATAGCCTTTGACGTTGAACTGCAGGCGCGTATTGCCGTTCGACGCGCCGCAGCCGCATTCTTTACACATAGACCTCTTCCTTCCTCAGCTCGCCCTGCCCCTGTGCTCTTCCTCGGGATGGCTGAGCTGGTAAGCGTCGAGCGGCTCATGCGTCAGGATCTTCCTGCCGGAGAACATGCTCGACACTTCGCTCTCGCCCTCCATGAACTCCGCGCGGATAACCATGTAGAGATGGCCGATGGCGAAGAGGATGATGAACCAGGCGACGTAGTGGTGCACGAGGTGCACCATGAACTCGTTGCCCAAGAGCGTGATGACCCAGCCGAATAGCATAAAGGACACGCTTTCCGGCTCGTTCGCGCCGTACATCGCAAAGCCCGTCAAGACCTCGATGGCGACGAGCACGTAGAGCAGCGTGTACGACATGCGCGCGATCGGATTCCTCAGGTACGACTTGTGCTCGTAGCGCACAAAGATGTAATGCAGGATGACGTCGCCGATCGCCCGCCAGAAAAGCCCCTCCCAGAAGCGCGGGAAGAGACGGTCGCCGCGGTTCACATAGAAGCCGTAGATCCTCAGGAGGAAGGCCGCCATGAAGGTGAACGCTGCGATGAAATGGATGTTTCGGATGTTGTCCGTCGTCATGCCGCTGAACGTCGGCTCGACGGAGTAAATGAGCCAAGGCTCGGTGATCATCAATCCCGTCGCAAAGAGGACCGAGATGCAGACGACCATGATCCAGTGAAAGATCCTGAGCCAAGGACTGAAAACGTAGTAGATCCTGCGTTTGACTTCTCTCATATCACATGTCCCTGCTGCCGCGAAACGCGCGATGAACGCCCCGCTCGCGGCAGTTTCTCCTTTCCACGATGCGTGATCGTTCTATTCTTCCACCTGCAGTCCTGCATAGGGATCGGTCGTCATGATCTTGAGCGTGTCGCCGTTCGCGTTGTAGACGTGCGTGGAGCAGGCCATGCACGGATCGAACGAGCGGATGACGCGCACGATCTCCAAGGGCTTGTCGGGCACGGCGACGCGCGTGTCCATCATCGCCATCTCGTAAGCGCCGTGACCTGCCGCATCGTCGCGCGGGCAAGCATTCCACGTCGTCGGCACGACGCACTGATAGTTCGCGATCTTGCCGTTCTTGATGACGACCCAGTGCGAGAGCGCGCCGCGCGGCGCGTCGTAGAGGCCGACGCCCTTCGCTTCCTTCGGCCACGTCACAGGATCCCACTTGTCGGATGTTGCGACGGCGAGGTCGCCGCCCTTGATGTTCGCGATGAGCTTGTCGAAGTAGTACTTCTCGATCTCGGCGTTGAGCTGCGCGTCGAGCGCACGAGCCGCCGTGCGGCCGACCATCGTCGGCAGCCAGACCTCGGGCGCGAGGCCGATCGCCTTCGACACCGCGTCCATCTGGTTGAGCATCAGCTGCTCCGCCCACGTCGGATCGGGCAGGAGACCCTTCTTCGCCTTGACGTAGATGATGATGTAGCGCGCCAGAGGACCGACCTCGGCGAGCTTGCCGCGCCATTTTGGCGTCTTGAGCCACGAGTACTTGCCCTTCTCGTTGAGCTCCTGCCAATTCGTCTGCGTGCCGACCTTCGGCGCCGTGTACTTCGGCTTCGTCTGTCCTGCCCACGGATGCAGATCGCTCTCCGCGCCCTCGTACTCGTACCACGAATGATCGACGCCCTCAGTAAAGGCGACGGGGTCGGACAGATCCTCCGCCTTGACCTCCGTGAAGGTCGCCGCCGCAAGGCCTGCGCCGAAGTTCTCGACGACGCCGTTCGAGCGGATCAAGAGCTGGCGCATGAAGTCGCCGTTTCGCGTGCCCGTGTAGCTCTGATCGGGGAACTGGCCGAACGCCATGACACAATGCTTGGCGAGGCCGCCGCCGTCCACCTTGCCCGCCTTGACGTAGAGCGAGCCGATGGCGAGCACATCGGGCAGATAATATTCGTTGACGAGCGTGCGCGTGAGGTTCACGGCGCGGTCGACGATGGCGAGGCGAGCCGTGTTGATCGGCGCATTGCCGTCGTCGAGGGAGATTGCGCACGGCATGCCGCCGACGACATAGTGCGCGTGCGGGTTCTTGCCGCCGAACACGACGTGCGGCGTCATGATCTCACGGTGCTTGTCGAGCATCTCAAGATAGTGGACGACCGCGATGAGATGCACCTCGGGCGGCAGGATCTTGTAGTCGGGGTGATCCCACCAGTTCGCCGCAAAGATGCCGAGCTGCCCGCTCTTGACGATCTGCTCGATCTTCTGCTTGAATGCCGCGAAGTATTCAGGCGTCGCATTCGGGAAGTCCTTCGGATACGCTTCCGTATTGAGCCCTGCAGGGCCTGCGAGCGGCAGGCGCAGCTTGAGAATCTCACGCTGCAGGTTCGCCGCCGCAACCGGGTCTGCCGCCAGAGCCTCGACGGGGCTGACCCAGTCGAGAGCGTGCAGATGATAGAAATGCACGAGATGATCCTGCACCGTCAGGCAGCCCGCCATGATATTGCGGATATAGTTTGCATTCGTCGGGATGCGGATGCCGAGCGCATCCTCGACGGCGCGCACGGAACACAGCGCGTGCGCCGTCGTGCAGACGCCGCATATACGCTGGATGTACGCCCACGCGTCGCGCGGATCGCGCCCGTTCATGACGAGTTCGAGACCGCGCCACGCCGTGCCGCTCGAAAGAGCATCCGTGACCTTGCCCGTCGCCTCGTCCACCTGCACCTCGACGCGCAGATGCCCTTCGATTCTCGTTACCGGATCGACCGTTACATGTTTCATTTATGCACCTGCTCTCTCTTCGCCTTCTCCTCTTCCTTCTCGATCGCCGCATCCGCCTTTGCGCGCTGCGCGAGGCTCAAAGCGCCGTGTACGGCGACGCCCGCCGCCGTGCCGACCGCGAGTCCGACGCCGATCTTGTCGATGCTGCCCAGAGGCCCGTACTTCGGCAGACGGTCGGAGAACGGCGCATCGTCCCAGAAGTTCGCGTTCGTGCAGCCGATGCACGGCGCGCCCGACTGAATCGGATAGCTCATGCCTTGGAACCAGCGCATATTGCCGCACGAAGCGTACGTCTCAGGACCTCTGCAGCCGAGCTTGTAGAGACACCAGCCCGCCTTCGAGCCCGCGTCGTCGAAGCGCTCGGCGAACATGCCCGCATCGAAGAAGGGACGGCGGTAGCATGTATCGTGAATGCGGTTGCCGTAGAACTGCTTGGGACGGCTCTCCATATCGAGGTCGGGAACCGAGCCAAAGAGAGCGACGTGCATGACGACGCCCGTCATGACCTCGGGGATCGGAGGACAGCCCGGGACATTGATGACCGGCTTGTTGCCCACATAGTGGCTGACGCCCGCCGATCCTGTCGGATTCGGCGCAGCCGCCTGGATGCCGCCCGACGTCGCGCACGTGCCGTAGGCGATGATCGCCGCCGCATCCTTGGCCACGCGCTGGAACGTATCGATGAACGGATGACCGCCCGACATGCAGTAGACGCCGTTGTCCTTCGTCGCAATCGCACCTTCGACGGCGAGGATGTACTGTCCCTTGTACTTTTCAATCGTCTGCTCAAGATGCGCCTCGAACGGCTCGCCCGAAGCCGCGCTCAGGACGTGGCTGTATTCGAGCGCAATCATGTTCAGCACCAGATCGGATGCCATCGGTGCCGCCGAGCGAATGAACGACTCGTCGCAGCCCGTGCACTCATGACCGTGCATCCAGATCACGACCGGCAGAGGCTTCGACTCTGCCGCCTCGACGACCTTCGAGACCATGCCCGTATCAAGCCCCATCAGAGATGTCAGCGCGACGCACCCTTTCAGGAAGTCGCGGCGGCTCAGGCCGTTGCGGAGATAACGCTCCCACATGCTTTCCCGCTTGTCCACATTACTGCCTCCTCTTTCGCCCCACCACGGGGGTATGCAGGAATACTTCTTCAAAGAGAGCGCCAGGCACTCTCCAAGGATTGCTGATTGAGTCAGTCTTCCTTAATTAAAACATAATTATCCTTAGTTTTCAAGTTCTCCTTTTTCCTCAAAATTCCTGCTTGCATTCTGCATTTTTTCACACTTTTTCTCATATTAAGAAGTCAAGCCCAAGTGGCGCAGACGGATCGGGGAACTTTCATTATTTTTCCAGCCCCACGCAAAACGCCCCCGCACAAGGCAAAATGAAATCCTATGCGGGAGCGTTTGTGTCAGCTCATACGGCAACCCGTTTCACAACGCAGAAGCGCGGTGCAGCTTGAGCCTGCCGTCAAGGAAGATGTAGTCGCTGTCGTCACCTTGGATGCGCCAGTCGAGCTGCATCATGCGCTCGCCTTCCTCTTCCAAGATCCAGAAGACCGTCGTTCCCATGGTCGAGCGATCAACGAGATCTTCGTACTTCGTGATCTCACAGCCGTTGATCTTCTGCCCCTCAACCTCCAAGATGAGTGTCCCCTTGGGGCTGAGCCATTCCCCGGCGAGGAGCTTCAGTCGCATCTCCATGCCAGACGGCGCAGACACCGCTTCCGGCGGCGCAACCGCCGCTGCTTCCGCCCCCGCCAGGTTTGCGGTCAGAAGCAACAGGACGCAAACGACGAACAAGAATTTTTTCCACATGACACATCCCTCCTAATACAGTTTTCCCTCAAGACTTTTCTACTATAATCCCAATTCTCTAAAAGAATGCGTTTCCCTGCTCGAAAAGAAATTTTCTAAGGAAATCCTTTCTTATGTTAGATACGCGCGCCTACTTGCGCCACACGATGACGAGCGGCCGGCCGAACTCTTTCTTGAACTGCTTGCAGAAACTCTGCATCTCGAAATCCGTAGCGCGGGTGTCGGCATCGGGCGCGGCGATGACGGAGAGCGCGACGCCCTCGGACGTTGCCGCCGCCTCGAACCCTGTGACAAGACCCTCGTAGGTCACATCGGCGGCCTCGGCGAGCGCGAGCAACGTCGCGAGCTTGCGGATCTCCTTCCATTCGGGCTGCGTGACCATCATGGCGTAACGATACGAGCGCATGATCTTGTTGCTGATGCCGTGATGGAAACCCGCGATGAAGGACGCCTTGAGCTGTTCTTTCTGCGTCATGCCGTAGAGCGGCGCGTTGTTGATGATGAAGGCGGAGTTTCGCGCGTGCTCGTAATAATTGACGATCTTGCCCGCATCGTGCAGCCACGCGGCAACGGACAGGAGGTCGCGCGAACGCTTCGGAGCACCGTGCAGGCGCCTCAGCTGGTCGAAGAGGCTCAGGGCGAGATCGTGGACGCGCCCTAGATGCTCCATGCGCCGCTCCACGCGCTTCAGATAGTTCTCTACGCTCGCCTTGAGCACGTCCTTGACGACGGGCGATCCTGCGCCGTATTTCTTGCCGTAATACTCGTAGAAAACGCCGTCTCGGAGGCCGCAGCCTGAAACGATGAGGTCTTTGCCGCCGCTGAACTCCATGAGGCAACGCGCGATCGTTGCGCCTGCAACTATAATATCGGCGCGTTCCGTCGAAAGCCCGCCAAACTTCCTGCGGTTCGTGCAGCTCGACTTGATGATGGCCTGATAGCAAGGCTCGAAGCGTTCGCGCGGAATGATGTAGTTGTGGATGCGCGCGAGCTGGTAGCTCGTCTTGTACTGATCCATCTTCGCGAGGTTTCGGACGGTGCCGCCGATGCCGATGACGGGCAGGCGTCTGTCCTTCGCCCAGGGAATCATCTCGCGGAACTTTTTTTCCACATACTTTATGCACTTGTCGAGGACGCCCTGCGTCACGATGTCCTGCATGCCGAACTTGTCCGTCATCGTCACCGCGCCCAAAGGTACCGAAACCGACTCCTTGATCTTGCGGTTCAAAACGAGCGACACCTCGATCGATGCGCCGCCGAGGTCGAACTGGATGAAATCCTTCGCATCTATCGTGTTCACGACGCCGAGGTAGCCGAGGTATGCCTCGCGCTCACCCGAGATGATCTCAATCTCGATGCCCGTCTCCTCGCGGATGCGCTCGATGAACTGCTGCCCGTCGGATGCGCTCCTCGCCGCCGCTGTCGCGACTGCGATGCAGCGCGTGACCTGCATGACCTCCATCATGTGCTTATAGACGTGCAGGCACTCAAGCGCACGCCTCACACCGTCTGGATTGAGCCGCCCCGTCTCCGACATGCCCTTGCCGAGCCGAATCGCCTCCTTTTGCTGATATTGCAGGAAATACGAATGGTTGTCGTTGATCTGCATGACGATGAACCGAATGCTGTTCGACCCCATGTCGATGATCGCCAGATTTTCCATCGATGCTCCCCCTCGCTTTGATGCTATCTTAACCTAAGTATAGTATAGCAATTCTGCCGCGATGCTTCAAGATTTGCCTGCGCCCTACGGGCTTGTCGAGGCTAAGAATTCATAGCCGCAGCGGTGCTGGACAACGACTTCTAACCCTCGCCTGCGCCCTACGGGCTTGTCGAGGCTAAGAATTCATAGTACAATAACATAGTATGGATAGGCAGGAAACGGGGGGTGTCCCCGTTATCGACGGATCAGGAGGGAAATGTATGGCATTGATGGATACATTGAAGAAGACCGATGAGAAGATCGCTTCGGCGCTGGAGGCGGAGCTTTCGCGCCAGCGTCACAAGCTTGAGCTGATCGCTTCGGAGAACATCGTGAGCCGCGCCGTCATGGAGGCGCAGGGAAGCGTGCTAACGAACAAGTACGCCGAGGGCTACCCGGGCAAACGCTACTACGGCGGCTGCGAGTGCGTCGACATCGTCGAGACGCTTGCCATCGAGCGTGCGAAAGAGCTGTTCGGCGCAGGCTATGTCAACGTGCAGCCGCACTCAGGCGCGCAGGCGAACATGGCGGTGTTCTTCTCGCTGCTTTCGCCCGGCGACACCTACATGGGCATGAATCTCACAGACGGCGGACACCTCACGCACGGTAGCGCCGTCAACATGTCGGGCAAGTACTTCCACGTCGTCCCCTACGGCGTGGACAAAGAGACGGAGTGCATCGACTACGATGCGCTGGAAAAGCAGGCGAAGGAAGTCAAGCCGAAGCTCATCGTCGCCGGCGCTTCCGCCTATGCGCGCATCATCGACTTCGAGCGGCTCTCCGCTATCGCCAAGGCGGTCGGCGCCTACCTCATGGTCGACATGGCGCACATCGCTGGACTCGTCGCGGGCGGCATGCATCCAAGCCCGTTGCCGTGGGCGGACGTCGTGACGACGACGACGCACAAGACGCTCCGCGGCCCCAGGGGCGGCATGATCCTCACGAAGGACGCGGAATTCGGCGCACAGTTCAACAAGGCGATCTTCCCCGGCATCCAGGGCGGCCCCTTGATGCACGTCATCGCGGCGAAAGCTGTCGCCTTGGAAGAAGCGCTGCAGCCCGCCTTCAAGGAATACGCCGTACAAGTCGTGAAGAACGCCAAGACACTCGCCGCCGCCTTGCAGGAAAAGGGCTTCCGCATCGTTTCGGGCGGCACGGACAACCACCTGATGCTCGTCGACCTCAGGAGCAAGGGCGTCACGGGCAAGGAGGCGCAGAACCTCCTCGACGGCGTCGGCATCACGGCAAACCGCAACACGATCCCCTTCGAGCCTTTATCCCCCTTCGTCACGAGCGGCATCCGTCTCGGCTCGCCCGCGCTCACGACGCGCGGCTTCAAAGAGGCCGACATGGAAGAGGTCGCCGCCATCATCGCGCTCGTGCTCGATCATGCGACGGACACGGCTGCGCAGGAAGAAGCAAGAAAACGCGTTGACGCCCTTTGCGAAAAATATCCCCTTTACGAGTGAGGAGGCATCCCATGACTCAGGAAAACCAGGCGGATCTCGCTGTACACATCGTCGATCATCCGCTCGTCCAGCACAAGCTCACGCTCATGCGCCAGAAGGAAACTGGCACGAAGGACTTCCGCGAACTTCTCGAAGAGATCGCCATGCTCATGGCATACGAGATCACGCGCGACCTGCCGCTTGAGGATGTAGAGATCGAGACGCCCGTCGCAGCCTGCCATGCGAAGAAGCTCGTAGGCAAGAAACTCGGCATCGTTCCCATTCTTCGTGCGGGACTCGGCATGGCGGAAGGCGTGCTGCGCCTCGTCCCCGCCGCCCGCGTCGGACACATCGGACTCTACCGTGATCCCGAGACGCTGCAGCCCGTCGAATACTTCTGCAAACTGCCGGGCGACATCAGTGAGCGCCTGTTCATCGTCGTCGACCCCATGCTCGCCACGGGCGGCAGTTCCGCCGCAGCGCTCGACCTCTTGAAGAAGAAGGGCGCGAAGAACATCGTGCTCCTCTGTCTCGTCGCTGCACCGGAAGGTGTACGCGCCGTCAATACGGCACACCCGGACATCCCCATCTACACCGCTGCCGTCGACGACCATCTCAACGAACACGGCTACATCGTTCCCGGCCTCGGTGATGCCGGTGACCGCATCTTCGGCACGCTGTAAGCCCGCACGAGCATCCACTTTGCAAGTATCGTGCAGTATCGTGCGCGGTGCGCCAAGAAACGTGCACCGCGCCCCTTTACAAGCAACAAAAGATATGGTAAACTAGCGAAGTACCTTTGAGGAGAGGTGTCCGAGTGGTCGAAGGTGCTTGACTCGAAATCAAGTGTGCAGCAATGTACCGTGGGTTCGAATCCCACCCTCTCCGCCAGATATTTCAAGGCTTCGTGGACTTTTCCACGAAGCCTTTTCTGTAGGGAGAAGGGATTTTCATGGCGATTGCAGGACCTCAGGCGCCGCAGGCGCCAACACCGCCTGCTGTTCCGGGACTTGACGCTGCATCGGAGGCAGTCGGCGGACTGCCGGACTTCGGCGCTTCCGGACAGTCGGCGATCGAGGGCGCACAGCAAAGGGCTGCCGACGCTGCACAAGCCGGCCAGGATGCGGCGGCAAACGCACGCGCGGCGGGCGAACGGCTCATGGGAACGCCCGAGCGAAAGACACAGGAAAAGACGGCGGGAGAAGAGCCGGGCAAGGAGGGAAAGCTCGCACAGAAACCGGCTGCCGCCGCGCCCGAAGCGGGCGGCACAAAGAGTCAGACGACCTCCTCCGAGGCGACAAATCTGCCGCCGGCGGCACAGGCGGTGCAGGAGAAGCCGGGCACGGAGACGCGTGTGCCAAAGCCGTCCGCCAACGAGCCGCCGCAGGGCTTCGGCATGATGCACCTCGCCGTCGTCGCCGCCCTTTGCGCTTGTCTCGCAGGCATCTTCGCCTACAAGTTCCTGCACAGGAAAAAGGGTGAGCCGACGCCCGCCATGCGCGCCGCACGTGAGGCGGAGCTTCTGGCTGATCTTGAAACGATGCGCGCCGCACGCGAAAGGCGCGAATCTGACCGCGCCGCCAAGGTTGCTGCCGCACCTGCCGCCTCGCCCGACGCCTCGATGCTCGCCTCCCTTTCCGAGGCGCTTTCCGCCTTCCGCGAGGCGAGCCGCATGATGGAGGGTGAAGCAGACGTCAAGGCGACAGAAGAGGCGAAGAAAGCCGCACGTGCCGCAGCCATCCGCCAAGGCCGCGAAGAGAAGCAAGACGGCGAGCACGGCGGCTTCGAGATCCGCATATAAGTACAAACTTTTAGGACATATTCTCAACCCCACTCGGAGCGGCATAATTGTTTTTTCCCCCGTTTCCTGCGATGGCGTATCAGAGCGTCATACTGTGCATATATCCTCATGCCTTACATGAAAAAGCCAATCGGTCTGCGCCCTTCGGGCTTGCCTTCTTAGGAACCACTGATAAATTCAGCCACCCATCTTCACGCATCTGCACTATCCTCTCGTCGTCGACAAATCCTCAACGTAGCACCGCTACGCCTGCGGTTTGTCTCCTTGATAGATACAGCGCATCTGCGCAAATCTGGGCGACTTCATTTTATCAGCGTTTCCTTTATGCAGCTTAATCGCCGGAACACGGCGGTCACGAAAATACCGGAATGGTTAATGCAAACATATCGTATTGGAGGAATCGCATCATGAAAATATCCCATCTTAAACGACTCTCCGCCATCGCGGCCTTGCTCCTCTGCCTTACGGGCACGGCTTCTGCGGCGAACAGCACAGGCTCCGGGGCAGCGCCTTCCGTCGAGGCAAAGGCAGCCTTGGACAAAGCGATCCAGGAAGAGGAGGAAAATGCCAAGAAGACGCCGATTTCCGTGGAAGAGGCCCGCAAAATCGTCGCGGACAACAACCTTTACCAGGACATCGATCTCAGCGCCGAATCACCCGAGCAGCCTTTGAAGACATTGAGCGCCATATTCAGCGAGATGCTCGGCGTGCCGGACGTGCGGCTCGTTCCTTTGGAGGGGCGCGAAGCAAAGTCGGAGGACGCCATACAGACGGCCTATCCCATCCGTTGGTTCCGCGTTGTGGAGACGCATTACGCCATCCGCCAGAGCATGGAGGACAAGCGCCAGGTGATCACGGCGCAGGTGTTCGAGGTCGTCCATAAGAAAAAGGCCACAAAGGGCGTAGCGCCCGACGCCATCTTTTTCTTCTATGACGCCGCCGGAAAGCCCCTGTCGAGCATGATTCTTTCCACCGTCCCCGAAGCCCAGAGAGATCTCTCCATCGTGGATGTCCTAAACAGCGGCTCTCTGCCGCAGCTCAAGGCAGGCAGCCGCGAGTACAAGCTGGCCGAGTTCCTTTACAAGACGGCAAAAACAGCGGACGAGGCCGCAGCAAGCAGCAAGAAATAAAGGAACCACTGATAAATTCAGCCACCCATCTTCACACATCTGCGCTGTCCTCTCGTCGTCGACAAATCCTCGACGTAGCACCGCTACGCCTGCGGTTTGTCTCCTCGATAGATACAGCGCATCTGTGCAAATCTGGGCGACCTCATTTTATCAGCGCTTCCCTTAGCCTTTCACGCTAAACTTTCGCATACGGTCTGTTATCCACAAAGAAAACACTTGTTTTCCACAGTTATCCACAGATTTTTGGGGATAAGCCCGGCACGGCTTGCCATGCCAAAGCTTTTCCTGCTCGACTTATCCACATGCTAGAGGAGGAGAGATTTTGTCCTTTTTTATGAAACTTCAAGAGCTGACATGGCATGAGATGACCGATTTCCTGCTCATGCCTGCGTGCATCATGCTCGCGGCGCTGACGGTCGGCATATTCCTCAACAAGCTCATTGACCGACAGATTCGCGAGAGGGTCACGGTCGGCGAGGATACGGCTTGGTCGATCTTCATCCATGCGCTGCGCGGTGTGCCCATCTCGTGGTGCATGGGCGTCGGCGTCTACTGGTCGATCAAGACCATCGACTTCTTCCCGACGATCGCACAGTTCCTTTCCTACATCCTCTTTGGTATCATCGTCTTCACGCTGACGCGCGTCGCTTCGCGCACGATCACGGGATTCATCGAGATGAAGACGCGCACGAGCGGCGCGGCTCTGCCGAAGACGACGCTCCTGTCCTCCATTCTTTCCGGCGTCATCTATGCCATGGGCGTGCTCGTCGTCCTGCAGTATGCGGGCATTTCCATCGCGCCGATCCTCACGGCGATGGGCGTCGGCGGCGCGGCGCTCGCCCTCGGTATGCAGGAGACGCTGTCGAACATCTTCTCGGGACTGCAGCTCATCCTCTCGCGCCAGATTCGCATCGGCGACTATGTGCGCATGTCGGCGGGCGAGGAAGGCAAGGTCGCCGACATCAACTTCCGCTTCACGACGGTGCAGACCCTGGGCGGCAACACGATCATCGTGCCGAATCAGAAGCTCGCGTCTTCCGTTCTCACGAACTACGACATGCCCGCGCAGGAAATCTCTGTCGCCATCCCTGTCGGCGTCAGCTATGCGAGCGATCTCGACGAGGTGGAGCGCGTGACCCTTGAGGTGGCGAACGAGGTCATGGCAGCCTTCGATCATGATGTTGAGAGCGATCCCGTCGTGCGCTTCCACACCTTCGGCGACTCCGCCATCGAGTTCAACGTCGTGCTGCGCACGAGCAGCTTCGTCAACCAGTTCCTGTTGAAGCACGAATTCATCAAGGCTTTGACGCGCCGCTACCGCGAGGAGGGCATCGACATCCCCTTCCCCGTGCGCACAATCGTGCAGGCGAAGGAATAGCTGCCGCCTGTGCATAACTTTTTTGAAAGAATCTTTCTCCGCGCCAAAAGCCTTGAAACTCTTGCGAAAGCACCCTTTCCCGCCTGTGGATAAAGGGTGCTTTTCTTGTGGATAAACCACAATATGTAGTTTAGTCCCTTGACTGCCCAATCTACATCTTGTATAATCTAGCTGAGTCGTCCAAGAGGCAAGCCCACAGGGCGCAGCGGATTGGGCAACGACTCGTATGCGAAAACGTCCCAAGAATGCAAGCGCAAAGCGCGCAGCATGATTGGCTGACGTTGACCACTGCTGCAAAGAATGCGGAGGCTTCCGCTCTTATATACTCCTTTGGCGAAGACTCAGCTTTGTTTTTCTTGCGCTGTGATACATCGTCAACCACAATATATAGAGGAAGGGAAACTGCTAATGATCAAGAACATCCAGAAGCGTACGGGGCAGATCGTGCCGTTTGATGCCGAGAAGATCACCGACGCCATCCGCAAGGCGAATCTTGAGTCCATCGACGAGACATTTTCGCAGCATCAGCTTGAAAAGCTCACGAAGAGCGTCATCCACCGCATCGAAGAGGAGGAAACGCCTGCCGTCGAGTTCATTCAGGACGCTGTGGAAAAGGCGCTCATCAAGAACAACTTCGCTTCGACGGCGAAAGCGTACATCCTCTATCGCGCGGAGCATGCGAAGATCCGTGACGCCGAGGGCGACCTCATGGACATCTACAATGAGCTGACCTTCAAGCGTGCCAAGGACGCCGACATCAAGCGCGAGAATGCGAACATCGACGCCGATACGGCGATGGGCACGATGCTCAAATATGGTTCAGAAGGGTCGAAGTACTTCATCGACCATCACATCCTGCCCAAAGACATCGCAGCGGCGCACATCGACGGCGACATCCATATCCACGACAAGGATTTCTACATGCTGACGGAGACGTGCTGCCAGATCGACCTTTTGAAGCTCTTCAAGGACGGTTTCTCGACGGGGCACGGCTACCTGCGCGAACCGAACGACATCCGCTCCTACGCGGCGCTCGGCTGCATCGCCATCCAGGCGAACCAAAACGAGATGCACGGCGGACAGGCGATCCCGAACTTCGACTATTCGATGGCGCCGGGCGTAAGGAAGACCTTCCGCAAGCTCTACTTCAAGGAGATTGCGAACTTCTTCGCCATCACGCTCGGCATGAAGCAGGACGACGCGAAGCTCTTAGCCAAGGAGATTCGCCGCTCGCTCTTGCCCTTGGGCATCACGATCGGCGGCGCGGACGTCTACAAGGCGGCGCTCGTCGACTTTTTGCCCGCGCATCAGAGGGCGTGCGGCTACGAGGAAATTTCCGAAAAGCTTGCGGCGCGCGCGCATGACTACGCCTACGGGGCGGCGCTCGACGCGACGGACAATGCGACCTTCCAGGCGATGGAGGCACTCATTCACAACCTCAACACGATGAACTCGCGCGCGGGCGCACAGGTGCCGTTCAGCTCGATCAACTACGGCACGGACACGTCGCCCGAAGGCCGCATGGTCATGAAGAACCTCCTGCTCGCGACGCAGGAAGGACTCGGCAACGGCGAGACACCGATCTTCCCCGTGCAGATCTTCAAGGTCAAGGAGGGCGTGAACTACAACGAGGGCGAGCCGAACTACGACCTCTTCCGCCTCGCGATGGAGACGTCGGCGAAGCGCCTGTTTCCGAATTTCAGCTTCCTCGACGCGCCGTTCAACCTCCAGTATTACAAGCCCGGCGACTACAACACGGAGGTCGCCTACATGGGCTGCCGCACGCGCGTCATGGGCAACGTGCACGACCCCGAGCGCGAAGTCACATGCGGCCGCGGCAACCTCTCGTTCACGAGCATCAACCTGCCGCGCCTCGCGCTGCTCGCCAAGGGCGACTTGGATGTCTTCTACAGCGAGCTGGACAGCCTCACGGAGCTTGTCATTCGTCAGCTTCTGCATCGCTTCAAGATCCAGTGCGCGAAAAAGGGTAGGAACTATCCGTTCCTCATGGGCCAGCGCGTGTGGATCGACTCGGAGAAGATCGGTCCCGACGATGAGATCGCCGAAGTCTTGAAGCACGGCACGCTCTCGATGGGCTTCATCGGCCTCGCTGAGTGCCTGAAAGCGCTCATCGGCAAGCATCAGGGCGAGTCGGAGGAAGCGCAGGCTCTGGGTCTTGCCATCGTCGGGCACATGCGCCGCCGCATGGACGAGGAGGCGAAGCGCACGGGGCTGAACTTCACGCTGCTTGCAACGCCTGCCGAAGGATTATCGGGCCGCTTCGTGCGCCTCGACCGCAAGAAGTTTGGTGAAATCGAGGGCGTCACGGATCGCGACTACTATACGAACAGCTTCCACGTGCCCGTCTACTGCCCGATCGAGGCTGCGAAGAAAATCCGCCTCGAAGCGCCGTACCATGCGCTGACGAATGCCGGACACATCAGCTACATCGAGATGGACGGCGATCCGTCGAAGAACCTCCAGGCCTTCGAAGCGATCGTGCGCTACATGCACGATGCGGGCATCGGCTACGGCTCGGTCAACCATCCCGTCGACCGCGACCCCGTCTGCGGCTACAATGGCATCATCGACAACATCTGCCCGCGCTGCGGCAGAAAGGAGAACGGCCGCCCCTTCGAGCGCATCCGGCGCATCACGGGGTATCTCGTCGGCACGATCGACCGTTGGAACAACGCGAAGCGTGCCGAAGAGCATGACCGAGTCAAGCATGGCATCGGTTAAGCTCGCAGGAACGGTATCGGATTCCATCGTCGACGGGGCGGGAATCCGCTATACGATCTTCACACAGGGCTGCCCGCACCATTGCCCGGGCTGCCAGAATCCCAAGACGCACGATTTCGCGGGCGGCTTGGAGATGGATACGAAGACGATCCTCAAGGACGTGCTCGGCAATCCTCTGCTGACGGGCGTGACGCTCTCGGGTGGCGAACCATTCTGCCAGGCTGCGCCGCTCGCTTCCCTCGCACATGAGGTGCACGCGCACGGCATGGACGTCTGGGCGTATACGGGCTATACGCTCGAAGACCTGCAGCAAAAGAAGGCGTGCGAGGTGGACGCACTGCTTGATGAGGTCGACGTCCTCGTGGACGGCGCATACGAAGAGTCGGAGCGTGACCTCACGCTCGCCTTTCGCGGCAGCCGCAACCAGCGCGTGATCGACATGAAGAAGACGCGTGAAACAGGGGAAATTATCCTCTGGAAGGACGCATAAATGGTATCAGGGAATAAAAAAGAGAGCCGCGCGGCTCTCTTTTTTATTCCCTGATAC
>ERZ772948.122-NODE-122-length-46215-cov-4.164601_pt1 | contig 46215 bp, 32 predicted proteins | sample MGYA00511945_ERZ772948 | MGnify/ENA primary metagenome ERZ772948 (study PRJEB29015, sample SAMEA2737927) | human oral metagenome | biome: human oral; feature: human-associated habitat; material: dental | place: China | collected 2141 ... | reverse complement strand
GGCGAGATATATCGCGCCATACAGGACGAGAACAAGCGGGCGGCAGCGCCTGCTGACATCGACCTCAGCGGCGCACTGCCCGGGGCGGAGTGAAGCGCCTCGCCCAGGGCAAGGCTTCAGCAAGTCGTTCCTTGCAGGAGCAGGAAGCTCCTGTATTGCCCCGCGCAGGAAGCGCTCGGCAAACAAGGGATTGCATATATTTTATCTATGGAGGGAGAAACTATGATAAGCAAGATTCAGGACGCGCTCGGCGCGGCGGCCGTCATGCAGATGGCTGATCTTGCCGTGGGGGGGAGTCCGGCGCCCGCTCCTGCAGCACCCGCAAACAGCGGACAGCAGGCAGCGACGACGGGCGTGGAGAACCCTGCGGTGAGCAGCCCTGCAAATGAAGCTTCGCCCGCTGCCGTTGTCGACGAGCATCTGAGCACGCAGCTGCAGGCGCGAGAGATCAGCGAAGCGGCGAATACGAAGAGCGAGGCAGTGCAAGCGGAACGCAAGGAAAAGGCCGGCAAGGACAAGCCGGTCGACGAGTCGCAGATGACGTACCTCATGAAGGAGATCAACCGCATCATGAGCCGCATGAACTGCAATATCGCCTTTGAGTACCACAAGGAAGTCGACGTCATGAGCGTGCGCATGCTCGAAAAGAAGACGGGCAAGCTCATCAAAGAGATGCCGCCCGAGTACATGATCAAGGGCATGGAAAAGACGCGCGAGTGGCTGGGTACGTTCCTGGATCAGCCGGCCTAAGGAGGAAGAATTATGGGTGTAAACGGAATTTATGGCCTTTCTGGCTCGGGTCTTGACGTAGAATCGCTCGTCAAGATGGGCATGAAAGGCAAGCAGAACCAATACGACAAGATGTACAAGCGTGAGATGACGAACGAGTACACGAAGACCGCACTCAACGAACTTTACAACAAGGTCAATACGTACAACCTCTCCGAGCTTACGAAATACAAGCAGCAGTCCGACATGGCGGCGAAGAGCGCGTCAAGCTCGGACGACAAGACGGTTACGGTCAATGCGAACGGTGCGGCGGCCGTCATGAGCCATACGGTCACGGTGCAGAGTCTCGCATCGAACGCCTATTTCGTGTCGAACGCGCCGATCACGCGTTCCTCGGATAATCCGAGTAAAGCACTGTCGACCGAGCTTGCCGACATCGCTTTCAAGCGCATCGATAAGCTGACGACGCCCGGCCCCGGCGGTGTGCAGCAGTATCACGTCTACTATGCGGACGGCACGGATGCCGTCGTCAATGAAGGCGACACGGCGATCGATATGGATCTCGCGGACAAGGAGCCGGCGTCTGCCGACGACATCTACCACATCAAGTATACGTTCAAGGATCTCGTGGAAAACAAGAAGACCCTGAACGACCTCGCGAGCAGCATACAGAACGCCAAGCGCCCGCCGAAAGGGCCGAAGGATGTCGCGCACAAGGCGAACTTCAATGCCAGCTACGATGCGGCGACGGGTTCTTTCAGTATCTACAACAAGAACGGCGGCGCTAGCAATGTCATCAGCGTCAAGACGCTCGACAAAGGTTCGACGCAGCTCGTGAACAACCTGCACTTCGCGAAATTCGACCAGTCGACGAACACCTTGACGAACTTGCCCTCTTTCGTGCAGGGCACAGAGCAGAAGTTCGGCGGCACGGCGGGCAGGGTCAAGGTTGACGGCAGGGAGTACGTCGTCGATGAGAACCGCCTCGTCGCGGGCGGCGTCACCTACAACTTCCTCAACAAGACGCAGACGGGACAGACCGTCACGGTCTCCGTCTCGCAGAACGTCGACGCTGTCGTCGACAAGGTCAAGAAATTCGTTGAGAGCTACAACAAGCTTCTGGACGAATTGCAGAAGGAATACAACACACAGCACGACAAGGACTATGACCCGCTGACGAAAGAGCAGGAAAAAGGCATGTCGGAAGAGCAGGTCAAGCGCTGGAACGAAAAGGCGAAGGGCGGGCTTCTCTACCACAACACCTACCTCGGCAGGCTCATCAGCAAGATGAGAGAAGCCGTCGCGACGCCCGTCGCGGCTGCTGAGTCGAAGTACAACTCCGCATCGACGCTCGGCATCACGACGAAGGTTGGCAACAACCACGGTCATCTGTCGCTGGACGAGGACAAGCTCAAGAAGGCGCTGGCGGAAGATCCCGACTCCGTCTACCGCGTCTTTGGTTCGCTGGACGAAAAGGACGACTTCAAGAACTCGGGCGTTTCGATGCGCCTGTCGAAAGTCGCCCTGGACAGCCTCAAGGAGATCAGCAAGGAAGCGGGCACGAAGTCCGATTGGGACGATGCGTCAACGCTCGGCAACTTGATCCGCTCGCAGAAGAAAAAGATGAAGGACTTCAAGAATCTCTTGGACGACTTCCAGTCACAGCTCTATAAGAAATACGACGCGATGGAATCGGCGCTGCAGCGCATGAACAGCACCTACAGCTCGATTTTCGGCGCGAAGTGATAGGGGAAGGCAGGGGGAAAACGAATGGTAAATGCAGCAGCGGAAGCATATAAGAGACAGCAGATCATGACGGCGACGCCTGAAGCCCTGACGCTCATGCTTTACAACGGCGCCCTGCGCTTCATGTCGGAGGGCAAGGAGGCTCTGGAGAAGAAGGACTACGAGTCGGCGAATAACTCGATCATCAAGGCGGAGAAGATCATCACGGAATTTCGCGTGACGCTCGACTTCGACTATGAGATCTCGCATCAGCTACTGCCGCTGTACAACTACGTCTACGATTGCCTCGTACAAGGAAATTTGTCGAGTGATACAGGTAAGATTGATGAGGCGGCGGGCATTATCCGCGAGCTGCGCGATGCCTGGGCACAGGCGATGAAGAAGGCGCGTGCCGAAAAATCGGGAGAGACGCTCGAAGGGGCGGCGCCGCCCGTGCCCGAGATCTCCACGACGCCTCCGACCGAGGGCGCGTGATGGAGATGCGCACGCCCGAAGAGCTTTGGCAGCTGTACTTGGAGCTTTCGCATGAGATGTTGAAGTTCATCAAGGAAGACGATATTGACCGCTTCCTCGACCTTGAAGCGCAGAGGGCCAAGGTATTTGAACAGATGGAAGAGTGTAGCATCGAGGCCTTCAAGGTGACGCGGGAGGGGCGAGCTCTCGTCGAAGAGCTCAAGCCCATCGAGATGCAGATCATCTACAACACGAAGGTCTGGCTGAACAAGTCGCGCACGCAGCATGAAACCGTACGCGATTATGAGGTCAGGGGTTTTGACCCCAGCGGTCATCTTGTGAATCGGGAGATGTAAAAATAAATTTTCACCGGCGGGAAAAAAGTTTCAAAAAACGCTTAAGAAAATAGAGCGTCCCACCGATAAACTAATTGAGCAAAGGCAAGAGATACTTGCTGCTCAAAAAGTGTCAGCAACCAGGCGGGTCTCCGATCGACCCGTTGCATGAAGCTAGCTAGCGGCGGCATGCAGCAATGACGGAAAACGCCTGCTTTGCTTATTTGCGCCGCAAGGCGCAGGGACGGCAAGCCGTCTCAAGCACCGGACAAGGATGCCCGGCAGGAGAAGAACTAGGAACAACCAGGGAGGAAAAGACAAATGGCATTGGTAGTTAAGAACAACATGATGGCGGTCAACACGCTGAACACGTTGAACAAGAATCAGAGCGCGCTCTCGACGAGCCTCAAGCAGGTTTCGTCCGGCATGAAGATCAACGGCGCTGTCGATGACGCTTCGGGCTATGCGATTTCCGAGCGTATGCGCGTCCAGATCCGTTCGCTCGATCAGGACAACCAGAACACGCAGAACGGCAACAGCATGATGAAGGTTGCTGAGGGCGCTGTTTCCAGCACGGTTGACATCCTCAAGACCCTCAAGGAGAAGGTCATCAACGCTGCGAACGACACGAACACGGATGACGATCGTCTGACGATCCAGAAGGAGCTCAACCAGAGCATCGACCAGATCAACGACAACGCGAACATCACGTTCAACGGCAAGTACCTCGTCGATGGCACGCACAACCAGAAGGTTACGGCTACGACGACGACGTTCACGAACCAGGCGATGAGCACGGCGACGGAGGCCACTTCGGCTCTGACGGGTCTGCTTGACCGCACGGGTCGCAACCTCAACATCCATTCGCAGGATACGATCACGGTTTCCTACGTCAACCAGGGTAAGACGGTGACGACGTCCTTCACGGTCGGCACGTGCAAGTTCAGCGAGATCATCGGCAAGATTTCTGGTCTTGGCAAGATGGCTACGACCGTTGGTGCATCGTCCATCATCGGCACGAACGTCGCTGGCGATACGGTCTACACGGCTTCCGGCGAGAGCGCGGTTTCGATCTACGCTGGCGGCACGGGTGTCGGCAACTCGATCGGCGGCATCACGTTCAGCATCACGGACACGCAGGGCAACATCAACAAGTCCGCGAACGCTGTTCTCGACGCTTTCTCCGAGACGGTTCGTGCGCAGGACAACTCGCAGGACAACGCGATGAACTTCCAGATTGGCACGCGCGCCAACCAGGCGATCCGCGTCGGCATGACGGATATGCGCGCCCAGGCTCTCGGCCTCCAGGGTTCGGACGGCTCCACGCTGAACATCAGCACGCGCGACAAGGCGAATGCTGCCATCAACGTTCTTGACAACGCGATCGCAAAGGCACTCGACCAGCAGACGACGATCGGCGCTGTTCAGAGCCGCTTGAACTACACGAGCCAGAACTTGACGACGGCAAGCGAGAACGTCCAGGCTTCCGAGTCCACCATCCGCGATGCCGACATGGCAAAGGCGATGACGAACTACACGAAGAACAACGTTCTCATGCAGGCTGCTCAGGCTATGCTCGCTCAGGCGAACCAGTCCAGCTCCGGCGTTCTCAGCCTGCTCCAGTAATTTCGTCAGAATTACACAAAGAGCAAAAAAGAACCTCCCCTTTTGGGGAGGTTCTTTTTTGCTCTTTGTCGTTTTAAGTTTCGTTCTGCTTATCACGATAACAAGACATGAGCTTATCGGGAGGGCATCATGAAAATATCTGCCTGCTATATCACGAAAAATGAAGAGCGAAATATCGTCCGCTCCCTGCAGAGTCTGGCAGACGCTGTGGATGAAATCATCGTGGTCGATACGGGATCGACGGACGGGACAAGAGAAATTGCTGAGGCGCTGGGAGCACGCGTATTGGATTTTTCCTGGCAGGACGATTTCTCCGCTCCGAGGAATTTCGCTGTTGAAGCAGCTTCAGGGGATTGGATCGTTTTTCTTGATGCAGATGAGTGGTTTGTCGAACCGCAAAGTGTGCGCAGTACGATCGAAGCGGAGATCGGCGCCGCTTCCGATCTGGAAGCGATGATGCTCCTGCGCCTGAATATTGATGATCAAGGCAAAGAATTTTCACGCGACAGAAGTCTGCGCATATTTCGCAATGCACCATGGCTGCGCTATCATGGAAAGATTCATGAAAATGTATACAGCAGCAAAGGCCGTCTGCGAGTTTCCTATCCCGAAGGACTCGTACTCAATCATGACGGTTATCGCGGCGGCATAATTGAGGAAAAAATCGAACGCAATCTGTCCCTGATGCTCAAGGACATCGGGGAGAATGGTCATGCGGAGCGATTTTATCCCGGACTTACGGATTGTTTCTACCACCTTCGACAATACGAACGCTGTTTGGAGATGGCATTTTCGGGGTTGGAATTCCCTACGTATCCACGAGATACCCGCAGGGGCCTTTATCACGTTGCACTGGAAGCCATGCGATCCCTTAGTCTTCCCTTGGACTTGATGTGCGATCTTATGGATTGTGCGCAGACGGAATTTCCGCATCTTCCCGAATTTTATGCGGAGAAAGGCATTCTTCTTTCGTGCAGGGGAGAATTGGAGCAGGCAGTTTGCAATTTGGAGAAAGCAGCCGTCCTTTTTGAGGCTGCTCGGGAAGATGAGGCGCTTCCGTACTTTTATAAGGGCGGTGGGATTGCTTATGAACGCCTTGCACAGATCTATCGCGTTCTGGGGCGTTATGATTTGGCAGCTTTGAATTTTCTGAAAAGCAGCTGCTTTCATGGAGGGATGCCTCCTTCTGCAAAGAAACTATTGGAAGAAATGTGCCGCATTTGTGGGATTCAGATGAAGGAATTTGCAGGGAATAGGAGCACGATGATGCTTCCCGCCTTACTGCAGAAGCGTTTGTTGCAGGGCAGGCGGTCGGCTTCACCTGCTATGGCACGGATCTGCCGTTGTGGTTTGCTTCTTGTGGCAGCGGCTCGTGTGCCGCGGGCAAAGGCAGAAATGCTCGCTTTTTTGCCGAAGACTCTGCAGGAAAAGTGGAACGGCTATGAGATTGTGAAGAAGAAAAAGGAGATCGATGATGCGCATATCGGCATGCTGGATTACACGAAATGAAGCGAAGAATATAAGCTCTTCCATAGCAAGTGTCGCAGCGAGTGTAGATGAGATTGTTGTCTACGATACAGGATCAGAGGATGATACGTGCCGCATCGTAGAGAAGATTCCCAAGGCAAAGCTCGTTCGAGGTTCTTGGCATGACGATTTTGCGGCAGCACGAAACGAGGCTCTTTCTCATGCGACAGGCGACTGGATCATCTTCCTCGATGCAGATGAGCGCTTTTCCGAAGAAACGCGGGGGAATCTGCGCGTCATCCTTGAAGAAGCGAAGGAATATGACGCGCTTGCCGTAAAGATCGTGAATCTTGATATCGACGGCGAGAAGGAGCGACGAATCGATCACACCTACGTCGTGCGTGCTTTCCGGCGTTCACCTGAGATTCGCTATGCGGGGCGTATCCACGAGCACATTGAGCGAAAGGGGGCGGAACTGCGGCTCGCATTCATCCCAGAGGCCATGTTGGTGCTGCTTCATACGGGCTATACGGAGAGCCGCTTGAAAGGAAAGGCGGAGCGCAACTTGAAACTCCTCCTGCGGGAATTGAAGCAGACGGAAAGTCCGCAGGATCTCTATCGTTACCTGGCCGAGGCGTATGAGGGCGTGGGTGATACAGAGCGCGCCCTTCATTATGCAAGGCTTGACGTTGCGGCGGGACCTCGTCCTGTGATCTTCGCCAGTCGCTGCTATCGCATGCTGCTTTATATGCTGCCGGAAGGAGAGGAACGCACCCGATTGTTGGAGAAGGCCGTACGGGACTTTCCAGGCCTGCCGGAGTTCCATGCCGAATATGCTGAGCATCTCGCACGTGATTTGAGATTTTCGGAGGCTGCAGAGGTAATGCAGCAAGCCTTTCGCGCCTATGCTGAGCATGAGGAAGACGGCGAAGCCATGGAGTTTGATGATGCGATGCTTGCCGTGGCGAAGGAGCGCTCAGCCCTTTGGCAGAAGATCGCGGAAAGAGAGAAGACGCTCAAAATCTCGGCCTGCACCATCGCGCGTGACGAGGCGCATGATTTGCCGCGCTGGCTCGAAAATACAGCGGTTTACAGCGATGAGCGCATCGTCGTTGATACGGGATCCGAAGATGATACGAAGGCACTTGCGGAGGCGGCGGGGGCGCGTGTTTACGATCATCCATGGAGCGATGATTTTGCAGCGGCAAAGAATGCGGCTCTTGCTCATACAGCGGGAGAATGGGTCGCTTTTCTCGACGCCGATGAGTATTTTGCTGCACCGCAACAGGTGCGGCCGTATCTTGCCTCGCTTTCCGTCGAGCAGCCGGAGATTGAGGCGGTCATGCTGACGATCGTAAATCTCGACGAGGATGATCGACTCAGAGAGATCCAGCGCTTTCCAGCCATACGTCTCTTTCGGCGCAGGAAAGATCTTGCCTTTTCTGGCCGAATTCACGAAAGCATTTGCAAGATGGATGGCAAACTTGAGGTCAAAATGGAAAGAAGGCATCTGACCGTCCATCATCTCGGCTACTCATCGGGGCGCGTGATGAAGAAGATGGAGCGCAATTTTGCCCTGCTGCAGGAAGATATCAAAGAAAACGGCGAACAGGACAGGCACTACCGTTATTTGGCAGACTGCTACATCGCTTTTGGCGATTGGAGGAAGGCGCTGTACTATGCTCTGGCGGCGCTCGATTCTTCAGCGACTGCCGTCGGCAGTGACAGCGATATGTATCGAACGGCGCTGCGTGCGATGCGCGAATGCCGAATGTCGGCGCAGGATATGCTTTCCCTGGCAGAAAAAGCGACGGAGGAATTTCCAAGTCTGCCCGATTTTCATGCGGAAAAGGGCAGGATTCTCTTTTCGTCAGGAAGACTTAGGGATGCTGCCGCTTGTCTTGAGCAGGCACTCGATATTTTTACACATGAAGATGGCGCAGGACAGGCCACGCGCTTTGCGGCGGAGGCTCCCGTCGTCTGGCGCGAGCTGGCAGAGATTCGCCTCGCTCTCGGCGAGAAGGAAAAGGCGAAGGCGGCGATCATTTCCTCCCTGCGCCTCAACCCGTTCAGTGAGGAAGCGCTCGGGCTCTGGCGGAGAATCTGGGGTATCCCTTGCGGTGAGGAACTGTACAAGTTCTTCCCGCATACGCCTGAAGCGCTGCGCTTTCTGGCGCGTTGGGCGATTTCTGCGGGAGAGGCGCAGCTCGCTGCTGATGCTGCTGCAGAGCTTACAGACCGCTCGGGTGAATATTTGCCCGAGGAGGCATGCCTCACCGCTTGGCAGGTGCAAGATTGGGAAAAAATGGCGGATGTGGCGATGAAGAACGTTGCCGCTGTGATGCAGGAACTCTTCCTCGTGCTGCTGCTGGCGCTGGCTAAAGGGGATTCCGTGCGTGTACATGCATCGGAGATGCAGTCTCTTCTGCCTGAACTGCAGGAGGTCCTGTTCAGCTTTTCCAAGAAGCAGCCGATCAGCGCAGAGCTTTGGGAAGAGTGCCGGGCGTTCCTTCCCGTGCTCGCACAAAGACTGCCGAACGAAGTCCTGCTGCAATACGTCCGTATCCTTTCTGCGCTGACGCCAGAAAAGAAGTGCGAGGCGGCGACGCTCCTTTTGGCAGCGGAAAGATGGCAAGCCGCTATGGCTCTTTTGGCGGAGATTCCTGCAGATTCTCCAGCGGCAGATGATGTCTTTTGGCATGACACAGGCGTCGCTTTTTATCAAACGGGAGACTTTCCTGCAGCGCGCGAGTGCTTTTCGCGTGCGCGGGCTTTGGGTTCGGCGGCGAAGGATATCGCCGCCTATGAAGCATGGATGAAGGGAGTCGGAGCATGAAGCTTTCCGCCTGCGTGATTGTGAAGAATGAAGAAGAGAATATCGGCACGTGGCTCTCTTCAATGAAGAAGATTGCTGACGAGATGATTGTCGTCGATACTGGCTCGACCGACCGTACGGTCGAGATGGCGAAGGAGGCGGGCGCACGCGTCTTTCATCATGCGTGGCAGAACGATTTTGCCGCCGCGAAGAACTGCGCGTTGGAAAAGGCGAAGGGCGACTGGATCCTCTTCCTTGACGCTGACGAATATTTCAGTCCGCAGACGATTGCCAAGGTGCGCCCGCTCCTCATGGAGGTGGAGAAAAGCACGAAGCCCATCGTCGGCGTGATCTGCCGGCTCGTCAACATCGACAAGGATCAGGGAAACCGCTTTACGGGAGCGATCTTCCAACTGCGCATTTTCCGCAATAGCCCCGACCTTCGCTACGAGGGCAAGATCCATGAGCATGTTGTAGATGCTCGTAGGGCGGAGCATGAGATGTTCGCGACGCCGGAACTTGTGATTTTCCATACGGGCTATTCACAGCATCTCGTACAAAAAAAGCTTGAGCGCAACCTCGAATTCCTGCGACAAAAGGAAGAGACGGAGGGCGAGTCGACGGATGACGCTCTGCACTATATGGATTGCTACTATGGCTTGGGCGATTTTGCCAAGGCAGAAGAATATGCGAGGAAGGCGATTGAAAGCAAGATCATCTATCTGGGGCGTGAAGGTGCTGAGTACTGGGGATTGACGCGCGCTTTGCTTGCTCAGAAACGGCCGAAGGAAGAGATCGTAGCCGTCCTGGAAAAGGCGATGGAGAAGTACTCTGATCTCGCAGAGTTTCCCATGGAGTATGGACTCCTGGCGTGGGAGGAGCACGACTATCTGCTTGCAGAAAAGATGTTCCGCCTTGGCATGAAGCTCAAGGAGAAGGCGCCTGCGTCGCTTCGATCGGATAACTCGCTGCAGATGTTTCCCTTTGTCTGTGCATCTCTTGGAAAGATAGCGGCAATGCAGGGAAGAGCGGACGAGGCATTCGATCTTTTCCTGCGCGGTCTCCGGGAATATCCGTATGACGAGGGGCTTTTCCTCGCCCTTTACGATGCTCTCGCAGGCCAGGAAGCGGCGGACGTCATCGCACTCCTCGATACACTCTACGACAGGGAGCACGATGCGTTGTTCCTTACGAAGGCTTTACGCGCACGGGAGGCGACGCCGATCGTGCTTTACTATGCGCGATTTTTGCCGCAGGATCAGAAGGATGAAGCATATCTCTATATGGCAGCGAATCGCATGGATGCCGCAGCGGTGGAATTTTCTGCACGGCTCAAGAGCTTTTCTTCTGTGCTCGCCGAGGCGAAGGGTGAGATGCACATCCTGCCCGAGATGGATGGCGCCTCGCTCCTGCTTGCCGATGCTTACCGAAAGCAGTGGCGCAGGAAGGCGCTGCCTCTCGTCAGCATCATGATCCCGACGTACAACCGCCCGAAGTTCTTCGAGCTTGCGCTCCAAAGCGCCCTGCGGCAGACGTATGAGAATCTTGAGATCATCGTCTGCGACAACAGCACGGACGATGAGACGGAAGCTCTTGTCGAAAAGTATCTGAACGATTCAAGGCTGCAATATCATAGAAACAAGGCGGCAAAGACGAAAGAGGAGAACTTCGTGCCGTTTGAGCAGCTTGCCAATGGTGAGTACCTGCAGTGGCTGATGGACGACGACATTCTGCTCGACGGCAAGATCGAGAAGATGATGCAGGCGTTTCGCGAGAATCCTGCAGCGAGACTTGTGACTTCAAGGCGTGCCCTGATTGATGACGAAGGAAAGGTCCTGCCCAACCCATATGCGGCGAGTGTGCCTGAGATTGAAGCGGATTATTCCGTATTCGAAGGTGCAGTCGTCGGCAGGGAGACGCTGCTTGGCTGGCGTAATTTCCTTGGAGAGCCGTCCGCCGTCCTCTTTCGGCGAGCCGATCTCAAGCACCATTATTGGCATGCCGAGAGCCGCGGCTACAAGACAATTTCTGACGTGGCGATGTGGCTGGAACTTTTGGAAGGGGGAGACTGCATTTTCTTTCAGAAGCCACTGAGCTGCTATCGGCGTCACGCGGCACAGGAGGGGCAGCAGGAGGCCGTCATCCTCTTGAGCCGCTTGGAGTGGCTGCGACTCATCAAGGAGTATTTTGAGCGCCGCATATACATCACGACGGAAGAAGAGTATATACAGCCATTGGAGCTTCTTTACGGCGAGTATCTGACGGAGCGCGATCGTTTTGACCGTGCGGCGGCAGGCGACTATTGGCGCAAGTATGAAGATGCGATGCGCGGCGTGCGGCGCATCTTGGCGAAGCTGAAGGAAAAGGGGCGTGCGCATGGCAGGCAAAGAGGAAAAGGAAAAAAATAGGCTGCGCGAAAGAATCGGCGACTGCCTTGCCGTACGCGACTTCGATGGTGCGATGGACGCTGTGCGTGAACTGGCGGAGGATAAGTCGGCAGAGGCAGAAGCGCTCGGTGCCGCCGCGAGCATCCATATCGAGGCGGGCGACTTTGCGGGGGCAGCTCCTCTCGTTGCGGCGCTTCTGCAGAAGGAGCCGCAGTCCGTCTACGGCGCGTTCCTCCATGCGCGAATCCTCTTTGCTGAGGGGAAACTGCTCTCGGCATATGACGCGCTGACGTCGCTCCTGAAGCGCGAGGAAGGACTCGCACCGGTCTACGTCGAGAAGGTCTGCAACCTTCTCGGGCAGACGGCGCGTATCATGGGATTGGTAGAAGAGGCTGCTGCCGCTTACAAAAAGGCGGCAGCTGCGGCAGAGACTTCCGAGCTTCGCAGGATGGAGTGGAGCAACGTTCTCTTCGCGCTGCATTTTTTGCGCGTGCCGCAGCAAGACGTGTATCGTGCGCATTGTGCCTACGCGGAGCTTTTCCGCGATGTGACGCCGTTCCTCCACCGCCTTCGACAGAAGCGGCGCAAGATTCGCATCGGCTATATCTCGCCCGACTTGCGCCGCCATGTCGTGCTGCGCTTCGCCGAGGCGCTTTTCACGCATTACGATGCCGAGCGCTTCGAGGTTTACTGCTACCAGAATGGTCCTGAGGACGAGGAGAGCCGCCGCATCATGCATCTCGTCGACAAATGGCACAACATCTCTCCGCTTTCACCCTCGGAGGCGGCGCGGCGCATCTACGAGGACGGCATCGACGTCCTCGTAGATCTCGCCGGTCATACGCGCGGCACGGCGCTTCCTGTGCTCGCTCATCGCCCTGCGCCCGTGCAGATGTCAGGCATTGGCTACTTCGCGACGACAGGGCTTCCCGCGGTCGACTATATGATCGGCGACGTATGGCTCGACGGCGCGCCGGCGGGCGTCAAGGAAGCACCGTTCTTCACGGAGAAGCTGCTCGTTCTCTCACATACGCACCTCTGCTATACGTCCGAGGCGGGTGCGCCGCCTGCGGGCGCTGCGCCATGCCTGCGGAAAGGCTTCGTGACCTTCGGCAGTTTCAATGCTTTCGCCAAGGCTTCAGACGAAGTGCTCGCGGTGTGGGCGCAGATCCTTGCAGCAGTTCCGAACTCGCGCCTGCTCTTGAAATCTGCCGCCTTTTCGAGTGAGGAGGGACGCACTGCCGCGCTCGAACGCTTGCGAACGGCCGGCTTCGATCTCGAGCACGTCGAGCTTCGCCCCGATACGCATGAATACTTGCACGAGTATCATGATGTCGACATCGCTCTCGATCCGTTCCCCTATCCCGGCGGCGGCACGACGTTCGACGCGCTCTACATGGGTGTTCCCGTCCTCACGCTCAAGGGAGATTCGCACGGCGCGCGCTTCGGCTTCAGCATCCTCGCCAATCTCGGGTTGGAGGATCTGGCGGCAGCGGATGCGGCAAGCTATGTAGAGAAAGCTGTGGCGCTGGCGAAGGATGCGGAGCTTCTTGCCGCCCTGCACGGGAATCTGCGCTCCATGATGGAAAATTCGCCTCTGATGGACGGCGCTTCTTACGTCGCCGCTCTCGAAGCCGGCTATGAAACGGCACTCGCCGCGCACGATGCGATTGAGGCGCTGCCTTCGCCCGAAGAAGCTGCGAGGCTCGCCATTGTGCTCAAACGCTTTTTTGCGGCAGGGGACTTGCGTCAGGCGCTTGCCGCTGCCGACGCGCTCCTTGCTGTAGGCAGGGCGTCGCGCGATGTATGGCGGCTTCTGGCAGGGCTTTACGTCGATGCCGAAGAGGGGGAGAATGCTGCGCGTGCGGCTGGACTGTACCTTGCAGACAAGGCGGATGGCTTTGGATTTCTCTTGCGCGCGCGCGCCGTATTCCTGCTCGGCCGTTGGCGCGATGCGCTCGAAGATGCACGCCGCGCACTCGCCCTCGGCACACTCTCACGGGGGGAGCAGGTGCTCGCGCACAACCTCGTCGCGCGCATCTGCCGCAGTATGGGTGAGATTGAAGAAGCTCTGTGCGCGGAGAAAGCGGCGTTTGATGTCGCCGATACGCTCGAAGATAAGGCGGCATCATGGAGCAACTACCTCTTCGCCCTGCACTATGTCGAGCGCGAGCCGCGCTTCCTGCTCGATGCGGCACGCCGCTACGGGGAGCTTTTCAAAGATGCGCCGCGATGGAAGGGAACGCCGAAGCGGCGCGAGAAGATTCGCGTCGGCTACATTTCGCCCGACTTCACGTTCCATATCGTCGCACTCTTCAGCTTCGCCTTTTTCACGCACTTCGACAAGACCCGCTTCGAGGTCTTCGGCTACTCGCTTGCGGGAGAGAATGCGATGGCAGAGGAGCTTTCTTCTCATGCGTCGGCTTGGCGCTATGTGGGCGGCGAGACTCCCGCAGAGATTGCGGAGAGGATTCGCGCCGATGAGATCGACATCCTCTTTGACCTTGCGGGGCACAGTGCGAACAACGCGCTTCCCGTGCTCGCGCTGCGTCCTGCACCCGTGCAGATCTCGGGTATTGGCTACTTCGATACGACTGGGCTTTCCGCTGTTGACTACTTCCTGACGGACGTGCATACTGATCCCGTTGGGGAAAACGACGCCTGTTTTACAGAGAAGCTTCTGCGCTTGCCCGAGAGCCACCTTTGCTACCGTGCGAGCCGCGCGGGGAAAGATTCACGGATTGCACCGCTGCCTGCGCGGGAGAAGGGCCATATTACGTTCGGCTGCTTCAATAACTTCGCGAAAGTCACGGACCGGGTGCTGCATCTCTGGGCGAAGATTCTCCGCACCGTGCCGCGCGCGCGCCTCTTCCTCAAGACGGCAGCGTTCGATGCGGTGGACGGCAGGCAGGAGGCGCTCCGCCGCATCGAGGCGGCGGGCATCGACCTCGCACGCGTCAAAATGGAAGGCCATACGGCAGAGTACCTCGCGGCATACGGCGAGGTCGATATCGCGCTCGATACATTCCCATACCCGGGCGGTGGTACGACGTGCGACGCACTCTACATGGGCGTGCCCGTCGTCACATTGGCAGGCGTGCGCCATGGCGCACGCTTCGGCGTGAGCATCTTGGCAAATCTCGGTCTTGTCGACGCTTGCTGTGCGCATACGGCGGACGAATATGTGGAGAAAGCGTGTGCGCTTGCCGCTGATGTACAGGCGCTCGCCGTCCTACGGCGTACCTTGCGCACGCGCATGGAGGCGTCTCCCCTCATGGACGCCGCGCGCTACATGCTCCATCTCGAAGCGGCGTATGAAAAGATCTGGGCACATCGACTCGGAGAAGATGAGGGAGAGGTACGCAAGGCGCTTGTGCTCAAGATGGAAAAAGAGACGGATGCGGCCTTCAACGCACGTGATTGGCGGCGGTTCCTCTCTGTCGCCGCACGTCTTAGGGCGCTCCATGCTGCCTCGGAGCGACTCTTGATGAGCATGGGCTTTGCCGCCCTGCAGCTGCAGCAGGTGGCACGGGCACGTCTTTATCTTGAAATGGCGCTTGAGAAGACGCAGGAGAATAAGCCGGAAATCCTGCAGCTTCTCGCCGAAGCGCAGAAGCTGTCGGGCGATCATAAGGCGGCGCTCGCGAGTTTGAAAGAGGCGGCTGCGCTGACGGAAAAGACGCACGAGACGCGCCCCTTCCGCTATCGTCTTGCGCTTGCACATGGTCATGCCGCATACATGCTCGGCCATGCCGACGAGGCTGCTGCAGCCTATCGGGAGGCTTCTGACTTAGCAGAGAAGCTTCGCACACGCACGGCAGCCTACAGCTCGCATCTGCTCGCTTTGCACAATACAGCGATTGGGCGGGAGGCGCTTTTTGCTGCGCATCGGGATTATGAGAGGATTCTCGAAGGGATCGAGCCGCTTGCCGCGCGAATTTTACAGACACGCAGCAAGATTCGCATCGGCTACGTGTCGCCCGATTTTCGCCGACACGTCATGTTCTTCTTCATCTACGGCCTTTTCGTACGCTTCGACCGTACGCATTTTGAGGTCTATGCGTATTCGCTCGCAGAGGAGGAGGACGGCTTCACCGCTGCCCTAAAGGAGCACGCGACGGCATGGCGCGAAATGGCGGGACTTTCCTATGCCGAAATTGCTGAAAGGATTCGTGCCGATGAGATCGATGTCCTCGTCGACCTCGCAGGGCACAGCGCGGGCGGCGCACTCCCCATATTCTGCTATCGTCCCGCTCCCGTGCAGGTTTCGGGTCTTGGCTATGTCAATACGACGGGGCTTTCCTCGGTCGATTACTTCCTTACGGACGATATTGTCGATCCGCCGGGAAGACACGACGCGTTCTTCACGGAAGAGCCTGTATGCCTGACGAGCCAGTTCCTCTACACGGCGAAGAGTGATGTGCCGAATCCTTCGAGTGCACCATGCAGGGGGAAGGGATATATCGTTTTCGGTGTTTTCAACCATTGGTACAAGGTCACGGAAGAAATGCTCTTTTGCTGGCGCGAGATCTTGGAGCGCGTGCCGAAGAGTCGTCTGCTCATCAAGTGCCAGGAGCTTTTTGCGCCAGAGATGCGAGAAGAGGTGCTGCGCCGCATGGCAAAGGCGAAGATCGACATTGAGCGTGTCGACCTGGAGCCTGCGACGAGCGACTACATGGAGCGATACAGGATGGTCGACATCGCGCTCGACACCTACCCATACCCGGGCGGCGGCACGACGTGTGACGCGCTCTACATGGGCGTGCCCGTCGTCACGCGCTATGGCAGGAGGCGCGGCTCGCGCTTCGGACTGTCGCTGCTGAAGAACGTGGGCGTTTCGGAGCTTGCCGCTGCTGACGCGAGGTCGTACATTGAGAAAGCCGTGGCGCTCGCTCAGGATGCAGATCTTCTCGATCAGCTGCACCGGACGCTTCGTGCGCATCTTGCTGCTTCGCCCGTCATGCAGGCTGCGCCCTATATGGAGGAGTTGGAACGTTTCTATTGCACGGCAGTCGAACGAAAGAAGGAGGAGTCGGACGAAGGATGAAAGATTTTTCAAAAATCGCTGGAGAACTTGCTGTTTTGCAGGACAAGGGGAGATGGGAGGCGGGAATCGAGCGCGTAGAATACCTGCTTAGAAGGCGTGCGTCAGAGCTTGAACGCGGCGAGAAAAGTTTCCTCTGCGGCAGGCTCGGCTACTTCCTGCATTTCGTTGGCCGCATCGAGAAGGCGGCTGCTGCTTATCAAGAGGCGGTCGCCCTTGCGCCGTACCTTGCACAGCAGAGAAAGCTCTACAGTGACTACCTCATGATTTGTCACTATCTGCCGCAGATCGGTGACGAGGAGCTTGCCATACGCCATTTCACCTATAATCAGTTTTTCCGTTCGGAGGAGGAACTGCATCACGAGCGAGAGCTTCACCGCCGCCACGAGAAGATCCGTGTAGGCTACATCTCGTCGAACTTCAAGACGCACATCATGAGCTGCTTCATGATGCAGCTGCTCGCCATCGCTGACCGCAGTCGTTTCGAGGTCTATTGCTACGACTTTGGCAACGATTCTGATGCGGCGGCCGAGCAGATGCGATCCTTCGGTAACATTTGGCGCAGCATCGCCCTGCCTGAGGCGAAGGATCGCGCACGGGCGATTGCTGCAGATGAGATCGATATTCTCTTCGATCTCAGTGGCCATACGGACGGCGGACATGGTTTGGCGACGCTTGGCTACAAGGCGGCGCCCGTGCAGCTCACAGGAATCGGCTACATGAGCACGTCGGGGCTCAAGGCGGTCGATTACTATCTGTCGGATATTTTTCTAGATCCAGAGGGCAAGGGCGATGCGTATTTCTCCGAAAAACTTCTGCGCCTTCCACATTCACACTTCTGCTACACGCCGTTCGAAGCCGTGTTCAAAAGTACGATTGACTGGCAGCCACATGAACGACTGGTGTTCGGCTGCTTCAACAACTCCGCAAAAATTTCCGATGATATGCTGCGCCTCTGGCACACGCTCCTTATGCGTGTGCCAGACTCCAAGCTCGTGCTGAAGGCGTGGAAGCCTAAGAACCTGCGCAAAAGGGCGCTTTCTCTCGGCTATCGTCCCGATCAGATCGAGGTGCGCCCCATGACGCTCGACTATATTCACGAGTATATGGACATGGATATAGCGCTCGATACCTTTCCCTATACGGGCGGCGGCACGACGTGCGAGGCACTCTACATGGGAACGCCCGTCATCACGCTCGCGGGCACGCGCCATGGCACACGCTTCGGATTGTCGCTTCTGGAAAATGTCGGCCTTGGCGAACTGGCGGCACAGACTCCGACAGAATATATCGAAAAAGCTGCGGCGCTCGCTTCGGACAGAGAATTGCTGACAGCGCTGCACCGAAACCTGCGTCCCATGATGCAGCGATCTCCCGTGATGGACGGCAGAGGCTATGTGCGTGAGGTCGAGGCGATGTATGAGAAGATTTGGAAGGAATGGCTCGATGGGGAGAATCGTTGAGGAAAATATTGGAGTTATTCGTACTTCCTTAAGCCTATATCGAGCTTTTTCGATATAGAGACGTATGATATAATGGACGTAAAGGAAATTTAGGAGGAATATATCTTGTCAAATTGGAATACGAGAAATTCGCAGGGAACGGTGATCTCGGCAGATGAGATGAAGCGCAAGCTTGCTGCGCAGATGGCAGATGAAGAATACGCAGAGGCGCTTGGCACGGTCGCGTCGATGATTGAAAAGGGGATTAAGGATGCCGACGCCTTTTATGATGCAGCGTACAGCTACTTCATGAGCGGTGACTATGAACGCGCAACACAGTGGGTAGACAACACGCTGAGCCTTATGCCGCAGCACGTCAGGGCGCGCATCCTGCTCGCTCGCATCTGCCTCTTGGAAGAGCGCACGTCGGATGGCCTTGCCATTTTCGAATTCGTGCTGAAGAATTATGCGGCATCCCTTTCGACAGAGGATAAGGAAGACCTTTCCGAGGTGCTCGATTACTATGCTGCGACGAAAGAAGATGAGATCCGTGCAGGTTATCCCGCCATCGCGCATTTCCTGCAGCTCGATCATGCGGCATCGGAGAAGCAGACGGAGGCATTTCAGCCGTTGGCACAGCAGGTGCAGCGCATCGAAATGCCGTTGGCGCAGCAGAAGCAGTCTGTGCAGCAAAGTGCGGGGGATGATGAGAATGAGGCTATGCGCTTGACGCAGGAAATTCTTGGGAAGGATGTCGCACTTTCGGAGAAGGTGCGTCTTTTGAATTCGTTCGCAGGGGGGTTCTTCCTCGCAGGTTCTTTCACTGCAGCGAAGCATCTCTTGAAGCAGGCGCTTGGTCTCGATGCGCACGATGAGATGACGCTCAAAAACATGGGATATACACTCGCTGCCCTTGGAGAGCGCGATGCAGCGCTGGAACTTGCCGCTAAGATGAAAGTGCCCGACTTTGGCCTTCTGGTCGCTGTCCGTGGCTGAGGCGCACTCTTTTGCGGAGGCGATGATAAGCGTTCGTGCCCTCCTTGCTGAAGGCAGGGGAGGAGCCGCGCTTGAGGCGCTGCGCCGCTTGGCGCGAGCGCCTCTTTCGCCGCGTGCCGCCTTCGAACTGGCGGCGGCGCAGGCATCTGCCTACACAGCCTTGGGCGATGCGCACGGAGTCGTCGAGGCGTACCGTGCAGCATGCTCGTCGGGCGGTGCTCTGCCGGAAGAACATCGCATGGCGTACAGCAACTATCTCTTTGCGCTTCACTACTTGCCGGGCGTGGAAGATGCCCGGCTTTTTCGTGAACACTGCGGCTTTGCGGCGCTTTTTGAGGGCGTGAGGCAATATGCGCACGATGCGCTGCTTCACCGCCATGAGAGATTGCGCATCGGATATATTTCGCCGGATTTCGCCATGCAGATCAATGCTTTCTTCATCATGCCGCTTCTTGTTCATCGGACGAAGGAGCGCTTTGAGGTCTACTGCTATGACACGCGCGGCGCAGGCGACAGCGTGACGGAGCAGATGCGCTCTCTCGCGGATGTCTGGCGAGATGTGTCGTCTTTGCCTGCAGCGGAGCAGGCGGCATGCATCCACGCGGACGAGATCGACATCCTCGTCGATCTTTCCGGTCATGCAGCGGGCGGAGAAACTCTCGTCGCTCTCGCCCATCGCCCCGCTCCCGTGCAGGTGACGGCGATCGGCTGGTTCGATACGACGGGGCTGCCTGCGATCGACCATGTGCTTGCCGACCGCTTTTCGGCTACAGCAGACAACGAAGAGCTTTTCCTCGAAAAACCGCTGCGTCTGCACGATCACTCCCTGCTCTGTTACATGCCGCCGTCCTCGGTGCAGTATGTGACGAAGCGGCGCGAGCGACACGCGGCGCCGGTGTTCGGCAGCTTCAATAACTTTTACAAGATTACGCACGAGCAGCTTCTTCTTTGGTGTGAGATTGTAGAGCGTGTGCCGGGCGCACGCCTCGTGCTCAAGAATACGGCAGACAGCGAGGTGCAGGAGCGCCGCATGCGCCGCATGGCGAAGCGTGCGGGCTTCGCCGAGGGAGTGGTCGAATTTCGGCGTGCGTCGAGCGATTACCTCGCGCAGTATCTCGACATCGATATCGCGCTCGATACTTACCCTTATCCGGGCGGAGGCACGACATGCGACGCGCTTTACATGGGCGTGCCTGTCGTCACGCGCTATGGCAGACGCTTCGGCTCGCGCTTTGGCCTGAGTCTTTTGTCGGCTACAGGGCTTTCGGAGCTTGCGGCAGCGACGCCTGAGGAGTATGCGGCGAAGGCCGTGTCGCTCGCTCGTGATACGGAACTTCTGACTGCGCTGCACGAGACTTTGCGTGTGCGTATGGAAGAGTCGCCTTTGATGGATGGCGCTGGCTATGCGCGCGAGGTTGAGGCGCTCTATGAAGAAGCGTGGCGGGCATGGCTGCAATAGGGAAAGCACCGTAGGAGGAGATGCGAGGGAATGAACAAGATTATCGCTATATCCCTGGTCGCGGACTGTGCTGACATCATCGAAAGCTTCGTGCGTCACACGCTGACGTACGCGGATGAGATGCTCGTGGTCGACCATGCGGCGGCGGACGGCACGGGAGATGTCCTGCACGCACTTCAAGAGGAAGGACTGCCCCTTTGCATTGAGCGCTACGAGGCGGCGGAGCTTCGCCATGACGAGATTATGACGGCTGTGATGCACAGGGCGTTTGACGAGTATGATGCCGACATCGTTGTTCCTGTTGATGCCGATGAGTTTCTCGTAACACAGGACGCGGCGAAACCTTGCCGTGCTGTCCTTTCGCATCTGCGCACTGATGTGACATTCTGCGCATGGCATTGGATGTACGAGTTGGAAAAACCGGAAGAAGATACGGGAAGGTTCCTGCTCTCGCGCCCGCTGCGACGAAAGAATCGGCATGAGCCGGTACAGAAGGCGATCATTGGGCGCGAGGCTGCATGTTCGTATCCGTTGTTGGCGCAGGGCACGCACTATCTCTACCGCATGGAAGGAGAGGAGCGCGTGCCGGCGCCTGCGCTCCCCATCAGCTTCCTGCACTTCGCGCATTTCCAATGGCGCGGCACCCTGCATACGGCGGTCAAGGTCCTGAACGGTTGGATTGGCAATGCGGCGAAGTATTCCGTGCACACGGCGCGCTGCTATTATTGGAAGGAGCACTTCGACACGGTATTCGAGGGCAGAGTGCCGCCCGTCGTGCTTTCGCCGGAGGAAAGCGAGGCAGTGCAGGGATTGGTCTTGCCGCAGGGACAGATTGAACTGCGCTATACAAAAGGTGCGGCATTCTCTCCGCTGCAGAGTCTGATGCGTCTATCTGAGCAGCTCGCGCAGGATTTTGCCGAGGAGCGTGTGCTTGCGCGCCGGAGGCTCGTGAGCATTGTCGTGCCGTATCTTGGAGACTTTTCCTTATGGCAGCGTTCTTTGGAAAGCGCTGCAGCACAGACGTATCCGCATATCGAAGTCGTTGCGCTTGATTTCGTGGGCGATGAAGCGCGCCTGCAGGAATCTCTGGAGGCCTTGGGAGCGCCGCATGGAATTGTTCCCGCCGTCTCTTCGGGATGGGGCGCACGGCTTTCCAGCACGGTGCGCGGAGCATACGTTCAATGGATCGTCCCCGGCGACCAGCTTTTCGCCGAGAAGGTCGTGCGGATGGTGACGACTTTGGAACTTGACGATGAACTTGATTTCGTGATTGCTGATCCAGAAGAAGCGGCGAATGCAGAGAATGATGCGTTGGAGCGCTTCGCCTTTCGCATGAGGCAGTCGCACTGCATCGTCGCCTCTGGCGCATGGCATCGCAGTTTCGTGCTCTCGGAAGGGCGTTCGCCCGCAGGAGGGCTGTCGGGTGCACTGCTGCGCCGCAGCGTGCTGGACGAGTGCGCGTGGTTGGAACCGGCGTTCTTCCAGGGGCGTTTCTTTCCTCTGGCAGCGTTTGTCCTGCTCTTCCAAACGCGGACAGATTTCCGTGCCGGCGTCTTCGAGATTCCTCTGCTCGCCCGCGGAAGGCAGGATGCAGGCGAGATTTTATGGCATCCGGCGGAATGGGCGGCATTGCTCCTTTCGTGCGACGGCGAGGTTGACATGACGGCACGAAAGAGAGCTAGGGAGGCTCTGGCGCAGCAAGCGTATGACATCTTTGCGCGCGAAGCTCTTTGTAGCAGAGCGGATTTTGCGTGTGCGCGCCGCGTGTTTGAGGAACTTTTTGCGGCTCTTCCCGAATGAGGCGCTGTTCCCGAAGGCAAAGGAGGATGACCGAGATTATGCAAAAAGCGCCGTACATCGCTGAGCGCGCCATTGTCCTTGCGGCGGGGCGCGGCGAGAGGATGCGTCCCTTGACCGATGAGACGCCGAAGCCCTTGGTGCGCGTCGGCGAGCGCCGCATCATCGATACTCTGCTCTCGGCGCTTGTGGCGGCGGATTACCCTGAGATCTATGTCGTGCGCGGCTACTTGAGCGAGAAGTTTGAGGCTCTCAAGGAGGAGTACCCGATGATCCGCTTCATCGATAACCCGCACTGGCATGAGGCGAACAACATCGCATCGTTGCTCGCCGTGGGAGATCTTGTCGAGAATGCGATGATCGTCGAGGGAGATCTCTTTCTGCAAAATCCCGCGCTCCTTTGCCGTGAGCAGACAGGGACGAACTATCTGGCGATTCCTGTCGAAGAGACGGATGACTGGTGCTTCTTCCCCGATGAGGAGGGCGTCATCCGCCGCATGGCGGTCGGCGGCAAGGCGTGCTGGAAGATGGTCGGCATATCCTATTGGACGCCGAAGGATGGCAGGAAACTCTCCGAGTCTTTGCAAAGGCTCTATGAGACTCCTGGCGGGTCTGAACGCTATTGGGACGAGGCGGCTCTTTCGGCCGATATCGAGGATTTCTGCGTCCGTGTGCGTGCCTGCAGCGAGAAGGATGTGCAGGAAATCGATACGGTTGAGGAGTTGGAAACGTTGAGGCGGAAGTACGGGGAAATGGAGGAGAAGTGATGGCTACGCGCGCATTTCCGCCGGGAAACGCAAGGGGAGCGGAAGTTTTTCAGGCTCTGCTGCAGAAGAGTCGCGACGGTATGTACGATGAGGCCTTTTTTGATCTTGTTGAGCAGTATCGTCAGATGTATCCGTTATCGGAGAAAACGTCGCTGTTTCTTGCTTTTTGTGCCATGAGCGAGGGATATTTTGATATCGCCATGGAACAGGCGAAGGAAGCAGAAAAAAAGAGGCGCATGTCCCTTCCTGTATGGGAGATCCTTATCGCGTGCTGCTCACGGCAGGGTGATGTGCGTGAGGTCGTTGTTTACAGCGGTATGGCTCTATCAGCGCCCGATGCATCTTTCACTGTCGCACGATGAATTGGAGCAGTTTCTGAGCGTGCTTTCGCGCGCTATGAGCGCGCCGCTTTACGCGCCACTGCTTACTGCGCGAGCCGTTTGGGAGGATGGCGTCCTTTCCTATCGTGCGGGATCCTTTGCGGGGGAATTCCTGCCCACGCTTTTCCATTCGGAGGAATGGCCGTATTGGGCGGGCGCCTATATTTCTGAGGAACCGCTGAACGAAAAGGGTTGGCTTCTCGAAAGGATGAAGAACGATCCTGAGTTTGCCGCGAACCAGGGGGCAGAGTTTGTTTTTGATCTCATGCGGGCGAAAAGGGTGCAGGAGATCACTTTTTCGGCGGGAAACGACACATGGCTCTTGCCTGTAGCCGGCCTGTCCGCAGGGCAGGAGGCAGAGTTTGCAGGAGCTATGCAGGCGGGAAGCGTGCCTCTGGCGTACAAATCGTTTTCGTTCTTTCGCGTGGATAAGGAGATGAAAATCTCTTCCAAGGAGCCGTGGATTCTGGGGCAGCCGATTCGCTTAAGGCATAGTCCACGTCGTCATCGCCTAGTGCTCAATATCCTTGTCGATGCCCTTAGCTGGGGTGAGATCAAAAGGGAAGGCTACAGGGCGGTGCCCAATCTCATGCGATTTTTCTCCTCGGGAATCATATTCGACAATCACTATGCTGCTGCAGAATATACATACCCGTCGTTGGCTGGAATGGAAACAGGCCTTTACATGCATCGCCTGCAGGTGTTTGATAACTGTTTCGGCGGGGAGATCGATGGTGGGATCAAGACGCTTTCGGAAGGCGCGGCGGAGCTCGGGTACTACTGCGTCAACGTCATGGGAGCCTCGGAGGGCGTTTACAACGGTGTCACGCGCGGCTTCCATCGGCTCATCGTCAACCCGAATCACCTGTCATCTGCCGAGGCTGTGGAAAGGACAATCCGCCAGATCGAGGCATTTGATGAATGCGATCAGTATGTATTCCTGCATTTTTCCGATACGCATACGCGTTCCATATTGATGGATGCACTGCCTCTTGCGACGCAGACGCATCTGCCGCTGGAAGAGCGTTTGCTGGGGGCAGAAGGCGAAAAAACAAGCGTATTTCTCTCGGAACGCGCCATTTATTCCCATGCCAATCGAGAGGGGATACGTCGGGTGGATCGGATCCTAGGGGACTTCTTTTCGTATCTGGAGAGCCGCTTTGCGCCGGAGGAGTATGTGGTTCATCTCTATTCCGACCACGGGGTTCCCGTTTACGAGAAGGAGCCTTATCCGACGAGCGAAAACCAGGCCTGCGCCGCATTGATGCTGCGCGGCGCGGGAATTCCAAAGATTGGGCGTTGTGAGGAACTCGTGAGCGGACTCGATTTTTATCCGATTGTGGCGCACAGTCTGGGATTCTTGCCCAGCGCGTCCATTGACGGCAATCTGCCGAAAGTCTTGGGCGGTAAGGAGCGTGAATATGTGGTTTCCAGCACGCAGTTTCCCGGGCAGCCGTATCGCGTAAGCATACGCACCAAATTGCATGAATGCCGCATGGAAAGCGCTTTTCCCGTGACGCAGGAAGGCACCGTCAATCTTGCGGGAGCAGCCATCGAGATTTATACGCGCGAAGGTCATGAGCAGGTGGAAGATGAGGAACTTTACCGTTATTTTCTTTCTCTGCTCGATGACCATACGCGCTCATTTAATACAGAGGGACATGAATGGCCAGAGCACTTCATGGAAAAGGTGAAGGAATCATGGCACGCATGAGGAGGAATCTATGGGAAATATTGTTTACGCCTGCTTCTGCACGGATGTGATTCACGAAGGGCATCGAAACATCCTGCGTGAAGCCAAGAAGCACGGCACGGTCGTTGCAGGCGTCCTTTCTGACCGCGAAATGGTTCGTTACAACCGCTTCCCCGCCGTATCGCTCGAAGAGCGCATCGCACTTCTGGAAGCGGAGCCGGAGGTCGAGCGCGTGATCGTGCAGGACGCCATCATGTACGATGAGGTCATCGCATCGCTGAAGCCCGATTTCGTCGTGCACGGCGACAACTGGCGCGGCGGTCCCCTGTCATCGATTCGCAAGAATGTGTTGGCGAATTTGAAGAAAACGGGCGGCGATCTTATCGAAGTGCCATATACATGGAATCCTGCCGTCAAGAAGATCGACGAGCGCATGAAGGAAAGGCTCGTCATGCCCGAGTTCCGCCGCCGCCGTTTGCGCCGTCTCTTGGAGATCGTACCGATTGTCAAGACGATCGAGGTGCACGACGGGCTTACGGGACTTCTCGCAGAAAAGACCGTCGTCGAGCATGAGGGCGGTCTCGATCAGTTCGATGCTCTTTGGATTTCGAGCCTCTGCGACTCGACGGCGAAGGGCAAGCCCGACATCGAGCTTGTCGACATGTCGTCGCGCATCCGCACGATCGATGATGTCATGGACGTCACGACGAAGCCCATCATCCTCGACGCCGATACGGGCGGACTCACAGAGCACTTCGTCTATCATGTACACACGTTGGAACGCATGGGCGTTTCCGCTGTCATACTGGAAGATAAGATCGGCCTCAAGAAGAACTCGCTCTTCGGCACGGAGGTCGAGCAGCAGCAGGATACGATCGAGCACTTCGCGGCGAAGATTCGGGCAGGCAAGGAGGCGCAGCGAACGGATGATTTCATGATCATCGCACGCATCGAGAGCCTGATTCTTGAAAAGGGACTGGCGGATGCCTTGGAACGCGCTTCTGCCTATGTGGCGGCGGGTGCGGACGGCATCATGATCCACTCGCGCAAGAAGGAGCCGGACGAGGTATTCACTTTTGCCGACGCTTTCCGCAAGACGCATTCGGCTGTGCCGCTCGTCGCTGTTCCGACATCCTACAGCGCGGTGACAGAGGCGGAGCTTGCCGCGCATGGCGTGAATATCGTCATCTATGCGAACCAACTGACGCGCAGTGCCTTTCCCGCGATGGAGCGTACGGCAATGTCCATCTTGAAGCACCATCGTGCTCTTGAGGCGGATGCGGATCTCATGCCTTTCAAGGACATCATCCGCTTGATCGATGATGTCTAGTTGTTTTGAATAGACGAAGACGCAGGCGGCTAACGTACGAAAGCAGGATGTGGGCGACGAATGGGCGAAAGGACGGAGCGTGCATGGATGAATAAAGAAAAGAGGGAAGAGGCGATGAAGGATCAGGCAATCCAGCCTCAGAACGAAGTCGTGCAGGACGCGAAGAAGATCGCCGTCATTGTCGCACGCCAAGGGGAGGAATTTCCTCAGGACCTCCTGATGTCGATTCGCCTATTGGAGCAGCCGGAAGGCTTCACGATGGAACTCGTTGAAGTCGAGGGCAAGGCGGGCATGGCAGCGGCATACGGACAGGCGATGGAAGCGAGTGCCGCGAAGTACAAGATCTATCTCGACGAGCGCGTGCGCATTCTGGACTCGCATCTCTTGGTGCGCATCGTCCACCTCTTTGAAACGCACGTCGATCTCGGCGTACTCGGTATCTCCGGCACGAAGCTCCTGCCGCCCGACGGCATCGCCTTTCATTCGACGAGGCGCATCGGCGCCCTCCGGCTAGCCGAAGGTGCGCGTACGGTGTCCTGGGGGCGGGTGCTCGGCGAGATGGAGAACGTGCTCGCCGTCGATGGCTTCCTCATGGCGACCCAGGTCGATCTGCCATGGCGCGAGGATCTCTTTCATGGCGCGGCTTTCTTCGATGCGGCGCAGTGCTTGGAGTTCCGTCGCCAAGGGCTGCGCTCGGCCGTGCTCGGTCAGGATGAGCCGCTCGTGGAGTTCCTTGGTGAAAGTTTTCCTGCCGATGAGGCGGGAAGGCGAGCCTTCCTCGAAGAGTATGCGACGGAGGCGCTGCCGCTCGTGAGCATCCTCATCCCGACGCATGAGCGGCCGGAGTTCTTCAAGCTCGCGCTGGAAAGCGCGCTCGCGCAGACGTATCGCCACATCGAGATCATCATCAGCGACAACAGCAGCGATGATCGTACGGAAGAACTTATGCGGACGTATGCCGATGATGCGCGCATACACTATGTACATGATTCAAGCCTTTCCCTGCGTCAGAATTGGCTGCGCCTGCTGGAAAGAGCAAACGGCGAGTATCTTGCCTACCTTTTCGATGATGATCTCTATGCGCCCGAGAAGATCGAGCGCATGGCGGATGCGCTGAGCATGGAAGACGGTATTGCCTTTGTGACCTCGCATCGCCGCGTTATTGACGAGGAGGGGAACTTTGTCGACGATCCTGCTGTCGATCCGCTGCCTGTCGAGGAGACATCGCGTATTCCGGGTGAGTTGGCAATTTACGGCCTCTTGGAGAAGCAGGCGAACTTTATCGGGGAGTTCACGACGGTTTTGCTGCCGCGCAGGATGAAGGAAATCGTGCATGAGATATTGCGCAGGGAACCTCCGAGTGTATTGCCTGACGTCGAGTGCTGGCTGCGGCTCTTAGAGGAGGGAGATCTCCTCTATATCGTTGATACGCTCAGCTATTTTCGCAAACATGAAGGGCAGGAGGGTGCCGCTCTAGCAGTTCAGATCGAAGGCGCACGCGCCTGGGCGCAGCTCCTGCGTGAGCGCGCGGCGAGGGAGAGCGGTATGCGGCGCAAGAAAATGTTTGAGCAGGCGGATCTCATCGAAATGGTTCTGCGTGCGCGGAGGAGATGACGAGATGAAGGAAATAGAAGCGAAGAAGCAGGAACTTCACGACAAGATCCTCGCGCTTGTGCGCGAGTACGCCGACGAATACCACAGGCGTGCGCCCTGGACGAAGGGCGCACGCATCCCCTACGCGGGGCGCGTCTACGATCACGAGGAGATGGAAGCCCTTGTCGACAGTTCTTTGGAATTCTGGCTGACGGCGGGGCGCTATGCTGCACAGTTCGAGAAGGGGTTGGCCGCATTTCTCGGCACGCGCCACGCGCTCGCCGTCAATTCTGGTTCTGCAGCGAACTTGCTGGCTTTCATGGCGCTAACTTCGCCGCTCCTCGGCGAGCGCGCCGTGCGTCCGGGCGATGAAGTCATCACGGTCGCGGCAGGCTTCCCGACGACGGTCGCACCGATCATCCAGTACGGCGCCGTGCCCGTCTTCGTTGACGTGACGATCCCGCAGTACAACATCGACGTCACACGGCTGGAAGAGGCGCTGTCTCCCAAGACGCGTGCCGTCATGCTCGCGCACACGCTCGGCAACCCGTTCGACCTTCGGGCGGTCAAGGCATTTTGCGAAAAGCATGGGCTTTGGCTCATCGAGGACAACTGCGACGCGCTCGGCTCGCGCTATGAGATTGACGGCAAGCAGCGCTATACGGGAACGGTCGGCGACATCGGCACGTCGAGCTTCTACCCGCCGCACCATATGACGATGGGCGAGGGCGGCGCCGTCTATACGAAGGACGCACTGCTCTTTCGCATCCTGCGCTCTTTGCGCGACTGGGGGCGCGACTGCGTATGCCCGCCGGGCGAGGACGGCTTCTGCGGCCACCGCTTCGACGGGCAGTACGGCGAACTGCCGAAGGGCTACGATCACAAGTACGTCTACTCGCACTTTGGCTACAACCTCAAAGTCACGGATATGCAGGCGGCGGTCGGCTGCGCACAGCTCAAGAAGCTGCCATCCTTCGTTGAAAAGCGTCGGAAGAACTTTGCACACCTCAAGGCGGCGCTTCAAGGCATTGAAGAAAAGCTCATCTTGCCCGAGCCGTGTCCGCACAGTGAGCCTAGCTGGTTCGGCTTCCTCCTGACCTGCCGCGAGGGCGTCGAAAGAGAGCCGATCGTCCGTGCCTTGGAAGCGCACGGCATACAGACGCGCATGCTCTTTGCGGGCAACCTCGTCAAGCATCCGTGCTTTGACCGCCTGCGCGAAGCGAAAAGTGGCTACCGAGTCGTCGGCGAGCTTTCGGCGACCGACCGCATCATGCGCGATACCTTCTGGCTCGGCGTCTACCCGGGTATGGCGGCGGCGCAGATTGACTATATGGCGGAGGTCCTGCACAGCGTCCTCAACGGATAGAGGAAATTGCGGCGCGGCAGGGAAGCGGATTCGTCACGCGGCTTTGTATCTTGCAAGCGCAGGAGGCTTTATGAAAACGATACTTGAGGCATTCGAGGTCTTTGGCGAGAGTCTTTCGCCCGATGAGCCTTTTTCCGCGCGGGATTTCATGCGCATCATGGAGCCTGTCTTTGCGGCGGAGGGGTATCGCACGCCGCGCGCCGCGGTCGAGAAGATGCAGATGCTCGTCATCATGGATGCGGGTGTTGGCGACTTCCTGTGCTTTTCGGGCGCTCTGCGCGAGATACGCCGCCTCTATCCTGAGGCGGTGATCACGCTCGTGATCTTTCCACCGGGCTTCAAGCTCGCTGAGCAATGCCCGTACATCGACTTTCTGCTTGGCAATGAACAGCTTCCCGTGCTGCGCCCCTTGTCGGATCTTTTTGCGGCGCACGCCGAGTATGCGGTGGAGCATCTTTTGGAGCAGCGCTTCGACCTCGCCTTCGTCTTCGGGCACTATGCGAGCGCATACCTTCTCGCCTACATGGCAGGCGCGAAGGAGCGCATCGGTCATATAGGCGATTTTTCGGAGGGCGGAATTTCGCGCGAAGACTGCGCCGTGCTTTTGACGCGCCCTTTGGAAAAGCCCGTGCATTCCTTGCACATGGCCGATCTCTGTTTCGATGTGATCGACCAGCTTCTCGCCGCGCCCGTGGCCGATCGCTCATTGGAGCTTTGGCTGACGAAGGCGGACATCGCGGGCGTGCACGAAAAGCTTACATATCTCGGAGTACCCTCGGCGGGGCGAAAGTTCTTCGCCGTCGGTCTGGGCGGCAGCACACGGCGCAAGCATTGGCCGTCCGCCGCCTACGCAGCGTTTTTGCGCCTGCTTTTGGCCGAAGAGAGCGAGGCGTTCTTCCTGCTCCTGGGGGGCAGGGACGATGCGGCGGAAGCGGCGGAAGTCGCCCGTGCGCTCGGCGAGGAGCATGTGCTTTCTTTGGCGGGCGCGCTCGACTTTCGCGAGACGGCTTCTGCCGTCACGCTCTGCTCGGCGTACATCGGCAACGATACGAGCCTCCTGCATATAGCGGCGATCGTAGGACTTCCCGTGCTGGAAGTCTGCTGCTACGGGAGCGATCTGCCGCTCGACGAAAAGGCGATTCCTCGCAGCTACTACCCCTACCGCACCGCAGCTGTTATCGTGCAGCCCGCGAGGGCTTTGGCGGACTGCGCCGAGGAGCCGCGCGATGCTTACGGCTGCAAGCACATAGAGGAAGCACACTGCATCGCCTCGATCGAGCCACAGACAGTGCTGGAAGCGTATCATTTGCTGCTGCAGCAGGTGAAAGAGGGAAGACGAGAGCCGGTTTTCGTCTCGGAAGAAGCGTGACGGAGGGGCGGCGAGGGGAAGGAGGCACGGTATGATGGAAATGCCCTTCGATGAAAGGCTTTATGCAGAAATGGCAGCATTCTTCTCCGAGAAGATGGCGTCAGATGCACTGCTTATCGGCATGGGCGCGGCGTGGCAGAGGCGCTTTCAGCAAGACTTTGCAGACTGCACCTTTGCCGCGGCAGCATGGGAGGAGGTGCTGCCCGTCGCGTGGCACGGTCGCTTTTCCTGGATCGTGCTTGCGCCGGGAGTCGAGGAACTGTCTGCGCCGGAAAGTCTGTTGGAATCCCTGCAGGATTTCCTCGCACCTTGCGCTGCTCTTGTTGCACCGTTCCGAAATCCTTGGCATTGGAGTGTCTTTCGCGCGTGGCTTGCGGGCGATTTGCGCTATGGGGCGAATCCTCTGCTCGATGGGCAGGGACGGCTCTTCTCCTTTCCCGAATTAGTGCGCCTTGCGAAGCTTGCGCACTACGAGGATTTCGTCGTGCGTCAGGTCATCGAAAAGGGGACGGCGGAGATGCTGGCGGTGATGCAGGCTTGCGGCGTGCAGAACGGACATCAGGAGATGGAGACATCGTGGTGGGTCGTGCGGCTTTCCGTACTCGATGCACGCACGGCACGCCTCAAGGCGCGGTACACCGATGCGGAGCGCTGTCTCTTGGCGCGTCTGCTGCATAGATTGGAAAACGGCATTGAAGCGGCGGAAACCGTCGAAGCTCTGCGGCGTTTGCTCGCTGAAAGCAGAATCGACGGCGGCTACCTCGAAGAGTTTGTCTTGAATACGGCGGGAGATGCCGACTCCATGTGCGACATCCTGCGAAAGGAGGGGCTGCTTCGATGAGCGAAGACGCGAAGAAGATCGCCTTCATCTCATGCGTGAACGATGAGGAGATGTACGCCGAGTGCGTGCGCTACCTCAGGCATCTCGATCTGCCGCAGGGCGTTTCGGCGGAGCTTGTTCCCGTGCGCGGCGCACCATCGATGGCGGCGGGTTACGAGGCGGCGCGGCGGGCATCGTCGGCACAGTATAAGGTGTACATGCATCAGGACATCTTGCTGACGGAAAAGCGAATCATCTTCCGGCTATTGGAAATCTTTCATGAGAAACCAGGGATGGGGCTGATCGGTCTCACAGGCTGCCGTCACATGTCGCCCGATGGTGTATGGTGGAACTCGAAAGAATGCTATGGCTCGGTTTGGCAGATCCGCGATCCTGAGGCGATGAATCTGTTGGAGCAGCGTCCTGTACCAGCTGCGGGCATCGAAGTGGAGGCACTCGACGGCATGGTTCTGGCGACGCGGACGGATGTGCCGTGGCGCGAAGATATTTTCACGGGCTGGCACTTTTATGACATTTCGGCTTCCATGGAGTATCGGCGGCGCGGCATGCGCCTCATGATCCCGCATTTTGAAAAGCTGCCGTGCATCCATGAGACGGGGCGCAAGCGCCTTGATGACGCATGGGAGACGGCGCGGCAGGTCTTTCTTGCCGAATACGGAAAAGAATTGCAGCATGGCTGAGAGGGGGAGCGCAGATGAAGAAAATGACGCGGCAGGATGACCTTGCCTTTTATCGCGGCAAACGCGTGCTTTTGACGGGGCATACGGGCTTCAAGGGCATATGGCTCTCGAAACTGCTGCTCGGCGCAGGAGCACGTCTTACAGGATTTTCGCTCGCTTCGCCGACGGCGGACGGCGCACGGCTCTTTGAGAAGCTGAAGCTGGTGGATTCCATGCGCTCGATCGAGGGCGATGTGCGCGATCTCGCATCTCTTCGCGCGGCCTTTCGTGAGACTCGTCCCGAGATCGTCGTGCACCTCGCGGCGCAGCCCCTCGTGCGTGAGAGCTACCGAACGCCCATCGAGACGTATGCTGTGAACGTCATGGGCACGGCACATGTCCTCGAATGTGTGCGGGAGAGTGATTCGGTCCGTTCCTTTCTCAACGTGACGACGGACAAGGTCTATGAGAACAAGGAATGGGAGTGGGGCTACCGCGAGGACGAGCGTCTCATGGGCTTCGACCCGTACTCAAACAGCAAGAGCTGCTCCGAACTCGTGACGGCGAGCTACCGCCAGAGTTTCTTTGCGGACGGCGGCGTGCGCATCTCGACGGCGCGCGCGGGCAATGTCATCGGCGGCGGAGACTTCTCGCCCGAGCGCATCGTGCCCGACTGCATACGCGCGGCGAGCGAAGGACGCGACGTCGTTCTCAGGAATCCCGCATCGACGCGGCCCTATCAGCATGTCTTGGAGCCTCTCTCCGCTTATTTGCGCATCGCGCACGCGCAGGCATGCGATGCGTCGCTCGCCGGAAGCTATAACGTCGGGCCTGCGGACTCCGACTGCGTGACGACGGGTGAGCTGGCCGAGCTCTTCTGCCGCGCTTGGGGCGAGGGCGCTTCGTGGCGTGCTGAGGAGGAGTGTGCCGCGCCGCACGAGGCGGGCTTCCTGAAGCTCGACTCCTCGCGCATCGAGGCGCGTCTCGGCTGGCAGCCGCGCTGGCACATCGAGGAGGCGATCGCGCGTACCGTCGATTGGGCGAAAGCATGGCAGGCAGGCGAGGATGTCGGTGACGTCATGGAGACGCAGATCGCCGCTTATTTCGGGGAGGCGGAGGCGTGAATCGGCAGGATGAGTGCTTGAAAGGGACTGCGGCACGGGGTCTGGAGAGCGATGAAGGTGACGGGAAGTGTGCTGAGTCTATCTTCGCGCCTGCCGCTGCGCCGCGACTGTGCCTGCAGCCCGTTTACATGCGCCGTTTCGTCTGCGACGGCAGGCGATGCGGCTCGCTCTGCTGCTGTGCGAAGTGGGGTGTCGCGCTCGATGCGGCGACATTGGCGCGCTATGAGGGGCGGCCGGAGCTTCTGCACGAATTGAAAAAAGGCTTGGAACGCAGCGAGGCGACGGGCGGCTGGATTATGCGCCACGAGAACGGCCGCTGCGTTTTTTTGCGCGAGGACGGACTTTGCTCGCTGCACCGACGCTTTGGCATCGGCGCGATCTCCGACGTCTGCGCTGAGTACCCGCGCAAGATGCACGAGGTCGGCGATACGCTTGACCGCGCCCTGTGTCTGAGCTGTCCTGTGGCGGCAGAGGAAGTCTTGTTTGCCGAAGAGCTGCTGGCATTCGAGTGGGTGGAAGTCGCCGCACCGCGCCCCGATTATGTTGACCGCACGCCGCTTGGCGCACCGCTGTCGGCGGCGGCCTTCCGCAGCCTGCAGCTTGCCGGAATCGCGCTCTTGTCCGAGCGCCGCCTCTCGCTAGACGCGCGTCTCGCGGCGCTCGGTCTCTTGCTCGCGCGCGCCGAAGCGTATGTCGAGCAGGGGGCGGCGGAAGATTTGACAAAGGACGCCGTCGCCATCGCCGATGCCGCCGCAGGGGAGGCAAAGGCTCTTCTCGCGGCGAATCCCTTCGATGCGGCGCTGTATCTGCGCTTCTTCCAGCAGATCTTTCCTGCTCTGGCGAAGGCGACGGAAGATGATTTGCCCGAAACGGCGGCATATTTGGCGAGGATTCGCAGAGCCTTCGGCGAAGGGGATGGCGACGCGGCGGGAGAACGGGCAGATGCGGCGCATACGGGCGCGGCGCAGGCTCGGCAAAGCAGTATCGCCGCTTTTTTGGAACGACGCAGACAATGTGCGAAGGGCATCCTTTCAAAGTACAGCAATGCTTTGGAAAACTGGCTCGCCAATGAATTTATGCTCGGACGCTACCCTCTGACAGGAGGCACGAGCTTTCTGGCAAACTATGAGGTCTTCGTCGTGCTTTACAAGCTGCTGGAGTTCCTGCTTCTTGTGGATGCCTCGCTCGATGGGGGCGGCGTGTCTGCGCCGCACAGCGCGGTGCGGACGGCTTTTGATGGCGTGGAGAGTGCAGAAGACGAGGATGATCGTACAAAGAAGTGCATCCTTGCCGCTGTCGAATGGCTTGCCGTGCGCACGAATCACTTTTACGGTTATATCGATGCGTTGGCGGAAGAGATCGCCCGCCTGTTGCCCGGCGGGCGTTTGCTTAGTTTGCTTGACGGCGAGCACATTATTTGATCAACGCAGCAGGGTGCGGGAAATTGGCAGCTAAGCCGCAGAAAAAAGAGGAATTTTTCCCTTCGTTGGCGAAATAAGAAAACACTTATGGGAGTTTGGGAAATTCCGGGAGGTAAGCAAGATGATGGATTTTAAGGACAGCGAGATCCGGCGGATTCTCGTGCCTTATGACGGTTCGGAGCAGGCGCAGCAGGCCGTGCGGCAGGCGGCGCATATCGCGCGGCTGCAGGGGGCGACGCTCATGCTGCTCTCGGTCGTCGATCTCAATGCCGAGATCGCGGCCTTCGAGCGCGTGAGCATGGACGGTTATGATCCTGCGGCTCTGAAAGAGGGCGCTTACAAGGAACTGGCGAAAATCCTGCGAGAGGTGCCCGCAGACATCCGCACGAACAGTGTAGTGGAACTTGGCTCGCCCGCCGAGGTCATCGTGGAGACGGCGGACGATGAAGGCTACGACCTCGTCGTCATGGGCAGCCGCGGTCTCGGCCGTCTGACGGGCTTCTTGATGGGCAGCGTCAGCCAGTATGTACTGCAGCACGTCCACTGCCCCGTCATGGTGGTTCGCTGATATGCAGAACGACAAGAAAAAAAGCTTCCTTTCCCGATTCTTTCAGAGCAAGGATGACGCAGCGCGACTGAGGCGCGGCGTCGTCCTTTTTGCGGTCTTTTTTCTCGCAGCGTTCCTCGCGCTCGGCTATCGCGCCTACGACAGCGCACGCACGTCGAACGCGACGATCTGGAAGGAGAAGGTCGACGCTGACATGCGCGGCGTTCTCTTGCTGATCGACTCGACGCATCCCGGCGATTGGACGGTGCAGGACGGACGCATCTACAAGGGAGGAAGACTGCTCAACGACAATGGCAGTTTCGTCGATCACTTGAAAGAGGTTACGGGATCGGACGTCGCGCTCTTCGTCGGCGAGCAGTGCGCATCCTCGACGTATGAGACGAGCGGCAAGAGACTTGTCGGACAGAAGGCGGACGCCGCCGTCACGAGGATCGTGCTCACGGGCTGCACGCCGTATGTCGGCCGCTCTGATTTCGGCGGCAGGCGACCCATCGGTTCGTATCGTACGCTCTTCGATGCGGACGGCGAGGCGGTCGGCATGATCTTCGTCGGCGTGCCTGAGGCGGAGGAGGAACGCTCGCTCGGCGCATTGACGAACTCCATGACTCTGGCGGGGCTGCTGCTGCTCTTGCTCGTGCTCACGGGATTGGGGCTTCTGCTCGCTTATGCCGGGCGCATCGCCCTCCCGCTGCAGGGGCAGAAAGAAGAGGAACAGGCTCCTTTGCCCGAGGTCTCGGATGTTCCTGCAGGTGAAGCGTTTGCCGCGCAGGAATTGGGGACGCCTCAAAGAGATGCAGCGTTCGAGGCCGTGCCATCGGAGACGCTTTCGCGCATGGGCGCCTTTTGTACGAAACTTCTCGCGGGGGCGCAGGAACAGGCGCAGGCGATGGAGTCGGCTCTCGCACAAGCGGGGGCATTGAAGGAGCGGGCGGAGAAAGCGGCTTCGGTGCTCGCCGAAGCCGCGGACGGCATGGACGAAGATGCGTCGGACGAAGCGCAGAAAGAAGCCGAAGAAGTGCGCCGTCAATTTGGCGAGAACCGGAGGGCGGCGCACGATGCGGCAGAGCGCACGAACGCGCTCGCGAAGGAGTTGAAGGCGGCGGACGAGATGGCGCGCGATCTGGGAAAACGTGCGGCGGCGATCGGCGATACGCTCGCCGAAGTCGCGGAGCTTGCGAGCCAGACGAACCTCCTCGCGTTCAACGCGGCGGTCGAGGCGGCGCGTGCGGGCGATGCGGGCAGGCGCTTCGCTGCTGTCGCCGATGAGGTGCGCCGCCTGTCGGAGGATGCAGGCAAGCTTTCCACAAATGCGGCAGAGCTTTTGACGGCGCTCGCCAGTGACGTCTCCAAGGCGGCCGAGGCCATCGAGGCGGGCGGTGCAGGCGCACGGGAGAGCCGCACGGCGCTTCGTGCGCTCGCCGATACGGCGGCGCGCCTGGAGGAGGCGGCAAGGCGCACGGCAGGACGCGGAAACGGGACGGCAAGATTCCTGCCGGCTCTTGCCGAGGCGCGTGCGCTGCATGAGAAGATGGCGCAGGATGCGGGGAAACTCCTCGCAATCAAGGAGGGCGAGGAAGCGAAGATCGCCGAACTGCACGCCGCTGCCGATGGCCTGCGCGCCCTTCTGGGCACGGTTCTGCCGACGCTTGGAGCGGCGGGAGGCACGGACGGAACGTCTGAAGCGAGCGACGCGGATGCCGCAGACGACGTGGCGAAATCGCCTGAGATGCGAGGGGAGGAAAAGCCATGATCATATCGTGGGATGAATACTTCATGGGCATCGCCCTTTTTTCCAAGTACCGCAGCAAGGATCCGCACACGCAGGTCGGCGCCTGCATTGTCAACGAGGACAAGCACATCGTCGGCGTCGGTTACAACGGTATGCCCAACGGCTGCTCCGATGCGGAGTTCCCGTGGGGCAGCACGGGCGAGTTCGGCGACAAGAAGTATGCTTATGTCGTGCATGCCGAACTGAACGCCATATTGAACGCGAGCACATCCTTGAAAGGCTGCCGCATCTACACGTCGCTTTTTCCGTGCAACGAGTGCTGCAAGGCGATCATTCAAAGCGGCATCAAGGAGGTCATCTACCTGTCAGACAAGTACGCGGCGACCGACAGCACGCGCGCCTCGAAACGCATGTTCGCTGCTGCCGGCGTTCACTATCGGCGGCTGGAAACGGACATCGAAGAGCTGCCCGTGAATTTTGCGCTGCCAAAAGGCGAGCGGGAAGGATGAATAGCGCGTCGCCCTTGCCAGAAGCCTAGCCAATCAGTCTGCACCCTTCGGGTTTGACTTCTTGGGGTTTCATGGTACAATAATAGAACGTTGAAACGGAGGGCTGCATTTGGCAGCTGCGGCTTTATATTGCCGGCTTTTGCATTTTCCAGCGGAGGAGGATTTCTATTGCCCTTTCAGACGACGATTGCCCGGCGCGTTGATTACGACGGCGTGGGGCTTCATTCCGGCGTCCTCGTGCATCTCTCGCTCCTGCCGGCGCCCGTCGATGCGGGAATCGTCTTCGTGCGCAAGGATGTTGCGGGCGAGCCGAAGATTCGCGCGACCGCACCGCATGTGACGTCGACGGTGCGCGCGACGACGCTCTCTGAGGGCGGCGTGCGCGTCTTCACGGTCGAGCATCTGATGAGTGCGCTCGCGGCGTTCGGCATTGACAACTGCTTTGTCGAGCTCGACGCCGAGGAGCCTCCCGTCGCGGACGGCTCCTCGCTCGTCTTTTTCTCTCTTTTGAAAGAAGCGGGGAAGGTGCAGCAGGAAAAGGAGCGGCAGGAGATCGTCATCGACCGCGTCTACCGCATCGACGACGGCGAACGCTTCCTCGTTGCCGTTCCCTATGGCGGCGGCCTGCGTGTGAGCTTTACGTCGCTCAACGAGCATGCGCTCGTCGGCACGCAGTATCGGGATTTTCTCGTGAGCGAGGACGCTTACGAGAAGGAGATCGCCCCTGCGCGTACGATTGCTTATGAAGGCGAGGTCGAGGCGCTGAAGAAAGCGGGACTCGGACTCGGCGGCACGCTTGAAAACGTCATCGTCTACAACGATGAGCGCTGGCTCAACGAGCTGCGCTTCCCCGACGAGCTTGTGCGCCACAAGATCCTCGACCTCATCGGCGATCTGCGTCTCGCGGGCTTCGTGCGCGGACACATTCTCGCCGTGAAGTCGGGTCATGCGCTGAACGCGCAGCTCGCGAAGGCGATCTGCGCCTCGCTGGTGTGAAAGCGCAGAAAGGTGTTTCTGCTTACGGTGAAATCCGGTGCATTTCGTGTCGGTTTCAATTAAGAAAGAAGGAGCGAAACTATATGATTTTGGACATCAATGAAATTCAGAAGATCCTGCCGCATCGCCCGCCGATGCTTCTCGTCGACCGCATCATCGAACTCGTGCCGTTCGAGTCGGCGACGGGCATCAAGTGCGTGACGATGATGGAGGACTTCTTCCGCGGTCATTTCCCCGGCTCGCCGATCATGCCCGGCGTGCTCCTTCTGGAGGCCATGGCACAGGTCGGCGGCATCACGATGCTCTATCCCGAGGAGAATCGCGGCAAGCTCGCACTCTTCGGCGGCATGGAGGGCGTGAAGTTCAAGAAGCCCGTCGTGCCCGGCGATCAGCTCGTGACGAAGGCGAAGATCACGAAGGTGCACGGCGACTTTGGCAAGCTTCATGCCGACGGCTACGTCGACGGTGTGCTCGTCGCCAAAGCGGACTTCACCTTTGCCCTGCAAAGAGCTGAAAATCTCTCTTAAGGGGTAGATTTGCCGGGAAAATGAGTGCCAGTCTTTTATCAACCCCCGAAAATTGCCGATTTTGCCTGAATATCACAGGCAAAAAACGACAGGATTTGCAGGATTATAACAATATGGCGCTTTATCCGCACAGGAATCGCGGATAGTTTCAGCGATTTCTATAGAAAGCATAGATTGAAAATCCTGTCAGCTCTTTTCGAGTGGAATAAGGGGTGGAAAAAATGATGGACAGCAAAGTAGTGGCATATATCCACGAAACAGCGGTCGTAAGCCCTCGTGCCCATGTGGCGAAGGGCGTGGAGATCGGTCCGTATGCTGTGATTGAAGAGAATGTGACGCTCGCTGAGAATGTCAAGGTCGGTGCGCATGTTTCGATCGGCGAGGGCACGCGCATCGAACCGCATGCCGTCATCAACAGTTGGACGAGCATCGGCAAAGACAGCCATATCTTTCAGTTCGCTTCGGTCGGCGCGGAGCCGCAGGACTTGAAATTCAAGGGCGAGAAGAGCTATACGATCATCGGCGACCGCACGACGATCCGCGAGTATTCGAGCATCCACCGTGCGACGGGCGAGGGCGAGGAGACGCGCATCGGCAGCGACAGCCTGCTCATGGCTTGCACGCATGTCGCGCACAACTGCGTCGTCGGCAATCACGTCATCATGTCGAACGCGGCGATGATCGCAGGCCACGCCATTGTCGAAGATCGCGCGGTTTTGGGCGGCATGTGTGGCATTCACCAGTTCGTGAAGATCGGCCGCAACGTCATGATCGGCGGCATGTCGAAGATCGTGCAGGACTGCGTGCCCTACACAATCGTCGACGGTCATCCGGCGCGCGTCGTCGGACTCAACAGCGTCGGAATCGCGCGTGCGGGCATCGCGGTCGAGGCGCGGCGCAATATCAAGCGCGCCTACAAGATCCTCTTCCGCTCGGGCTTGAGCCTCGCACAGGCGATCGCCGTCATCGAGCAGGAGGTCGAGACGTCCGAAGAGGTCGAGCATTTCCTGCGCTTCCTGCGCAACGTGGATCGCGGCATCTGCCGCGAGCGCCGCGAGAACGAATAGAAATCGGAGGGAAAATCTTTGGAAAAGATCGGTCTTTTGGCCGGCGTGGGGCGACTGCCAGTCGTCTGCGCACAGGCGGCGAAGGCGCTCGGCATCGAGGTAAGCGCCGTTTCGCTTCTCGCGGGCACGGATAAAGAACTTGCGGAAGTTGCTTCCGATCATCGCGCGATTAACGTCGCACAGCTCGGCGCGATCATCGACTACCTCAAGGAGCGCGGCGTGACGAAGGTGACGCTTCTCGGCAAGGTTACGAAGGAGCTTCTCTTCGCGGGCAGCCACGAGCAGCCCGACATGCGCATGATGCAGCTCCTGATGTCGCTGCCCGACAAGAAGGACGACACGATCATGCTCGCCTTCGTCAAGGAGCTTGCGAAGGAGGGCTTGGAAGTCTTCGACCAGACGGCGCTCTTAAAGACGCTGATGCCGCCTGCGGGCACGCTGACGAAGCGTGAACCTACCGCAGAGGAACGCGCCGATATGGAAATGGCGCTCGCCATGGCAAAGGAGATCGGCCGGCTCGACATCGGGCAGACCGCCGTCGTCAAGGCGAAGGCGGTCATGGCGCTCGAAGCGATTGAGGGGACGGACGCCTGCATAAGGCGCGGCGGGGAGCTTTCGGGCGGTGGCGCTGCCGTCGGCAAGGCGGCGAAGCCCCAGCAGGACATGCGCTTCGATGTGCCGGCGATCGGCACGGCGACGATCGAGTCGATGATCGCCGCCGGGGCGAAAGCCCTCGCCATCGAGGCGGGCAAGGTACTCGTCGTCGATCAAGCGAAGGTCACGGCGCTCGCTGACGAAAACGGCATAGCGATCGCGGCGATTTGACGATTTGCGCGGTGGATGCAAGATCTGCATCCTCGCGCTTTTTCGGCTTAAAGAAGCGCTGATAAAATGAAGTTCCCGGATTTGCGCAGATGGCAGATGCGTGAAGACTGGGCGGTGTTTGTCCGTGCTTTTCGAAGAGGAGGGGCAAGATGAAGATCATGATGTCGGCGGGCGAGGCGTCAGGCGATTTGCACGGCGCACGCCTCGCGAAAGAAATGCTGGAGATGGAGCCGGACGTGGAGCTTTTCGGCTTCGGCGGAGCCAAGATGGCGGAGGCGGGCGTGCGCCTCGTGCGCGACTGTCGCGACTACAGCATCATGGGCGTGTGGGAGGTTGTCCTGGGACTCGGTCGCCTATTGCAGTTGGAAAAGACGCTCGTCGAGTCCATGCGCGAGGAAAAGCCCGATCTCCTTCTCATCATCGACTATCCCGACTTCAACTGGCGGCTTGCGGCGAAGGCGAAGGCACTCGGCGTCCCCGTCTTTTCCTACATCCCGCCGTCGGCTTGGGCATGGCGCAAGGGGCGTGCGAAGAAGTGCGCGGCGATCGCCAAGGAGATCGTCACGATCTTCCATCACGAGATCGGCCCCTACGTCACGGCGGGCGCGAACGTCTCCTTCCTCGGCAACCCGCTCGTCGACACCGTACGCGCCGATATGGAACCGGAGGCGGCGCGCGCCTTTTTCGGACTCAAGGAGGGCGAGCGTGCCGTGCTGCTCCTGCCCGGCAGCCGACGGCAGGAGATCTCGTTTCTTCTGCCCGACATGCTCAAGGCGGTGCAAATCTTGAAGGAGAAGCGCCCCGAGACGCGCTTTTTCCTGCCCGTCGCGCCGGGACTCGAGCGCCAAGAGCTCGAACGCCATATCGAAAAGTCGGGCGCTCCCGTCGAACTGACGGAGGAGCACGTCTACGACCTCATGGGCGTCGCCGACTTCGCCATAGCGACATCGGGAACGGTCGTCATGGAAGCGGCGCTTATGGATCTGCCCGCCGTCGTCTGCTACCGCATGGGCAGGCTCAACTACGCCATCGGCAGGATGCTCGTGAAGATCGACCATTTCAGCCTGCCGAACATCATCCTCGGAGAGGAGGCGGAGCCGGAGCTGCTGCAGGACGAGGTGACGCCGGAGCGCATCGCCGAGGAAGCTGCGAAGCTCTATAAGGGCGAGCCGCAGCGCGACTCCGTCATGGCGCGTCTCAAGGTCGCCGTGCTGCAGCTCGGACCTCCGGGCGCTTCCGTGCGCGTCGCGGCGCATGTGCTCGCGGCGGCCGCAGGAAGGGAAAACGAGAGGGAAGCATGAAGAACTACATCCGTTTGATGAACTACATACGGCCCTATGTGAAGCATCTGGCGTTTGCCATCGTCTGCATCGTGCTTGCGGCGGCAGCGAACCTTTATGTGCCGTGGATCATCAAGGACATGATCGACAAGGTGCTCATGGAGCGCGACATGGCGATGCTCAACCTCATCGCGGTCGGCATCATCGTCGTCTTTTTCTTCCGCGGCATATTCTACTATGGGCAGAGCTACCTCGTTTCCTTTGTCGGGCAGCGCGTCGTCATCGACATCCGCGAGGCGCTCTTCGAGAAGTTCCAGCGCATGCCGCTCGCCTACTTCGACCGCCATCAGACGGGGGAGATCATGAGCTACGTGACGAACGACGTGCAGGCATTGCAGAATGCTCTCGTTGACAAGCTCATCGAGCTTGTGACGGAAAGCTCCGTGCTTGTTGGCTCCATCGTGCTCATGTTTTATCTCGACTGGAAGCTTACGCTGATCACGCTCATCACCGTGCCGCTCGTCGGACAAGCGATGAATATTTTTGGCAAAAAGCTCAAGCAGTCGGGCATCGTCATACAGGAAAGGCTTGCCGACATCAATTCGCTTCTGCAGGAAAGCATCTCTGCCGTGCGCGTCGTCAAGTCCTTCGTGCGCGAGCGCTACGAGATTGAACGCTTTCATCGGCAGAACGAGTTGAATTTCCAGGCTGAGATGAAGAACGTGCAGCTTACGAGTCTCCTGACCCCGACCGTGGAGTTCCTAGCGGCGATCACGGTCACCTTTATCTTGTGGATCGGTGGCTACGAGGTTGTGCAAGGCGATCTGACGGCAGGCGCTCTCGTTGCGTTTCTGACGTATGCCGTGAATCTCGCGAACCCGGTCAAGCGCATCAGCCGCATCTACGGCACCGTGCAGCGTGCGATGGCGGCGGCCGATCGCGTCTTTGACGTGATTGATATGGAAGAGACGATTCATGACAAGGAAGGTGCCGTTCCGCTGCCCGAAATCGAAGGGCGCGTCGCTGTCAAGGACGTGTCCTTTTCCTACAAGGAGGGCGCTCCCGCGCTCTCCCATGTGTCGCTTGAGGCGAGTCCCGGCCAGCTCGTCGCCTTCGTCGGTCCTTCGGGCGCGGGCAAGTCGACAATCGCGAACCTCATCCCGCGTTTCTACGAGGTGAACGAAGGTGTGATCGAGATCGACGGTCACGACGTGCGCGACGTGACGCTCGACTCTTTGCGCGAGCAGATCGGCATCGTGCCGCAGGAAACGATGCTCTTTTCGAGCAGCGTGCGCGAAAACATCCGCTATGGCAGGCTCGACGCGACGGATGAGGAGATCGAGGAGGCGGCGCGTGCGGCGAACGCCGAGGAATTCATCCTGCAGCTTCCTGAAGGATATGAGACGAAGATTGGCGAACGCGGCTTGAATCTTTCGGGCGGCCAGCGTCAGCGCATCGCTATCGCACGCGCCATCCTGAAGAATCCGCGCATCCTGATCCTCGACGAGGCGACGTCGGCGCTCGATACGGAGAGCGAAAAGATCGTGCAGGCGGCGCTCGACAAGCTCATGGTGGGCAGGACGTCCTTTGCCATCGCGCACCGGCTGTCGACGATCTTCAACGCCGACTGCATCTACGTCATCGACGGAGGATGCATCGTCGAGCAGGGAACGCATGCGGAACTTCTGGCGGCGGGCGGGCTTTACAGCACGCTCTACAATATCCAGTTCCGAGGCGAGGGAGAAGGCGAGAAGAAGGGCGAAGGATCTTTGCAGCCCGCTACATGAAGGAGAGGAAATATGCGGTTACTCTATAATCTCGCGGCGATCCTCGCCGTCGTCCTCATCATACCCGTGTTCCTCGTGCGCGCCGTGCGTGAGCGCGGCTTCGTCGAGCGCGTGCGCCAGAGCCTCGGCTTCTTTCCTGAGCACGCGCTCGACAAGGTGGCGAAGAAGAACTGTATATGGGTTCATGCGGCGTCCGTTGGCGAGATCGTCGCCGCCAGCCCACTGATCCGCGAGTTCCACAAGGAATTCCCGAAGAACCCGATCCTCGTATCCGTTGTCACGACGGCGGGGTACGAGATGGCGAATCGCATCATCAAGGATGCGGACAGCATCATCTACTTCCCGCTCGACCTGCCGTGGCGCGCCGGCAGCATCCTGCGTCGCATCCATCCGCGCGTCTTCATGCCCGTCGAGACGGAACTTTGGCCGAACTTCCTGCGGATGGCGAAGAAGCTCAAGATTCCCGTCATGATGGTCAATGGGCGCATCAGCGACAAGAGCGTCAAGCGCTATAAGCATCTGCACAGTGTCCTTGATGACATGATCGGCACGGTCCGAAAGTTCGCCATGCAGTCACCCATCGACGCCGAGTACATCATGCGCCTCGGCGCACCGCCCGAGCTTGTAACCGTCACGGGGAATACGAAATTCGATCAGACGTACACGGACGTGAGCCTCGCGGAGAAGGAAAAGCTCCTGCGTGAAATGGGACTTCGCAAGAATGGTGGCATTTTTCTCGCAGGCAGCACGCATCGCGGTGAGGAGACGCCCGTCCTCGAGGCGTTTGCCGCACTCCGGGAAAAGTTCCCCGAGGCCAAGCTCATCATTGCGCCGAGGGAGCTTCTGCGCACGACGGAAGTCGCCACGCTCTGCAGGCACAAGGGATTTTCCGTCGCGCGCCGTACAGAACTTTTGAAAGAGCCGAGCGAAGATCACGACATTGTGATCCTCGATACGATCGGTGAGCTCGGCAAGGTCTATAGCATCGGCGACGTCGTCTACGTCGGCGGCAGCCTCATCGCGCACGGCGGTCACAACATCCTGGAGCCTGCGGCGCACGGCAAGGCGATCGTCGTCGGGCACAACATGTTCAACTTCAAGGATACACATGTACTCTTCACGAAGAGGAACGCCTGCATCACGGTGCACGATGGAGAAGAACTTTCCACAGCTGTCTGCAGGCTCTTTGAGGACGAAGGGGAACGGCGGCGCATGGAGCGCGAGACGCTCGCCATCATCGGCGAGAACAAGGGCGCGTCCCGAAAGACGGCTGTGCTCCTGCATGACTTCCTGGAGGACTTCGAGCAGGGCGAGAATGCGGGCAAGGTGCGCACGACGGAGCGCGTTGAAAACTTCCGCACCTACGTCACCGACCTCATGCGCCGCCGTCATGCCGATGGCTTTTGTCTGCGCGTCGTCATGGGGACGCTCTACAGTTTTTCCCTCATCTACCGCCAACTCGTGAACTTGAAACTCTGGGGCTACAAGGCGAGACTTTTCAAGCGCAAGCATCTCTCCTGCTACGTCATCAGCCTCGGCAACATCACGGTCGGCGGCACGGGCAAGACGCCGACCGCACAGTACCTGGCGGCGGCGATCCGCGACATGGGATATCGCGTCGTCATCTTGAATCGCGGCTACCGTGCGAAGTGGCGCGGCGACGTCGGCATTGTCTCCGACGGGCAGAAGCTCTACATGGACGCGACCGAGGCGGGCGACGAAGCCTTCATGCTCGCCAAGCATCTGCCTGAAGTGCCCGTGCTCATCGGCGCCGAGCGATCACTTACGGGACAGTACGCGATCGAGCACTTCGGCGCCGAGGTAGCGATCTTGGACGATGGATACCAGCACTGGCAGCTCGCGCGCGACATGGACATCCTGCTCGTCGACGCGGTCAATGTCTTTGGCAACGGCTACATGCTGCCGCGCGGCACGCTCCGAGAGCCTGTTTCGCACATCGAGCGCGCCGACGTGTGCCTTTTGACGAAGGTCGATCAGGCGGCACCGGGCGCGATCACGCATATCTGGGAGACGTTCCGCAGCTACAATCAGGACGGACTCATCCTCGAGAGCATCCATCAGCCCCGC
>ERZ772948.120-NODE-120-length-46532-cov-10.706973_pt1 | contig 46532 bp, 44 predicted proteins | sample MGYA00511945_ERZ772948 | MGnify/ENA primary metagenome ERZ772948 (study PRJEB29015, sample SAMEA2737927) | human oral metagenome | biome: human oral; feature: human-associated habitat; material: dental | place: China | collected 2141 ... | reverse complement strand
GGGGGGGGGGGGGCTGGGGGCGCTGGGGGGGGGGGGCCCCCATGGGCGGCCCCGCGGGCGCCATCCGCGGCATGGGCTGGAAGGGCATCGCGGGCGCCTGGGGCTGGGAGTAGGGGGTGGGAGTCGGCTGAGCCTGGTAGGCCGGGGCCTGGGGGGCGACGGGCGGCAGGTAGGCGGTCTCAGTGGGGGCCTGGGACGCCGGGGACATTGGCGCCGCAGGGGCGGGATAGCCGACCATCTCGGCCAGGACGGCGTCGCGGGGCAGGGCCATCGTCTGGGCGAGCGGCGCCTCAGCGGGCGTAGCAGCGGCGCCCGGAGCGGCATCGGCCCCACTGGTGCCCTGGGCGCCGAAGGCGCCATAGCCCTCGATCCCCTCGTAGCCGGAGAAGACATCAGTGGCGACGGCGTCGGCGGCCTCATCGCCTACCGCATCGCTCACGGCGGCGTTCGGGAAGACATCCGTGACGCCGTCGGACCGCGGGCTCAGGGACTCGGCTCGGTAGTCGCTCATGGGCAGGATTCTCGCGCACCGCCGTCGACACCGCTACGGCGGGAGCATGGTGGCGGAGAGCACAACCCCTTCCTCGCGCTGCGACCGCGCCATTCCCTCTCCCCCCCTCCCCCAGGCCGACGTGCGCCAGCGGCGTATCCGCCGCCAGGACGACCGCCCCGCACAGGGGCGCCCATTACGGTGCTGCGTATGACAGACCAGTCCTTCCCCGGGGCGGCCTCCGGCGCGCCCCTTGATGGGCAGCCTTCCCAGAGCCCCATGCCGGGCGCGGCGCCGGCCAGCGCCCCCGAGGGCACGGCGACGAGCGCCCCGACCGGCATGATCGCCGCCGCCCAGGCCCCCCAGGTGGCCCAGCCGCCGGTGGAGCCGCCCACCCTGTTCAACGGGGCGACCATCCACGGATGGTTCGGGATCCGCGCGCTGCGCCACCCCAAGGAGCTCCCGCTCATGGCGGTCTGCGGCTTGCTGACCCTGGGCGCCTACGCCTCGTGGTTCGGCCTCATCGCATGGCTGATCGCGGTCCCCGAACCCACCGGCACCGAGGCGGATGTGCGCTCGCTCGTCATGAGCACCATCGGCCAGTACCTCCTCCTCGTGCCCATCATCCCGATCGTCCTGTGGGTGGTGCGCGCCGTCCTGTACGCGCAGCAGCGCGCGCAAGGGGTGCAGATGAGCTTCACCCAGTTCCCCGAGGGGTACCGGATGGTGGTCGAGGCCGCGCACAGCTTCGGGCTGCGGCGCGTGCCGGACGCCTATGTCGTGCTCGGCAACGGGAAGATCAACGCCTTCGCCGCCGGGCACGGGTTCCGCCGCTACGTCGTCGTCTACTCCGACCTGTTCGAGGTGGGAGGCTCGGCGCGGGACCCGGAGGCGCTGCGCTTCGTCATCAATCACGAGGTGGGGCACCTGGCCGCCGGCCATGTCTCCTTCCTGCGCCTGGCCATCACGACGCTCGGCATGCAGTTTCCTCTCATCGGCTCGGCGCTCAGCCGCGCCCAGGAGTACACGGCGGATAACCACGGCTACGCGGGCGCTCCGCAGGGGGCGCCCGGCACCATGGGGCTGCTCGCCGCCGGGAAGTACCTCGGGGCGCAGGTGAACTTCCACGCCATGGCGGACCGCGCCGTGACGGAGCGGGGCTTCTGGCTCCACATCGCCGCCTGGCGGACGAGCCACCCGGTGCTGACCTGGCGCTCCCATGCCCTGCGGGACCGCAGCCGGCCGGGCAGGCTCATGGTCCGCCCGAAACAGGGGATCCTCGCCGGGCCGATCAGCCCTGTGGGCCGCGAGGGCAGTGGGGCGTGGCCGACGCCGGGGCAGGTCCTCGCCTTCATGGACGCCACCCGGCCGCAGGCGGCCGCCGAGGAGCAGTTCGGGCGCTACCCGGGAGTGGAGTACACCGTCCCGCGCGATGCCGTGCGCCTGTCCGACCCTCGGCCGGTCAGCCGCTGACCAAGAGCGCCGACGGCGCAGCAGAGCCCGGTGGGTCAGGGCCCGGTGGGGTGGCTCAGGCCGCGCCGCCGGGCCCCTTCGCCTCTGCCCCCGCCTCCGCCGCAGAGGGGTCCGCGGCCTCGTGGAGGAGCAGGACGCCGTCGCCGGTGGGGAAGGTGATGCCGGCGTAATGGGGGAGCTGCCCCACCCTCGTGAAGCCCGCGGCGAGGTGACTGGCGACGACGGCGTGCTCGCTCGCCTCGACGAAGGCCCACAGAGGGGCGCCGGGGTCGATGGCGTCGACCGCCTCAGCCAGGCCCATGAGGAGGTCGCGGCCGATGGGGCGGGTCTTGGCAGCGGGGTCGATGATGAGGCCGGTGACCATCCAGGCGGCCTCCCGCCCCTCCTCAGTGTCCGCGGGCAGCATGAACGCGCCCGCAAGCGCCACGGACAGCGCGGCGTCGACGTCATCGGGATGGTCGGGGTCCTCCAGGGAGGCCAGGACGAGCAGGGGGATCGTGTCGATCATCCCGGGGGCCGCCTCAAGGGCCTCCTGGGCCGTGATGCCGCGCAGCGCCAGGAGCTGGGCGACACGGTGGGTGTCACGGGGGTCGGCCTGCCAGAGCACGAGGCGCCCATGGGCCAGGGCCGCGGCAAGAGCGGGGTCGGCGGAGGCAGCGCCCAGGGCGGCATCCGCTGGGGGCTCCGCGGCGGCGGCTGCGAGGATCCCATCGATGGGCCCGGAGAGCGTCGAGTTCGTCATAGCGCCAGCCTAAGCGGAGTCCCCTGAGCACCTGGAATGGATCCCAGCGGCGCGGTGAGCATCGCGAGCGGCATGGGGCGGCGCCTTGGAGGCGCAGGACGGCGGTATTCTGGGCCTCCCCCCTCTTCCCTCCTCCCCTCATCGGAGATTCTCATGAGCGTTCCCAGCCCATCCCCCGACCTCCCGCAGGACTCCGGGGCCTACACCCCCGCGCAGGCGCCCTACACCGCCAGCGCCTATCCCGGTGGCGCGCCCGCCGCGAGCCCCTCCCCAGCCTCATGGCACCAGATCGTGCTCTACGCGGTCCCGGTCCTCGCCCTCCTCGGGCTCATCTCGACGTTCCTGCCCGTCGCCACCGTCACCATCGGCGACGAGTCCCACTCCGCCAACTACTGGAGCGACTCGGTGGACGCGAAGGGCGAGGCCATCCTCCTGCTCATCCTCTTCCTCGTCGCGACGGGCCTCGGCGTCGCCGCTGCCGTCCGGCGGCTGCGCCCGCTGCTCATCACCACGGGCGCCATCAGCGCGATCGCCGGGATCTTCGGAACGATCGACGGCTTCGGGAACCTGGGGAATTACAGCGATGACGATCTTGACCTCCGCGGTTTCATTGAGACGGATCCCGGAATCGGCACCTACCTGCTGGCCTTCGCCGGGTTGTTCCTCATCATCGGGGGAATCCTGCAGATCATCATCGGCGCCGTGACGAAGCCGACGGCGACCGCGCCCGTCATGCTGGCCGGCGGCTACGGGATGCCCGACGCCAGCGCCCCGGGCCAGCCGGGCCAGTACGGCGCGCAGCCAGCGCCCTACCAGCAGCCCGGTTACGGCACACAGCCGCCGTACCAGGGCTGAGCGGCGCGGCTCCGGCGCCAACCTCCCACACGCCGAATACGTCAAGTTCGTCCTTTCCACGTCGACTTCGTACCCTTACCCACCAGTTCGACGACAAAGGTACGAACTCGACGCGCGGCGCCGCCGCCACACCCGCCGTCGCGGGCGCCACACGCCGAGCCGGGCCTCGCTCCCCTTGTCGCATTTCGGCGTCATTGCTGGCCTATCTCTCGGTCAGGTCGAGCCCACGCGGTACTCTCACTCGGCATAGCGCCCCCCAGATCAGGGTCCTAGGCGCTTCACCGCTCGTGCTCAACAGCCCTTCCCCAGGCAGGGCAGAGCCTCCCGAGAGACTGATACACCCCCATGCCCCTTTCCCCCACGAGGGAGGGCTGGCATCGCGCGCGCCACGAGCGCGTCTCGCGACCGGCCCTCCGCGTCCTCGCACCGATCCTGACCGCGGCCACCACCGCGCTGGCCGCACTCGGCGCAGCCGCCGCCCCCGCGCTCGCCGCCCCCACTCCTCCCACGCCCACCGCCGACGCCTCCACCGCCCCTGCTAGCGCCACCGCCGCCGACGAGTCGATCCACATCATGGCCTTCACGGACTCCGACGTCATCGTGCTGGAGAGCAATGGGCGCTTCGCCCTCGTGGACTCCGGCGAGGACAAGGACTACCCGGATGGGAGCGACCCCCGCTACCCACTGCGCCCGGGGGTGATCCAGGGAGCCCCGAACGAGGACGCCATGTGGGCCTACCTCGATCAGCTCGGCGTCAACGACACCAACCTCGAGTTCTACGTCGGGACCCACGCGCATTCGGACCACATCGGCACCGCCGACACCGTCATCGAGAAGTACCACCCGAAGCGCATCTACACCCCCGAGTACTCCGACGCCTGGATCACGAGCGCGCGCAACCTGTGGGACAACCAATACGTCTACGACCAGATGATCGCGGCGGCCAACAAGGCCACGGCCGAGCACGGCTCCGCGCTCATCCAGCACCTGGTCCCCGGCGCCCCCGTGACCCCCGCGCCCGAGGCCCCCACCACTGCCTCCCCCACCTTCGATTTCGGGGATATGCGCATTGAGATCGTCAACTACGACGAGTCCTACAAGCAGCCGCCCTATATCTACGACGCCAACGAGAGCGCCTGGGGTGTCAAAGTCACGGCTCACGACCACTCGGCGTTCCTGGCCTCGGACATCGAGAACTTCTACGGCGACGAGGACCGCCTGGCACCGCAGATCGGCGACGTCGACGTCCTCAAGCTCGGCCACCATGGGTCCATCTCCTCCAACAGCGAGGGCTACCTGACCACGCTGCGCCCCGAGATCGCCTTCCAGACCGGGCGCTTCTCGACGCTGGCGCCCGCCACCCAGCGCATCCTGGACCGACTCGGCACCCGGTGGTACCCGGCCGATGAGGTCCGCGTCTCCGGGCACAACAGCATCGTCGTCACCCTCGCCGACGACGGCGTCCACCTGGCCGACGTCGACCCCACAAGCGATGGGCTCGTGTACCGCGTCCGCCCATCCGCCAGCCCCCGCGTGGCCGCCTACAAGCATGGCGTCGCCGTCCCGCAGAGCGGCTGGCGCTGGATCGGCGAGAACTACTACTGGTTCGACAACAGCCCCTACGCCACTGAAGGCGGCTGGGTGAAGTGGCGTGGGGCCTGGTACTACCTCGGCCCCGACGGCGCGATGCTGGCGGGTCGCTGGCTCAACGACGCGGGCACGTGGTACTACCTCGGCGCGGATGGCGCGATGCTGACCGAGTGGGTCCGCGACGGCGCCACCTGGTACTACCTCGAGCCCGGCTCGGGGAGGATGGCCGCCAATCGCTGGGTCGCCAGCGGCGGCTCGTGGTACTACATCGGGAGTTCCGGGGCGATGTCCGCCAGCGCCTGGATCCGCTCGGGCGGCGCTTGGTACTACGTGGGCCTCTCCGGCGCCATGGCCACCGGATGGCTGAAGGATGGGAGCACCTGGTACTACCTCGATGGCTCGGGCGCGATGCTGGCGGGTCGCTGGCTCAACCTCTCAGGAACCTGGTACTACCTCACCGACTCCGGGGCCATGGCCACCGGCAGGGTGACGATCAACGGGACCACGCACACGTTCTCGTCCAGCGGTGCTTGGCTCGGTTGAGGGCCAGGATGGGGCCCGCCCGGGGCCGGGCGCGCGGGCCGACGGACCCCTGGCATCCGCGCGATAGGGCCTTCTTGGGCACACGTGGCCTGTGAGAGGCGGAACTGTTATCAGCGGCAGGGGACACGGTACCGTGGCCTCAGTGGAGGACCCCTACAGGAGATCTCATGACCGTCCTTGATCCGATGTCGTGCACCCCTGCCGACCTCGCGAACCCTGCGATCACCCAGATGGACCTCGCCCGGATCGCCCAGTTCCGCCCGGACATGCACCCGCTGGTGCGCAAGCACCCCGCCTGCTACCCGGAACTCGCTGTGTGGATCGAGCAGCGCGCCGCGCTCCAGGAGTCGGATGCGCCCGAGCGGTCGGGCGCGCGCCGAGCCGCATCGGACGACGGCGCCGCATCCGAGTCCGCGAGCCCCTCCACCGCATCGGCCTCAGGCCCGGGATCGCGGTCGGCGTCGGGCCCCGGATCCGTGTCGGCGTCGGCGACCACGGCGTCCATCACACCGATCAACGACGCCATCACGACCACCGCCTCGCCAGCGCCGGCCAGCGACTTCGAGCCCACCGAGCTGCCCTCTCGGGGCAGGCCCGCAGCCCTGGCCTCCCCCGTCTCGGCGGATGACACAGCAACGCCCGTCGGCAATGTCGCCTCGCCAGCGGCCGCCGTCGTCCCAGCTCGTTCCACTCGCTCGGCGCGCTCCGCCCCCGAGATCATCCCGCCCTCCTCCGCCCCTGAGGTCATCACCGTGGTTCCCGGCATGACCGCCCCCACGGGCCTCGCCCCGTCTCAGCCAGCGTCCCCCGCGGCGCAGGCGGCCCCTGCGACCGCGATGCCGAGTGCTCCCGCCCACGACGGTGCGCCGTCGAGCCACAGCGCCGGTCCCATCGGGGGCAGCACCGCCCGCCCATCCCCCGAGCCCCTCATCCCCGCATCCGCTGTTCCCTCGGCGATGGAACAGCCCGCGGACGCCACCCTCCTCGCGCGCGCCGACGACGGGACCGCCGCTCTCTGGCGCCGACTCCTGCTCTACGCCGTGCCGCTCCTCACCGTCCTGTGCCTCGTCTCGACCTTCCTGCCGATCGTCACGATCACCTTCGATACCGGCACCTGGTCCTTCAACTACTGGAATGGCGACGGCCTCCAGGAAGCGCTCATGCTCCTGGCGGTCTTCGTCATCGCCACCGGCATCGGCCTCGCCGCGATCATCACCCCGGGGCGGTCGCGCCTCATCCTCACGGGGATCGCGGGAGCGGCGTCCGCCCTCCTGGCGATCAGCGACGGATTCCGGAACATCATCCGTTTCAGCGGGAGCGCGCCGGATCTTCAGGGCGCCACAGGAGCCTCTGTCGGCGCTGGCGCGATCCTCCTGGCGATCTGCGGCGTCGTCCTCCTGCTCATCTCAGTCCTCCACCTCGCCTTCACTATGCGGGAGGAGGAACCGGACACGCGGACGGGCCTGGTCACCCAGCCCTCGCCCGCCCCCGGCGGCTACGAGGAGTAGTTTTCACCCCGCGCCTCGCACCCCATGCGGGTAGCCCGGCCCATGCGCCGCGCTTGCATCCCCGCTACGGTGTTCATACCTCGACCACTTCCCAGGAGCTCGCATGACGGCCATCGACCCCTTGTCCTGCACACCTGCACATCTCGCAAATCCCGCCATCGATCCGGGGACGCTGACGCAGATCGCGCAGCATCGCCCTGACCTGCGGGCCTACGTCCGGCAGCATCCCGCCTGCCCACCCGACCTCGCCGCGTGGATCGACCAGCAGGCCTACCAGCAGCCGCAGTTCCCGGGCGCGGCCGCCCAGTACGGCATGGCGCGCCCCCAGGCGGGGCCCGGCGGCGCCGCGACAGGGTCCTCCCCGACCTGGCACACGATCGTGCTCATCGCCGCTCCGGTGATCGGGCTGCTCGCCATCATCGCGACCTTCCTGCCCGCGATCTCCGCGACGATCGGATCCCACAGCGAGACCTCCAACTTCTGGGATGTCGATGACAAGAGTTATGACGTGCAGATCCTCATCGCCAGCCTTCTGGTGATCGCGGCGGGCATCGGCGCGCTGGTCGTGAGGAAGTTCCCCGTCGTCATCGGCGCTGGGGCGGTCACGATCCTGGGCGGAATCTGGAACGGCATCACCTGGCTCAACGCCAATTCGGACATCTCCGACGCCCAGAAGCAGATCAAGCAGTCCAAGAGGGCCTACGGCGGCATCGGCGGCTCGATCGAGGTCAGCAGCGGCGTGGGCATGTACATACTGCTCATCTCGGCCCTCCTGCTCCTGGCGTGCGGAGCGGCGCTCATCGTCGCTGGGCTGCAGCTCCGGCCCGCCGCCGGGGTCGCAGCGGGCGGCGGCGCAGGCGGCTACGGCGGCTACCCGGGCGCGGTCCAGCCCGGTGGCTACACGGCCGCTGGCCCGCAGATGCAGCCGGGCGCAGGGCCCTCGCCGTACCAGCAGCAGGGCCCCTTCTACCAGTAGGCCCCTTCACGCGACCGATATCGGCCCCCGTCTCGTCGAAACGAGGCGGGGGCCGACGCCGTCGAGGGCAGGGGCCGTCCGAGAGCACTGGGAATCCATTGACATAATGGGTCTCACCCATCCCTGGAGTCACATCTGTCCCATGCTCGTGCTCCCAGACCTGAAAGGCGCTTCATGCCGTCCCGCACGCTCTCATCTGCCGCGTCATTCGCCCTCGCCGTCACGGCGCTCGGCGGAGTCGCCGTCCCCGCTGCCGCGGCCATCGCCGCGCCTCCCGCCGCCGCGGCCCCCACAGGGGCCACCGGATGGGTCGCGAGCAGCGGTCGGTGGTACCACTTCGGTCTCAATGGGACGCGGACGGTCGGCTGGCTGCTCGACGGCGGCCGCTGGTACTACCTCTCCGGCTCGGGCGCGATGGCGACCGGCTGGGTGAAGGACGGCGCCACCTGGTACTACCTCTCCGGCTCGGGCGCGATGTCCACCGGCTGGGCTACGCGGACCTGACCCCGGTGCTGGCGGCGCCGTCGTCGAGCCGGGAGGCGCTCATCTCCTCGATGGCGAGCGCCTACCGCTCCTCCGGCCGGACCTATCCGTCGTCGGCGCTCAGCACTGGGGGCGCGCCCACGATCGAGGCCTTCGCGGGGATCATCTACGACGAGGCGACGGCCGAGGGCGTGAGCCCCGAGCTGCTGTTCTGCCAGGTGATGAAGGAGACCGCCTGGCTGCGCTTCGGCGGGGATGTGCGGATCGGCCAGTTCAACTTCGGGGGACTGGGGGCGACGGGCGGCGGCGCGGGTGGCGCCTCCTTCGCGGATGTGAGGACGGGCCTGCGCGCCCAGGTGCAGCACCTGCGCGCCTACGCCGACCCCTCGGCCTCCGCCCCCTCCCTCGCCTACCCGGTGGTGGACCCGCGCTTCTCCTACGTGCGCAAGGGCGCCGCTCCGTACGTGCAGCACCTGGGGATCCAGGAGAACCCGGCCCGCGTCGGCTGGGCGACCGACCCCGGCTACGGCACGAACCTGGCGGAGATGATGCGCGACCACTTCGGCTGAGGGCCTGGGTGGCGCCGAGGGCGGCGGCCAGCCAGGGCGCCCGCGGCGTCCAGCTCAGTAGTGATAGCGGGCCTGGAGGATGACGAGGTCATCGCCGTCGACGAGGTAGACAAGTCTGTGCTCGTCCGTGATGCGGCGCGACCAGGCCCCTGGAGCGCCGTACTTCAACTGCTCAGGCTTGCCGATCCCGGTGAAGGGCTCGCGAAGACAGGCCTGAATCAGTGTGTTGATCCGCTTCAGGACGCGCCGATCCGCCTTCTGCCAGGCGCAGTAGTCCTCCCAGGCCGAGGGGTCCCAGACGAGCCTCATCGCAGCGCCTCAGTCAGAGAAGTCGAGCTGGTGCTCTTCGACCCGCCCCGCGCGGGCTCGCACGTAGGAGTCCAGGAGCCGGCGGGCGTTCTCAGGCGAGCGGAAGAGATAGGCGGTCTCCTGCCAGGCGGAGTACTCCTCGGCGGGCATGAGCACCGCGTTGCCGTGCCGGGAGACGATCTCGACGGCGTCGCGGTCGGCGTTGATCCGCTCGATGAGCGGGAACAGGGTCCGACGGGCCTCGGTAGCACTGATCGACATCACACACTCCTGAGTAGTGGTACGGAACAACGGTACCATTCATCCTGATCTCTCATCATCGCGGGAAGGAAGGGGATCAGCCGTGAGCGCCCAACTGCCCGAGGATGCGAGGAAGCCTGCACCTGATGAGAACGGCGGGGACGCCTCCGCCCTCATCGGCGCGTTGCGCGATGCGACGACGGCTGGCCGCCCGCGGGAAGCGACGGCGCTCGCGGGCGCCGTCGCTGATCTGGCCGGCGCCCTGGGCCCGGAGGATCACCGGGTGTTGGGCGCGCGTTTCCACTTGGCGCGGGCCTACCGCGCGGCGGGTGATCCGGCGTCGGCCGTGGCGCTGCTCGAGCAGGTGGTCGCGGGCGCGGAGCGCCTGCTCGGCCCCGACGCGCTCCAGGCGCTCACAGCGCGCGGCGCCCTGGCGAGCGCTTGCGCGGACGCGGGCGAGGCCCGTCGCGCGGTGGGGCTCTACGAGCGGATTGTCGACGACGCCGCGAGGCTGCTGGGCCGCGCGCACCCGGATGCGCTGTCGGCCCGCAACAACCTCGCTCGGGCCTGTGAGGCGGCCGGGGATGAGGCGCGGGCACTGTCCTTGTACGACGCACTGGTGCGCGACGCCGAGGCTGTGCTCGACGCCGCGCACCCGCACCTGGCGCTCTTCCGCCGCAACCTGGAGCGGATCAGGCCACCTGAAGAGGGGCGATAGCGTCCAACTGCCCCGCCATCCGATCCTCGGCGAGGTCGAGTTCGTACTTTGACTGAAGGTTGAGCCAGAACTCCGCCGAGGTGCCGAAGTATCGGCTCAGGCGGAGCGCGGTGTCCGCCGTGACGGCCCGTTTCCCGTGCACGATCTCATTGATACGACGAGGCGGGACTCCGATCGACACAGCCAGCCTGTGCTGGGTGACCCCAAGCCCCTCGAGGAAGTCCTCAGCGAGCACCTCCCCCGGGTGGATGGGAGGCATCACGTCCTGCGGATCAGTGATAGTCAACGATCTCAACCTCCTCGGCGCCACCAGCGGTCCAAACGAAGCAGATGCGCCACTGGTCATTGATCCTGATACTGTGCTGGCCCGCGCGGTCCCCACGGAGAGCCTCCAAGCGATTACCCGGAGGGATCCGCAGGTCGTCAAGGCTGACAGCAGCCTCCAACTGCCGCAGTTTGCGCAAGGCCACTCGATGAATCCGAGGATCGATTCCCCGCACGCGCTGACGCCGCCAGAGCCTCTCGGTGTCGCGACTCGCGAAGGAGTCGATCATGACACCAGCCTCCCATGCATAACGCGATACGTCAATAACGTATCGCGTTATGCATGGGAGGCTGGGTTTTGTCCTGGGGAAAGCGCTCAGAGGTAGTGGGCGCGGAGCTCGGCGGGGTCCTTCGGGGACAGGTCGGCGAGGGTGACGTCGAAGACGGTGCGGGCGCCGGTCTCGCCGCGGGCGGCCATTCGGGCGGCGGCGCGGCCCATGGCGGTCACGACGGAGCCGGTGAACTCGGGGTTGGAGTCCAGGGCGAGCTCGAAGGTGATGCGCTCGGCCACGCCGTCGGAGGTTGTGCCGCGGCGGATGACGGTGCCGCCGTGCGGGATGCCGGCGTGCTTGGCGGACATCTCCTCGGCGGAGATGAAGGTGACGGTGGTGTCGTAGTCGGCGAAGTAGTTGGGCATCTCCACGATCTCCTTCTCGATGCGAGCGAGATCGGCGCCCTCGGCGGCCACGACGTAGCAGTCGCGGCGGTGCATGGAGCGGGTGGTGAGCTCGATGTCCTCGCCGTTCTTGACGGCGTCGACGGTCTCGGGCACCGGGAGCGTGTACTGGCGGGCGTCGAGTACGCCCTCGATGCGGCGCACGGCGTCGGAGTGGCCCTGGGAGACGCCGGGGCCCCAGAAGGTGGTGGTGGTGCCGTCGGGGAGGACGGAGTCGCCCAGGACGCGCAGCATGGAGAACAGGCCCGGGTCCCATCCGGTGGAGATGATGGCGAGGTGGCCCGCGCCCTTCGCGGCGGCGTCGACGGCGGCGAAGTAGGCGGGGATCTCGGCGTGGGTGTCGAAGGAGTCGACGGTGGTGAAGTGCGCGGCCGCGGCGGGGCCCTGCTCGGCGAGGTCGGTGGCGGATCCGCCGCAGTTGAGGCAGACGTCGACCTTGTCGGCCCAGGCGGGCATGTCGTCGATGTGGGCGACGGGGGCGCCCTGGGTTGCGATCGAGGCGGGGTCGCGCCGGGTGAAGACGACGACGAGCTCCATGTCCTCGCTCTTGGAGATTGCCTGCTCGGCGCCTCGGCCGAGGTTGCCGTATCCGTTGATCGCGACCCTGATCATGAGTCCTCCTAGGAGTTCGTCGTGCCGTCCCTTGGCGTTTGGGCCACGGCGCGGGCAGGAGCCTGGCCGGGGACCGCAGAAGCGTAGGCACCGCCCATATGTCCAGCGCGTGACGACCGCTCTGCGGACGCCGCGGGGAGGAGGCGGGCGGCCCGACGGCGCTGGCAGGCCGGGCGGAGGCCGGGAGGCAGTTGGACAGCACCCTTGGCCCGGCGTTGCGCCCTCACCCCGCCGTTGCGCCCTCACCCCGCTCCCGCCGTCTCATCCTCGCAGTTCGAGGGCGCAAGGGCGGGCCGAGATGGCTTTCGCGGGCTGAGGGCGCGTTTGAGGGCACGAAGCGGAGGCCGTGGGGCCCCGGGCCGGGCCTCAGCGCTATTGCTTCCTCCCGGGCAGGAGGCCGGCGTCCTGGAGGATCTCGGCGATCCAGGTGCCACGCAGGCGCTTGAGGGCCTTCGTCTGGACCACTTTCGGCAGGCGCATGGGCAGGGGCTCCTCGAGGATGGTCTTGCGGTCGCGCAGGTAGTAGGTGGCTTTGAGCAGCTCGCGCAGGTCGTAGGCGGAGGAGAAGACCTCGGGCACGCCGCGGTCGACGTCCATGAGGGTGTAGACGGCCTCCATGGCGGTGCGCACGGAGTACTCGGTGGTGAAGACCGTGTCTCGGGTGGGTGATTCGGCGAAGTTGCCGATGAAGGCGAGGTTGCGCGAGCCGGCGGGGACGACGTCGGGGCGGTCGCCGGGGCGGCGAGGCATGAAGTAGGAGGTGATGAAGGGCATGTAGCAGGGAACCGTGTTGACGGATTCCTGCCTGGCGAGCTCATCGATGCGGTTGGGCTCGACGCCGAGGTGGTAGAGCCACTCGCGGGTGATCTCCTCGCCGGTGCAGTCGACGATGCGCTTGTGGACGTAGTCGCCCTCGGTGTCGGAGTAGAGCCCGTAGATCCACACGACGGTCTGGTTGGGGGCCTGCTCTTTGAAGTGGGGCTGTCGGTGGATGGCGAAGCTGAGCATCCAGCTCGAGTCGGTGATGGTGATGATGCCGCCGGTGTTGACCTTGCCGTCGTGGAGGTCGCGCTGGGTGAGCCGCTCGATGTACGGGTCGATCTGCGTGTTCTCGATGGTGGCGGTGGCGGAGATGAACCAGGAGCGCTCGGGCAGGTCCTTGTAGAAGACACTGGGGCGGCCGAAGTCGGGGCTCTGGGCGGCCAGGTTCTCCCACAGGGTCCAGGAGCCGCCGGGCTCGCTCGTGGCTGGGGCCGGGGTGTGGTGATCGCCGTAGGTGGTGGACTCAGTGATGGAGCCGTTGGTGATGAGGACGAGGTCGTCCTCGCCCAGGGCGATCTCCTTCTCCTCGCCGTCGACGGTGACGAGGAGCGCGGTGGCGGTCTTCTTCCCGGCGTCGGTGCTCACGCGCACGTCACGGGCCGCGGTCCCGTAGCGGATGTCGACGCCGTGGCCCTTGAGGTAGGCCAGGAGGGGTTTCACCATCGACTCGTACTGGTTGTACTTGTTGAATTTCAGGGCGGTGAAGTCGGGCAGGCCGTTGATGTGGTGGACGAAGCGCAGGAGGTAACGGCGCATCTCGGCCAGGGAGTGCCAGCGCTCGAAGGCGAACATCGTGGCCCAGTAGGCCCAGAAGTTGGACTCGAAGAACTCCTCGGAGAAGTAGTCGTCGATGGTGCGGGCGCCGACGCTCTCCTCACTCATGAGGAACAGGCCGACGATCTCCTTCTGCGAGGCCTCGGAGAGGGTGAAGTCGCCGTCATCGGCCACGCGCTCGCCGCGGTTGTGGATGAGGCGGCAGTTGGAGGAGTTGGGGTCGTCCTTGTCGAGCCAGTAGTACTCGTCGAGGTAGGAGACGCCCTCGACCTCGAGGGACGGGATCGAGCGGTACATGTCCCACATGCACTCGAAGTGGTTCTCCATCTCGCGCCCGCCCCGGGTGATGAAGCCGACGTCGGGGCGCTTGACGCCGTCGAGGGAGCCTCCGGCCAGGGGGAGCTCTTCGAGGAGGTGGATGCGATCGCCGGGGACCTGGGCGTCGCGGATGAGGAAGACGGCGGCGGATAGGCCGGCCAGTCCGGTGCCGATGATCCAGGCGGAGGCTCGCTCCGCGCGCTCGGGCTTGCGAGGGCGGGCGAAGGCCTCGTAGTTGCCGCTGGAGTAGTACATGGCGCATCTCCTTCGGTGCAGGTGACGTTCCGGGGTCGTGTCCAGGGCGGCCTCGGGCTCGCACAGCATTGTGCTCCTATGGGGCGCCCGGCGGTGGCGCCCTCGGCCCGGCGTTGCGCCCTCGGCCCGCTCCCGCCGTCTCATCCTCGCAGTTCGAGGGCGCAAGAGCGGGCCGAGACGGCTTCTGCGGGGTGAGGGAGCAAGGAGACGACGGCGCCTGCTTGATAAACTTATCAAGGCACTCCGGTCTTGATAAACTTATCACCGTGCGTACGCCGCTTGACTCACCCTTCAGCCCAGGCTCGGACACCGTCCCCCAGATCTGGGCGGGCCGCACGCCGCAGCTCAGCGACTGGAGGGACGTGCTCAGGCCGCGCCGGATCGCCGGGATCCCGGAGCGGGGCAGAACGATCCTGGGCGAGGCCGGCACCGGCAAGTCCTCTCTCGTGAGGAGGATCGCTGCCCGGGCCGCCGCTCAGGGGGACTGGGTGACGCCGCAGCTCCGCATCCCCTCGGGCAGCGACCCGATCAAGCGCGTCGCCTCGGCACTCCTCGACCTCGCGGGCACGGCTGGCCTAGCCACGACGCGCGAGCGGCGCATCTCCGAGCTCCTGAACCGGGTTCAGACGGTCGCCGCCTCGGGGCGCTCACTCTCGCTCCGAACCGGCGAGGGCCCGGAGCCGTACATGGCGCTGACTGATCTTCTCGTGGAGATCGGCCTGGCGGCAGAGCGGCGCGGCGATGTCATGGTGCTTGTCCACATCGACGAGGCTCAGAACATCCATGACAGCAATGCCCTCTCGCAGTTGCTCATCGCCCTGGGCGATTCGCTCACCTTTGAGCACGAGGCGCGCGCCCCGGGCGGGCTGAGCGTCAGCAGGGGCCTGCCAATCGCCGTCTATCTCACGGGGCTACCTGAGTTCGCGGAGATCGCGGGAGCCAGGGAGGGGGCGACCTTCGCCCGTCGTTTCCAGACGTCGATCCTGGGCGCGATCGACGACGACGCCCTCATGACCGCGCTTCAGCCCCTGGTCACTCAGGGTTGGGAGATTCCGGGCGATCACGGAGCTCAGCGTGTTTTCATGGAGCCTGCCGCCCAGCGCAGGATCGTGGACCTTGCTTGCGGGGAGCCGTTCCTGTTCCAACTCGCGGGCGAGCGGGCCTGGTACGCGGGCACTGGTGATGTCATCACGGAGGAGGAGGTGACGCGGGGCTGGCGTGATGCTGCCCAGGAGGCGGAAGCACACGTTCTGCGCATTTTGGATCGCCTGCCCGCTCGCGAGCGGGAGTTCGTCGAGGCGATGGCCGCGCTTGAACCGGAGGACCGCACGTTGACGAATATCTCCCGGCAGCTGGGACATAAGGCGGTGACCGCCGCCGGGCCGACCTCCCAGCGCCTGGACGTTGTGCGCGGGATTATCCAGCGGGGGAAGCCCTATCGTTTCCAGCATCGCGCGGTGGAGGCCTACCTGACGAGCGACTGGCCGAGGATGGCGCAGTAGTTCGACGTACACTTCTTGGCGAGAGTCCCCGCCCTCGCATCCCCGCTCCCTTGATTCTCGCAGCCTGGCCGAGGTGTGGGCTCTTGCCCGCATGTCCCACCACTGGCGGTGGGGCACGGGCCGGAACATGGAGGAATCCCATGAAGAACCTTCGTCGATCCGCGATCGGGACGATTGCCGCATTGTCGCTCCTCGGAGCGGTTATTCCCGCCGCGGCAGCGGATGAGCCGCCGTCTCCCGACGCGCCTCTCGCAACGGCTGCCGCGCCGTCGCCCGCCGCGATCTGGACGACGGCGCCCCAGCCCGCGCCTGCGCCGCAGGCAGGGTGGGTGCAGAGCAACGGCAACTGGTACTTCTACGAGGCAGGCGAGCCCAGGACTGGGTGGATTCCCGACGGCGGCGCCTGGTACTTCCTGAAGTCCGACGGCACGATGGCGACGGGCTGGGCGAAGGCGGGAGCCTCCTGGTACCACTTCACGCCCGCTGGCGTGATGGAGAGTGGGATGTGGATCAGCTCGGGCAGCAGCTGGTACTACCTGACGGCGTCGGGCGCGATGGCGACGAGCATGTGGGTGGGCGACTACTACCTGAAGGCCGATGGCTCGATGGCTGTTGGTTGGGCGCAGGATGGCGCCACCTGGTACCGGTTCAGCGGGAATGGTCGTGTGGCGAGCCGCTACAACCCGGGGACGTACACGTGCCCGAGCTGGGCGCAGGTCAAGGGCAACGGGGAATCGAAGATCTACCACCGTCCCGGCCAGCGCTTCTACAACCAGACGAAGGCTGAGGAGTGCTTTGTGAGCGGCGCGGACGCTGAGAACGCTGGGTACCGCGCCGCGAAGGTGTGAGTTCGGCGGGCGCCTTCCCGAGGCGCTACTGAACGGGCGAGGGGGTGCGCGGAGCGGTTGCTCCGCGCACCCCTGCGCGTTGCGTTCGACTGGCCGCCGATGGTTGGCGCCGGTTCAGTCCTCGGTGAGGTCCTTGATCGCGGCGTCGGCGGCGGCGCGCTGGACGGCCTTGGTTCCCTTGACCGCAGCGGCCTTAGTCTCGTAGGCCTGGCCGGTGGCGACGACCTCGCCGTTGCCGGCCTTGAGGCGGAAGCGGAACTTGCCGGAGCTGTCTTCGTAGACCTCGAACTTGCCTGCCATCGTCTTCTCCTCTGTGTCAGGGACAACTTAAAACGAGTATGACACGGCGAGCGCGGCCCGCAAAGAGGTTTGAAGGCCGAAGCAAGTTCGCCCCATGGCAGCGACAGCAGTATCGCCCCGCCTGCCACTCATGTCCGAACAACCGCGCCTTGACGCCACGCCATGCTGAGCAAGGAGCTCCCAGAGACACCCCTGGCCCATCTGCAGCACCATGGCCGACGGAGCCCGACAGTGTTACCTTGGATGCCATGGAGGATCCGATCATCGCTCCGTCCGCGCTCAAGCATGGACTCGATGAGGCCGCGATCCTTCACGCCTACCGGAACCCAATCCGAGCATGAGATCTTGGTGACGGGTTTACGATGATCATCGGCGCAAATGAGGCCGCGCTGATCCTTGAGGTCGGCTACATACGAGCAACGACTACCGTCGTTATCGTTCACGCCATGCAAGCTCGCAAGAAGTTCCTGAGGTGACCATCATGCCGCGCACAGTTGAAGAAATCCTCGCCAGCTCGGACAAACTTGTCGCCCGCTTCGAGGAATACACTCCGTCACCCGAAGATGAACTCGACGTAACCGCAGTGAACGCGCTTCGCGCAGCAGTCGCGGAGCGGTCAAACGCCGAACGTCACCTGAAAGACGCCGTACAAGCAGCCCGGAAAACCGGCATGTCTTGGGATTCGATTGGCACCTTCGTTGGAAGCTCAGCCCAGCGGATTCAGCAAGATTACGGCGATCTTGTCGCCTGACATATGAGCCAATTCGCGGCCGCCAGCCTTACCGCCGCGACCGCTTGCCACCACTAGTGGCGAAGACGCTGGCACAGAGCTTGTCCGTCTGCCGGAGGCCTTTTGGGGCTCTTCCGGTTTGAGGGTGCGGGCGGGATGCTGTGCACGCGGGGCCGAGGGACGGCCTCCTCCTGCCCGAGGCCACCCGGCCACGTCCGGAGAACGACGACATCTGCGTCGCTCAGGAGTCGGGTTCTAGAGCCACCAACCACTCGCGCGCTTCCCGGGAGACCGCCCGCAACTGTGAGTTCTCTTGCACGATTTGGCTCTGCCGCTCTGCTGGCAACCCGAGCTCGTGCAGAACATTGAGGATAACGACTGCTCTCGTGGTCTCGACGATCGCCACCAGCTCATCGATAGAATGCTTAGGCGTCCGGCCCTCGTGTGCAAGATAATTACGGGCTTGCGTCGTCCGCTTCGCCCATTGATCGACGTTCGGCACAAGCTGCGCAATTACTTCCGGGTCCGGGCGAGCGGCGAGGGAACGAAGTCTGTCTCGGAGTGTCGGATCGTTTCTGATCATCCCCTTGAATCTGCTGCGGTGTTCTTCGGGCACCTGGCGGAGCACGGCGTCGCGCATCGCCGCGAAGTCCACCTCGGGGAATGGCTTCTCATCGATGCGGAGGCCACGGTGCAGGACCTCGGCAGCACCTACAGCCATCAGGAGGCTGTTCTCGATGAAGCGGTCCGGCGCGTAGCGCAGACCCAGGATCATGTTGATCGCTGCCTGCAGTCGACCATGCGCCTCGCACCAACGGGGCACGATTTCCTCGAACGGGATTTCGTCACAAGTGAAAAAGACGCGGCGAGGATCCACAGCCTTCGCGTCATGCTTACCAAGCGCCAGGGGAGAATAGAGGACATCGGCCTTCCTGCGCGGAACCCGCTGACCGTTCCGGCGGACCGACTCGGTCCCAGCAACCTCCAGCTGGAGCCAGATCACGCCAGCGGCGCGGTGCGTTGCCAGCGCGATCAGATCCTGTATGAGGTTCGCCGCCTCCAGCGCCGCCCTCAGGGCGAACGGCTCCGCCCGGCACACACGGACGGAGACCGTCTCGCGCATGCGTCCGACGGTTTCACCCTTGCGCCAGTTGAAGTACGGCAGGGTGTGAGTGTGCACGAGGCGGTATTCTGTGCCATCGACCGTCACCGCCTGGGGCTCGACCGGTTTCACCGAGATGGTCCCACTCCCGTCAATCTTGTCTCCGGAAGTACCGACCGTGGTCTCGAACACAGACGATGCAGCCCAGTACGTCAAGTCTTCAACCGAGACCTCGGCCGCCGCGAACGCCGCGCCCTCTTCTCCGCTGACGTGCGCACCGATGATCGCTATCGTCGCGGTCACGGTCTGCGTATCTGGGCTCTTCCCCTGCACCAACACGGCCCGTTTCGAACGGATAGGGATGCAGCCCAGGAGCGTGACCTCACGTTGCCCGGCCATACCGTAGATGACCTCCCACGTCCTGGCGCCCTCATGAACGACCATTACCCCCGGTTCCGGGTTAGAGGTGATGCGGTCCTCGAATGCGCCGATCAATGAGAGCGAAGGGTTGCCTTCTCCGTCGTACCGCATGACGCCTGGGAGCTGATTCTCAGGGTCGTCCGGCAGCCACCACAAGCCAGCCCACTCGGCAGCCTCATCGAGATTCAGAGGATCTCTGGCCATCGCTCTCCCATGGTGACTACTTTTCCCACTAGATGTAAGCCCAACTCACACATTGAACCGGAACTCCACCGGGTTACGGCGTAGGGCAACGTTTCAGGGTAAGCTATAGCTCATGAGAAGAGATTTCCCCCGCCGCGCTGCCGTGTACCTACGGGTTAGCCTCGACGCTACAGGCGAGCACCTGGCCGTAGACCGCCAGCGCGCCGACTGCCTCCGTATCATCCGCGAGCGCGGGTGGACGCTGACGCAGGAATACGTCGACAACTCCGTCTCCGCGTCGAAGAGGACCGTTCGCCGCCCGGCCTATGACCGCATGGTGCAGGACTACGACGCGGGCCTATTCGACGCTCTCGTATGCTGGGACCTGGACCGGTTGACCCGCCAGCCCCGGCAGCTGGAGGATTGGATTGAGCGAGCCGAGGAGCGCGGCCTCATCATTACGACCGCCAACGGTGAGGCCGACCTGTCCACTGACGGCGGGCGTATGTACGCGCGGATTAAGGCCAGCGTTGCCCGTAGCGAGGTGGAACGCAAGTCAGCCAGGCAGAAGGCCGCGAACGCCCAGCGGGCGCGGATGGGCCGCCCGCCGCTAGGCACCCGGCTCATGGGCTACACAGCCAAGGGCGAACTCATTCCCGAGGAGGCCAAGGTTGTGCGGGGCATCTTCGATTCCTTCCTGGCCGGGGAGTCGTTGAAGGGCATCGCGCGGGGGCTGCAGGCCGCTGGCGTCCCCACGCGCCACGGGGGCCGCTGGCATTCCTCGTCTATCCGCACGATCCTGCTCAACGAGCGGTACGCGGGCATTATGGAGTACATGGGTGAGGTGCTGCCTAACGTGCCGGTCACGTGGGAGCCTATCGTGACGGAGGACGCGTACTTCCTCGCCCAGTCCCGGCTCTCCGACCCGCTACGCAAGACCGCCAAGGAGGGCACCCACCGTAAGCACCTCGGCTCGTCCCTGTTCCGGTGTGCTGAGTGTGGGCACGGCATGCACGCCTTCAGTAACGTCCGCTACCGGTGCCCCCGGTGCGAGTTCAGCAGGTCCCGCACGCAGGTTGACGCCTACGTGCTGGCGGTGGTGCGGGCACGGCTGGCTCAGCCTGACGTTGCGGACCTGCTGGCCGTGGACCACGAGCCGGAGGTGAAGGAGCTGACAGCCCAGATTCAACGCCTCCGGGACCGGCTGGAGCGCATCAACCAGGACTACGACGAGGGCATTATCGACGGCCTGCGCTACCGCACGGCGGCTGAGCGCGTCCGGGCTGAGCTGACGGCCACCGAGGGGAAGCGCGCGGCGCTGTCCGGTGGGCTGAGCGGCACATCGTCCGTGCTGGGAGCGCCGGACCCGGTGGAGGCATTCGACGCCGCTTCCCTCATGATTCAGCGGCGCATCATCGACGCCCTGCTCGACGTTCAACTGAAGCCCGGCGCGCGCGGGTCCCGCACCTTCAACCCGGACAGCGTCATCCTCACGTGGAAGGAGAACTAACATGACCGAGGCATACAGCGTCAAGCTCGTTCACCGGCACGCCGGGCGGCGCAATGACACCGTGCTGGATACCTTCGTTCCTGACGAGGCAGGAGGCTGGACGCCCGTACCCCGGCTCCACCCCGACCCGTGGCCTCACGGGAGCCGCCCCCACAGCCGCCATGAGGTTGCCCTCGACGGCGGGAGCGTTGCTACCCGGCGGGTGCTCGTTGGGGAGACTGTAGAGCAAGGCACCGAGGTGCGCACGGTTGACTCCCGTACAGCCCGGAACGAACGGGACACAGCCCGCCGCTGGGCACAGGAAGACCCCGAGTACCGCGCGCTGCTGGCTGAAGACCCCTGGGAGGCTCGTAAGGTGGCGCGTCGCGTCGCCTGGCAGATCAACCGGCGGTGCCCGGGGTGCGGTGAGGTGTTGTCCTATTCGTTCCGCGAGGACACGCTCTACCGTGCGTTCGACGGTTTGCGCGCGTCCGGTAGGCGCAAGGTGGACGTTGAGGCCCTGGCCAGGGCGCTGGACCGCTAGCCGTATTCCCTACGCAGCGTTATACTAAACGGTGTGATGGCCGTCCTACGGCGGCCTGGCTACCGGCGAGCAGTCACAGTAACGCCGGACGCCCTGAGCAGTTTCCGGGCGATTCTCATGGCGTTCCTCAACGGGAGCGCGGTTTGTTGTGCCTAGGAGGCATCATGGGAACCGCCCGTCAGCGCGCCGCCGCGCGTTACGCATCCCTTACCCGTTCAAGGTCCGAGGACGACCCCACCCTGCTCGCAGCCCGGCAGGACCTGCACGCTGCAGAGCTGGAGGACGCTATCAACCGAGCGCTCGCTAGCGCCCCGCCGCTGGGTGCTGAGCAACGCGCCCGGCTCGCAGCCATGCTCTCCGCTGGGAAGGCGGTGGCAGCATGACCCCCAACGCGAAGAATGGGGGCTATTCCGGCCCCCTGCCTGGGTCCCACCGGAACAGCCCCCTTCCTGACAACCACGACGTGGACGGGCGTCACAACCCCAATTTTAGCCCGGACGGCCCGTTGCCCGCTCTACTCGTAGCCGAGGCTGACCGGGTTGACCGGATGCGGTGGACGCCCCGCGAGTACACGCGCGACGCGTTCAGGGAGCGCTTCCAGCCGGGGAACGTCCCCGTGCGCTCGGATAAGAACGGCCCGGCCTACGTGGGCGGCTCGTTCCGCGACGCGAACGCCCCGCGCGGCAAGCGCAACATACGTGAGCGTTGGGTTATCACCCTCGACGCTGACGAGGTCATGCCTGAGGCGCTCCCCCGCCTGGTTGAGGCAGTGCGGGAGCTGGGCTATGAGTCCATCATTCACGCCACGCACAGCAGCACCCCGAGCGCGCCGCGTTGCCGCGTGGTGTTCCCGCTGGCCGCGCCGCTCCCGGCGGCTACCTATCCCGAGGTCGCTAACGCCCTCATGGCGGCGCTGGAGGTGCCGGGGGTGGCCTGGGACGCCTCGTGCAGCCAGGCGGAACGAGCCATGTACTGGCCATCTACGCCCGACCGCGCCAACTACTGGGCTGAGTTCACGGAGGGGCAGGCTATGGACGCCGCCGAGTTCATGGCGGAGAGGACGCCTCCCACTCCCTCTAAGGACGCGGGAGCACCCGCCGGTACGCCCGGCCCTAAGCGTTCTCCCGCCTCCCTGCCCGGCTTTGTCGGGGCCTTCAACCGCGTGTACGACATTGCAGCGGTGATCGACGCCTACTCCCTGCCCTACACGCCAGCCGGGCAGGGGCGCTGGACGTACAACAGCGCTGAGTCTACCGGCGGCCTGAGCCTCGTTGAGGGGCGGACGGACCTGGCTATCTCCCGTCATGCCAACACCGACCCCGCTTGCATCCCCGATAGCCGGGGTGGCTTCCACGCTGTTAACGCCTTCGACCTGGCAGCGCTCCACCTGTTCGGGCACCTCGACCCCGAGGCCGACCGAGCCAAGGGGCCGTACGAACGTGAGGCGAGCCAGGCAGCTATGCAAGAGCGCGCCGCCAAGGACCCCGCGGTCATGCGCGAGTACGCAGGAACGGACTTCCCGCAGGAGCCGGACGCCGACCACGCCCGCACCGTGATTGCTAAGACCGCCGAGGGCACAGACTCCGCGCTAGCTGACTGGTGTGAGCCGCACCTAGCCGGGCGGTTGGAGTACGTGCCCGGCCTGGGTTTCCTCCTCTACAATCCCAGCCGGGGCACGTGGGAACTCGACAAGAGTGATAAGAACGTGAAGGCCCTCCTCCTCGTAAAGGAGGTGCTATACAAGCGACACTTGGGCATCGTCGCTTCTGGCGACTCAAAGCGCATTCAGCGGAGCGGGAACACCCTCAACAAGGGCAAGATAGAGGCCGTGACCCGGCTCCTGCAGGGGCATCTCCTGCACGAGGCCGACGAGTACGACAGTGACCTGGACATCCTCAACGTTGGTAACGGAGTGGTGGACCTGCGCACCGGGAAGCTCCACCCTCACTCTCCGAGCTACAGGTGTACGCAGTACACTCCCGTCCCCTACCGCCCCGACGCCACGCGCGAGGACTGGACGGCGGCGCTCGCGGCCCTCCCGGTCGAGGTTCACGCCTGGTTCCGCCGATGGGTTGGCCAGGCGGCTACCGGCCACATGCCTCGGGAAGACAACACCATGCTCGGTATAGCTGCGGGCATCGGGGCGAACGGGAAGACCACCCTCCTCACGGCGTTGAGGTTCGCCCTGGGCACCTACGCGGGGACGGCCTCGATGGACCTCCTTGTGGCGGACCAGCGCAACAAGGGCAACCCGAACAACACGAAGATGGCGCTGTACGGTAAGCGCTTCGTGCTGGTTGAGGAGCTGCCCGAAGGCCGACTCGACGGCGTTCAGGTGAAGGCTGTGACCGGTACCGAACTCATCCGAGGAAACGGCAAGTTCAAGGACGAGTTCGAGTGGCGGGCTACGCACTCCCTGATAGTTACGACGAACAACCTCCCCACAGTCTCGGAGTTTTCCGAGGGCTTGTGGCGGCGTCCGTTCGTGCTGGAGTTCCCGTACCGCTTCACCTCCAACCCGCAGGCGGAGGCGGATAGGCCGGGCGACGCCGGGCTAACACAGCGTCTACTCGCACCGGACAGCCCGGCCATGCCCGCTGCCCTCGCGTGGGCAGTGCGCGGCGCGGTGGAGTTCTACGCGAACGGCGCTCAGGTAGGCGCGCTCCCCGCGCGGGTCAGCAGCGCGACTGCCTCCTGGCAGGAACAGTCTGACATGCTACTGGCGTTCGCCTCCGAGCACCTCGTGAAGGACGCCGGGGCGGTCGTTCCCGGCTCGCACCTGTACGCGGCGTTCGAGGCCTGGCTCTCCGAGCAGGGAGCGGCAAGCTGGAGCCAACGCACGTTCCGGGGACGTATCGCGTCGCACGGCTACTTCCGCGACGTGAAGGAGGGTGCGCACCGGTGGAGGAAGCTCACGCTCTCTACGTGGGGAGCGGAGGCCCGCCCCACGGCGGACAAGGTGCGAGGCTACCGGGGTATCCGCTTCCGCACGAGCGAGGACGAGCGCCGCGCTCGGGAGGCTGAGCTAGCCGGGCGGGGCCTGGCTGTAGTGGCCGGAACCGCTGACATGGACCTGATCTGAGGAAGGGAGTACAGCCATGACACGCTACGCAAATGTGAAGGAACAGGACCAGGCTTGCGCCGCTATCCTCGTGGACAGACTGCGCGGCTACGTGAAGTGTGAGGGCCGCCGCTGGTACCTGTGGGACGATGACAACGGCGGATGGAAGCGGACTACGGTCGGCTACGCTCTTTGCGACCGCATCGTGAGGGAAGTACGTGACCAGATCGTTGACGCGGTACGAGAGGACGACTTCGAGGGGGCGCGCCTCTGGCGTCGGTACCTCGACCCGACGGACATCGGCATCCGGCTCACCCCGTACATGTCGCGTATCTACCGGGAGAACCAAGCGCTACCCCGTGGGCGGAGGTAGGCCTGGCTGAGTGGGTGGGGAGGGGGCTGCATACCCCCACCCCACCCCTCGACGCCCCCAGAGGCTCAAGCGCTATACCCCCCTTGGTTTAATTTTTTAACTATCTTGTTCACTTTACGCCCCAGATTTTGAGAGACGCCTGGCTTCGAGGCCGGGCGTCTCTTTGCGTACCCGGTCGAGCAAAAGCGTACCCGGTTCTTTCCTCGTTATTCCAACAAAAAGTCGATTTCTAGGCCAAAACGGGTACGCCTTTTATAATCCTTTCGCGGGGAAAAAATTAAAAACGTATATATAGAGGATTAAATAAGGCGTACCCGTTCGACGTCGAAAACGCACTTTTCATTGGAATTGCAGGGAAAGAACCGGGTACGCCTTTATTTCCGCCATGTTTCAGCCAGGCAGTGGGCGCAACTTTACGCTTTCAGCCTGGCCACGTCGTCGACGCGGAACAAGGCGGCCTCCACGTAGCCCGGCGGCCCGGCTTGCTGCTCTCCACACCTGCAACACACTAGCCAGGCGCACGCAGCAACAAAACAAATTCCTAAGTGACCGGACCGAGCCGCTCACGCCTCACCCCACCTACGCATCATCCACTACACCGTCAAGTAATCGCTAGACAAAAGTCGAGTGCCTTCCTTTTCACCCTTCCGAACACTCAGCACAGCGGTTAGCCTGATCTCGCGCAGCCCTGGGGGTACTATGAGGACCAACTTCAGAGACTGCCCGGGAAGAATGTATTGCGACAGAAACAGACCACGGGAGAGCTTCGCCCCCCTCGTGTGCATTGAATCTAGATCTTCGGGCAACGAATCACCCTTTGCTACGAGCACCGTAAATCGAGAAGCCGCATCCTCCAGCAACTGCTTCGGCGAGCAATCAGCAACGTACACATCACGCAAGTAAGCCCGGACCCCAGTGTTCCTCAGCTCCACGACCATCAGATGATTTCGACCGCTATAGAGGGGGTGCTTACGCGTCACGACGCGGAACTCCACCGACACTGGCAGAGCCTCACGTTGCGCCCGGAGCGCAAGGCGCGACACCGCTAGGGCAGAAAAACCCAAGGCCACAGTACCGATTGCTTCAAAAATCGTGGCTATAGCCGCCAAGTCCTGGAGGCTCACTTCTTCCCGCCAGACGTTAGTCCAGAGCGGAACTCCACGACGTCGCCGTCGGCCATGATGTAGTCCTTGCCCTCCATGCGGACCTTGCCAGCGGCGCGGGCGTCGGCCACGGAACCATATTCCATCAAGTCATCGAAGGAGACGATCTCCGCCTTGATGAAGCCCCGCTCGAAATCCGTGTGGATGACGCCGGCCGCCTGGGGCGCCGTCGCGCCCTTGCGGATCGTCCACGCGCGCGCCTCCTTCGGGCCCGCCGTCAAGTACGTCTGCAGGCCCAGAGTGTCGAAGCCGACCCGCGCGAGCTTGTCCAGGCCGGACTCCTTCTGCCCATTCTCATGCAGCATCTCCGCAGCCTCCTCCGGCTCCAGCTCCACGAGCTCGGCCTCGAACTGCGCGTCCAGGAAGATCGCCTCAGCGGGCGCCACCATCTCGCGCAGCTCCGCCTGTCGAGCCTCATCAGCCAGCCCCGCGTCATCCGTGTTGAACACGTAGATGACCGGCTTCGTCGTCATGAGCTGGAAGGAGCGCAGCGCCTCCGCGTCCACGCCCGCCTTTTCCGCGGCGCCCGAGGCCACGGCTGCGGACAGCATCGTCCCCCCCTCCAGGATGGCCAGCGCCGCCCTCGCCGTCTCCAGCACCACCGGATCCGTCTTCTTGCCGCGCACCTCCTTCTCCAGGCGCGGGATCGCCTTCTCCAGCGTCTGAATATCCGCCAGCACGAGCTCGGTGGCGATCGTCTCGATATCCGAGGCCGGGTCCACCTTGCCGTCCACATGCACGACGTCAGGGTCATCGAAGGCCCGCGTCACCATGCAGATCGCGTCCGCCTCACGGATATTCGCCAGGAACTGGTTGCCCAGGCCCTCGCCCTCGCTCGCGCCGCGCACGATCCCCGCGATATCCACGAAGGAGACCGTCGCCGGGACCTCCCGCTCGCTGTGGAACAGCTCCGCCAGGCGGCCCAGCCGCTCATCGGGCAGGGGGACGACGCCGACATTCGGCTCGATCGTCGCGAACGGGTAGTTGGCGGCCAGGACGGTCGCGCGGGTCAGAGCGTTGAACAGGGTGGACTTGCCGACGTTGGGCAGTCCGACGATTCCGATAGTGAGTGCCACGAGGCGAGTCTAAACGCGCCCACTGACCTGCTCGTACCGCGCGCGCACCACATGCGCGCCCGGCCGCCCCGCTCAGGCGAGCGCGAGAGCGAGGTCCTGGATAGCGATGGACCAGGTCGGGAAGAAATCACCGATCCGGTTGCCCACCAGGGCGATCGCGAGAGTCCCAGCCAGGCAGGCCAGGGCCAGCACCGCCAGGCGCACCCCCACCGGACGAGCCCCCCGAGCCCACGCCCCAAGTGCGCCCAAACGCACTGGCTTCGGCGCATTCTCGGCACCCCCAGCGCGCCCCTCCGACTCCTCCGCTTCCTCCGGCGTCTCCAGCGAGTCCTTCGCTCCCCGGGCACCGTCGGCTTCGTCCATCGCCGTCGACTCCGTCTCCGCGGACTCCCCCACGCCCTGGGCCTCAGCGGCGCCGCTGCGGCTGACCATGCTTCGTATCCGGCGCCACAGCGCCCGGAGGCCGCCCCGGCGCCACGGGACGATCGCCGCCACGCTCAGCACCAGCGCCGCGATCCACATGAGGATGATCGTTCCGGTCCCCTGGATGCCGGTGAAGACCTCCCGGATGACCTCCCAGGCGCCCGGATCGGCCTCATTCCCGGCGCCCGCCGCCGACTCCCCACCGGACAAGCCGTGGATCTGCTGCGCTGAGGACGGCTCCTCGGCGCTCGGGGTCGACAGCGGCGCATCAGCCGCCACCGGGGACTTCAACTGCGTGCCCCACCATGTCAGCGCCGTCGGGAAGGTCTGGCGCCACAAGGTGGCCGAGTGCCCACCGGACTGCGGGGTGACCATCTCAAGGGTGTCTGTGGGCGGTACCGCCGCCGGGAAACTGGCGCGCAGATCAGCGGTGCCTGTGTCGTCCTTCGCGGCCATCTGCCAGATCCGCAGGCTCTGGTGGACGCGGGTGCGCAGGAGGGTGCTCAGGGTGTTGGAGCTCTTGAGCTCGTTGCTCGTGGACATCGACCCGGTGAAGGGAACGTCATAACCGGACAGGGAGATCACATAGCCGTAGACGTCTGAGCGCATGATCGCCGTCCAGGTCGAGCAGAAGCCTCCGGAGGACACACCCCCGATCGCCCAGCCCGAGCGGTTCGGGCTCGCGTTGGGGAAGGAGGCCCGCACGATCGCCGGGATATCGTCCTGCACCCAGGTCCCCACCTGGGCGTGCCCGACGACGTCCGCGCAGTCCGGCATGGCCGTCTGCCTCTTGTCCGCCTTGAGGCTCGGCAGCACGAGGATCGCCGGGGGCATCTCCCCCGAGTCGATCGCCGCCTGCATGGCCGAAGCCGCCTTGAGCGCGCCGACGACTCCGTCGGGGCTGCCGGGATCGCCGTGGAGCATGACGAGCACGGGGTACGTCTTCCCATCGGTCGGCGAGTAGCCGCGCGGGGTCCACGCCCACACCTCCTGGGTGACCCCGCTGCGCTGGCCCGTCACGGTGGCCTTCGAGAAGCCCGTGTACTCCGCGCCGCCCTTGATCGGCGCGAAAGTGGCAGCATCGGCAGAGGTGGGCGCCGCCGGGGAGGCCGGCACCGACGTCGGCTCCTCAGGGACGGAGAGCACCACGGGCCCATCGTCGGAGAAGGCGCCCGAGCCCCGGATCTGGGCGACGACGTCCCCCACAGTCCGCACGAAGCCGAGGTGCGCGTTCGCCCGCGCGCTCACCGCGCCCACCACGAGGATCTGAGTGAGGACGACGGCGAGCAGCGCCCCGAGCAGCGAGGCGCGCGGGAAGCGGCGCCGCCCCGGGCGGATCCGCGCCCACAGCAGCACGGCCGTGGCGAGCACGGCGACGACGGCGGCGATGCCGAGTCCCCTCACGAACCAGGGCGAGACGACACTGACCTCGGAGATACCCGCAGGTGCCAGGCCCGCGGCAGTGGGGCCGTTGAGGGAGGCGAGCGGTGCGGACGCGGCGAGGGGAAGGGAAAGCACGGAGCACATGATGCAACACAAGCGCGGCGCATCTGAAGCGAGGCTTAACACCTCCGTATTGGTGTCAGAGCCCTATGGTGCTATCGGTCCATGACCGATATGCTCCCCCTCCTCGCAGCCCTCGTCATCGGCCTCCTCGTGGGCCTCCTCACCGGGGCCGTGCTCGGCAATGCCCGGGCGCTGGCCCGCTCTACTGCCACGCTCACCAGCGGTGATGACGCCACGTCGCGGTTGCGCGCGGAAGCCGCCGGGTGGCGCGCCCGCGCCGAGGAGCTGGAGTCCCGCGCGCAGATCGCCGAGGAGCGCTCCGATCGGGACGGCTCCGTCCTGCGGGCGCTGGCGCCCGTGCGCGCGCAGCTGGAGCAGGTCGGGGCGCGCGTGGAGGAGATGGAGCGTCAGCGCGCCGCGCAGCACGCCACGCTCACCGAGCAGCTGCGCGCCGGCGCGGCCTCTGAGAAAGAACTGCGCCGGGCCACGACCGCCCTGGAAGGGGCGCTGCGCTCCCGCAGCGCCCGGGGCGTGTGGGGAGAGGTGGAGCTCGCGCGGGTTCTGGAGGCCTCGGGGATGATGCGGCATGTCGACTTCTCCGAGCAGCGCGGATTGGCCGGCCTGGCCCCGGCCGGGACTCGCGCCACCGGAGGCAGTTTCACTGGTCGTCCCGACGTCGTCGTCCACCTGCCGGGGCAGGCGCACCTGGCGGTGGACGCGAAGGTCCCGCTCGATTCCTACCTGCGGGCCTGTGGCCTGGACAGCTCGCCAACGGCGGGCGCCGCCCACGAGCCCACGGAAGCGTCGCACGCCGAGGCGGGCGGGGCGCGCGCCGTCCCTCCCTCCGAGCGCGAGCGGCTCCTCGCGGCCCACGCCAAGGCGCTGCGCTCGCATATCGACGCCCTGGCGGAGCGCCACTACGACCGCTCCCTTGAGGGCTCGCCCGAGATGGTCGTGCTCTTCGTCCCCGCTGAGCCGATCCTGTCCGCCGCTCTCGACGCCGATCCGACCCTCATGGAGCACGCCCTGGATCGCGGCGTCGCGCTGACCACACCCGCCTCGCTCCTCGCCCTGCTGCGCACCTGCGCGCTGGCGTGGGCGCGCACAGCCGTCAATGAGGAGGCCGCCGAGCTCCTGGCCCTGGGTCGGACTCTCTACCAGCGGCTGGACACGGTGGCTGAGCACCTCACCGCCCTCGGCAAGGCGCTCACCCGCTCCGTGTCCGCCTACAACAAGGCGGTGGGCTCGGTGGAATCCCGCCTGCTCGTCACCGCCCGCGGATTCGAGTCCCTGGGCGAGGGCCTGTCCCGCCCCTCCCCCATCGGCCTCGAGGACGCCCAGGTGCGCGCCTTCAGCGCCCCCGAGCTCACATCCAGCGAAGCGGAGTAGGCAGAACGGGAGGTGAGGGGGATGCGGCCCACAGGGGCGTCAGCAGGTGTGGTCGGCGACGGGCTCGCGGCGGCCGTGCTCGGAGGCGGAGTCCCCGGCGGCCGCCTTGAGGTCGGCGCGCAGGTTCTTGGGCAGGGAGAAGGTGATCTTCTCCGTGGCCGTGCGCACCTCCTCCACATCCGTGAAGCCCAGGCCCCCCAGGTACTCGATGACCTCGCGCACGAGGATCTCCGGCACCGAGGCGCCACTGGTCAGCCCCACAGTGCGGGCGCCGTCGAACCAGGCGTCGTCGATCTCGCGGGCGTAGTCCACGCGGTAGGCCGCCGGGGCCCCGGCCTCCAGGGCCACCTCCTTGAGGCGCACCGAGTTCGAGGAGTTCCCCGAGCCCACCACGAGCATGACGTCGGCATGCGGCGCGATCGCCTTGACCGCCGCCTGGCGGTTCTGGGTGGCGTAGCAGATGTTGTCCGTGGGCGGGTCGATGAGCCCGGGGAAGCGCTCGCGCAGGAGGCGGACCGTCTCCAGGGTCTCATCCACCGAGAGCGTGGTCTGGCTGATCCAGGCCACCTTCGAGGGGTCGCGCACGACGACGCGCTCCACCTCCTCGGGGCCATTGACCACCTGGATGCGCTCCGGCGCCTCGCCCTGCGTGCCCTCGACCTCCTCATGGCCCGTATGGCCGACGAGGATGATGTCGTAGTCATCCCCCGCGAAGCGCACCGCCTGCTTGTGGACCTTGGTCACCAGGGGGCAGGTCGCGTCGATCGTCTGGAGGTGGCGGGCCGCGGCCTGCTCATGCACCTCCGGGGCCACGCCGTGGGCGGAGAAGACGACGCGCGCGCCCTCGGGCACCTCATCGGTCTCGGAGACGAAGATCGCGCCGCGCTTGGTCAGGGCCTCCACGACGTACTTGTTGTGGACGATCTCCTTGCGCACGTAGATCGGCGTCCCGTAGTGGGCCAGGGCCTGCTCGACGGCGTCCACCGCCCGGTCCACCCCGGCGCAGTAGCCGCGCGGCGAGGCGACGAGGATCCTCTTGGCCTCGCCCGCGGGCGGGATCACGGGGGCAGTGGAGGGCGCGGGGGAATCTGTCACGGTCTCACTGTGCCACAGCGCCGCCCAGGCCCCCAGGCGGGAGCATGGCACAGTGGTGCATGTGACACAGCCCCCCGCCCCGGGCCAGGCCCGGCCGCTCGCCCGCCTCGCCCGCGAGACCACTGCGGAGAACCCATGGCCCCTGCGCCTGCTGGCCACGAAGATCGAGGAGTACGTCTCCAAGATGACGCAGGTGTGGGTGGAGGGCCAGGTGGTCCAGCTCAGCCGCCGCCCCGGCGCCGGCATGCAGTTCCTCACCCTGCGGGACACCGACGCCGATGTCTCTATCTCCGTCTCCCTCTACACGCGCACCCTGGCCGCCATCGACCGCGCCCTGCCCGAGCCCCTCGACTCCGGTGCCCGCGTGGTCGTCCAGGCCCGCCCCACGTACTGGACCAAGCGCGGCACCCTCCAGCTGCTGGCCGAGGACATCAGGCTCGTCGGCGTCGGGGACCTCCTGGCGCGCATCGAGCAGCTGCGCCGGATCCTCGCCGCCGAGGGCCTGTTCGACGCCGAGCGCAAGCGCCCCCTGCCCTTCCTGCCCCGGAAGGTCGGCCTCGTGTGCGGGCGCGGCGCCAAGGCCGAGGACGACGTCATCGTCAACGCGCGCCTGCGCTGGCCGGGGCTCCCCTTCGAGATCCGCGAGGTCGCCGTGCAGGGCGCGAGCGCCGTTCGGGAGGTGACCGCCGCGATCCGCGAGCTCGACGCGAGGGACGATATCGACGTCATCGTCGTGGCCCGCGGCGGCGGCGCCGTCGAGGACCTGCTGCCCTTCTCCGACGAGGGGCTCGTGCGCGCGGCGGCCGCGGCCCGCACCCCGCTGGTCTCGGCCATCGGCCATGAGACGGACTGCCCCCTGCTCGACCTCGTGGCCGATTACCGCGCCTCCACCCCCACCGACGCCGCCCGCCGGATCGTGCCCGACCTCGCCCAGGAGACCGTCGGGCTCGACAACGCCCGCGCCCGCCTGCGGGAGATCCTCACCCAGCGCCTCGACGCCGAGCAGCGGGGCCTCGACCAGGTGCGCGCCCGCCCGATCATGACCGACCCCTCCGTCATCATCCACGACCGCGTCACCGAGCTCGACGCCGCCCGCGAGCGCATCCGCCGCGGCCTCGAGACCGCCCTGACCCTGGCGGCCTCGGACCTGAGGGCGGAGCGGGCGCGGCTGACGGCCCTGTCCCCGCAGGGCGTGCTGGACCGCGGCTACACGATCCTGCGCAAAGCCGGGGGCGCCGTCATCACCAGCGCGGAGGACGTCACAAAGGGCGACCTCATCGAGGGGATCCTCGCCTCGGGGAGGCTCGTCGCCCAGGTGGTGGGCGCCACGAAGCCCGCCTCGCAGATCCCGCCGAGCGATTGAGCCCCCACGCCCGCATGACCCCGTCCCCGCCCGGCTTGGCGGCATGATGCCACCCCGCGGGGCCGATGGCGTGCGAGAATCGCGCCATGAGCCTGAGCCCCGACTCCCCCGCGACCGCCTCCGGCGACAACGACGACGTCGCCACCCTGTCCTATGAGCAGGCCCGCGAGGAGCTCGTCGGCGTCGTGCAGCGACTGGAGGCCGGTCAGGTCCCTCTGGAGGACGCGCTGTCCCTGTGGGAGCGGGGCGAGGCACTGGCCGCCCGCTGCCAGGCCTGGCTCGACGACGCCCGCTCGCGGCTGGCCGCCGTCGCCACCCCGGATCAGGATCAGGACTGATCCCCCGACCCACCAACCGCCGTCATTGGAGCGAAGGAGCCCATCATGACCACTGCGACCACCGAGAACGCCGCCCCCACTCCCGCCGCTCCCGGCCCCGCCGGGACCGCGCTCGTCATCGGGGAGGCACTGGTCGACGTCGTCATCCACCCCGGCGCAGAGCCGGTGGACATCCCCGGGGGCTCGCCGGCGAATGTGGCGCTCGGCCTGGCCAGGCTGGGACGCGACGCCGAGCTCGACTGCTGGATCGCCGACGATGAGCGCGGCCGCGCGATCCGCTCCCACCTGGTGGCCGATGGCGTGCGCATCACCCCGGGCTCCGACGGCGCTGAGCGCACCTCCACCGCGCAGGCGACCATCGGCGAGGACCGGGCCGCAACCTACGTCTTCGACCTCGACTGGACCCCGCCCTACCCGGCCCCCGCCGAGCCCCCGATCCTCGTCCACACGGGCTCGATCGCGGCGATCCTGGAGCCGGGCGCGCGGACGGTCGAGCAGGTGCTGCGCGACTTCCGCGCCTCGGCGACCGTCTGCTACGACCCCAATGCCCGCCCCCAGCTCATGGGCTCGCCCGAGGAGGCGCGCGAGATCGTCGAGCGCCTCGTCGCCCTGTCCGACCTGGTCAAGTGCTCCGATGAGGACGTGGCCTGGTTCTACGGCATCAATGAGGACGACGACGCCGCCCTCGAGGGCGTCCTGCGGGGATGGCTCCAGATGGGGCCGGCGATCGTCGTCGTCACCCGCGGCAAGCGAGGGGCGCTGGCGCTGACCCACTCGGGGCTCCGCCTGGAGGTGCCAGCGGACCCGAGCGTCATCGTGGCGGACACCGTCGGCGCGGGCGACTCCTTCATGGGCGGCCTGGAGGACGGCCTGTGGTCCGAGGGGCTCGTGGGCGCCCAGCAGCGCGAGGCCCTGCGCGCGATCGACGCCGCCGCCCTGGAGCGGGTGGTCCGCCACGCCTCGCGCATCGCGGACATCACCGTCTCCCGGGCCGGCGCCAACCCGCCCACCCGCGCCGAGCTCGCCTGAGCGCGATCGCGCAGCGCGTCTCAGCGGCCCATTCGGCGCTCGCGCCCGGCGTAGTCGCGCAGGGCTCGCAGGAAGTCGACGCGGCGGAAGGCTGGCCAGTTGACCTCGCAGAAGTAGAACTCGGAGTGGACCGACTGCCACAGGAGGAAGCCTGAGAGGCGCTGCTCGCCAGAGGTGCGGATGAGCAGATCGGGGTCGGGCTGGCCCTTGGTGTAGAGGTGGTCGGTGATGTCCTCCTCGCTGAGGGAGGCGGCGACCTCCTCCAGGCTCGCCCCGGCGGCGGCGCGCTCGCGCAGGATCTCGCGGACGGCGTCGGCGATCTCCTGGCGACCCCCGTAGCCGACGGCGATATTGACCTCCATCCGCTTATCCGGCTCCCCCGCCTCCCCGGAGTCGGCGCCCGGAGCGGTGGCGGACACCGCGTCGCGCAGGCGCGCGGCGACCTCGGCGGGCAGGAGGCCGGTGGCGCCCATGAGGCGCAGCCGCCACCGGCCGGTGCCCGCGAGGTCCTCCACGGCCTGGGCGATGATGTCGAGCAGGGGGGCGAGCTCGGAGGGATCACGGGAGAGGTTGTCCGTGCTCAGCAGCCAGAGCGTGACCACGGTGACGCCCGCGTCATCCGCCCAGCCGAGGAACTCCTCGATCTTGTCCGCCCCGCGCTTGTGCCCTTGGGAGGCGCCGATCCCCAGGGCCTTGGCCCAGCGGCGGTTGCCGTCGAGGATGACGCCGACGTGGCGAGGCGCGCGGGAGGAGTCGAGGCGCGCGGACAGGCGGCGCTCATAGAGCCCGTAGAGGAAGCCGTCCGCCATGTCTCTCCTTCGCACGCGCGCGTGGGCCCGGCTGGGTGATGGCCCGGGCTTCGCCTTAGAAGCAACGGTATCGTGCGCGCCGCCCGAAAGTGGCGGTCCTTCCTCCCCATCCGAACCTACGGTACCGTAGGTTCGGGTCGCCGCCCCTGAGCCCATCGTCGGCGCCCTCCAGGAGGTTCGATGCGCACTGACGCTGACCCGCGCCGCGACGCGGGCGAGACCGCCCTCTCCCGCGAGCGGGGCGCGGGCCGCCAGCCCGCGCGGGCGCTGGCCAGGATGAAGCCCGTCAAGCCCCGGCTGCGCGGGTGGATCCACGCCATCACGGCGCCCTTGGCACTGGCGGCCTGCATCGTCCTGACCGCCCTGGCCGGCGGCGCGGCACTGAGGTGGGCCAGCGCCGTGTACCTGGCGTGCTCGCTGCTGCTGTTCGCCAACTCGGGCCTCTACCACCTGGGCAACGGCCATTTCCCGCGAGCCGTCTCCGGTGCGCTGCAGCGCATCGACCACGCCAATATCTACCTGCTCATCGCCGGCACCTACACGCCCCTGTCCGTGGCCCTGCTCGATTCCGCGACGGAGCGCCTCGTGCTCGGCATCGTCTGGGGCGGCGCGGCGGCGGGGATCGCCATGTCCCTGGTGTGGCCAGGGGCGCCGCGCTGGCTGAGGACGGCCCTGTACATCGTGCTGGGCTGGGTGGCGGTCTGGTTCCTGCCCTCGTTCTGGCGCTCAGGCGGTCCCGCGATCGTGTGGCTGCTCGTGGCCGGGGGCCTGACATACACGGTCGGCGCGATCGTGTACGCGCGCAAGCGGCCCGACCCGCTCCCCCGCTGGTTCGGCTTCCACGAGGTGTTCCACACCTGCACGGTGGCGGCCTGGGCCTGCCACGCCGTGGCCTGCTACATCGCGGTGCTCGGCTGATCCCGGCCGCCCCGGCTCAGCCCTGCGACCGGAATCCTGCGGGCAGGCGCGATTCCCAGGCCGGTCTCAGGTCGACCGATGTAGACTCGCCCCTCATACGACCAACCCCGAGCGCCGCCCGTGCGCGTCGGGGTTGCTGCCGGGACACCGTCGTCGGCGCATCACTGACCACCACATCGAGGAGTACCCCCATGGCCGCGGACACCGAGAAGCAGGGAACCTGGCTGACCCAGGAGGCCTTCGACCGCCTGACCGCCGAGCTCGAGCACCGCAAGGGCGAGGAGCGCAAGGAGATCGCCCAGCGCGTCGAGGCGGCCCGCCAGGAGGGGGACCTGCGCGAGAACGCCGGCTACCACGCCGCCCGTGAGGAGGCCGCCCTCAACGAGGCGCGCATCATCGCGCTGACCGAGACGCTGGAGAACGCCCAGATCGGCGAGGCCGCCGCTGACGGCACCGTCTCCGCGGGCACGATCGTCACCGCGAAGGTGGCGGGCAAGGAGCAGCGCTTCGCCCTGGGCGGCCAGGAGATCGCCGAGGACGTCCCCGAGGGCGTCAAGGTCTTCTCCCCCGACGCCCCGCTGGGCAAGGCCCTCATGGGGCACGCCGCGGGCGAGAAGGTCTCCTACGACGCCCCGAACGGCAAGAAGATCACCGCGGAGATCCTCAAGGTCAGCCGCGTCTGAGCAGGCTGCGAGCTGGGGCAGGGGATTCCCGCGCCTCGCCTTGAGCGAAGGGCGCCGGACCGACGGGGCTCACCGCACTGCGGGACGGTAGCGTTCTCATATGACCGCTCCGTCCCGCAATCACGTTATCCCCGGCCACGAGACCCCTGTGCTCCCCGAGCCCGGCAGCCACGTCGTCCTCGGCACTCCTCTGACCGGCCCCTGGCCCAAGGGCACCGAGGTCATCTACCTCGCTGGCGGCTGCTTCTGGGGCGTGGAGCGGATCATGTGGCGCCAGCCGGGCGTCGTCGTCACCTCGGTGGGCTACATGGGCGGGACCACGCCCAACCCCACCTACCAGGAGGTCTGCACCGCCCAGACCGGCCACGCGGAGACGGTGCTCGTCGCCTACAACCCCGTGGTCGCGGGGCGCGGCGGCGAGGCGCTGCTGCGCGCCTTCTGGGAGAACCACGACTCCACCCAGCTCAACCGCCACGGCAATGACATCGGCCCCCAGTACCGCTCCGCCGTCTGGACGACGACGCCCGAGCAGTACGCGGTGGCCACCGCCACGCTCAAGGCTTTCCAGGGCGAGCTGAGCAGGCTCGGGCTGGGCAGGAGCACGACGACGATCGATCCGGCGTCGGTGCAGTACGCGGAGTTCGGGGGTCCCTACTACCTGGCGGAGGACTACCACCAGGGCTACTTGGAGAAGAACCCGGGCGGCTACTGCAACCACGGGCCCAACGGCGTCACCTGCCCCGTGGGCGTCGCCAACCTGCCCGCGCAGATGGATGTGCTGCCCCCTCAGTAGCCCGCGACCACGGCAGGTGGCCAGGTTTGAGGATTCCTTTTCCTGACACCGCGTCACGTCGCACGTCGCCGCAGGTCAGAGAGGGTTGATCGCGAACCCCCTCTCGGCCCAGGCGGTTTCCGCCCCGAGCAATCCTCAAAGCTGGCCACCTATACGGGCCGACAACCACTGGACAGCCTCTACGCCCCCTCATATAGTATGCACACATACTATCTCAGGAGGACGTATGTGGTCATCCGCCTTCCGCGGGCCCACAGCAGTGCCCGACATGGGCGTCGATGTGTGGGTCCGCCACGAGGCCAGGCGCACCCCTGACGGCACGGAGATCGTCTACACCTGCGTCGTCGACGGCCCCTCGGAAGAGGCCTGCGCCTCAGTAGAAGAGCAGGTGACCGCGGACTTCAACGACGTCATCGCCGCTCTGGGGAAGGCCGCCGCGCGATGAGCGAGCCCCTCGCGCCCGAGGCGAGCCCGGGCCTGCTCCTGTGGCGCGTGACCCTCGCCTGGCAGCGGCGGATCACCGCCGCCCTCAAGCCCTACGCGCTCACCCACGTCCAGTTCGTGCTGCTGACATCAGCCTGGTGGCTGACCCATGAGGGCGGGGAGCACCCGAGTCAGCGGCGGCTGGCGGAGTTCGCCGGCGTCGACGTCATGATGACGTCCCAGGTTCTGCGTGCGCTGGAGAGCAAAGGCCTCGTCGAGCGCGGCAGCGATCCAGGTGACGCCCGGAGCAAGGTCGTTTCTGTGACAGATCGGGGCGGGGACCTCGCCCGACGGGCCGTTCATGATGTCGAGGCCGTGGACCAGGAGTTCTTCGCACCGGTTGACACCGGCACCCTGATCAGCGCCCTTCACGCCCTCGATGAGAGTTGAGGCCTGCGGGCGGGTGGGCGGCCCTCACGCGCCGGTGGCGAGGTGCCAGGCCACGAGGAGCATGATGACGCCGACGAGCGCGTCGATGACCCTCCAGGTGCGGGGGCTCGCGAGCAGGCCGGACAGCGCCCGCGCCCCGAGGCCGAGCCCGGCGAACCAGATGACGGACGCGGCGATGGCCCCGGCCGCCGCCCACCAGCGGTCGGGGCCGAAGTGGTTGGCGACCGTGCCGAGCATGAGCACGGTGTCGAGGTAGACATGGGGGTTGAGCCAGGTCAGGGCGAGCGTCGTGAGGGCGACCGAGCCGGCGACCCGCGAGGCTGACTCCTCCAGCGCCCCCGGCCGCAGGGCCGAGCGGAAGGAGTTGATCGCGAAGAACACCAGGTAGGCGACGCCGCCCCAGCGCAGCGCCTCCAGTACCCAGGGGGCGAGGGAGGAGACAACGCTGATCGCGCCCGTGCCCACGGCGATGAGGACGGCGTCGGAGATCGCGCAGATGAGCATGACCAGCCCGATGTGCTCGCGGCGCACGCCCTGGCGCAGCACCCAGGCGTTCTGCGCGCCGATGGCCACGATGAGCCCCAAGCCTGTGCCGAGTCCGGTGAGCGCGGCGGCCAGGGAGGCGGGCAGTCCAGTCATGACCCGGGATCGTAGATGGAAGGCGCCTCGCGCCGTCGCGCCGTCCCAGGCGTGGGAGGATCTGCCCATGAGCGATGACAGGTACTCGGGCAGGGACGGCGGCTACGGCAGGCGCGACGATCAGCGCGGGGGCGATCGCGGATACCGGGGCCACCGTGACTACCGTGACTCCCGTGGCGATCGCGGTGGGTACCGCGACGGCGGTTACGGGGGCCGGGGCGGCTCCGGCTATCGCGACGGCGGGCGCCGCCGCTACGACGACGAGCCGCGCGATGGCGCGCTGAACGAGCTCGTCGGCCACCTCCACGCCCTCGATGGCCGCGCCTACCCGGCCTACCGCGCGATCGTCGGGCGCTACCTGGCCCCGGAGGGCTGGACGCTCCACATCGACCGCGTCCAGTCCGATCCCTACGCCCCGCCGACGCGCATCCGGGTCACCGCGCCCACCAACCTTCCCTCGCTGGCGCTCCTGGCCGAGGAAGGGCTACTGGCGACGGCGGACCGCCGCCTCGCGCTCGCCGACTTCCTCACCCGCGAGATCCACGCGGGCTTCAAGGGCACGGCCCTGTCCATCGCGGTGCCGGGCCAGGAGATCCTGGAGCGCTCCGCCGTCGTCCTCCTCCCGGCTGCCAACAGCCCCGACGGCCCAGACGACTCCGACGGCCGTGCCGACGCCGATAACCCCAGCAGCACGAGCGCCGCCGACTGGACCATCGAGGTGCGCGCCCGCATGTCCCTGCCCGCCCAGGGCCGCTCCATCCAGGGCCATGAGGCCGCCCGGATCGTCGGCCGGGACCTCACCCGCGAGATCGAGGAGGCCCTCGACCTCACCGGGGCGCGCGCCGAGCGGCTCCTCGCCCATGTGGAGGCCCTGGAGGACCACCGGGCGCTCACCGCCGCCGTCCGTGAGGCGGGTTGGGTCTCCTTCCTCGCCGACGGCTCGCTCCTGCCGCGCCGCTCGGGCGTGAGCGATGAGCCGCTGCGCTCGGGCGCCGTGGCCTTGCGGGCCCCGGACTCCCTGGCGGCCACCGTCGAGCTCCCCCATGCTGGCGCGGTGCGCGGCACGGCGGTTCCCGCTGGCGTGACGGTGATCGTGGGCGGCGGCTACCACGGAAAGTCCACACTCCTGGCGGCGATCGAGCGGGGCGTCTACCCGCATCTGCCGGGCGACGGCCGCGAGCTCGTCGCCACCGTGCCCGACGCCGTCAAGGTGCGGGCCGCCGATGGCCGGGCCGTCACGGGCGTCGACCTCACGCCCTTCATCTCCCACCTGCCCGCGGGCAGGGACACCGCCGCCTTCACGACCCGCAACGCCTCGGGCTCGACCTCCCAGGCGGCGGCGATCATCGAGGCCGTCGAGGCGGGGGCCACAGCGCTGCTCCTCGATGAGGACACCTCGGCGACGAACCTGCTCATCCGCGACGCGCGCATGCGCTCCCTCGTGGCCGCCGAGCGAGAGCCGATCACCCCGCTGGTGGACCGGGTCGGAGCGCTGTCCTCGCGCCTGGGCGTCTCCACGGTGATGGTCATGGGCGGCTCCGGGGACTACCTGGACGTGGCCGACCACGTCCTCCTCCTGGACTCCTACGAGCTGCGCGACGCCACCGAGCAGGCGCGCGCCGTCGTCGCCGATCAGCCCAGGGAGACGACGGCGCTGGACGACTTCCCCCTCGGGCCCGGGCGCGTCCCGGCCCCCTCGCCCGCGCGCACGCGGCGCGGCCCGATCCGCACCCGGGCGCGGGGCACCGACTCCCTGACCCTGGACCGCGAGGAGGTCGACATCTCGGATGTGGCAGGGATCGTCGACCCGGGCCAGGCCGAGGCGACGGCCCACGCCCTGCGCGCCCTGCTGGAGCAGCGCTTCGATGCGGCCTCCACGCTGCGCGAGTGCCTGGAGGACTTGGAGGCCCTGCTCGACGACGAGGGCCTGGACGCGCTCGACGAGGGCGGGGCGTTCCTCGTGCGGCCACGGATGGTGGATGTGGCGGCGGCGGTCAACCGCTACCGGCCGCTCGAGGTCGACTGAGCCCACGGGGCAACGGCCCACCGGACGCTCACAGCCCTCACGGCCCTCACGGCCCTCACGGCCCTCACGGTGAGAGAAGCGGGCCCGGTGACCATGTGGTCACCGGGCCCGCTCGCGATGCGGAGTGCCCGCTGGGCCCAGTGGCCCAGCGGCAGCTCCCAGACTCTCGCGCGCTCAGCGCAGGGTGGCGAGGGCCTTGTCCTGGGCGACGAGGGCCTGGACGAGACCGGCGACCTCGCCGTCGTGGAAGGCGGCGGGGGCGAAGGCGCCGCCCGCGAAGTCGGTGGCGAGGTGCAGGTTGACCTGGGCGCCGACAACGCCGGTGGTGAAGTTGGCCAGGATGGCGCGCAGGTGCTCGATCTGGCGGTGGCCGGCGGAGTAGGAGTAGCCGACGAGGCCGACGGCGCGGTTGGCGAGCACGGAGGGGGTGATGAAGTCGATGGCGTTCTTCAGGCCGCCGGGCACCGAGTGGTTGTACTCGGGGCTGACGATGATGAAGGCGTCGAATCCGGCGAGGGCCTCGTTCCAGGCGACGGCGGCCGGATCCTTGGCCGGGGCCATCATGGGGGGCAGCTCCTCGGCGAAGATGGGCAGGTTGAAGGTGGCGAGGTCGAGGATCTCGGCCTGGACTCCCTCGACCTCGTTCGCCTTGGAGGCGACCCACTCGGCGACGGAGGCGCCAGCGCGGTTGGGGCGGACGGATCCGAGGATGACGGCGATCGTGGTCATGACAACTCCTTGATGTCTCGGGGCACCGCGTCTGCAGTACTTGAATCATCAAACAGTCTAGGCCTTTCTTCCCACCGCGAGGGCGCCGGGGGCCATGACTCGCGACACAGTCGCGAGGTCGGGAGGACGCCGTCGGATCGCGCGGCGGGGACGCCCAGCCGTCCACGACAGCCAGCGACAGATGGGCCCGAAGGGCCCCGGAGCACGGAAAACGCCTCTCGCGCGGGCCAACAGGTTGGTCCGCGCGAGAGGCGTGGCGCCCCGGGTGGCGCCGTCACGGCGCTTCACCCCCGTGTCAGGTCACTGGGGAAGCGCGCCGCGATGCGTCAGGGACGGGCAGAGAGCGTCAGTGGGTGGCGGCGACGATCGCCTTGACCATCGCCGGGACCTCGCCCTCGTGGAAGGCCGCGGGGGTGAACTCGCCGTCGGTCCAGTCGGTCGCGACGTGCAGGGCGACGTGCGGGCCGACGACGAAGGAGTTGAAGGAGCCCAGGACCTGGCGCAGGTGCTCGATGGCGCGCAGGCCGAGCTGGTAGGAGTAGCCGACCATGCCGATGGCCTTGCTCTCCAGGACGGAGGGGACGAGGTAGTCGATGGCGTTCTTCAGGGAACCGGGGATCGAGTGGTCGTACTCGGGGGTCACGAAGATGACGGCGTCGTAGGAGCCGAGTTTCTCATTCCAGGCCACCCCGGCGGGGTCCTTGGGCATGGCGATGGCCGGCGGGAGCTCCTCGACGAAGAAGGGGAGATTGAAGTCGGTCAGGTGAAGGACCTCAGCCTCGACGCCCTCGACCAGGCCGGCCTGGGCGGCGACCCAGTCGGAGACGGCGGCACCGGCGGAGGTGGGGCGGACGGAGCCGTGAACGACGGCGATACGGGTGGTCATGAGGGACTCCTTGCAGGAATTGCGAACGTTTAAAGCATTAGCCAATAAGACCAATGCCTTCTAGTCGATACGCGAATCAGTTTAGTGGCCGGGCCCCACTTGTCAAAGCCTCCTCACATGGCCCTGAGACCACATATAGGCTTGTCATGACCCACATATCTCGAGATGCTCCGGTTCGGCGCCCTGTTGAGGAGGGTTCCTCTCGGGGCGCGCGCTCTCAGCCTAGCGTCGTCGGCATGAGCACAGTGAGACCAGCACGACACCATTCCCGCCAGCACCACTCCAGTTCCCGATCAGCGCGCTCCCGCCGTGCGGCGGGCATCGCCGCCCGAGCCGCCTCCCGCCAAGCACTCCCCTCCTCTTCCCCGCCCGATCCCTTCCTGCCCGACCTCTCGGTTCGCGACGCCGACTGGCTGCGCGCGGAGATGCTGCGCCAGGTGGGCCTGCGCTTCCCCGGGAGCCGGCTCGATTCCCCCGTCTCCCTCCGCACGCCCCAGGGGGCGAGGCTCGTCCTGCACCGCATCGCGGCGTGCCTGGCCCGCACGGAGCGGGACCTGTGGGAGGAGGCGGTCGGCCACCACATCAGCGGGCTCATGGCGGCCGTGCGCCCCGATGGCACGCCGCGCGAGCTCGAGGACTACTCGGACGAGGAGATCCTGGGCGCCCTGCGGCTGCGATTGGTGCCGCCGAGCAGGAACATCCCCGCGGAGGCCGATGAGCCGGAGATCGCCCCAGGCCTGCGCCTGACCCGCGTCATGGATATCGGCGGGCTCCTGCTGTCCCAGCCCTCGGCCCGCCTCAACGAGCGCCTGGGTGAGGAGCGCGTGGATGCCGCCGCCGTCGCCAACGCGCGCATCGTCCTGGACATGGCGGAGCATGTGGACACGGGCGAGGGAATCCACCTCATCGGCTCGGAGTCGATGCTGACCGCGGCGCTGGCGATGAGCCTGACCGAGGTCTGCGAGCAGCGGCGCATCCCGCATCCGCCCGACGGCTTCGTCCTGGCGCTGCCGGAGCAGGAGACACTCGGGATCCTCCCCCTGTCCGAGGGAGTTGATGAGGCGCATCTCGACGCGCTGCTGACGTGGTCGCTCACCCGGTGGGGGCACGCGGAGCACCCGCTGTCACTCCTGCTCTACCACGTGAGCGCCGACGGCGTCTGGTCCCCGCTCATGGCGCCGGGGCCCTCCATCGAGCGGCCGCTCATCACCCTGCGAGATCTGCCCGAGTCGATCTGGCGCCACTTCGCCTGGTTCTTCACGCCCTATGACGACTACCCGCCGGACGCGCTGCCCGGCATGGCCTTCGGGCAATGAGAGCGCGTCTCCCGGCCCGGGGGCGCTGGCGCGGCAGGCGGCGGCGCGGGTGGGCCTCAGCGCGCCAGGAAGAATCCGGCGGCGGGATCCTCCGTCTCCTCGTGGTAGGCGTAGCCGAGGCGATCCATGTGCTCGCGCAGCTCGCGGGCCTCCGCCTCTGGGCTGAGGCCCCGCTGGCCCACCTGGAAGGCGCACAGGATGCGGCCGTAGTCGGCACCGTCGGTGCGGTAGTGGAAGAGGGTGACGTTCCAGCGGGTGCCGAGCACCTCGAGGAAGTGGACGAGGGCGCCGGGCGACTCGGGGAACTCGAAGCTGAAGAGCCGCTCGGCCACTCCCGCCGGGGCCCGCCCGCCGATCATGGATCGCACGTGGACCTTGGCGAGCTCGTCGTCGGTGAGGTCGACGACGCCGTACCCGGCCTTCTCCAGGTCGGCGACGATCTCGGCGCGCTCCTCGCGCCCGCGGCTGAGCCCCACGCCCACGAAGATGCGGGCGGGGCCGGACTCGAGGGAGCCGTCGGAGCCCGCCGCGACCCGGTAGTTGAACTCGGTGACGCTGCGGCCGCCGAGGATCCGCGCGAAGCGGAGGAAGGAGCCGCGCTCCTCGGGGATGGTCACGCCCAGGATCGCCTCGCGCTGCTCGCCGATCTCGGCACGCTCGGAGATGTAGCGCATCTGGTGGAAGTTGAGGTTGGCTCCCGACACGACGCAGGCCAGGCGCTCCCCCGTCAGGCGGTGCTCCAAGGCGTAGCGCTTGAGGCCCGCCAGGGCGACGGCGCCGGAGGGCTCGGAGATGGCGCGCAGGTCCTCGAAGAGGTCCTTGACGGCGGCGGAGACCTCGTCGGAGGAGACGGTGATGACGTCGTCGAGCAGCTCGGAGCACAGGCGGTAGGTCTCGTCCCCGATGCGGCGCACGGCCACGCCCTCGGCGAAGAGCCCCACGCGGCCGAGGGTGACGGGCTCCCCCTCGGCGATGGCCGCGCTCAGGCAGGCCGACTCCTCGTGCTCGACGCCGATGACGCGCACGTTCGGCAGGAGCTGCTTGATGAGCACGGCGATGCCGGAGGCCAGACCGCCCCCGCCCACGGGCACGAAGACGCGGTCGAGCCCGGCGTCCTGCTGGATGATCTCCAGGCCGATGGTTCCCTGGCCAGCGATGACGCGGGGGTCGTCGAAGGGCGCCACATACGTCAGACCATCCTCGTCGGACAGGCGCTGGGCCTCGGCCTTGGCAGCGTCGAAGTTCTCACCATGGAGCAGCACCTCGCCCCCCAGGGCGGCGACGGCGTCGACCTTGATGCGCGGGGTGACGGTCGGCATGACGATGAGGGCGCGGCAGCCGAGCAGGGCCGCGGAGCGGGCGACGCCCTGGGCGTGGTTCCCAGCGGAGGCGGTGACGACGCCGCGGGCGCGCTCGTCGTCGGAGAGCATGCGCATGCAGGTGTAGGCACCGCGGATCTTGAAGGAGTGGACGGACTGCAGGTCCTCGCGCTTGGCGGCCACCTCGCAGCCCAGGCGCGCGGACAGGGAGTCCATGCGCTGCAGGGGCGTGTGCTCGGCGGCCTCGTAGACGGGGGCGCGAAGGATCGCGCGCAGGTACTGGGAGGAGTCCCAGGGAGTGTCGGTGCCGGCGGGTTCGTTCACGCCGTCAGCCTAGAGGAGTCCGCTCGCCTCCCCGCTGGCGGCGCCAGTCCGTGGGCGCCGCGCGCCCTGGCGGACGGGGCGGAGGGCGTCAGACGGCGGCGAGGCGGTACCCAATGCCCCGCAGGGTCTCCAGGCTGTGGCGCTCGAAGGGGATGTCGATCTTGCGGCGCAGGTTGCGCATGTACACCTCGACGATGTTCTCGCTGCCCTCGAAGTCGGAGCCCCACACGTTGTCGAGGATCTCCGCCTTGGAGACGGGCTCGCCCACGTGCCGGGCGAGGTAGTGCAGGAGCGCGTACTGCTTGGCGGTGAGCGCCACCTCCTGGCCGGCCACGCGCACGGTCTTGGCCACTGGGTCGAGCGCGAGGGCGCCGGCCTCGATGACGACCGGCCTCTCGGGGGCGCCCCGGCGCACGAGGGCGCGCAGGCGGGCCATGAGGACCACGAAGTGGAAGGGCTTGGTGAGGTAGTCGTCGGCACCCAGGTCGAAGGCGTCGGCCTCGTCGTACTCGCCGTCCTTGGCGGTGAGCATGAGGACGGGGGTCCACACGCCCGCGGCCCGCATCCTCTCCAGGATCGTGTACCCGGAGTGGCCCGGCAGCATGATGTCCAGGACGACGACGTCGTACGGGTTCTCTGTGGCCAGCCATAGGCCGTCGACGCCGTTGTGGCAGATGTCGACCACCATGCCCTCCTGGGCGAGGCCGCGCTGGATGGCCTGGGCGAGGGGGACCTCGTCCTCGACGAGCAGGATTCTCATGGCATTGCTCCTGTGGGGTGGGTGGGGACGGCAGGGGGCGCCTGCTCGCCGTCGATGCGGGGCAGGGTGAGGGTCATGCGGAAGCAGCCCTCGGGGGACTCGCCGGCGACGAGGGTCCCCCCGTGGGCTCCCGCGAGCATGCGGGCGATGGCCAGGCCGAGGCCGGTACCCGGGGTGTTGCGGGCCCGGTCGGAGCGGTAGAACCGGTCGAAGATGTGCGGCAGGTCCTCGTCGGCGACTCCCGGA
>ERZ772948.119-NODE-119-length-46559-cov-5.996151_pt1 | contig 46559 bp, 40 predicted proteins | sample MGYA00511945_ERZ772948 | MGnify/ENA primary metagenome ERZ772948 (study PRJEB29015, sample SAMEA2737927) | human oral metagenome | biome: human oral; feature: human-associated habitat; material: dental | place: China | collected 2141 ... | reverse complement strand
GGGGCGGGGCCCGGCGAGGCGGAGAACGCGGAAGCGAACAGGATGGGGAGCGCTCCCCACGCATCCCGGTGCAATCGTGACCAGTGATGTTAGAAGTGACGCACGGGGCTTGTGTGGCACCCTCTTTCACGGCGCGAGCGAGATACCCGCTGTTAAAACCTTGTGAACGCCCCGCACAAGGTGGAACACTGCGTAGCGGGCGGACAACATCCCCGATGCCCCTATTGACTCCCACGATCTTTTGGAGGACTCCATGCGTTTTGGACGCTCCCTTGCCACCGTCGGCGCGGCCGCTCTTGTCGCGGCCGGCGCCCTCGCCAGCCCCGCCGCCGCAGACGACGGCGCATCGGGCTTCGGCTTCGACGACAGCTACACCGGCCGCTACGCCCCCAGCCAGGCCGTGACCGTCTCCGGCGTCGGCTGCGGGGCCGTCGGCGACCACCACTCCAGCGTCGCCTGGAGCCTGTCCACCAAGGACGGCGCCCCGATCGCGGACGCCAACGGCGCCGTGGAGGCCAACGCCGACGGCACCTGGCGCACCACCATCGACATCCCCGGCATCGTGGCCAAGAACGGCCTGAGCGACCCCTCCGTGCTCGGCCTGAGCGCCGTGTGCCTCGACTACAACAGTCAGGAGACCGGCAAGACCCAGGCTCCCCTGGTCCTGGACTCCACAGACGTGGACGGCACCGCACAGATCATCTCCAAGGACACCGACGGCGACGGCAAGTACGACACCCAGTCCTTCAACGTCGACCTCACCGGCTTCACGCCGGAGGAGACCGTGACGTTCTCCCTCGCCGACGAGAACGGCGGGGCCGTCAGGGACCTGTTCGCGGTCACCGTCGACGCCCAGGGCCGCATCGTCTACCAGGGCCCCGTCCCCACCGACCTGGCCGACGGCAAGTACCGCATCAACGCCTCCGGCTCTCTCTACGGCGAGGGCTTCACCGGCAAGCTGATCCAGGTGACGAACGGCTGGTGGGAGGTTGAGGAGGACGGGAACATCCCCTCTGACCCGAACCCGGCCCCCACCACCGACCCGGGTGCCGCCCCGGCCAGCAGGGTGGTGATGGCGGCGTCGACGTAGCTGAGGTCCGCGGCCCCGGTCCCGGACTGGGGGGTGCCGACGGCGATGAAGTGCAGGTCCACGTCGGCCAGGTCGTCGCCGGGGGTGGTGGTGAATCGCAGCCTGCCGGTGCCGAGGACCCGGGTGAGCAGCTCCTCGAAACCGGGTTCGTAGAACGGCGCCCGGCCCGCGGACAGCGCCGCCACCTTGGTTTCGTCGACATCGATGCCGAGCACGTCGTGTCCGAGTTCGGCCATACAGGCGGCGTGGACCGCTCCCAGGTATCCGCAACCGACAACCGAGATCTTCATGGGTTTCTCCTGTTCAAGAGTTCACGATGTAGTGGGACCGGAGGAAGCGAGGGTTTCCTCCACCCAGTGGGACAGCCAGCCGGTCGGCCTTGGCCGGAAGGCGTAGACGAAGGCGAGCCGCAGCCGGGCGGCCCGGTGGTATGCGGCGACGCGGTCGGGGGTGGTGGGAAGTGCCCCGGCCAGGTCGCCCAGCAGCAGAGCGAGGATGCGGTCGCGTTCCTGCGCGCCGAGGCTCCCCTGGGCGTGTCGCAGTTCGACGTGGGCCCACAGGTTCCCCAGGTCCAGGGCGGCCTCGCCGCGGGCCGCGGTGTCGAGGTCGAGCAGGCCGAGGGTGATTCCGTCCCACAGCAGCTGCTTGTCGTGGAGGTCGCGGTGGGTGAGCACGCGGGTGCCGTCGTCGCCGGCCGTGAGCCGCTGGCAGGTTTCCACGACCTCGGCCCCGAGCCGGTCCAGCAGCGGCAGCGCCCGATGTTCCCGGGCGCTTTCGAACCATCGCCACAGCACGTTGGCCTCATCGGCCCCGGTGTGTTCCGGCAGCCCCGCGGGGCGCGCGACCAGGCCGGGCCAGGTCTCGGCGAAGCGCCGCCACCCGGGCAGCGCATCGCCGCCGAGGTCGTGGAGGGTACGGCCGGGCAGGAGCGCCAGTTCCACCCGCGACGGCGAGTGGGTCAGCACCCGGGCCGCGGCGATCCCGGAGCCGTCGCACAGCTCCGCGACCTGCGAGGACTGCACCGCGACGGCGTTGGCGCGTCCCTGACGGGTGAACTTGATCGCCCGGTCGCAGGCCAGGACCACGGCCCGGCGGTGGAACCGGTGCACCACGAGCCTGCCCGCGACGCCGGGGGTCAGTTCCGGGAGTTCCGGGTCGGAGGCGTAGCCGGTGATCCACACCTCCCCCTCCCGGTTGACCCTCCCGGCGCGGAGTTTGCCCGCGGGGGCCGCCAGTTCGAAGGTGATCGAGCCGTCGCGCCCGGGCCAGGCACGCCGCACGCCGCTGAGCGCACGAACTGTTGACAGGGCTTTCACTTCAGAACCTCCATTATTCGATCGAGATTCGCCGATATCTCCTGCTCCCAGGCGCGGGACGCGCGCCTCAGCGGGTCGGCGGCCCGCAGGATCAGCGACGCCGCGACCGCCCGTCGCAGCTGGTCGCCGGGGGGCAGTTGGCCACCGCCGTCGCGGTAGCCGTCCAGGAAGGCGTCGTCGTCCAGGACCGCGATGAAGGACCCCAGGTCGACGGCGCGGGGGGCCAGGCAGGCGCGGTCGAAGTCGGTGAGCCACACCCGGTCGCAGGCGCGGGTGGTCAGAACCTGGTCGGGCGACAGGTCGCCGTGGGACAGCACCGGTATCGCGGAGGCCGCCCCGGGGAACCGCGCGACCACCCGGCGCATCCGCTCCGCCAGGCCGGGGGCCAGTTCGTCGAGCAGGGCGGCGTGGGCCAGGCCCTGGGCGACGGGGTCGGGGGCGCGGAGGGCGAGCGAGCGGGCCAGGTCGTCAGGAACCCCGGCGGCGTGGAGCCGGGCGAGCATCGCCCCTGCGGCGCGGATGGGGTCGGGGGTGCTTTGGGTGGGATCGCGGTCAGTGGCGGGATGGTTTCGACACGGGCCGCTCGCTTCGCTCGCAGCCCGGCTCAACCAACTTCCATCAGAATCGCTCACAGCCCGGCTCAACCGGCTTTCGTCAGAGGGCCGGCTCGGTGGGTTTCCGGCGAGGAGGCCGGCCAGGTCCTGGGCGCCGGTGAAGGCGTGGACGCTGACGCCGTCCAGGGTGCCGTCGTCGAGACGGAGGGGGGTCTCGACCACCCCCGCGATGAAACGGTCGAAGGCCACCCCCCTGTCCCTGCTGGTCGCGACCCGCACCACACGCATCCCGTCGCGCACCACCACCCTGCGCAGCGGGTTGTAGCGCAGCACCTGCGACGCCTCCCAGCGCCCGAGTTTCCCGGACGCGGTGGCGGCTGCGATGCGTTTCAGCAGTTTCGGGTCGGCGGGTAGCGGGCCGGTTTGCGCCAGCAGCTCCCCGAGTTCGTGTTCGGCGGTTTCCAGGCCCAGTTCACCGGCTTCCCGGCGGGTCCGGGCGGCCTTGTTGTGGCTGATGGGCCACAGGAAACGCAGCCAGCCGGCCGGGTGGCCGGCGGTGTCGTCGAGGCCGACGACCAGCGAGGTGCGGGGTTTGATCCGCAGCCGGGCGGCCCGGACGGGTCGTCCCGCCTGTTCGCTGAGCCAGCCGGGGTCGAGCACGCGGGCGACGAGTTGTCCGGTGTTCATCGCGAACCTCCGATCCTGATGGAGTCCATGTCGCGGCCGCTGGCCTGCACCCAGGCCCGGAACACGTCGCTGGTGGCGACGAGTTCCTCCGGGGTGGCGTCGAGCCGGATGCGGCCGTCCTCGATCCACACCACCCGCGTCGCCCTGAGCGCCACCTCGGCGTCGTGGGTGACGGCCAGGGTGGTGCGGCCCGCGGCGAGACGGTCGATGGCGTCCAGCACCAGGCTCGCGGCCTCGGGGTCGAGACCGGTGGTGGCCTCGTCGAGCACCACGACGGGTGAGCGGCGCAGCAGCGCCCGGGCGATCGCGATCCGCTGCCGCTGGCCGCCGGAGAGGGTGCCGCCGCGTTCCCCCACGACGGTTTCGTAGCCGTCGGGTTGTTCCGTGATGAAGTCGTGGGCGTTGGCGGCGCGGGCGGCATCCTCCACCTCCGCGTCGGTGGCGTCACCGCGGCCCATGCGGATGTTCTCGCGGATGGTGCCGGTGAACAGCACCGCCTCCTGATGCAGCAGGGAGACGCTGGAGCGCAGCTGGGTCAGGTCGAGGTCGGTCAGGCGGTGCCCGTCGAGCCGCACACACCCGGAGACGGGGTCGATGGCCCGCACCAGCAGCGACACGAGGGTGGACTTGCCCGCCCCGGACGGCCCGATGATCGCTACCCGCTCGCCGGGCCGGATGTCCAGGCAGAGGCCGCGCAGCACCTCGACGCCGTCGTATTCGGTGACCACCCGGTCGAACCGCACCGCGCCCGTCACGACGTCCGGCCGCACCGGCTCATCGGGGGTGACGACGTCGGGGGTGATCTCCATCAGGTCGGCGACCCGCTCCCCCGACGCGCTGGCCCGGGCGATGCGGCCCGTGTACTTGGCCATGTCGCGCAGCGGTTTCATGGTGGTGCGCAGGTAGGTGGTGAACAGCACCAGATCGCCGGGACTCATCGCGCCCTGCATCACCCGCAGCCCGCCGCCGACCAGCACGATCGCGGTCGCCAGGCCGACGATGACGTCGGTGGTGCGTTCCAGCCTGGCGGCGTAGCGGCGCGATCGCACCCCCTCCCGCAGCGACGTGCGATTCGCGGAGGTGAAGTTCTCCTCCACCAAGTTCTCCAGCCCGTAGGCCTGCACCACGCGGATCGATGCGAGGGATTCCTGGGCGGTGTTGGCCAGCTGCCCCTCGCCCTTGCGGGTCTGCCGGGACGCGGCGGTGATCTTCCGCGACGTCGGACCCGAAGTCACCGCGAAGGCCACGACCGCCACCAGCACGACGCTGGCGAGCAGCGGGTCGAGGACGAACATCACCACGACCATCACCAGCAGGGTTGCGACGTTGGCCATCAGCGGCAACCCGGCGGTGATCGCGACCTCCTGCATCCGGGCGACGTCACCGACGATCCGCTGCACGGTGTCGGCGCTGCGGTTGCGGGCGTGGAACTGCTGGGACAGGCCCTGGACGTGCCGGAACACGCGGGCCCGCAGCGACGTGGCGGCCCGGGAACCGACCAGCGCGAAACAGATGGTGGCCAGGTAGTTGCTGAGGGCACGCAACCCCACGATCAGCAGCAGCGCGACACCGCACCCGATCAGCAGCTCGACGCTCGCGGGCTGGTGGGAAACCTTCGCGCCCCGGAACGCCGTGACCGCGTCGACGACGATCTTCAGGGGCCACGGCTCCAGCACCCGGAAGGCCACCTCCAGCAGCAGCGCGAGCACCCCGAACAGGATGAGCGCGCGGTGCGGGGCGACGTCGGGCGCGACCAGCTTCAGGCTGCGCCGCATCGAGGGTTTGTCGTGGTCAGCCATCGGCCCTCCCGGCCAGGCCGAGGATGCGGTCGACGGCACCGGCCCAGCTGTGTTTCTCCTCGGCCTGCATCCGTCCCCGCCACCCCAGTTTTCCGCGCAGCACGGGGTCGGCGGCGAGGGTGTCGATGGCGGCGGCCAGCGCGGCCGGGTCGGAGGGCGGCACCAGGGTGCCCAGCTCACCGAGGATCTGCGGCAGCTGCCCGACGGCGGAGGCCACCACCGGCAGCCCGGCCGCCAGGTACTCGTAGACCTTCAGGGGCGAGAAGTACTGCTGCTGTTCGCCGCCGAGATCGGGGTAGGGGGCCACACCGATGGCGGATCCGGCGAGCTGCCCCGGCATGTCGGCGGGGGCGACGGCGCCGCGGAAGTCCACCTCGATCCCGAGGCCCGCGGCCTGTTCCTCCAGGGCGGCCCGTTCGGGCCCGTCGCCGATGATCCGCAGCTTCCAGGGCCGCTTGGCGAGGGCCGCGGCGGCCAGCAGGTCGGCGACGCCGTGCCACGGTTTGAGGGTGCCGACGAAGGTCACCACCGGGTCACCGATGTCCTCGGGCCGCGGAACGATGCGAGTGATGCTGACGCCGTTGGGGACGGTGTGGACGCTCTCCGAGCCGGTGCGTTCCCGCACCCAGTCGCGAACGGGATCGGAGACCGCGACGGTGGCGGTGGCGGCCGCCACCTGACGGGCCAGCGCTTTCCCGGCAGCCTCCTCGTCGACGAGCACGCGGTGGGTGCGCTGCTCCTCGATGAGGGGGGCGTTGACCTCCAGGACCCCGGCTGCCCCGGTGGCCTCTGCCACCTCGGCGAGCGCGGTGCTGAACAGCGAGTAGCGCTCGTAGACCAGGTCGGCGCCGCCGGCGATGATGCGCGCCGCGATCCGCGCAGAGACCTCCTGCTGGGCGCGTTCCCTGGCCCCGGGGTCGTCGGCGTCGATGCAGGTCTCGATCACCTTCAGGCCGGCCAGGTCGTCGGGGATGTCGCGCCCGGCGCGGGTGGTGTGGACGGTGACGTCGTGTCCGCGGCGGATCAACTCCCGCACCACCTCCTGGATGTGCACGGAGGCACCTTTCGTGCCGAAGACGGGGATTCCGGGATCGACGGTGACATAGGCGATTCTCATCGGTCTCCTCCCTCCCACGTGGAGAGCGTGGCCGCCTGGCGGCGGCTGTTGAACTGTTCCTCGATGAGGGCCCGGGCGTTGCGGGCGAGGGTGACCACGGGCACCCGCCCGGCAGCCAGCTCGGTCAGGGAGCGGGTCAGGGCGGCGACGTCACCGGGTTCGATGAGGATGCCGGTGAGGCCGTCGCGCACCACCTCGGGCAGGCCGCTGACGGAGGTCGCGACCACCGGGGTGCCGAGGGCCATGGCCTCCAGCACCACCGTCGGCAGGCCGTCGATGTTGCCGTCGTCGGCGGGAATGCAGGGGGCCGCGAAAACGTGGGAGCCGCGGATCAGCTCCGAGACCTCGTTCTGGGTGAGCGGCCCCACCAGGCGGACGCGATCCCCCAGACCGAGACGTTCGATGCGGGCGGCGAGCTCGTCGTGCAGCTCGCCACTGCCCGCGATGTCCAGTTCGGCGGGAACCTCGAGGGCCGCGACGGCGTCGATGAGGTCGGCGAAACCCTTCTTCGGGACGAGCCGCCCGACGGTGGCGATCCGCAGCGGAAGGCTCGGCTGGATCGGGTCGCGGTAGGGGAAACGTTCCAGCTCGAGGGCGTTGTACTGCAGGGAGATCCTCGCCCCGGTGCCGTCGAGAACCTCGTTCAGGTAGCGCTCGTTGAAACGGCTGATCGCGATCACCCGGTCGGCGTCACCGCAGATCCGCCGCAGCCAGTCGCGGTCCACGGACTCGTGGTAGATGTCCTTGGCGTGCGTGGTGATGGTGTAGGGCACCCCCGTCAGCCGGGACGCGAGCCACGCCATCCGGCCCGCCAGGGAGGCGAAGTGGGCGTGGAGGTGGTCGATGCCGTCGTCGATCACGGACGCCGCCAGGGAGATTCCCTGCGCCACCTCGTCGGCGGGCAGGCCGGCGAGGTCGGGCGCGAGTTCGGCGAAGCGGCGTCGCAGGTCCTCGTGGCGCAGGGAGTCGCTGAGCTGGGCCCAGAACTCGCTGGCCTTGGCGGGACGCGGCACCCACGAGACCTGGGCGCGCACCCGCGCGATCTCGGGGTGGAAGCGGGGGTCGGTGGTGGGACGCAGCGCGTAGATGCGCAGGTCGTCGCCGTGGGCCTCGCGGGCCAGGATCTCGGTGACGATGAAGGTCTCGGAGAAGCGCGGGTAGACCTTGAGGACGTATCCGATGCGGGTCATGCCACGACCTCCTGAACAGCGGGATTGGCGTCGCTGAGCAGGTCGGCGGCGAAATCGGCGGTGGCCGCCAGGCCGTCGCGGGAGATGTGGGAACGGTCGACGCGGCGCGTCACGGCGCCGGCCGCCCAGGCCCCGAGGGTCTCGGCGGTGACCTGCGGGGTGCGCATCACGTCGAGGGCGCGGGCGTCGCGGAGCGCCTCGGCGCGGATCAGCTGCTCCAGCCGCGGGGTCTCGCGGGGCACCACCAGCGCCGGGGTGTCGGTGGCGAGGATCTCGCAGACGGTGTTGTAGCCGCCCATGGAGATCACGGCGGCGGCCTCGGCGATCTGGCTGCCCAGGCCCGGCCAGGAGCGGTGCACCTGCGTGCCGGGGGCGGCCTGCGCGGCGATGGCCTCGAAGCTGGCGTCGTCGAGCTGCGGCCCGGTGACGACGATGTTCTCGTACCCGGCCGGGGCCCGCATGGCGACGGCGGCGCGCAGCAGTTCGTGGCCGTCGGATCCGCCGCCCGCGGTGGTGAGCACGAACGGTTTGGGCTCGATCGGTTCGCCGTGGTCGCTGACGCGGCGGTCGTTGGCGAGGTAGCCGGTGAAGCGGATGCGGTCGGCCAGGGCGGGCGGGGCCTCGCCCGTGGCGACGGGGTCGTGGACGGCGGGGTCGCCGTAGACCCACACCTCGTCCACGAGGTCGCGCAGCCGGTCGGGGTCGCCGAGGCGTTCCCATTCCGCGGCGGCGACGCGGGGGTCGTCGAGGACCTCGCGCAGCCCGAGGACCACCCGCACGGTTGGGTGTTGCTCTCGCAGCCACATGAGGGGTTCCCGCAGCTCGGACCAGACGCCGTAGATGTGGCGGTCGATGATGACCAGGTCGGGTTTGAAACCGAGCAGGGCGGCCTGCAGCAGCCGGGAACGAAGTTTGATCAGGTCGCCGGTGGCGCCGGACAGGCTGCGCGGCCGGTAGCCGTCGCGGCCCTTGGAGACGCCCGGGATGGTGACCCAGTCGAAGCCCTCGGGCAGGGGGAAGCGTGATGCGGGTGCCAGCCCGGTGACCAGGAGCCCCGCGACGTCGGCGTCGATGGCTCCCGGCAGGCGCCGGGCCAGGTTGTGAGCGATGGCCAGGTTGCGTCGCACATGCCCCAGGCCTTGGGAGTCATGGCTGTACAGCAGTACCCGGTAGGTTTCCGCCATGATCGTTGCCTTTCTCTCCAGTCCCGTTTCCCGGGACTGGGAAGAGCATCGCAACCGAAATGAAGCAAGGGATGAGGCTGACGTGAGAGCTTTCTCATATTGTTGAAAATGCTCTCATCCAGCCCCCTCGCCCGCTGCTCCCCGCACCTCACCCCTCCCCCCCTGTTTTGCTGGCCTTACCCCCGGTTTGCTGGCCCTAATGCCGGTTTGCTGGCCTTGTTCGTGTTCGCTGGCCTCACAGCGCAGGCAAACGTGAACAAGGCCAGCAAAACAGGAACAAGGCCAGCAAACCGGGGAGGAGCGGGGAGGGATGGGCGACAATGAGGGCATGCTGAGCGTCCTCTCCCCCGCCAAGTCACTCGACTTCGACTCGCCGGTCACCGCCACCGGGCACACCGAACCGCGGTTGATCGACGAGACCGAGGGGCTGATCGAGATCATGCGCACCAAATCGCCCGGCGACATCGCGAAACTGATGCGCATCTCCGAGGACCTGGCCCATCTCAACGCGACGCGCTACCGCGAGTTCACCACCCCGCACACCCCCGACAACTCGCGCCCGGCGGTGCTGGCCTTCAACGGCGACGTCTACCAGGGGCTGCACGCCCGCGACTTCGATGCCCGCGACCTCACCGAGGCGCAGAAGAGCCTGCGGATCCTGTCCGGGCTCTACGGACTGCTGCGTCCCCTCGACCTGATCCAGCCGCACCGCCTGGAGATGGGCACCCGCCTGGCCACCGACCGCGGCCGCAACCTCCGCGACTGGTGGGGCGGGCGCATCACCGACCTGCTGCGTGAGGACCTGACCGCCTCCCCGGGGGAGAAAGTGCTGGTCAACCTGGCGTCGCAGGAGTACTTCGCTGCCGTCGACGCCGACCGCCTCGATGCGCGGATCGTCACCCCGCGTTTCGAGGACCGCGACCGGAACGGCACCGCCCGCGTGGTCAGTTTCCATGCCAAACGCGCCCGCGGCGCCATGGCCGGCTGGCTGGTCCGCAACCGGGTCCGCTCCGCGGCAAAACTCCCCGACTTTGCCGAGAACGGCTACGCCTACGACGAACAGCGCTCGACGCCCGATGCCCCCGTCTTCGTCCGCTGACCGGATCGCGGAGCCAGAGGAGGTGTTTGACGTCCCGATCCGTGACCGACGCCGACAGTTTCACCTCGACCCCCACCAGCACACCGCCACGTCCCTCGACCAGCAGATCGATCTCGTGTTCTCCCCGGTGTGTCCGCAGGTGCCAGACGCGCGCCTCCAGGCCCTGGGCCAGTACCCGCACCGTCAGCGTCACCAGGGATTCGAACAGAGCTCCGAGGAGGGTCCCGTGCCCGGAAATCACCCGGCCCTGTCCGTCGAGGAGCAGGTCCACGTCCACGTCGAGGGCTCGCGCCGCGAGTGCCGGATCCGCCAGGTGGTGTTTGGGACCGGCGGACAGGCGACGCAGAACGGAACCGGGAGCCCGCCAGGCGGGCACCGGATCAAGCAGCCACAGCGCGTCCAGCCAGTCGCGGTACCGGATGGCGGTGGTGCGGGCCATGGTATCGGCATCCCCCGGGGTGGCCGCGTCCCGGATGGCCTCGAAGGCCGCAGTGGTCGAGGTCGCGGCTGCGTAGGCCCGCAGCCAGTTCCCCAGCGATTCGCCTCGGGGAGCCATGCCCTCGCCGTCACCGTCCAGGACCCGGCGTGTGATGCGGGTCAGATACCCGTCGAGCTGGAGACGCCGGGCCCGTTCCCCCAGGCCACGGATTCCCGGCAAGCCTGAGCGGGTGATCTCCTCCGCGTAGTCGGCCAGCCCCAGCCCGGACTCCCCCGCTATCCGGGCGCCTCCCCCGAGGAGCTCTCCTAGGCCAACCGTGGGATTTTCCAGGTTTCGTTCCGGGAAGGACATGGGGCGCATGCGCAGCGACACGATGCGTCCCGCCCCGCTGTGTCCGGGACCCTTCGCCAGCGGGGTGCTGCTGCCGGTCAGCAGGAAGGAACCAGCAGGGGCGCCGTCACCGGCAGGTCTCGGTCTTGCCAACCCCTTTCGGGCTGTCCAGAGCGATGGCGGGCAGCTCAGGTAGCAGCTCATCCAGCTCCTTGTCAATTACCCTTTCCGGGTATTTCATCGCGCCAATGCGACAGATTCGCAGGTAAAAACGCTACAGATTCGCAGGTCGGACGCCACCTGGCGAGGATGAGCCTCCCCCCGCGTTACACTGAAATCAGAATTGAAGCAAGAGCGGAGACCCTTCGGTCACTGACCCGCCAGGAGATCCCGCGGATGAGGCCTGCGTGGTGGGCATGCCACCAGGAACGGTTTGCGGCCCTCTGCACATTCTCCCCCAACGGATCGGATTTCCACGATCGAGAACCAGCCAGCCGGATGATCACCCGGGGCCAGGTGATCCGCACCCGGATTCCCCCAGACACCAGAAAGGACAGGACATGACCATTGAACATCCCGGATTGTCTCGCAGGACCCTGCTGTCCACTGTCACCCTGGGCGTCCCCGCCCTGGGCCTGTTGGGTGCAGCGAACCTGATCGGCGCCCCCGCCGCCAGTGCGAAGAAAACGCGGATCACGCTGGATGGCTGGTGGGGTCACGAGACGACAACGCTGCTCCAGGCGGCCCTCGGTTTCCCCCAGACCGGGGTGATCGACAGCCAGCCCGCGAGCCTGGCGAAGCAGAACACCGCCCTGTACACGGGCTGGGACTGGGTGCCCGACGGCCGCGCCAAAGGTGCGCCGGTGCTCCGGGAGCTGCAGGGGATGCTTGAGGTTCCCCAGGACGGCCTGATCGGCCCCGTCACCATCAAGGCCCTGCAGACCGACTACGGCGGGGGTACAGCGCTCGACGGAGTCTTGGTCGGCCCCTCCCCCACCGTCAGGGGTTTCCAGCTGCAGATCGAGTTCCTCCTGCCCGCCGAGTGACAGCAAACCGAAAGGGGCGGTCCCGATCGGGACCGCCCCTCACCACGCCAGTATCGGTCAGTTGACGATCTGCTGGACGTCCGGGTCCTTGAGGTTCTCGGTGGTCACCCACACCGATTCGGAAACCACGTTCTTCTCCGCAGGGTTCTCGCCCTTCGACGCAGCGACGATCAACTCGACCGTCTTCTTGCCCATGCCGTAGGGGTTCTGCACCACGATGCCGCTGATCTTGCCCTGTTCCAGCAGGGAAATGACGTCGGGCGAGGAGTCGACGCCGACCACCTTCGTCTGCAGGTTCTTCGCGGCCACCTCGTCGGCGATGGCGATCGTCGAGTCGTCGTCGGTGCCGAAGAAACCGACCAGGTCCGGGTGCGCCTGCAGGATGCCCTGCGCCTTGTCGCGCGACTTCGCCGGGTCGGATTCGCCGTTCTGCACGTCGACGACCTGCAGCTCGGGCGCGTTCTTGGCCAGGTACTCCTTGAAACCGTCACGCCGGGCCGCGGCGGTGCCGACCTCGCCGTGGGCGATGATCGCGACCTTGCCCTTGCCGCCGGTCAGGGCGACCAGCTTCTCGGCGGCCTGAGCACCCATGCCCTTGTTGTCGGAGGCGACGGTGGCCACGGGCACGTCGGACCCGTTGAGCGGGGTGTCGAAGATGACCACGGGCACCCCGGACTCCTTCGCCCGGTCCATCAGCGCCGGAGCACCGTCCTGGGCGCCGTCCTGGGGCGCGAACCCAATGCCCAGCGGCTTGTCGTTGATGGCGCTCTGCAGCTGGTTGAGCTGCTTGTCGCCCTCAGACTCGGTGTCGGGTCCGTTGAAGCTGACGTCGACCCCGAGTTCCTTGCCCGCAGCCTCGGCCCCTTCCTTCACCTTCACCCAGTACTCGGCCGAGTTCGCCTTCGCAACCAGCGCCACGCGACCGCCACCCGAGCTCCCACCCGAGCTCGTCGACTGGTTCGAGCATGCGCTGAACCCGACGACCAGTGCTGCGCTGAGCCCGGCAATGAGCAGTTTCTTCATTGTTTTCTCCTATTCAGGGGTTGTGCTGCACTGCACGTTTTGGGATGGGACGCGAGGATCACTCCTCCTTGCCGCCCCTGCGCACGATGTCGACGACCACTGCGATGAGGACGACGACCCCGAGGACCACCTTCTGCCACTGGTCCTGGACGCCCATGATGGTCAGGCCGTTGAAGATGGTCTGGATGGTCACGGCACCGATCACGGCGCCGAAGATCGAGGCGCGGCCGCCTCGCAGCGACGTGCCACCGATGACGGCCGCCGCGATGGCGTACATTTCGTAGCCCTGCCCGAGGGTCGGCTGGGCGGCGGACAGCCGCGACGACATCAGGATGCCGGAGATCCCCGTGAACAGGCCGCAGATCACATAGGCCAGCACCTTCCAGCGGTGGGTGTCGACGCCGGAGATGCGGGTGGCCTCCTCGTTGGAGCCGATGGACAGGGAGTAGCGCCCGACGACGGTGTGGTTCATGAGCACACCGGCGATCACGGCCAGCAGGATGAGGATCAGGATGCTGTTGTAGACGCCGGGGATGATCTCACCGACCGCGATACCGCTGTAGCCCTCGACGTTGCGCAGCGAGATGTTCTTGCCACCCGCCATCACCAGGGCCGCGCCCCAGCAGACCATCATCATGGCCAGCGTCGCGATCATGGGCTGCATCTTGATGTAGGCCACCAGCACCCCGTTGATGAGTCCCAACAGAGCGCCCGCCGCCAGGCCACCGAGGACCCCGACCCACATGGGCAGGCCGAAACCGCCCGACTTGGCGATCAGCACCCCCGCGAACACCGACGTCGCCGCCATGCCGAGCCCGGGGGTCAGGTCGATGCCGCCGGTGGCGATCACGAACGACAGCCCGAGCGCCTGCACACCCGTCACGACGGAGGCCAGCAGCAGCGACGAGAGGTTGCTCCAGTCCGCGAACGCCGGTTTCATGATGGTGAAGAAGACGGACAGGAGGATCAGGACGGCCACCACCAGGATCTGCTGGAGGATCGCCTTGTACTGCTCGGGAATGCCCCTGGACCGGACGGTGGTGGGGGCGGCGGTGGCGGTGGACATCAGTTGGCCTCGCTCGTGGTCTCGGTGGTCGTGAACTGGGTGGCCAGCTCCATGATTTTCTCCTGGGTGGCCTCGGCATTCGGGAGGAATCCGGTGATACGGCCGTTGCACATCACCGCTATCCGGTCGGACATGCGCAGCACCTCCTCCATCTCGGAGGAGATCATGATGATCGACTTGCCCTGATCGGTCAGCTCGTCGAGGAGGTCGTAGATCTCCTGTTTGGCGCCGACATCGATGCCGCGGGTGGGTTCGTCGAAGATGAGGATGTCGCAGTCGCGCTCCAGCCACTTGGCGAGCACCACCTTCTGCTGGTTGCCGCCGGAGAGGTTCCGGGCCTGCTGGCGCACGCTGGGGGTCTTCGTGGCGAGGGTCTTCACCCATTTCCCGGCGGCCTTGCGCATCCTGCCGTCCTGCAGCAACCCGCCCGTGGAGAACTTCTTCAGCGACGGCAGCACGGTGTTTGCCGCGACGTCCTGCTGCAGCACCAGGCCGTAGCGTTTGCGGTCCTCGGAGAGGTAGCCGATGCCGATCTTGACGGCGTCCTTCGGGCTGTGGATGTCCACCTGTTTGCCGCCGACCGTGACGACGCCGCCGGTGCGGGGATCGGCGCCTATCAGGGCCCGCGCCACCTCGGTGCGGCCCGCGCCCATCAGCCCGGCGAAACCGAGGATCTCGCCCTTCTCCAGGTGGAAGCTGACGTCCTTGAGCAGCTCGGCGGTGGACAGCTCCTTCACGTCGAGGACCGTCTCGGTGCTCTCGCGTGGTTCGGGTCGCACGTCGGAGGCCAGTTTGCGACCCACCATCAGCTGGATGATCTCCGGGATGGTGACCTCGGAACTCGGGCGGCTGTCCACGAACTTCCCGTCGCGCAGGACGGTGATCCGGGTGGACTTGCGGCGGATCTCCTCCATGCGGTGGGAGATGTAGACGATGCCGGTGTCGGGCCCGATGAAACCGTCCATGATCCGGAACAGCGTCTCCACCTCGGCGTCGTTGAGAGCTGCCGTCGGCTCGTCCATGATCAGGACCTTGGAGTTGAACGAGAGCGCCTTGGCGATCTCCAGCAGCTGCTGGGAGGCGACGGTCAGCTTCCCCACCTGGATGCGCGGGTCGATCTTGACCCCGAGCCTCTCCAGGAGTTCGGCAGCGTCGTTGTTGAGCTTCTTGTGGTCGAGGAGACCGCCGGGCAGCCGGGGTTCGCGGCCGATGAACATGTTCTGCGCCGCCGTCAGGTGGTTCATCAGGAAGAATTCCTGGTGGATGACGCTGATGCCCGCCTGCTGGGCGGCGAGCGGGGTCGGCAGGGTGATGGGTTCACCCCGCATCAGGACCTCGCCCTCGTCGGGCTGGTAGAGCCCCGAGAGAACCTTCATCAGCGTCGACTTGCCGGCGCCGTTCTCGCCGACGAGCGCGTGCACCTCCCCGGTGCGCAGGGTGAAGTCGACGCCCTCCAGCGCCCGGACCCCCGGGAAGAACTTGCTGACACCCCGGGCCTCGAGCAAAACCTCCCCGAGACGGGCACTGGCCTCGGGGCCAGATTCGGTGGTGGTCATGTATCAGCCTCCTCGCTGGACCGGCTGCGATTCCCCTGGGCCCGGGTCCCGCACATCACGGGTGCCCAACGGGTTCAGAGGTCTCGCGGACATGTGTGACTCTCCTGGTCACGGGCCACCATGTTTACGCCCCGTCGCCAAAATGTCAAGACAATGGGATTTATCTTTAGATCGCTTTAACCACTTTTGCCTAGACCGCTACAGCGGGCGGACGAACGAATCGCCTTGCCGGGCCCCGGCGACCACCCCTCCCGCCGCCAACCGGGCCCCGGCGACCGGCCGATCCCCCCGGAGCCGCCTCCTTGACACCCCCGGAACCGCTGCTTAAACTCAAAACTAGAGCGGTTCAAATACGGCGTCGTGGCCCGTGCCGAATCGCCCTGCGACCAGAAACCCGCGACAGAAAGCCCGCGCATGTCAGGCAAGTCCCGAAATCCCGAAAAGCCTTACAACAAACTCACAGTAGGAATCGCCCCCGATTCATGGGGCGTCTGGTTCCCCGAGGACGACAAACAGGTCAATTGGCAGACCTTCCTGGACGAGGTCGCCGAGGCCGGGTACGAGGTGATCGAGACCGGACCCTTCGGTTTCCTCCCCACCGACCCCGAGGTGCTGCAGGCCGAGTGCACCAAACGCGGCATCCGCGTGGTGGCCGGCACCCAGTTCGGCATCCTGCACCGCCCCGAGGCGTGGGAACAGACCGAGCGCGAGATGCGCGCGAACGCCTCCGTGTTGAAGGCCATCGGCGCCCACCACCTGGTGTACCTGCCACCCATGCTCCGCGACCTCCAGACCGGGGGCTGGGCCGAGGACCCGAACCTCAGCGACGCCGATTGGAAACTCCTCGCCGGCAACGCCAACCGCCTGGGGAAGCTCCTCAAGGAGGACTACGACGTCACCATGGTGGTTCACCCCCACGGCGACTCCCACATCGAGAACCGTGAACAGATCGACCGGTTCTTCGCCGAGACCGATCCCGAATACGTCTCCTTCTGCCTGGACACCGGGCACCTGGAGTACGGCGAGGTGGACACCGTCGACCTGATCCGCTCCTACCCCGACCGCATCGGCCTGGTGCACATCAAGCAGATGGACCCCGAGGTGGTGCAGCGGGTGCGCCGGGAGAACCTGTCGTTCGGCGAGGCCGTCTCGCTGGGCGTGTGCGTCACCCCCGACGCGGGCCAGCCGAAGGTCGGGGCCGTCATCGACGCCCTCGCCGCCCTCGACAAGGAGCTCTACGTCATCGTCGAGCAGGACCTCTACCCCTGCGCCCCCGATGTTCCCCTCCCTCTGGCCATCGAAACCCGCAGGGTCCTGGCCGACAACCACCTCGGCATCCACTGAACCCAGGAGAAGATCATGACGAAACAACTCGGAGTCGCCGTCATCGGTGCCGGCATGGCGGGACGCAGTCACGCCAACGGATACCGCCAGGCCAACACCATCCACGGCGGCGGCCTGCCGCCGGTCCGGCTGATCGCGATCGCGGACATCAACCAGGAGCTCGCCACCGAGGTGGCCGGGCGTTACGGCTTCGAAAAGGCCGTCGGCTCCTGGCAGGAGATCGCCGATGATCCCGAGATCGACGTGGTGAGCGTCGTCGTCGGGAACTCGCTGCACCGCGAAGTGGTCGAGGCGCTGCTCGCGGCGGGCAAGCACGTGCTATGCGAGAAGCCCCTGGCCGACACCCTCGCCAACGCCGAGGCCATGGTCGCGGCGGCCGAGAAGGCGGGAACGGTGGCGGCGACGGCGTACTCGTTCCGCCGCAACCCGGCCGTCGAGGCGATCCGCGACCTGCTGGCCTCCGGAGAACTGGGCGATCCGATCCTGATTGAGGCCCACTACCTGGCCGACTACGCCTGCGACCCGGCAGGCCCGATGAGCTGGCGGTTCCGCGGCGACCTGGGCAGCGGCGCACTCGCTGACCTGGGAGCCCACATCATCGACCTGGCCGAGTACGTCGCAGGGCCCATCGTCTCCGTGGCCGGAGCCGACTTCACGATCTCCATCAAGGAACGCAACCTGCCCCTGGGCAACGTGATCGGCCACGACCACGCGGAGCTGTCCGACGAGAAGGAGGCCGTCACCAACGACGACTCGGCGGTGTTCACCGCCACTTTCGCCAACGGCGCGGCCGCCACGTTCCGTACCTCGCGGGTGGCCTACGGACCGCCGAACGACCTGGCGCTGACCATCACGGGCACCCAGTCGCGGGCCGTGTTCGACTGGCGCCGCCCCGCGGAATTCGTGGTCTCCGACAACCAGCCGAGCGCCCACACCCGCGGCGACCGGGTCGTCTACGTCGGCCCCGGCACCGCCGCGGTCTTCGACGACGCCGTCCCGATGCCGGGCGGCAACATCAGCTTCGGCTACGGTGACCTGTTCGTCTACCAGATCCGCGCCTTCCTCGACCAGGTACTCGGGCGCGAGTCGAGGCTTCCGGCCTGCGCCACCCTGGCCGACGGCCTGCACACGATGAAGGTGCTGGACGCCGTCACCCGCTGCTACCACAGCGGCGGAGCAAGGACTGCCGTCTGAGACGGTTCGACGGGCCGGTACTCGCCCGTTGACCTCTCGACCTCCCTGCGGCAGGAAACCGGGCCGCCGTCCGATCGATCCGGCGGCGGCCCGATCTTTTTCCCCGAAACCGGAGGTTCGGCGTTTCTCCCCTGCAATACTGAATCGCGGAGGTGGGGACCCATGGGAACCGTGACGATGGAGGACATCGCACGCCGGGCGGGGGTGTCACGGGCGCTGGTGTCGATGGCCTTCCGCGACGTGCCGGGGGTCAGCGCCGCCACCCGCGACCACATTCTCGCCACCGCCGACGCCATGGGCTACCGCTTCAACCGGCTCGCGTCGCGACTGGCCCGCAAGGCGGCCACGACCTTCGGGGTATTCCTCCTCGACCTGCGCCAGGACGTCTACGCCGACATGTTCGACGGCATCAGCGCCGTCGCGAAAACCAACGACAAGCACATAGTGATGGCGGTGGGGGCCAGCGACGGTTCCCTGGACGCCGCCGCCCTGGAGACCCTGGCGCAGTCGCAGGTGGACGTCGTGATCGCCACCGGATTGTTGCTGCCGGACGCCGATGTGGTGGCGTTCAACGCCCAGGTGCCGCTGGTCAGCGTCGCGCGAAGGGTCGACGGGGTGGACTCGGCCTGCACCAACAACCTGCGCGGCGCGCGGCTCGCCACCGAGCATCTCCTCGGGCTGGGACATCGTCGCATCGCGTTCCTCGCGAACCCGCAGACCGACGGCTACCTCGACCGCAGGCTCGGCTACCTGGCGGCCATGGGGGACGCCGGGCTGGCGGGTGACGTGGTGGTGTCGCGGTATTCGAGGCAGCAGGCAGCCGCCGACGCCCACGGCCTGCTGACCCGCGACCCGGCGAACCGTCCGACCGCGATCTTCGCCCACAACGACCAGGCCGCGTTGGGCGCGCTGGACGCGGCCGCCGAGCTGGGCCTCGGCGTCCCCGGGGACGTGAGCGTCGTGGGCTACGACAACTCCCAGCTGAGCCGGGGGGCGAGCACGAACCTGACAACGGTGGATCTCCACGGCAGCGACCTGGGCCGCAACGCCGCGGAACTCGCCCTGCGCCGCCTGGCGGATAGCGACGCTCCCCCGGAGACCCGCACCAGCACCCCGTCGCTGGTGGTCCGGGGAACCACGGGCCCGGTGCGCGAAGCTGGTTGAGCCGGGCCGCGAACCCCCCTCCCCGAAGCTGGTTGAGCCGGGTCACGAGGAACGAGTGGCCCGAGTCGAAACCAACCCGCACCCGGTAGCCAGAGCTCCACCACGGCCACCCTGGTCGTGAGACGCCCGGCCTCGGGAAGGAGCCCCGTCCCCGGGATCCCAGTTTCTCTGGTTTCCTCACGCCACCGGGGAAACTGGCCTAGCGTGTGTGGGCAACGGCCAGACGTTGAGGAGTCCCCGATGAAGTTGACCGGCACCTGCTTCGCCTTCGACGTGCCCGCCACCTGGACGGTGGAGACGAAAGAGGGGCTGGTCACCGCCACCTCGGACGAGTCGGTCGCGGGTTTCAGCCCGGACGTCGTGCTGCGGGAGTGGCAGGTGAAACGCCCCACCCGGTCCTCCCTGGCGCGGGCATCGTGGGCGAACCTCCGGGAGATCTCCCGGGAGAAAACCGTCCTCCACGTGGAAGCGATTCCCGACAGGAAAGCCAATTCGGACATCAGGGAGCGCCGCCGGTTGTGGGCGTTCTCCGCGCCGGACGTTGCCGGGAGTGACGCCGAATCGCCTGGTCTGTTGACGATCCGCGATCTGCTGGTTGCCGGGAAGGCGCTGGCGGAACTGACCGTGACCGTGCCCTGGCGAACTTGGCGTCGCGGCGGTGTTCACGAGACGATCCTGGATAGCCTGCGACCCCTGCCACGCAAGGAACGCGGGATTCCCCGCGAGGCGTTGACCGCCGACGCGCTCCTCTGCGACGAGTGGGCGGATCGGCGCGACGACGCGCCCCGGGAGAACCTGGAGATCCTCGAACCACCCGAACTCCGGCCGGTCATACCCCATTCCCCGTGGCGGACCGAACCCGCCGAGACCGCACCGGCCATCCCCTGCCTCTCCACCGAGGTCGTCGAACTCCCGGAGAAAGCCTTCAATGCCTTCGACGGCCTGGCGTTGCTCGGCCGCTCCGCGAAGAACGCAATGCTGACCTACACCGGCTGGAAGCTGGCGCGGGCTGGGTTGGCGGGCTGGGACGGCGTGGCCACGGAGCTGGGGGCGCGGGTGGCCCGGCACCTGCAGAACGGGCGGCACATGGCATTGCAGGTGAAGAGCTCCCCACCGAAGCTGCTGACCTTCTGGATCGACGGCCCGAGCGCCCTGGCCGTCCTGTCCTTCATCTGCCCACACACCAATTCCGACAGGAGCGCCCTCGGTTTCTGCCCCACGGCGCGGATTCCCCGGGTTCTGCTGGAGTTGATCGGTTTCCATCCCGCCTGGGAAATGCGTTTCCGCTACACCGTGACGCGACACGAACTGCTGGCAAAGCTGCTCGCCGACATCCCACCCGGCGCCGCGACCCGGAGGGACGCCGTCGCGTTCTCCGCGCAACGCTGGGTTCCCATGTCCCTGCTCGGCCCGGACGGGGAGCCGGCGCTCACCTGGGTGATGACCCCGCACCGCGGGGCCGCGATCCTGAGGAACCGGGCGGATGCGAACGAGATCACCGTGACCAGCAACCCACGACGACCCTTCTGGGAGCTTCTCCTGGAGGCCTCGACGCGACTCATCCAGGAGGGTTCCGGCTCATGATCCTGCTTGATTCCACACGACACAGCGCCGCTTCCCCCGTTGCCGTGGCACTCCTCCTGGGAATCCTCGGCCTCCTGGCGATCTGGGGAGGGATGCGCATCCGGAACGCGAGGATCCCGAACTTCGTCACGACCTACACCGGCCGGGTCTCCGGCGCCCTGACCCTGCCGTTCACGGGGATCTGTCTGCTCTGCGCGGGCGTCGCCGGTGTCGGATACTCGCTTCCCTCGTGGGTGAAGGGGCTGATCGGCCTGGTCCTCCTCTTCACCGGGGCCATCGCGCTGCTGGGCACGTTCATCTGCTTCCCGCGTTTCCTGCTGCCCGCCTGGTACCGGAGAGCCACCAGGACGGGGGTTCCCCGCAACGACCGGCATCTCATGGGCTGGTTCAAGGAGCTCTCCGAGGATGACCAGGAGGAGCTGGTCCGGTTGCGCACGGAACACGACGCCAAGGACTCCCCCCGCTGATTGGCCCCGCGACGCACGGTGGGGTCAGCTACCCCCGGGGGAATCCGGCGCCCGGCCCGTCGACTCGCGGATCACCAGTTCCGGTTGGGTGACGATCTCCAGCGCCTCCGACCGCTCCCGGGCCTGGGTTATCGCCCGGTCGATGGTGGCCACCGCCAACGCCTCGTAGGTCTGCGCCAGGGAGGTCAGGGGGACCCGGGTCGTCACCGCCCGGCGGGAGTCGTCGTAGCCCACCACCGACAGGTCCTCCGGGACGCGGCATCCCAGAACCGCCGCCGCCGACAGCACCCCCGCCGCGCACTCGTCGTTGAACGCCAGGATGCCGGTCGGGGCCGGTCCCGAATCGAACAGCGCCATCGTGGCCGCGTAACCGTCCGACTCCTCGATGCCCCCGGGCACCACCCGGATCTCGGAATCCAGCCCGTGCCCGGCCATGGCCTCGCGATACCCGGCGCGCCGTTCCGGGGCCCCCGCCTGCGTGCCGCCGTCGACGTGCGCGATCCGCCGGTGCCCCAGCGAGGCCAGGTGATCGACGGCCATCGCCGCGCCCGCACGGTCGTCGGAGCGCACCACGTCGACGCCGGAGATCCCCTCCAGGCGACGCGCCACCGCCACCACCGGGACATCCCTGGCCAGGGCGGCGACCTCCTCCGCAGGCATCGTCGGTCCCAGCAGGATCACCGCCTCGCAGCGCTTGTCCAGCAGCGTCGCCGCCGCCCGTTCCTCCGAGCGCCCCGGCAGGTGCGCACTCAGCACCAGGTCGACGTCCTTGCCGAAGGAGGCCTGGTACAGGTGCCGCACCAGGTCGGCGTGGAACGGATGCGAGATCGCGAAGCTCACCCCCAGCAGGCCCGAGTTGCTGCGCCGCAGCCCCCGCGCCAGCCAGTTCGGCTGGTACCCGATCCGGTTCGCCACCTCCTTCACCCGCTGCCGGGTCTCCGCCGACGCCCCCGGGGCGTCGCGCATCACGATCGACACCAGCGCGACGGAGAACCCGCTGGCTTCCGCCAGGTCGACCAGTGTGGGGCGTTTCGCTGCCATCGGTTCCCTCCCCGACGCACCCGGTGGCCGGGAGGGTTCCCGGCCACCGGCGCTGGATCTGGAGGCCCCGCGGGGCCTCTCAACGAGTTGCTATTCCAGAGTATCCACGTTTGCGGCGGTGATCAGTTCCGCTTTGGTCACGGTGTGCGCCGGAAGGTTCTTGCCCGCCATCGCGTCGAGGGCCGCGTTGATGGCCCCCTCGGCCTGGAGCTTCGGGTACTGGGCGACGGAACCGACGAGGGTTCCCGCCCTGATGGCGGCGATGTCGTCGCTGGAGGCGTCGAAGTCGTAGACCGCGATCCTGCGGGTGGTGCCGCTCTGCTGGATCGCCTGGACGGCCCCCTGCCCCATTTCCGCGTTGATCGCCCACACGACGTCCACGTCCGGGTTCGACTGCAGGATGTTCTGCATCACGTTGAACGCCTGGTGACGGTCGTTGTTCGCGGTCTGGGAGGCGACGATCTTGAACTTCGGGTCCGCCGCCACCTGGTCCTTGAACCCGTCGAGCCGTTGCTGCAGGGCGCTCACGCCCGCGATTCCCTCCAGCAGCACGACGTTGCCGCCCTCGGGATGCCTGGCGACCGCGTCCTCACCGGCCAGTTTGGCCGCCGCGTACTGGTCGATTCCGACGTAGGTGGCGACGTGACCGCCGTAGGTTTCCAGGGCCTCCGGCTCGATGGTGTCGTTGACGAGGATCACGGGAACCCCCGCCTCGTTGGCCCTGACGATGGCCGGTATGAGGGCCTGCGAGTCGGCGGCGGACAGGATGATGACGTCCGCCTTCGACACGAGTGCGTTCTCCACCATCTGGATCTGCCGTTCCACGTCGGTTTCCTTCTCGGGCGACTGGAAACTCAGTTCGATGCCGTTGGCCGCCGCGTACTCCTCGGCGCCCTTCTTCATGTCGATCCAGAACTCGTCGGTCATGGCCTTGACGATGTAGGCGATCCTCGTCACGCCGTCCTCGGACCTGGAACTGCCCGCGCAACCCACGGCGGCAAGCACCGCGACCGCCAGGAGGAAGGTCACGAATTTTCTCATCTTTCTTCTCCCTTTCCGGTTCGTGGGGTCAGGCCGTCAGGAACGTTCGCGGTTGCGGAAGGCGTCCACCAGGACGGCGATCAGGATGATGAAACCGATGATGAGCTTCTGCAGGTAGGACGAGACGTTCAGCAGGTTCAGCCCGTTGCGGATGACGCCGATGATCAGGGCACCCATCAGGGTTCCCCAGATCGACCCCTTGCCACCCAGCAGGCTGGCACCGCCGATGACGGCCGACGCGATGGCGTCGAGTTCGTAGTCCTGCCCGGCAATGGACTGCGCCGAGTTCAGCTTCGCCACCAGCACCACCGAGGCGATGCCCGCGAGGGCGCCGGAGACGGTGTAGGCCAGGGTTTTGTACTTGAACACGTTGATGCCGGAGAGCCGGGTGGCCTCCTCGTTTCCGCCGACGGAGTACAGGGCCCGTCCGAAGCGGCGGTACCTCATGAAGTAGTAGGCGATCACGTAGAGCAGCAGCATGAACACGATCTGCACCGGGATGGTGGTGCCGGGAATGGTGCCGTTGCCCAGCCATGTGAACCCGGGCGGGTAGCCGCTGATGGTGCGGCCCCCGGCCAGCGTCAGGGCCGCGCCCCGCGCGATGCTCATCATGCCGAGCGTCGCGATCATGGGCTGCAATTTGAAGCGGGATATCAGCAGGCCGTTGATCGTGCCGCACACAGAGCCGAGCGCAATGCCGATGAGCGCCGCCAGCCACGGGTTGACGCCGAGGTCGATCACTAGGATGCCCATCACGATGCCGCTGAAGGCGACGACGGAACCGACGGACAGGTCGATGCCGCCGGTGAAGATCACCATCGTCATCCCGAGCGCCAGGATGGCGTTGACGGTGACCTGTTGGAGGATGTTGATCAGGTTCTGCGGGTCCCGGAACGCCGGGGAGATCACCGAGAGCAGGACGGCGAGCGCGATCAGCACCGCCGCCGAGGTGAGATTGGTGCTGTTGAGCCGGGGCAGTTTCGCCGCGGTTTCCTTGGTGTTCATCAGGCCTCCTCGCCCGTCGTCTTTCCGGTACGCGCCCCGGTGGCGTAGGCGACGACGACCTCTTCGCTGAGGTCGCGCATCTCGTCGCCCTCGATCAGTGCCGTCATGCTCCCCTCGTGCATGACGTAGATGCGGTCGCTGATTCCCATGCACTCGGTCAGCTCCGACGAGACGACGACCACGGCCTTCCCGTCCTGCTTCAGCCGGTTCATGATCCTGTAGATCTCGGCCTTCGCCCCGACATCGATCCCGCGGGTCGGTTCGTCGAAGATGAACACCTCGGAGTCGGTGTTGAGCCACTTCGCGAGCACGACTTTCTGCTGGTTTCCGCCGGACAGGAACCGGGCCTTTTGTTTCAGCGACGGGGTCTTCACCCGGACCGAATCCGCCAGTTCCTGGTTGTGTTCGTTCTCCTTGCGGAAGTCGAACCCGAACCTGCCCATGGCGCTGGCGAAGTTCGCGAGGGTGATGTTGGCGTTGATGTCGAAGTCCAGGATGAGCCCCTGCTGTTTGCGGTCCTCCGTAAGCAGCGCGATTCCCCTGCGTTTCGCATCCATCGGGTTGCGGATGCGCACCGGTTCACCCGCCACCAGGATTTCCCCGGAGTCGCAGCGGTCGGCCCCGAAGGCCACCCGCATCAGCTCGGTGCGGCCCGCCCCCATCAGCCCGTAGAGCCCGGTGATCTCCCCGGCGCGCGCGGCGAAGGAGACGCCCTTGAGCACATCGCCGCGCCTGATGTCCCGCAGCTCCAGGAGCACATCCCCCGCGGTGGTCTCCACCTTCGGGTAGTAGTCGTCCATCTCGCGGCCCACCATCATGGTCACCATCTCGTCGATGGAGAGCTCGCCGGTGGGCCGGGTGCCGACGTTGGCGCCGTCACGGAAGACCGTCACCCGGTCGGCGATCCGTTTGATCTCCTCGAGGCGGTGGGAGATGTAGCAGATGGCCACGCCCTTGGCCCTGAGGTCCCGGATGTTGTCGAACAGCGCGTCCACCTCCTTGCCGGTGAGCGCCGCCGTCGGTTCGTCCATGATGATCACGTCGGCCGAGAAGGACAGCGCCTTGGCGATCTCCACCATCTGCATCTGCCCGACGCTCAGCGACGAGACGAGTTCGCGTTCCGAAATGGAGGTGTTGACACTGTCCAGGAGTTTGCGTGCCTGCCGGTTCATTGCGGTCCAGTCGATGCTTCCCGCCCAGCCCGTGGGCTGCCGGCCCAGGAAGATGTTCTCGGCCACCGTCAGGTTCGGCAGCAACTCCATTTCCTGGAAGATGATGCTCACCCCGCGTTCCCGCTGCTCCTGGATGCTGCGGGAGACCACCTGCTCCCCCTTGTAGGTGATGGTGCCCTCGTAGTTGGTGTAGACGCCGGCCAGCACCTTCATGAGGGTGGACTTCCCGGCCCCATTCTCCCCCATCAGCGCATGCACCTCACCCGGTCTCAGGTCGAAGTTGACGCCCTTCAGGGCGAGAACACCGGGGAACTGCACCTTGATGTCACGCATCTCGACGATGCAATCGTCACTCATGACTCCTCCACAGGCTTCACACGGACCGTGTGGTCGCGGTGATCGGTTGGGTGGGCCGGGCGTTGTCGCAGGGAGGGCGAACGCCCGGCCGGGGACGGCCCGGGCCGTCGTTTCACTCGGCCTCCGGGGTGAAGGCCCGGATGAAGGCGTCGATGGCCGAATCCGGGTCGTTCCTGGCGAAGGCCTCCAGGGCGACGGTGCCGTCGTAGCCCATCTCCCGCAGGGCGGCCGCGACGGCCGGATAGTTGATTTCCCCGGTGCCGGGTTCGCACCGGCCGGGCACGTCGGCCACCTGGATCTCCCCCACCCAGGGTAGTGCCCTGCGGCAGAGCTCGATCAGGTTCCCCTCCCCGATCTGGGCGTGGTACAGGTCGAGGTTCATGCGCAGCCCGGGAGAGTCGACGGCGGACACCAGCGCCAGGGTGTCCGCCGCCCGCGCGAACGGCGTGCCGGGGTGGTCCACGGCCAGGTTGAGGTTCTCCAGCGTGAAGACCCGGCCCTCGCGTTCACCCAGTGCGGCGAGCCGCTGGAGGGTGACGGTGGCCCTCGCCCACATCGCGCCCGTGACGGTTTCGACGGGCCGCACGGGCAGCCCCCGGCCATCCAGCCCGGTGCCGTGGAGGTTCAGGCGGGGGCAGCGGAGCTTCTCCGCCACCCGCAGCGACTCCTCCGCCGTCGCCAGCAGCTCCGGGATGGCGTCGTCGTCGGTGAGGTTGCCCCGCAGGTAGCCGGTCATGGACACCACCTCGGCGTCCATGGCGGCCAGTTCGTCGAGGTCGTCCAGGTGGTTGCTCCAGTCCCAGATCTCCACCTGGAGACCGCGGTCCGCGATCCGGCGCACCCGCTCCAGGAAGGGCAGGCCGACGTGGACGGTCTCGGCGCTGACGGCCAGTTCGATGGTCATCGGTTCACCTCCGCCACCTCGACGGGACGGTTCTCCTCGACGGACCTGATGCAGGCCAGGGCGATCTCCAGCGCCCGGCGGTTGTCCTCCCCCGTCGGGACGGGTTCGGTGGGATCGGCGATGGCGCGGGCAAAGGCCTGGAACTCGTCCCGGTAGGAGGAGTGCATGAGTTCGGTGTCGGCGCGGCCGGTGCCCGCGGAGACGCCGTTCGCCAGGAAGGCGGTCATGGAGGTCAGGCGGACGTCCCCGGCGGTGACCATCCCCGCGCTGCCGAACGCCTCACCGCGCACGTCGTATCCGTAGAGGGCCGAGAAGTTGGCCTCGGCCACCGCCATGGCGCCGTTGTCGTAGCGGATGGACACCGACGCCGTGTCCAGGAAACCGGTGTCACGGTGTCCGGGTGCCACCAGCGCGTCCGCGCGGGCGAAGACGGAGGTGGCCCTCGCCCCGGGGTTGAAGAAGTTCAACAGGTCGAAGTCGTGGATCAGGGTTTCGTAGAAGATTGTCCACTGGGGAATCTTCGTGGGGTCGGCGGTGAAGGGACCGGGGTCGCGGGTGAGGGAGCGCAGCTGCTGGACCTGCCCGATGCGGCCCGCGGCGATGGCCGTGTGGGCGGCCGCGAAACCCGGGTCGTAGCGGCGATTGAACCCCACCTGCAGGACGACCCCCGCGGTCTCGGCCGCCGCCGTCAGCAGGTCGTTGTCGGCGACGGTGAGGGCCATGGGTTTCTCGACGAACACGTGTTTGCCCGCCTCGATCGCCGCGGCGGCCAGGTCGACGTGGGTGCGCGCCGGGGTGGTGATGACCACGGCGTCGACATCTTCGTCGGTGGCGGCGGCCACCGGATCGGTCCCGGCCCGCTCCACCCCGAGTTCGTCGGCCAGCGTCCGGGCGATGCCGGCCACGGGGTCGGCGAGCAGCACGAGATCTAGGCCGTGGACCTCGCGGTGGATGGTCCGGGCGTGATGGGAACCGATCCGGCCGGTCCCCAGTAGTGCGGTGCGGTATGGGCTTCCTGTCATTGTTCCTCCGAACGGCCATGTTCTAGAAGGTTCTAGCAATGCTCACTCTAGAACCTTCTAGTCAGTTGCGCAAGTGCCCCGTCCAACCCGGTCCGCCCGGCCCGACGGCCGAGAACCCACCCGGAAGCCAGCGCCCCCCACCCGGAGGAAGAGTCCCCCCGGGGTCGCTGACCATTCGGACGACAGGATTTATCAGTCTTCCGGAACTAACCGGTGTTAGCATCAAGCGAAAAGGGCGTGGCTTCCACCGCGTCGACTGACCTTGAAATGCCACGGGCGGGCAGGTTGCACGGGGGATTCAGCCAGTCACGCTGGAACCAGGCACCTCACAGTGCGCACCCGAAGCGGTTCACGTCCATTTGAGTCTGCGCTTCACCCGAGTCCGCGCGGTCGTGGTGGCGCTCCTGTGACGGCAGCGTGCTCCGGCACCGCCTGGAATCCACCTCGTATCGAGGGTTGGCCGCGGCGTCGAGAAACGGCTGGGAAATCTCGGCTGCGTGGTAGAGGAGAAAAACCAAAAATGCACTGGCTGAGCCTGTTTCTCGCAGGCATCTACGTCGTCGGGGCCGTGTGCACTGCGGCCAAGACACGGTATGCACGCCGCCGGCTGCGCAACGCAATGCTGATAGCGACCGGCGTGCTGGCTGCTGCCTGCTTACTGGTGCCCACCCTGCTTGTGGCCGGTTTGACGGACGCCACCTGGGCCCCCTACGCCGAGGGGTTCGCGGTGCTCGTGCTGCTCGCCCTGGCGGCCGCGGTCTTCCTGAACATCAAACCGATCAGCCGCGTCGAACGCCCCCGCCGGATCCTGGTGATCGGCGCCCATCCCGACGACCTGGAACTCGCCTGCGGCGGCAGCCTCGCGCGTTTCGTCGACAACGGCCACGAGGTCAACGCCCTGGTCATGAGCCACGGCGCCCGGGGCGGCCACGAGGGAGTCCGCGCAGGGGAGGCGGTCTCCGCCGCGCAGTTGCTCGACCTGACCGACATAACGGTGCACGATTTCACCGACACCCGCATGTCAACCGAAATCAATGAAATGATACGAGCAATAGAAGCGATGATTGATTTCGCCAAACCGGACATAATCCTCACCCATTCCCGCAATGATCAGCACCAGGATCATCACGCGGTGCATTTGGCGACGCTCCGCGCGGCCCGCCGCTGCTCCACAATTCTGTGTTTCGAGAGCCCGTCGGTGACGAATGATTTCTCGGCCCGTTTCTTCGTGGACATCGGGGATTACATGGACACCAAGATAGCGGCCGTCAGGGAACACGCCAACCAGTCCGGGAAACCCTACATCGATGAACAAAAGCTGTCCGGCAAGGCGCTTCACCGCGGGGAGCAGGCAAAGGTCGGCTACGCCGAGGGCTACGAGGTGGTCCGTGCCCTCTCCAGCCAGCTGGGGTCGTTGTGACGACAGGGCCGGTGCTGGTCACCGGCGCCCACGGACCGGCCGGGCGCGCCCTGATGGCCCAGTTCGACGAACGCGGCCTGCCGGTGCTCGGGGTGGACATGGCGGTGGACGACTCGTCGCCACGGGTGCTGCGTGTCCCTCCCGCCAAGGACCCCACCTACCCGGATGCGCTGCGGAGCGTCATCAAGGCGAACGGCGTGGAGGTGCTGATACCGACCGTGAGCGAGGAACTCCGGCTGGTGGCGGGTCTTCGCGGCGGTTCCTGGGACGGAATCCGCGTGGTGATCTCCCCCGGGGATGCGGTGCGGGTCGCGGACGACAAGCTGCTCACCGCCCGGTGCCTCGCCGCGGCGGGCGTCGCCACTCCGCCGTTCGCAGGCGGTGAGGAGTTCACCTCAGGCCCGGGCGTCGCCGAACGGATCGGTTTCCCGCTCGTGATCAAACCCCGCGTCTCCCGGGGTGCGCGGGGGGTGCGGGTGGCGCATTCCCCCGGTGAGGTGGGTGAGGTCGCCGGATCGTGCATCGTCCAGGGATTCGCCCCGGGCACCGAGTACGCGCCCGTGGTCTACGCCGCCCTGCCCGGCGGTTCGTTCTCCCGCTCCGGGAAACCCCTCGATCCGTTCGTCGCGGTGCTGGAGAAAACCGGGTTGACGGCCGGGGAGGTGGGCAACGCCACCGGTGTGAAACGCGTCGACGGACCCGCGGTGGCCGATGTCGCCCGGCTGGCGGTGCGGGCCGTGCAGGCGATCGGCCTGGTGGGGCCGGTGGACATCGACATCCGGCGCGACGCCACCGGGACACCCCGCGTGCTCGAGGTGAACGCCCGGTTCGGGGCCAATTCGCGGGCCGTTCCCGAGCTGCTGGGGCTGCTCCTGCGCGACCTCGACCCGGGAGATCCGTGATCACCTTCCACGACGTCGCATCCGTAATCGCGTGGGTGGGTTTCGTGCTGGGCCTGATCGCCTTCGTCTTCGGGTTGATCAAGCTCAGCTACCTCCCACTGGCCGTCGTCTACGAGGTCGTGGAAAGGCGAAACCGGCGCAGGAGATTCCTGACGAAGTTCCACGAGAACCCCCTCGTATCGGTCATCGTCCCGGCCTACAACGAGGGCGTCGTGCTGAGGAACTCCGTCACCTCGGTGCTGTCCTCCAGCTACCACCGGCTGGAGGTGGTGATCGTCGACGACGGCTCCACCGACGACACCTGGGAGGTGATGACCGAGCTCGCCGGCCGCGATTCCCGCGTCCGGATCCTGCGGCAGGCCAACGCGGGCAAGGGGGCCGCCCTCAACAACGGCATCCGGGTCTCCCACGGCGAGGTCCTGATGTTCGTCGACGCCGACGGGGTGTTCCTGGCCGACACGATCAAGGAGATGCTGCTGGCGATGGACCACGAGCAGGTCGGCGCGGTCTGCGGCGACGACCGTCCCGTGAACCTGGACCGTCCCCTCACCCAGATGCTCGCCCTGTTCAGCCACGCCGGGTGCAGCGTCGTGCGCCGCGCGCTCAGTTTCCTGCGGGTGCTGCCCATCGTCTCCGGGAACATCGGGGCCTTCCCCAAGCACGTGATCGAGGAGGTCGGGGGGTTCAACGAACACACCCTGGGCGAGGACCTGGAACTGACCTGGAGGATCCACCGGGCCGGCTACGACGTGCGGTTCCAGCCGCTGGCGGTGGTGCACGCCGAGTCGCCGTCCACCATGCGGGCGCTGTGGCGGCAGCGGGTGCGGTGGGCGCGCGGCCTGCTCCAGACGATGCGGCTCCAGAAGGACATGATCGGCAACCCCCGCTACGGGGCGTTCGGCTGGTTCCTCGTCTTCAACGCCATAAACATGGTGGCCATGCCGGTCATACTGGTCGTCACGCTCCTGTGCATCCCGTTCGGGATCGCCGTCGGGGACATGCCCTTCTCCCTGGATGTGCTGTCGGTCATCGCCTGGCTGGGGTTGGGGCTCTCCGTGGCGACGATGGTCTTCGCAGTGGCGATCAACCACGCATGGGCGGATCTGCGTTTCCTGTGGACGATCCCACTGTGGCCGGTCTTCACCACCCTGATCGCCGGGGTGATGTTCGAGGCGCTCTGGAAGGAGGCCACCGGCAGCGCGTCGAAGTGGAACAAGCTCGCCCGCACCGGGGTCGTGAGCGACCGGTCCCTGCAGGAGGCGGCAGGATTGAGGACATGACCGGAAACGGACACGAACACCCGGCCCGGATCAGTCGTCGCGCCCTGCTCGCCGCCGCGCCGCTGGGCGCGGTGGCCGCGTGCAGCGGTCCCGTCCCCGTCCCGGACCGCCGGATGGTCGGGGTGGGTTTCGAGGACGTCGCGGCGGGCACCACCCGGCTGCGTGAACTCGCCACCCGGCTGGACGGGGCGGGGATCAACGAGGTCGGGATCGCCGCCGGCCGGGTGGACTGGACCCTGTTTCCCGCATCCGAGAATGCCAGTTGGTCCTCGGACCTCCGCGAGGCCGGCGGCAGGGACCTGCTGGCCGAGGCCATCGCCACACTGACCGCGTCGAGCGGTTCCGGTCGGCGGGTCGTGCTGGTGGTGGACGGCCTGGCGCCGCGCATCATCGCGGAGCAGCCGGACCTGGCCGGGGTGGGTGCCGGCGGGGAGTCGTCGAAGGAGTTCCCGGGACTCGTGGCCCTGGCCCGCGGCGAGGTCGGGGAGAGGCTCATCTCACTCGTCGGGGAGGTCGCGAGGCGTTACCACCCGGCCGCGATCAGCCTCACCGAGCTGCTCTTCGAGGACACCACCTACGGCGAGGACGACCTGGAGGACTTCCGCCGGGAAACCGGTGAGAACGGCTGGCCCCGCGCCCCCGGCGGCGGCATCGATACCGGGAACGAGCTGCTGCAACGGTGGCGCTGCGAGGCGATGGCGTCGCTCGTCTCCCGGTGTCGCGGGGCCGCCGCACCCCACGGGGCCGAGCTCTGGATGGAGGTGCGGGCCCCCAGGAACGACCCGGGCGGGGACCGCCGGGACAGCGGCCACGACTACACACTGCTGGAGGGGGCCTCGGATCGCCTGGTCGTGTGGGACTACTTCGGAATCGCCCCCGAGGGCTCCCCCTCGACCCGCGACCTGGCGAAGGCCCTGGCCGGCCGCAAAGAAGGCTCCGGGGTGTTGTCGGTGGGCCTGTGGGGTTCCGGGGACAACCCAATCACCCCGGACGCGCTGAAAACCGCCGTCAAGGACGCCGCGACGGGAGGAATCGGATCGGTGTGGGTCACCCCCGCCTCCCTGATGACCGACGCCCACTGGAAGTCGCTGTCCGAGGTCTGGGGTCCCCGGTGAACCGGGCCGCGAGCATCCCTCCCCGAAACCGGTTGAGCCGGGACGCGAGGAACGAGCGCCCCGAGTCGAAACCGCCCCGCAACCGGTAGCCAGAACCCAACCCCAGGCCCCGGACACCCTCACCATGGTTTCGACACGACCGGCTCGCTGACGCTCGTCAGCCGGCTCAACCAGCTTCAGGAAGAAGAATCGCAGGTCGGCTCAACCAGCTTCAGCGTGGGGTTTCTCAGCCCTGGAGGGTCGGGTAGTCGGTGTATCCGCTGGCCCCGCCGCCGTAGATGGTCTCCTGGATCGGGGTGTTCTCCGGGGCGCCGGTGCGCCAGCGTTCCACCAGGTCCGGGTTGGCCAGCGCGGGCCTGCCCACCCCCACCGCCTCGGCCACGCCGTCGGCGACGAGGGCGGCTGCTTCCTCCCGGTCCGTCACGGCCCCGAAACCCCGGTTCACCACCAGCGGGGCGCCGATGATGCGGCGGATCCCCTGCACCAGTTCGCTGGCGGGGTCGTTGTGGAGGATGTCGACGAAACCCAGTCCCAGCGGGGCGATTTCCCGGGCGAGGTGCTGATAGGTGGCCTCGACATCGGCGGGGTCGGTTTCCTCGATGCCCTGGATGTTGTGCTCGGGCGACAACCGGATGGAGGTGCGCTGCCCGCCGATCTCGGCGGCGACGGCCCGCGTCACCTCGACGGCCAGGCGCGCCCTCCGATGCGGGTCGCCGCCCCATTCGTCGTCGCGCATGTTGGTGTTGAACGCGAGGAACTGGTGGATCAGGTAGCCGTTGGCGCCGTGGATCTGGACGCCGTCCATTCCGGCGTCGACGGCGTTGCGGGCTGCCCGCGCCCAGGACTCGATGATCCGTTCGATCTCGGGTCCGGTGAGGGGTTCGGCCTGGATGTAGTCGACGCGACCCGAGGAGTTGTGCGTGTATCCGGGGGCCGTCGTGTCGCTGGCCGAGACCACCCGGCCGGTTCCGTTGATCGTCGGGTGGCTGAGCCTTCCGGCGTGCATGATCTGCATGACGATGGTGCCGCCGCGCGCGTGCACCGCGTCGGCCACCTTCCGCCACCCCGCCGCCTGCCCGGCTGTCTCGATGCCGGGCTGCCCCGGCCAGGTGCGCGCAGCAAGGTCGGGGAACGCGCCCTCCGTCACGATCAGCCCCATCGATGCGCGCTGCGCGTAGTACTCGGCGACCATGTCGCCGGGGACGCCGTCCCGGCCGCAGCGGAGCCGGGTCATCGGTGCCATGACGAGCCGGTTGCGCAATCGGTAGGGGCCGAGGTCACAGGGTGAGAAGAGATCCATGGGAACCATCCTCACCCCATTGCGCGGCCCGGGCAACAGCCCAAGTCCGCGCGGTTTCCTGCGACCCGTTCTCAGGTTTCGATGGTCCGGATGACCTTCGCGGGGACGCCTCTCCCTCGGCTCGTTCCCCAACTGTCAGGCTACAGCCCGACCCCGCGGCCATCCCCCGGATCGTCCGTGAGCAGTCCGAGCCGTTCGAGGAGACGCGGAACCGCGATCGACGGACTCGGCCCCTGCTCATTCGCACCGGGAATGGTCGCCCCCGTCAGGCAGCATCGTCGCGCCGCGTCTGGGAACGCGTCGTAGGGAAAGTCCTTCGGAAGGTTCTTGGCCGCCGACCCGTTGAGTCCGGTCAGTCGCATGTATGTACAGCTCACCTGGTCGTCTCCCTCAATGCTCCGTAGTGATAACCCATGCTCATCGTGCGACGCGTGAACCCAAAGGCCAGAACCGCAGATGCAGCAGCTGCACTGAGGAGGGAAATGAACGCCGACTGCCAGACCAGAACGCCTGCGACAGCGATCGGAGCGGCGACTACGCATGTGACGGCTGTCGACATGCTGGCCATCACCGTCCCCTCCTGTTCAAGGGTGAGGATCTCGGCGGAGTACTGCTCCGCGAGGTAGAAAGGCACTCCAAGCATGAAGGCCACGAACAGAAGAAACACCGTGTCCGTCCGCACCTCTTCGCCCCCGAACAACCGGCTGAGCCACGGGGCGAACACCAGGATCACGACTCCGGCCAGAATGCTGGGAGCGACAACATACGGATAGAAGATCCTCCGCGCCGAGCTGTGTGCCCTGTCCGTGGACTCCCCTCGGGCGTAGCCGAGGAAGATGCCTGCCGCGCCCAGTGCTGCCTGGGGAACACGGCAATAGAGGGTCCACAGCTTCGTGGCAACAGTGGTTGCCGCCACCACGCCGACATCGAGACTCGAGATCATCAGGAAGGGCAGAACGGCAGCGACGTAGTTGTTCATCTGACGCATACCGACACCGGAGCTGGTTCTGAACATCGATGCGCCGTAGTCGAATTCCGACGGCTCTGCACCTACACCGGTTTCCTTCTCCTCGGCACTCCGCGTTCTCCTCAGATGCCGCACCAGTACTGACCAACCAATCAACCCGGCGAACGCCTGTGCGACGATCGTCGCAATGCCAACAGCCAGCACCGGGGTCGCAAAGATTACATGTGCAGAGCCGTGGAGGAACACCCAGTTCAGCCCCGCGTTCGCCATGAACATGATCACGACGAGCCAAACGGACAGCTTCTTGTAGCCGAAAATACGAAGAGAAACCGACGCAAGACTCAACGCCAATGACAAGGCCAGCCCAAGCAACCTGGCCGCCGCATAATGCTCCGCGTAAACACGCAGGGTCGCGTCAGCTCCCATGATGGAGAAACCGAGAGGGAGCAGGATAACTACCGCACATGCCAGCGCGGACCAGCAGACCACGACCCGGACAGCGCTCGTCAGCAGCCGCACCATGGCGTGGGCGGTGTGCCCTTTCCCTTCCGCGCGCGCCAGTCGTGATGCGTAAACATCCACCACTCCAGCGAAAAAGGCGAAGAAGAGAAGAACCACCGAGTCACCAAGACCCATCGCGGCAATCGCTTCGAGACCGAATGGCGTCAGGAAAATTACATCCACCACTCCATTCCCGACAGCAATCAGATCAATTGCGAGTATGGCGAATGCCAAGCCAGAGAAAGTCCCGGGAGCCAGCTGCCTGTGATCACTGGCCTTCTTCACCTACTCCGAGTCCCTTCGGCCAGGTCCTTGATCATGATGAGCTCGTCGCCCTCCTCGCGATAATCGACGAAGCCGGCGCGCCGGTACAGGCGCAGCGCGGGGTTTGCCTTCTGCACGGACAGGGATGCCCGCCGGTGGCCGAGGGTTCGCAGGTGGTCGAGCAGCCGGTCCATCAGGGCAGTGCCGATGCCCCGGCCCCGGTGCTCGGGCAGCAGCGAGATCGACAACAGTGGGGTGGCGTCGTCGACGTGGCCGTACGTCCTGACGATGCGAGCCCACGCCGCCCCGACCACCGTCGTCTCGATCTCCGCCACCAGGCAGTGATCGTCGGGGAGGGTGCCGAAACCCTCGATGAACGCGGCGAGCTCGGGTTCACGAATGATCGAACGCGGGATCTCGCCGTCGAAGTCCTCGGGGATGAAGATCGCCTCGTACAGGAAGTCCTCGAGCAGCGGGTACTCCGCCTCCCGCATCTCCCGGATCACGGTTCCCGTGGGCACGGTTGTCTCCCTTCACGTCGGATGGCCTCACCCCAGTAGGGTACTGATTAGGGTCCAGTTGTTGAGCTCCCGGATCATCATCTCCAACCAAGACACACCAAGAAGTTTTGATGACGGCCCCTCGCGCGCTTTGTTCGTGAAACATCTAGGGCGTGTCCATTCGGGCCTCAAGAGCAGTACGGATTGTCCGTAGCTGAGAGGCGAGACCTGGCAGATCTTCTACGGCGGTGGTGTGAATTATTTCGAGGTCAATGCTCCAATACCCATGCACTATCCGGTTGCGCAGAGCCGTTGGTTTCCTCCAGGGCAAATCTGGGTGGACCCGAGTGAGTTCCTCGGAGATCTGGCCCGCGCCCTCTCCCAACACGGTCAGATTCCACAGGAGCGCATCTCTACGCATCCGGTCCCGCGACAATGTCGCAGGATCAGCATCAATGGCTATCGCATGCGCTTGCTCTGCCGCATCGATCATCTCGTCAAGAATGGCAAGATCACGCCGCATAGAAAGGCTCCGCTTCGGCCAGCACATGGTCACGCATCCGACGATGAATGGCTCGACGGGAGACGAGGTCTACTCTCCGCCCAAGAATTTCGGACAGTCCCTCCGTAAGATCCTCGATTTCCCACCCCAAACGCACACCAGGTTTCAGAGAAAACAGGAGATCAATGTCGCTATCAGGGCCAGCATCCCCACGCGCCACGGAGCCGAAAACTTCAAGGCTCGCGATCCCGTAGCGTTCACACAATTCGCGCAAACGTTCTTGGTCCACGACTTGGATCGTCATGCTCAAAGTCTAGATGCCGCCCAACCCATCCCCGCCAGCGGTTCACCGAGCCACCCCTGAGTTGCGGCGCAGACATCCCGTCGCCCCGCGGTTCGCTGGCCCTACCGTCGAACGCCAGCCCTCCGGGCCAACGCCAGCCCTATCGACGGAAACGCCAGCCTTCCTGTCGAACGCCAGCGCTACAGCGCAAGCACGCGACCACAAGACAAGCGAACCCCGGGCAACGGCGACGGACGGCACCCCAACGGAAACACCAGCCCTACGGACCAACGCCAGCCCTCCCGTCGAACGCCAGCCCTCCTGTCGAACGCCAGCGCTACAGCGCAAGCAAACGACCACAAGACAAGCGAACCCTGGGCGACGCCGGCGGACGGCAGCTTCTACTTGGTGAAGTAGGCCGCGATCGTTTGTTTGTCGGCCTCCACCGCGGACTGCTCGATCAGGGAACCGGCCTGGTCGGTGAGGACCTTGGCGCGGGCGTCGAGGATGGTCTGGGCCACACCGGAGGTGTAGAGCTCCTGCTTGAGGCGGTCGCGTTCCGCCGACACCTTGGTCTCGCCGTCCATGAGCGAGTTGAACCGGTCCACCAGGGCGTTCGCCTTCGTCTGGCTCCCGCCGCCACCGGGCTGCTGGCCCCCGGCACCACCCGGTGGCTGGCCGGTTGGCGCCTGACCATTCGACGGCGCACCCCCGTCACCCGGTGGTTGGCCACCCCCAGGCTGCTGACCGCCGCTCGGAGGCTGTCCCTGGCCGCCTCCGCCGGGGGGTTGCCCGCCGCCCTGCCCCTGCTGCCCGGCCCCGGGTTTGAGGCCGAAGGCGCAGTTGTGGTCCCAGGCGACCACGGTCATCTGGTTGGCCTGCTCCGCCCACCACAGGAAGGAGTTGTTTCCGGGCCCGGTGATGTCGTCGAAGTTGTCGATGACGTCCTCGAAGGCCAGGTAGGTGACCATCTTGTCGACGTCGACCCGCTGCGCCAGCCCCGACTGGAAATCGGCGTCGCTGGATTCGTTGATGAACTGCAGGAACTCGATCAGCGGGGTGAGGTTCGCCTTCCCGGTTTCCTGGTCGAAGACGTCCTTGTAGGCCGACTCGTCGGTGCCGCGGTAGGTGTAGTCGCCGGTGGATTCCGCCTTGTACAGCAGCCCCGCGACGTCGAAGTTCTGCGCCACCCAGGATTCGTCGAGGTCCTGGCAGGTCAGCCGCAGCACCGGGTCGGAGCCGTTGACGCTGAGGCTGATGTGGGCGGCCTTCTCGCTGGCCAGCCCGGTTTTGGCGAGCAGGTCGAGGGCCACCGCCTCGTTCAGGGCGGAGGTCGACGAGCTGGCGCGGATCACCATGCGGGTCATGCCGTCGTGGTTCGCGCCGTCGACGAACTTGTCGAATCGCACCAGCCACGGGAGTTTCTGCGGTTCGCTGTCGGCGGAGATCCCCTGCAGGGACGAGTTTCCCTTCAGTTTCAGGCCGGCCTTCTCGTGCGCGACCCCGTCGACGGTGACCGTAGCCTCGATCCAGTTCTTGGTCCGGTTCGAGGTGTAGGCGGTGATCATTTCCTGATAGGCGCTCTGGTCGACGGTGATCTCCACGGAATGGAGCGAGTCCGGGTCGAGGTAACCGTCGGTCACCTTTCCCGCCTTTCCGCTGGAAACACCCGCCGACGTCTCCCCGAATGAGCCGCATCCGCTCAGGATCACCGCCCCGACCGCACCCAGTCCCACCACCGCGAACACACCGCGACGAGAAATCCGTTTCATGAATCCTCCTGCTCCTGTCTGGGGATTCCATGAAGCCCGTCGGCCCTGAGTCGCGACCCAGCCGACGCTGTGCCCCGGCTGTCAATCCGGCGGACCGAATCCGAGGAGGTGGGGCGTGACAGAATTGGGAGGACACCTCACGAAGGGGAGGACATGACCTCGGCCACGGACCCACACCCCGATCTGCTCGCCGAACCCAGCGCCCGGACGTTCCCGCTGGCACAGCTCGTCTCCCTGATACGCGAAGGCGTGGTGCGGATACCGCACTTCCAGCGTGGCCTGCGGTGGCGCACACCGGATGCGGTGGCGCTCATCGACAGTGTGCTGCGCGGCTTCCCCATCGGCAGCCTCCTGCTGTGGCGGCGCCCCGCACCAGCGGAGACGATCAGGCTCGGAAACGTGGAGATCAACGCCCCCGAGCAGAGCGATGCCCTGTACGTGGTGGACGGGCAGCAGCGGCTCACCACCTTCCTGAACGTTTTCGACCCGAGACACGGCCTGGAGGGCGAGTTCGCGCTCGTCTACGACCTCGATGCTCAACCACCCAAGGTGCGGTCACGCAGCCGAAAGGACTCCAACAACAACAGCGACAGCATTCCGCTGCCCGTGTTGTTCGATCTGTCCAAGCTGCTTCGCTGGACCAGCGAGCATGGCAAATACGCGGACCGGATCGATGAGATCAATGCCGCTACCCAGCGGCTGCGGGAGTTCCACGTGCCCGCCTACGAGGTGCGTTCCCAGGATGACGGGGTGCTGCGCGAGATCTACGACCGCATGAACAACGCGGGCAAACGCCTCACCCGGGCGGAGGCCTTCCGCGGGCTCTTCGCTCCCGAGGAAGGCACTGCGGACGCCACCACCTTCGAAACCATCCAAGCCGATATCCGCGATCGCCTTCAATGGGGTCAGCTCGATCTGGACACCGTTTTGCATGCCTTCCTCGCCCGCCGGGGCCCGAACATGTATCGGGATATCCACATCGAGTTCAGCAAGGAACGTCGCAGGATCCCGGAGTTCCCTGATGAGGATCGCGAGCAATCCCATCAGCGGACACTGGATGCTCTGGAAATCGCCATCAATTTCCTGCGCTACAAAGCAGGTGTGCCCCATTTCACCTTCTTGGCGTATCGCTATCTCCTGGTGGTTCTGACGCGTTTTTTCGCCCATTTCCCGGATCCGTGCGCCCGCAACTTGAACCTGCTTCAGCGCTGGTACTGGCGGGCCGCCCTGACCGGCCCCAGTATGAGTGGCGGGATGACCGGGTCCGCCCGTGCCCTGACGTCATGCATCACTCCGAAGGACGAGGACGGGTCCGTGCAGCGTCTCCTCAAGGCCGTGGAGGGCAAACCACATCACAAGCCGAACGCCAGCAATTTCGGGGCGAACCGGGCCTCAGGGCACATCATGCTGTGCGCGTTGTGGGCAAGGGAACCCAGATCACCGGACACCGAGCAACCATTCGAACCCGCCGATCTGGCCCTGGAAATCGATCAAGGTTCCACTCCTCAGCCGGCATGCCCCGAGATCTTCCCACGCTCCGCGCTGGACCCGACGCTAGCCAGCTCTCTCGGCAACCGACTCATCGCCCCCGGAACTCCCCTGGAAGCCAGGATCAAACTGATCACCCCGGAGACGGAACTCCCGGCCGAGGTCAGGGAGTCACATTTCTTGGAAGCTTCCCCGAAGCCGGATGAACCGGATCAGTTTGTGCGCACCCGAGAAGAACTTCTCCAGCACTACATCAATGAGTTCCTCAGGGCGAGAACCGGCGAGGATTTCGACGATTTCCCACCCTTGAGATCCCTTGATCTGGACGAAGAACCCGCACCCACGGGTGACTCGTGGTGATCGAGGGTTTCCAGGTTCAGCTGGCCGGACACACCGTCGCCCACCTCTACGCCCGTGGTGACCACACCTGGCTGGAATGGCAGCAGGGTTACTGGGATGACCCAGATCGCCCTGTCCTGGGATTGTTCTTCGAGGACCAGCCCAGCAGACGCGTGGCCTCCGCGCTGCGGTTGCCGCCCTGGTTCTCCAACCTCCTGCCGGAGGGCAGGCTCAGGCAGTGGGTGGCGCGGGACGCCGGCGTCAACGAGCAACGCGAGATGCGTCTGCTGGTGCGCCTCGGCAACGGGCTTCCGGGAGCGGTGGTCATCACACCGGTCGACGGGCAGGCCGATCCCGTGTGGCGCCCGGAGGAAACGCTCCCTCCTCCGCTGCCTTCCCCGGGTGATGGTCTCCTGCACTTCAGCCTGGCCGGGGTGGCGCTCAAGTTCTCGCTGCTCCAGGAGGGTGACCGCCTGACCCTGCCCGCCGGCGATCGGGATGGGGACTGGATAGTCAAGATGCCCGACGCGGTGTATCCGGAGGTGCCCGCCAACGAGTTCGCGATGATGACGCTGGCCGGGCTCTGCGGAATCGATGTTCCCGAGATCCGGTTGTGGCACCGCGACGACCTTCCGAAGTTGCCCGACGCAGCGTGGCCGAAGGGACAGGAATGGGCCTACGCTGTGCGGCGCTTCGATCGCGACGGCAACCGGCGCATACACGTCGAGGACCTGGCCCAGGTACGGAACTTCTACCCGGAGGACAAGTACCGCGGCTCGTTCGAGACCGCCGCCGCCCTGATTCACCGCAGGTGGGACGAGAAGTCATATCTCGAATTCGTTCGCAGGCTGTTCTTCAGTTTCGCCATCGGCAATGGCGACATGCATCTGAAGAACATCTCACTGATCTACCGCGATCCCCGTCGCCCGGTCATTTCCCCCGCCTACGACCTAGTGTCGACGGCCCCCTACCTGAACGACCCGGAGGATCTCGGTCTCAAGCTCGGCCGGTCCCGGCGTTTCGAGGAGGTTTCCCCGGAGTCCTTCGCGCTGCTCGCACACAGGGTCGGTGCACCGGTCGGGGAGACCATGGATGCGGTCGCCCGGGTGGCGAGGAATCTGGAAGGGGCGTGGGCCCAGACCGCGCAGCTGCTGGCACCGCTTCCCCGGCACCGCGGCTGGCTGGATCAGCGAATCCCCGAGGTCGCTCGTCGCTTCAGCGGCTGAGCACGCCCCAAAAACTCAGGTCAGTTCCACGACCGCCGGGCCTGGGCGGTCCTCGGCACAGGTCAGGGTCCCGTCCTCGAGGGATGCCCACTCCGGGGTCAGTAGCCTCCCTGCCGGGATGGCGACGGGGACATCGGCGTCGATGAACAGCAGGCGGGAGTCCCCGGCGCGGCCCAGCCGCGTCCAGGCGCCCTCGACCTCCAGTTCGCCGTCGGCGACGAGGTCGGGCAGCCACCTGCCCGCGACCTGCATCCAGCGCCCGATGCCGCGGAGGATCTCCGACTGCCATCCGGGCAGCGTCCCGTCGGCCTTCGGACCCACGCCCAGCAGCATCCGGCCGCCCCGCCACACGATGTCGACGAGGTGTTTCATCAGCTCCAGCGGGGTCATGGCGTGTTCGGGACCCTCGACGGAGTTGTACCCGAAGGACAGCCCCACCCCTCGGCAGTGCTCCCACACCGCGGCGTTCTCGCACTGCTGGAGGTGTTTGTACTCGCTGGTGGCGTAGTCCTGGTGGGGCACCTGCCAGCGGTCGTTGACCAGGCCCTCCGGATTGGCGGCGTAGTACTCCTCGAAGACGGTTCCGACGCCGTCGGGTCCGAAGTCCTTGCCGGCGTCCGGCCAGTTGATGTCGTTCCACAGCACGTCGGGGTTGTAGCGGGCGATGAGGTCCCGCAGGTGCCCGGCGGCGTAGGAGGCGTAGCCCTGGTCGACGGGACGTTCGGTCAGGTCCCAGTCGTCGCGCAGCCCGATCGGCTCCGTCGGTGCGGCGTGCCAGTCCAGGCCACCCGAGTAGTAGGCGCCGAAACGCATCCCGGCGCGCCGCGCGGCGTCGGCCCACTCCCCCACCAGGTCGCGCCCGGGTCCGCGGCGCACGGTATTGCGGTCCCCGGTTCCGGGCGCGTCCCACAGGCACACACCGTCGTGGTGTTTCGTGGTGAGCATCACGTAGGATCCCCCGGCCGCCACCAGTTCGGCGACGGCCGCGTCGGCGTCGAACCTCTCGGCCCGCCAGGCGTCGAGGAAGTCGTCGTAGTCGCAGCCGCCGTGCACCTCGGCGTGGTGCCGCTGCGCAGGGCTGCCCTCCAGCCGGATGGTGTTGTGGTACCACTCGGCGTAGGGGTTGTGCCGGAACCATTCGGTCGGCGGGATCTCGCCGAGTTCCGCGACGGGCTCCCCCCACGCGGGCACCGAGTACGGCCCCCAGTGGATGAAGAATCCGAGCTTGGCGCGCCGGAACCACTCCGGGGTGGGGCGCGCGAGCGCCTTCCAGCGTTCGGCGTCGCGTTCGAATCGTGCCTCCAGGTCAGCGGCCACCGAATCCTCCTATGTTGAGTCCCTTCGCCAGTTGTTTCTGCATCGCCACCACGATCACGAGGCTGGCGAGCACCGCTATCGTGGACGCCGCCATCAGCGGCCCCCAGTCCGTGCCGCGTTCACCCGTGAACATGGACAGGCCGAGCTGCAGCGGGGCCTTGTCCGTGCTGTTGATGATGATCAGCGGCCACAGGAAGGCGTTCCAGTAGTCGATGAAGGCGAACGCCGCCACCACCGCGATGGGGCCGCGCAGCAGCGGGATGATCACGTGGAACAGGATCTTCACCTGGCCCGCGCCGTCGATCCGGGCGGCCTCCTCGTAGTCGCCGGGAAGCGACAGCAGGAACTGCCGCAGCATGAAGGTGCCGAAGGCCCCGAAGGCGAAGGGCAGGACGATCGCCGGGTAGGAGTCGACGAGCCCGAAGGCGTCGGCCCCCAGGAACAGGGGAATGACGAGCACCTCGATGGGCAGCACCAGGGTGGCGATGAACACCGAGAACAGGGCGGAGCGCCCGGGGAACTCCAGGCGCGCGAAGGCGTAGGCGTTCAGCACGGAGACCACCACGGTTATGAGGGTCCCAACGAGCGCGTAGGCGAAGGTGTTGACCAGGATCTGCCCGAACGGGATGGAGCTGAAGGCCTCCGCGAAGTTGTCCCAGCGCACCGCGTCGCCGAGCAGGGCGGCCCCGGTGGACAGCACCTGGTTGCTCGGTTTCAGCGCGGAGAAGAGCATCCACACGAAGGGCGAGACGAACGCCACGGCCACGACCACCAGCAGCGTCTTCGAGACGATCTTCCCCCAGCGGCGGGGGCGGTTCTTCTCAGGAGTCATAGTTCACCCACTTCTTCTGGCCGACGAACTGCAGCGCCGTGACCAGCATCACCAGCACGAACAGCACCCACGCCAGCGAGGACGCCAGGCCGAGTTTGTCGTAGGAGAAGGCGCTGCGGTACAGGTACAGCACCAGGGTGTTGGTGGATTCACCCGGCCCGCCCTTGGTCAGCATGAACGGCTGGGTGAACACCTTGAAGGCCCCGATCACCGTCATCACGGAGGCGAAGAACAGCGACGGCGAGAGCATCGGGAAGGTGACCCGCCAGAACCGGCTCCACGCGGTGGTGCCGTCGATCTTGGAGGCCTCCATGATCGCGGGGTTGATGTTGTTCAGGCCCGCGGCCAGCACGACGATGTTGTAGCCGACCGCCTGCCACAGCGACATCATGATCAGCGAGACCATCGCCCAGGTCGGGTGGCCCAGCCAGGAGGGGCCCGTGATGCCGATGGCCGCCAGAATCCCGTTGATCACGCCCTGGTCGTCGAGCATGACCCGCCAGATGAGGGCGTTGGCCACCATGGGGGTGACGACGGGGATGAAGAACAGCACCCGGAAGAACGGGGCCCAGTCGGGCAGTGAGTGCAGCCAGACCGCGATGCCCGTCGAGACCACGAGGTTCACGGCGGTGTAGCCGATCGCGAACACCAGGGTGTTGCCCAGCACCGTGTAGAACGCCGGGTCCTCCCCGGAGAGCAGTCGCGCGTAGTTCTCCGCGCCGACGAACTTGGGGTCCCCGTAGAGGGGCCAGTTGTGGAGGCTGATCGCGATGGAGGCGATCAGCGGGATCACGATGAAGATCAGGAAGCCGCTCATGCCCGGAGCGAGGTGGAAGAAGGCCAGCAACCGCTGGTTGACGCCGGGTTTGCGGGCCTTCCTCACCTTGCTTCGGGGCGACGGCTTGGCCGTCGTCGTCATGGGATCAGTTCACCGACTTCTCGATGGTTCCCAGGATGTCCTCGGCGGTGCGGGTGCCGCGGGCACCCTCCGGGGAGTACTGGGTGAACTGGGTCACCACCTGGTTCCAGGTGGAAGTGGTCACCAGCGGCTGCCCGTCCGCGAGGAGCGTCTTCATGACCTCGGCGTCCTGGGCGGGTTTGCCCTCGGCCCAACCCGACAGCGCGGAGTCGATGGAGGGGACGGTGCCGCGGTTCTTGCCGACGTAGGCCACGACCTCGGGGGTGGTCATCTTCATGATGTTCTGGAAGGCGGCCTTCTTGTCAGCGCATTTCGCGGAGATGCCGAAACCGGAGCCCTGGATCATGCCGACGGGTTTGCCGCTCTTCGAGGGGATGACGGCCACCCCGACCTCGTTCTCCATTCCCTCGCGGATCGTCGAGTAGAACCACGGGCCCTCGATCACCATGGCCACCTTCTTGGCCTGGAAGCCCTGCATGGGCACGTCGGTGGTGTCGGCGGGGTTGGGGGCGGCGGCGACGTTCTCCTTGCCGACCAGGTCGAAGGTCTGCTGGATGTCAGCGACGAAACCCGGGTCGGTGATGTTCAGCTTGCCGTCCTTGACGGGCACGTTGCCGTTGGCGAAGGCGAACGGCAGGTAGGGGTAGCTGATGTCGGGGGCGACGGCGAAGCCCTGCACGCCGTCCTTGGTCAGCGCCTTGGCGTCGGAGAGGAACTGCTCGTAGGTGTAGTCGGTGCCCGGTTCCTTCAGCCCGGCCTGGGCGAACATGGTCTTGTTGTAGAACAGCACCATCGGTTCGGCGTCGTAGGGGATGGCGCGGACCTTCCCGTCGACCGTCATGCCCTGCATCATGGCCTGGTTGTACTTGGTCAGGTCGAGGCCGGCCTCCTTGGCGAGGTCGTCGAGTGGGGTGAGGAGTTCACCGAGTTCCTGGGCGCGGGCAGCTTGCGTCGTGACGATGCAGGGCGCGTCGGCCGACGACATGCGGGTCTTGATCTTGGTCCAGTAGTCCTGGAAGCTGGGCCCCTCGATGTCGAGCTTGAAGTTGGGGTCGGTTTCCTGGACGCCCTTGACGAAGGTGTCCCACTGGGCGCGGTCGGATTCGTTGGACACCCAGGTGTACATCTTGCTCGCCTGGGCGCTCTTGTCCTTGGAGCCTCCTGAGCAGGCCCCGAGCCCGAGGGCCAGGGTGGCACACAGCAGCGCGGCTGCTGCACGGCGGTACTTCATACGAACTCCCTTGTCGTAATCGGTCGGTCTCCGGAACGGTGGGGCTGCTGCGTCTCGTCCGAGTGCCCGAAGTTAGCGTTAACATCGGAGATTGTAGGCGAGGATCGAGAGTTTGTCACGACTTTTCCAGAGAGAAATGTCAACGCTGCCATCCCGGGGGAGGGATGCGCCGGAGAGCCACGGGAACCGCCGCGACCCAAGAGCCCGCCGCAGGCCGCCCGGGAGTTTTCCCGATCCCTCCCCCAGCGCACCCGGTTCCCTCTAATCTGGAATCTCCGCGAAGAACGCCCGGAAAGGCTCCACGATGGAGATGAGCGAACAGCCGGAGGGCACCGGCCCGAAACAACCCGAGGAACCGAGCCTGCGCGACGTGGTCAGGGCCATTGACGGCCTGACCCTCAGGATGGACGTGATCATTTCCTACCTGGACAAGCGGGACACCCTCCCCGAGGCCTCGCGGCAACGGAGCAACACCTCCCGGGAGCAGCAGAAACCGGCCGCCCCGCCACCACCGGCACCGGCACCGGCACCAGCACCGGCGCCGTCCCACCGCCCCACCGCGTCCAGCCCGCCCCCGCTACAGATATCGATCCCCGTCCCCACACGGTCG
>ERZ772948.116-NODE-116-length-47264-cov-7.563071_pt1 | contig 47264 bp, 32 predicted proteins | sample MGYA00511945_ERZ772948 | MGnify/ENA primary metagenome ERZ772948 (study PRJEB29015, sample SAMEA2737927) | human oral metagenome | biome: human oral; feature: human-associated habitat; material: dental | place: China | collected 2141 ... | reverse complement strand
CCCGCATCGGCGATTGGGAAGCCGACACCATCATCGGCAAAGGACAGAAAAGCGCGTTATTGACCTTGGTCGAACGTGTTACCCGCTACACCATCATCTGCAAATTGAAGAACTTAAAAGCCGAAGACACTGCCCGGGCAGCCATTAGGGTATTAAAGGCACATAAAGACAGGGTGCACACCATCACCATGGATAACGGCAAAGAGTTCTATCAACACACCAAAATAGCCGAAGCATTGAAGGCGAAAACCTATTTTTGCCGCCCCTACCATTCTTGGGAGAAAGGGCTGAATGAGAACACCAACGGACTCATCCGCCAATATTTCCCCAAACAAACCGATTTCCGAAACATCAGCAATCGGGAGATACGCAGGGTTCAAGATGAATTGAACCACCGGCCAAGAAAAACACTTGGCTACGAAACGCCAAGTGTTTTATTCTTGAATCTGTTCAAACCACTGATACACTAGTGTTGCACTTGAAATCCGAATCCAAGGACCTTTTTTCTTTGGAACGGACTTTTAAACCCGATCCGCTCAAACCAAGGTCGTCTGAAAATACGGCAACAGATTTTAACCGGAGCTTAAGCCCGTTTTCAAAAGACAAAACACGCCCGCAATACGGTCTGACTGACTTATGGCATAATGCTTACGGCAAAATACAGGAGCTTCTCATGTCAAAAATCATCTTATTGCATGGACTGTATATGCACTCTTGGGTGATGAAACCTTTAGCGGATATGTTGGAGAAACAAGGCTTTGACGTTGCCCTGTTCGGTTATTACAGCGTCTGGCAAACCATGCCGCAGCACACGCAGGCGTTGGCGGAATTTGTTGAAAAACACGATACGGGCGAGCCTCTGCATTTTGCCGGACACAGTCTGGGCGGGTTGGTGTTGCGACACTTTGCCGCCGCCTACCCCGAAAAAATTACCGGCCGCATCGTAACCTTCGGTACGCCGCATCAAGGCAGCAGGGCTGCGCAAAGGGTATTCCGGCTCGGATTGAAAACGCCCGTACTCGGCGGCGCTTATCGCGATGCGCTCGACGGCGGCACGCCCGATTTGCCCGAACATATCGAACTGGGCAGTATCGCCGGCAACAAACCGCTCGGACTGGGGCGCGTATTGGGCTTGCACGGCGAACACGACGGCACGGTTATGGTCAGCGAAACCCGCTGCCCGAATATGCGCGACCACGTTATCTTGCCCGTCAGCCACAGCGGTATGCTGTTCAAACACATTACCGCCGAGCAAACCGCAACATTTTTGCGCGTGGGGCAGTTTAATCATGGCTAAAAAACTGGGATGACGGGATTTGAGAATAATAAAAAGGTCGTCTGAAAACTTGGAAATCAGGTTTTCAGACGACCTTTTGGCTTTTGGCAGATTGGATTGCTAAGCTATCCGCCTTAAGCCAACTTGACGGCGAGTTCTGCCAGCCGTTTGCCTTGTGCGAAGGCGATGTCGTTTTCCTCGGCGGTCAGGGCAGGTTTGCTGTCGTGTCCGGCGACGTGGGACGCGCCGTAGGGGGTGCCGCCGCTTCGGGTGCTGCTGAGGGCGGATTCGGTGTAGGGGATGCCGCTGATGATCATGCCCTGGTGCAGGAGGGGGAGCATCATGGTGAGGAGGGTGGTTTCTTGTCCGCCGTGTTGGGAGGAGGTGCTGGTAAAGACGGTGGCGGGTTTGCCGGCGAGTTCTGCGCCGAGCCATTGGGGGATAGTGCCGTCGATGAAGTATTTCATGGCGGCTGCCATGTTGCCGAAGCGGGTGGGGCTGCCTAGGGCGAGGGCGGCGCAGGTTTTGAGGTCTTCGGCGGTGGCGTAGGGCGCGCCGCTGTCGGGGATGTCTTTTTCGATGGCTTCGCAGACGGTGGAGACTTTGGGGACGGTGCGCAATACGGCTTCGCAGCCTGCGACGCTTTCGATGCCGCGTGCGATTTGGCGGGCGAGGTTGAGGGTGCTGCCGTTTTGGGAGTAGTAGAGGACGAGGATTTTGAGGGGATTTGGGTTCATTTGGGTATTCCGTTACAATGGGGTTGGTTGAAAATCGGTGTTTGGCTGTTGAAGCTGTGTTTTCAGACGACGTAGAGTGCGCTGCGGCGTTTTCTGTTTTTTATTTTTAATTGGTTATTTTTTCGGGAAAGATTATGCCGTTTTTGAAGTGGTGGCAAGGTTTGTTGGGTAGTAAGGCGTTTGCGTTTGCGTGGTTTGTGGTCCGGCGTTTTGATGAGGAGCGTGTGCCGCAGGCGGCGTCGAGTATGACGTTTACGACGCTTCTGGCTTTGGTGCCGGTGTTGACGGTGATGGTGGCGGTCGCTTCGATTTTTCCTGTGTTCGACCGTTGGTCGGACTCTTTTGTGGCGTTCGTCAATCAGACTATTGTGCCGCAGGGTGCGGACATGGTGTTTGATTATATCAATGCGTTTCGCGATCAGGCGGGAAAGTTGACGGCGATCGGTAGTGTGATGCTGGTGGTGACGTCGCTGATGCTGATTCGGACGATTGACAATACGTTTAACCGGATTTGGCGGGTCAATACGCAGCGGCCTTGGATGATGCAGTTTTTGGTGTATTGGGCGTTGCTGACGTTTGGGCCGCTGTCTTTGGGCGTGGGGATTTCTTTTATGGTCGGGTCGGTGCAGGATTCTGCGCTGGCTTCGTTTGCGCCGCAATGGGTGGTGGGGGTACTGCAAACCTTAGGTACGCTGTTTTTTGCCACGCTTTTGCTGTGGGGGCTGTACCGTTTTGTGCCCAACCGCTTCGTGCCTGGGCGTCATGCGTTTATCGGGGCTTTGGTCACGGCGTTTTGCTTGGAGACGGCGCGTTTCCTGTTTGCTTGGTATATGGGCAATTTCGACGGCTACCGCTCGATTTACGGGGCGTTTGCCGCTGTGCCGTTTTTCTTGGTGTGGCTGAATTTGCTGTGGACGCTGGTGTTGGGCGGCGCGGTGTTGACTTCGTCGCTGTCTTATTGGCAGGGCGATGCGTTCCGAAGGGGATTCGATTCGCGCGGGCGGTTTGATGATGTGTTGAAAATCCTGCTGCTTTTGGATGCGGCGCAAAAAGAGGGCAAAGCTTTGCCTGTTCAGGAGTTCAGACGACATATCAATATGGGCTACGATGAATTGGGCGAGCTTCTGGAAAAGCTGGCGCGACACGGTTATATCTACAACGGCCGTCAGGGCTGGGTGTTGAAAACGGGGGCGGATTCGATTGAGTTGAGCGAACTCTTCAAGCTCTTTGTTTACCGCCCGTCGCCTTTGGGAAGGGATCATGTGAACCAAGCCGTCGATGCGGTGATGACGCCGTGTTTGCAGACTTTGAACATGACGCTGGCGGAGTTTGACGCGCAGGCGAAAAACCGGCAGCAGTCTTCTTGAGGATTTTGAAACACACAAAAGGTCGTCTGAAAACGGTTTTCAGACGACCTTTTGCTATAATCGGGCTTCATCGTCCCGCTCGGTTTGGAACCTCATGAAAACCCTCGTCCTCCTTCTGCTTTCCTTCTCCACTGCCACCGCTTTTGCCGCATACGGTTTGGGTTTGGGGCAGGAGTCGAAATATCCCGCCGACTTTCGCGCCTACGAATACGTCAATCCTGACGCGCCAAAAGGCGGCGTGTTTTCCCTGCCGATGCAGGGCGGCTTTGACACATTCAATCCGTTCACCCTCAAAGGCGACAAAGAAGTCGGCGTCCTCATGCTGACCGTGGACAAGCTCACGGACAACAGTTGGGACGAACCTTTCTCCATGTACGGGCTGCTGGCGGAAGACTTCTGGCTTGCCGAAGACGGATTGTCGGCAACATTCAAGCTCAACCCGAAGGCTAAATTCCACAACGGCGATCCCGTGCTTGCCAAAGACGTCGTCGCTTCCTTCCGCCTGCTTACCCAAGACAAAGCCGCCAATCCCTCCTACCGCATCTACTGGAGCGATGTTGCCAAAGTCGAAACGCCCGATGACAGGACAGTCGTTTTCCGCTTCAAACAGCGCAACGCCGAATTACACATGGTCTTGGGGCAACTGCCTGTCTTTTCTCATAAAAGCTATCCCGAAGGGCTGGAAAAAGGCGCGAACAAAATGCCCATCGGCTCCGGCCCCTACCGCTTCGTCAAAGCAGACATCGGACGCATGAGCGAATACGCGCGCGATAAAAACTACTGGGCGCAAAACCTCCCGACCCGCAAAGGCAGATATAACTTCGACACCGTCCGTTTCAAATATTTCAAAGACAACAGCGTCCGCCTCGAAGGACTCAAAGCCGGACAATACGACTTCGTTTATGAAAACATCGCCCGAAACTGGGCGCGGGCTTATCCCGGCGAAATGCTCGCCAAACGCGGCTTGGGCAAATACGAATGGGTGCAACAAAGTAATGCCGGCATGCAGGGCTTCGTTATGAATATGCGCCGCGTCCCGTTCAACAACATCCTCGTGCGGCAGGCAATGGTCGAGAGCTTCGACTTTGAAAGCGTCAACGCCCGCATTTTCTACGGCGCATACCGTCGCAGCAACAGCTTCTTCACCAACAGCGAAATGGCAGCGACAGGCAAACCGCAAGGCGAAGAACTGAAACTGCTCCAGTCCCTCGGCAACACTCTCGACCCCACCGTCCTGAACCAACCTGTCCCCGAACCGCCTCAAACCGACCCGAAAACAGGCGGCATACGCCCCAACCTGCTCAAAGCCCGCGCCCTTTTGGAAAAAGCAGGCTACCGCTATAAAAACGGCAAACTGACCGACAGCCAAGGCAAACCCCTGACCTTCGAGTTCCTGACTGCCTCCAAAACCTACGAACGCATTACCGCCAAATGGCAGCGTGACCTCGCCAAAATCGGCGTCACCATGAACATCCGCGTTACCGACCCTGCCTTATACCAAAGGCGTCTCAACGATTTCGACTTCGACATGACCATTACCGTCTATGCCAACAGCGAAAGCCCGGGCAACGAACAATACGATTATTTCGGCTGCGATGCCGCCAAAATCCCCGGCAGCCAAAACCTCGCCGGCGTGTGCCGCCCCGAAGTCGAAAAGCTGCTCAAACATTTCGGCAGCTTTACCAACCGCGAAGAGCTGAAAACCACCTCCCGGGCACTAGACCGCACCATCCGCCACCAATACATCATTGTCCCCGCTTGGTACGCCGACCGCTACCGCGTCGTTTACCGCAACAACCTCGGCATCCCGCAACAACTGCCGAAGTATTACGACCCGATAACGTTCCCGCTGAGTAGCGGGTGGTGGAAATAGGAGAAGCGGATAAAAGGTCGTCTGAAAGCTTTGAGGTTTCAGACGACCTTGTTTTTATCGGCAACCTGCCCCCTCTCCCGTCCGGCGGGAGAGGGTGGCTCTATGGGGTGTACGAATACGAATTTGCTTTTACCTAAAACCGTAAAGCCACCCCCATCCTAACCTTCCCCCGCCAGACGGGGGAAGGGACAAGTTGCTGTTACAGCAACCCGTAGCGTGGGGTTTGCCTACGAGATGAATGCGAAAAATAAATACTCATTTGACTGTAGTCTGATTTGGATTATCAGGTGGTAGATTTCGCGGGCGCAGCCCACGCTACTTGAGTTATTCCAAGCCTGCATTGATTGAATAAAAGGTCGTTTGAAAACGAACGTGAACGGGTTTCCCTAACACCCAAATCCCAAAGTTTTCAGACGACCTCGTTTTTACCTGCGACCTACTCCCTCTCCCGTCTGGCGGGAGAGGGCTGGGGAGAGGGTGGCTCTACGGTTTGCACGAATTTGCTTTTACCCAAACCTCAAAAGCCACCCCCATCCTAACCTTCCCCCGCCGGACGGGGGAAGGGACAAGTTGTCGTTGCAGCAACAAGTAGCGTGGGCTTCGCCCACGGGATGAATGCTGAAATGAAAGCCCATTCGGCTGTTGTCTGATTTGGATTGTTAGATAGTAGATTTCGTGGGCGAAGCCCACGCTACGGGTTGGATTTCTAATTTAATTGAATAAAACCTACGTCGATTGCATAAAAAATTGAATCAAGGTCGTCTGAAAATCCCCAACCGCCACCACTCAAGCCGTATTTCTCTTTGTTTGGAATACGGTTTTTCGTTCCTGCCTGTTTATTTCTTCTGCCACGCTTGGCGGAGGTATTCGATGTGGTCGGGGAGGGCGTAGAAGGGGGTGTTGCCGTGGTTAGCGTTGGGGTAGAGGGTGAATTGTGCGTCTGCGCCGAGGTGTTGGAGGGTGCCTGCAAGTAGTTTGGCTTGGGCGACCATTTCTCTGCCGATTTGTTCGGGGCGGTTGCTGCGGCCTTCGTGTTCGCCGACGCTGATGCGGACGGCGGTGTCGGCGGGAAGGGCGGACGGGAGGAAGTCGAGGACGCGGCGGTTGTGCCACCAGACGGAGGGGGAGGCGAGCAGGTTGTGTTTGAAGCGGTCGGGGGCAGTGAAGAGGGAATAGAGTCCGAACAATGCGCCGAAGGAGTGTCCGAACAGGGCTTGTTCTTTGGGGTTGACGGGGTATTTGGCGGCGAGGGCGGGGGCGAGTTCGTGGTCGAGGAAGGCGGCGAAGCGGTCGGCTTGTCCGTATTGGCGGCGTTCCGCTTCGGTGGCGGTTTCGGGCAATGGTGGTGTGTAGTCGAGGGCGCGTTGGGTCAGGTCGCGGACTTCGCCGTTGGGGTAGCCGATGCTGACGATGAGGCAGGCGGCGCGGCTTCGGGTCATGGGGTTGATGAGCAGGGATTGCGACATGCTGAGGGCGGCGGGGAAGAAGGCGTCGCCGTCGAGGATATGGAGGACGGGATAGCCTTGCGGGGGCGGGCTGCCGATAGCGGCGGTTTGGATGCGGTAGTTGCGGCCGGTGTGCTTGGAGCGGATGTGGGTTTCTTCGGCTTGCAGCAGGCGGGCGGCTTGCCAGTGTGCGGTGCGTGAGGTCATGGCGGGGTTGTCGGTTGTGTTGGTGGGGTGTGTTGTGTGTGTTATCGGGTTGTCGGATGTTTCAGACGACCTTTGGGCTATATCTGCCGTTTTCTCTATGTCAAACATGGGACATAAATGATAAAACCGGACAGGTAGTGTTCCCTGCCTGTCCGGTCTGTTTCCGTAATGTGTTGGTCTTCTGGTTTTTGGCGGTGATTTGTTTTCCTTTTGCTTTTCCCGTTTTTAGAAGTCGTAGCGGAGGTTTGCCATCAGGCTGCGCTCCGAGCCGGGAATGTTGAAGGTGTTTGCGCTGCCGACGCGGGCGTAGTAGTGGCGGTTGAAGATGTTGTCGGCGTTGATTTGCAGCTTCAGTTTGGGCGTGAAGCGGTATGCCGCCATGGCGTCGAATGTGGCGTAGCCGCCTGCGCGCAGCCCTGCCGCCGAGGAGATGCTGCTCATCGCGTTCACGCCGCCGCCGAGGGTCAGCTTGGGCGTAACTTCATAAGTTATCCACAGGTTTGCGCTGTGTTTGGGCATCAGAAGGAAGATGCCGTCGTCGCGCGAGTTGGAGGCGGTTTTGATTTGGCTGTGCAGATAGCTGTAACCTGCGTGGATTTGCCATTTCGGTGTAATCGCGCCGCTGATTTCGGTCTCAACGCCTTCCATCACGCGTTTGCCCAAGGCGGCGTAACGGGTGTTGCGGTTGTTCGGGTTCAGCGGTGCGGCGGCGTTTTTGTCTTTCAGGCGGTAGAGGGAGACGCGGGTGTTGAGGCGGTCGTCCATGTAGCTGCCTTTGTAGCCGACTTCAAACTGGTTGCCTTCCCGCGCTTTAAGCAGGTTGCCGTCGGTGCCGAGGCTGGTTTGCGGCGTGTAGAGTTGGGAGAAGCTGGCGTAGAGGCTGTTGTTGTCGTTCAAGTCGTAAACTGCGCCTGCGTAGCCGGTGAACTTGGTTTTGCTGGCTTTGTGCAACTCGTCGCCGTCGCCCGTTTCGATTTTGTAGTGTCCCAAACGCCAGCCGCCAATGAGCGACAGCCTGTCGACCGGATGGAAGACGGATTTGCCGTAAACGCCGAATTCGTCAAGGTTTTCGGTAGCGACGGTATGGCTGTAACCGCGCGCGCCGGCACGGGCGTTCTGCATCAGGTTGACATAGGGAACGGAGTGGAAATCGCCCAAGGCAACATTACGCGCAACGGCTGCACGGCCTTGCTCGTTGGTGCTGCGCAAGCGGTTGTAGTCCGCGCCGACGACGAGTTCGTTTGCGGTGTTGCCCAAGGCAAACGGACGGCTGTAACTTGCGTCAACCGCGAAGGCTTTTTGTTTGATTTCCGTGCCTAAGCCGACGACGTCCGCCTTATTGTCGGCAGAAAGTTTTTTGGCGGCGAAGGTGTAGTTGGAGTCGGCATCGCGGTCGGAATAGCGCATACCGATTTTGCCGTAGCCGCCGTCGTCGAAATAATGTTTCAAATCGGCGAACACGTCATGGCTGTTCATTTTAAATTTGTTCCAATCCGCGCCGACAAAGGTGTGGTTGGGCAGGGACAACAGATTGCCGCTGCTGCCGACGGGCAAACCGTTATACGGCGCGAGGTGGCGTTGTTGGTAGAGATAGCCTACGCCCAAAGTCGTGTCGGGATTGATGTCCCAATCCGCCGCCGCGTAGAAGGTTTCGTGGTGGTTGTTTTTCTCCGCCGGACGGGGGGACGCGCCCGAAGTTTGCGCCATCACACGGGCGCGCACGCTGCCGTCGGCGTTCAGAGGTCCTGAAACATCGGCTTCGGCTTTATATTGTTTGTGCGTACCGAACCCCGCCGCTGCATGACCTTGAAACTCTTTGGTCGGGCGTTTGCGCACCAAATTCACAATACCGCCCATCTCGCCACTGCTGTCGAACAAGCCGCTCGGGCCGCGCATCACTTCGACGCGGTCGAAGGCGAACAGGTTGGGCAGCGTGCCGTTGATACTCTGCATCTGCGCGGGCAGGCCGTCGATGTTGTATTCACTGTATTCGTAACCGCGCGCATAAACCGACGAGCGTCCGTCGTCATTGCTCAACACGCGCAGACCCGGCGTTTTGCGCGCCAACTGGTCAAAGGTATCGACGTTGCGGTCTTTTACCTGCTGGTTGGTGATGATGCTGACGGATTGCGGAATCTCGCGTAAAGATGCGGGGATTTTTGTGCCGACAGTGGCGGCAAACGAGCTGTAATCGCCGTTTTTCTCGGTGGCAATCGCGTTATACGAACGCTGCCCCTTCACATGGACAGTATCCAGCTCGGCCGTTTCGGCGGCAAATACAGTGGAAGATAAAGCGGCCACAACGGCGGCAGCGGTCAGATTGGGTCGGAACATCAATTTCTCCGGTCTTTTACAAATGAGAATTGTTGTATTTTATATTTTTGATGGCTGACGTTGTGGAAAAAAACTATCGTTTTCCCGACAATCTTTTGTGAATATGCGACAAGGTCGTCTGAAAACCTCAATTTGGGTTTCAGACGACCTTGTCGCAACTGCTTGAATCAGCTTGCCGATTCTACGCCATAAGGTTTGTTTGACGTTTTGATGGTTAGGGTCAATACGGCAGCGATGGCGAGGAAGACGCCGGCGAAGGTCATGGCGTTGGACGGGTTTGCACCGAGGAAGTTGTCATAGATCCAACCGAAGGTAACGGTTTCAATCAGCATCGGAATCACAATCATCATGTTGACGATGCCCATATATACGCCGTAGCGTTCTTTCGGGATGGAGTGTACGACAATCATAAACGGTACGCCCATCATACTTGCCCAGCCGATACCGAAGCCGATCATCGGGGCGAACATCAGGTATTTGTTGGTGATGTGCGGGATGGTCAGGAGGGCGAGCGAAGCCAGGATAACGGCGAAGGCGTGGACATATTTCGCAGCATATTTACGCGCCATCCACATCAGTCCGAAGGCGGAAACGAAGGTTACGACGTTGTAAAAACCGTTGACCAAACCGGTCCATGCCACTGCCTGTTCATACGCGGCCGAGTCGGCAGATGTCGAGCCCCAGACGGATTTGACGATACTGTGGGAAATATATTGCCAGTAGATGAAGAGGGCGTACCATTGGAAGAGGTAAACCGAGGCGAGCTGCCACAGTGGGGTGGGCATTTCCTTAATGGCTGTGCCGATGTCTTTTATAGCGTGGACGGGGCCGCTGGGTTGGGCTTTAATTGCCGCCATTTCTTCGGGAGAAGGTTCGCGTTCGGGCGTGGACAATACGGTTACTAAAACGGAGCCGATGGAGCAGACGGCGCCGATATAGAACGAGCCGAATACCCAGTAGGGGATACCTGCTTCAGAGGTTTGTTGCAGCCAGCCGATTTGTTGGAAGATGTAGAGCGATACGTTGGCAAGGGTAATGCCCAAGCCGGTAAACACGGACTGCATCAAAAAGCCGGTCGATTGTTGGTGTTCGGGGACGGTATCGGCGATGAAGGCGCGGAAGGGTTCCATGGCGGTGTTGTTACTGATGTCCAAGAGCCACAGCAGCAATACGGCAACCCATAATGCGGTAACGTGCGGATAGATGAAGAGGCAGAGGCTGCAACCAATGGCGCCGATTAAGAAATACGGGCGACGGCGTCCCAAGCCGGGAATCCAGGTGCGGTCGCTCATGGCGCCGATAAGGGGCTGAACGAGCAAGCCTGTAATCGGACCTGCCATATTCAGAATAGGCAGTTGGCCGGGGTCGGCATGTAAGAAACTGAAAATCGGGTTGATGGCGGTTTGCTGCAAACCGAAGCTGTATTGGATGCCGAAGAAGCCGAAGTTCATCAGCATAATCTGGCGAAGCGTCATCGATACTTGTGGGGAAATCTTCATTTTGAAGCGACTCCTGGACTTTGTAAGAAGAAAACATGGAACAACAAACTGCGGGAAACACTGCATAGTTGAAGCGGTTGGGCCGCTTTCTTTATTCTTTGGCGTATCGTATTGATACGTTGCAAATAGGTAGAGTGATGCGTTGTTTGTGTTTTCAGACGACCTTTTATTGTCGTATTGTGTCTGCCTCATGAAGCAGACGTCGTCTGAAAGAATGTTTTACTTCAATGCCGTGACCGACTGCCGCCAAATCGTTTCTCCGACAACCCGAACGGGCGGACGGGCGGTTTCTTTGGTCTCGATAATGTCGAACAGGATTTCCGCCGCCAGCGCGCCCATGCGCATATAGGGCAGCTCGGTGCTGGTCAGCGGCGGGAACAGGGTTTCGGCAATCGCGCTGTGGTTGTCGTAACCTGCCACCGATACCTGCTCCGGAACGCGCACGCCGCGCGTCCTCAAAATGCCGTAAACGCGGACTGCCATTTCGTCGTTGCCGCAGCAAATGACCGTCGGCGGGTCGGCAAGCGACAATAATTTCAATACTGCTGCAATCAAAGGTTCGCTGTCGTTGGCAAAGTCGGTGATGCCGGTTTGCACCAAGTCAGGATCGAACACCATGTCCGATTCGTCCAAAGCGCGGCGGTAGCCCGCCAAACGCAGCCGCGTCGCTTCTGCGCCTGCCTGCAAGGTGATGTAGGCGATACGGCGGTGTCCGTGACGGATGATGTTGCGTACCAAATCGTATTGCCCGCGCTCGTCGTCCGGCAAAACCGACGGCGTACCCGCCGCGTCGAAACAGTTGACCAAAACCATCGGGCAGCGGTTGGGCATTTCGGGCAGGACGATTTCGCGGTGCGATTCGGTTACATACAAAATGCCTTCCGCGCGGTGTTCCATAAACGTCCTGACCAAAGGGTCGATTTGCTCGTAGCGGTTGTCCGTATCCGCAATCATCAGCGTTTTGCCCGCTTCGCGGATTTTCTGCTGGATACCTTTGATTAAAAACATATCCGGCAGACCGTGTACTCCGCCGTATTCGCCCGTACGCGAGATGGCGCCGGTAATCAGTCCGACCAAGTCCGAGCGGTTCGACCGCATCACCCGTGCCGCCGAAGACGGGATATAACCCAAAGCCGCAATCGCCGTTTCGACTTTGGCGCGTGTTTTATCGCTGACCGGCGCGTCGCCGTTGATGACGCGGCTGACCGTTTTGGGTGAGACGCCCGCATAAGCAGCAACATCATAAATTGTAGCCATCTTACGACTCCCGCCTCAGCCCTGTTTCATTTGATTACGAAGCATAGCACACCTGACATCGGTGTCATACCAAAAATTTTAAAAAACCTTGATGAAAATCAAGCACATTGCTTGCATATCGCATACAATTCTTAACTAAATTGCTTACCCGTATCCGGCAAACCCGCGCCGTCTTGTTAAACTACATTAAACTACAAAAAAATCATTAAGTAGCGAACCAATCAGCCGCGGTACAATCTATAACTAAATCACATCCCGCCGAATGAGCGAACCCAATCCCGAAGGAAACCCGATGACCGCATTTACCGAAGCATGGCAAGCCCTTGAACAACACCGGCTCGACACACAACACCTCCACCTGCGCGACCGCTTCGCCGCCGAACCCGACCGCTTCGGCAATATGCACGAAACCCTCGACGGCCTCCTCTTCGATTACAGCAAAAACCGCCTTGGCGAAGACACTTTGCAACTCTTGTGCCGCCTTGCCGAAGCCTCGCCCCTTGCCGGACAAATGCACGCCATGCAAAACGGCGAAAAAATCAACCTCAGCGAACACCGCGCCGTCCTCCATACCGCCTTGCGCCTGCCGCCCGACGCCCCGCCCGTTTACGTTGACGGCGAAAACATCCTCCCCAAACTCCACCACGAACTCGACCGCGCCCTCGCCTACGCCGAAGCACTCAACAACGGCAGCCACAGAGGCATCACCGACAAACCCATCACCGACTTCGTCCACATCGGCATAGGCGGCTCCGACCTCGGCCCCAGAATGTGCGTAGAAGCCCTCAAAGCCTACCGCCAAAACATCCGCGTCCACTTCGTCAGCAATTCAGACGACGCCGACATCAGCCGCACACTCGCCCACCTCAAGCCCGAAACCACCGTATTCAGCATCGCCAGCAAATCCTTCCGCACGCCCGAAACCCTGCTCAACGCCTATGCCGCCCGCGCATGGTATCGGGACGCAGGGCTGTCCGAATCCGGTATCTACCGCCACTTCTGCGCCATCTCCTCCGACGTTGCCGCCGCCCGAAACTTCGGCATCGCACCCGACAACGTCTTCGCCATGTTCGACTGGGTCGGCGGACGCTATTCCGTCTGGTCGACCATCGGCCTGCCCGTCATGGTCGCCGTCGGCACAGACCGCTTCCGCGAACTCCTCGCCGGCGCGCACGCCATGGACACCCACTTCTTCCAAACCCCCTACCGCCGCAACATCCCCGTCCTCATGGCGCTCATCAGCATCTGGTACAACAACTTCCAGCACGCCGACGGACAAACCGCCGTCCCATACAGCCACAACCTGCGCCACCTCCCCTCGTGGCTCAACCAGCTCGACATGGAAAGCCTCGGCAAAAACCGCACCGCCGACGGACGCCCCGTCCCCCATACCACCGGCGGCATCGTCTTCGGCGAAGAAGGCGTCAACTGCCAGCACGCCTATTTCCAACTCCTCCACCAAGGCACACGGCTCATCCCCTGCGACTTCATCGTCCCCATGACCACCGCCTACGGCATCAACCGCCAACACCGCTTCACCGTCGCCAACGCCTTCGCCCAAGCCGAAGCCCTGATGAAAGGCAAAACCCTCGAAGAAGCCCGCGCCGAACTTGCCGACCTGCCCGAAGCCGAACGCGAACGCCTCGCCCCGCAAAAAGAATTCCCCGGCAACCGACCGAGTAACAGCCTCCTCCTCAGCGCCACCGACCCCCGCCGCCTCGGCATGCTCATGGCGGCATACGAACACCGCACCTTCGTCCAAGGCGCGATTTGGGACATCAACCCCTTCGACCAATGGGGCGTCGAATACGGCAAAGAACTCGCCAAAACCATCGAACCCGAACTCGAACGCGGCAACCCGCAGCACGACAGTTCCACCAACGGCCTCATCGCCTTCTACCGCGCCAGCCAAAACAGATAGGCAGTTCAAACATAAAAGGTCGTCTGAAAACTTGATTTTTGAGTTTTCAGACGACTTTTTTCTGCACATTACTTTATCAGAAATATCAGGCTTCACTTCTGTCCGCTTTGTTCCACCTGCCGTTTGAAGCGTGTGCCTGCGGCGTGGTAGAAGGGGCGGGGGGAGAATTGGCGGGAGACTTGTGAGGCGAAGATGCAGGCGATGAGCAGCCAGAAGAGGAGGTTTTGTCCGCCGGTCATTTCCATCACCACGACGGCGGAGGTGAGCGGGGATTGGGTGGCGCCAGCGAGGAAGGCCGCCATGCAGAGGAGGACGAGGACGTGGGTGCCTTGGGTAAGTCCGGTGAGGACGGCGATGCGTTCGCCCAAGACTGCGCCTATGGTGAGGGAAGGGGTGAAGATGCCGCCGGGTGTGCCTGTCCAGTAGGTCAGGACGGTGGAGAACCATTTGGCGACGGCGAGTCCGGCGGGGGCTTCGTGGATGCCGCGCAGGGCTTGGGCGGCTTCGTGGTAGCCGGTGCCGTAGGTTTTGCCTTGGTAAAGTGTGCCGATGGCGGCGAGCAGGATGCCGATGAGGGCGGCGGTAATCAGGGGATGGCGGCGGATGTGTTCGCGCCATTTGGCGGGGGCGAAGGCGGTGGCGCCGAGATACAGGGTGCGCCCGAACAGTCCGCCAGCGATGCCGCACGCGAGTCCGCAGCCCAATACCCAGCCGAGCATATTGTCGAGCGCGCCGCCGCTGAAGCCTGAAAAATAGGGGTTGTTGCCTTGAATGGCGACTTGGATGAAACCGGCGGCGAGGACGCCGAGCAGGATTTGCCGCTCCCAACGCAACATGACTTCGCGCCCGAGTTCTTCGATGGCGAAAATCACGCCTGCGAGCGGGGCGTTGAACGCGGCGGCAAGCCCGCCTGCCGCGCCTGCGGCGATGAGGTCGTTTTCCTGCATGCCGCGGAATGCGAAGCCGTGTTTTTTGCACCATGCGCCCCACGCGCTCATGACTGCCGCGCCGACTTGGACGGACGGTCCTTCACGCCCGACGGACGCGCCTGCGAACATGGCAAGGAAAGTAAGCGGGATTTTGATGAGGGTTTCGCGGAGGCGGATCAGGCGGGTTTTGTTGGCGCCGTAGGGCAGGGCGAGGCTGGCGAGCACTTGCGGGATGCCACTGCCGGAGGTGTAGGGGGCGAAACGGCGGGTAATCCAGACGATGAGCGGCAGCCCTAAGGGCAGGGCAACCCAGGCAAACCAAGGATATTTTTGCACCAGCTCCGCGTTCGTTTCCAACGCGAAATCCGCCATCCAGGCAAACAGGAGGGCGGTCAGCGCGACCAGTGCCGAACCTGCCAGCAGGAACAGAAAAGCAATGCTTTTACGCGAGATGCGGCGGGTTTGGCGGATTTTGTGCGTGATGTGGTAGGCGGGCGGTTTGGTCGGCATGGTATGCGGAAGTATGGAAAAGGTCGTCTGAAAAGGGTTATTGCGGAAGGAAGTTCGCGAATAAGGTAAAAATAGCCCGTAAAGAAGGGCGGCAAGCGGGTTGAAAACAATATGGGTTTTCGCTGATAAAGCCCGCTTTACGGTTTTGCGTTTGGTCTAAAGGTCGTCTGAAACGGTTTTCAGACGACCTTTTTTCGTGCTGCCTTAACCTGTATTGCGCAAACCTTGTGCCACGCCGTTGATGGTCAGGTGCACCATCAGGAGGGTGTGCGGGTCGTGCGGGTCTTTGCGCAGGCGTTTGAGCATGGCGACTTGCAGACCGTTGAGCGCGTTCAGGTACGGAATCCGCAGGGCGAGCGAACGGGCGAGGCTGCGGTTGTCGCGCAAGAGTTCGTCGGTTTGCAAAAGGTTGAGCAGGGCTTTGCGGCTGCGTTGGTATTCTTCCTTAATCATGCCGAAGATGATGGCGGCTTTTTCGGGCGATTCGCTCAAGCCGGCGTAGTTTTCGGCGAGGGTAATGTCGGTTTTCGCCATCACTTGTTCCATATTGGAGAGCATGGCTTGGAAGAATGGGTTGTGCTGCGCGTGTTCCTGCAAGGCGGCGAGGGTTTCGGGCTTGCCTTCGCACAGGCTTTCCACCGCGCTGCCGAAGCCGTACCACGCGGGCAGCATGAGGCGGTTTTGCATCCATGAGAACACCCACGGTATCGCGCGCAAATCCTGTATCCGCGCCAAGGTTTTGCGGCTGGCGGGGCGGCTGCCGAGATTGAGCGTGGCGATTTCCTGTATGGGGCTGGTTTGCAGGAAATAGTCGATGAAGTCGGGGTGGGTAATCAGCTCGCGGTAGTATTTGAACGATACGTCCGACAATGCCTGCATGAGCGCGGGTTCGGGGTCTTTTTGATCGGGCAGCAGGCTGGCTTCGAGCGTCGCGGCGACGAGGGTTTCGAGGTTGCGCACGGCGTTGCCGGGGTCGGCGTATTTGGCGGTGATGACTTCGCCTTGTTCGGTGATGCGGATTTGTCCGGCCACACTGCCCGCCGGTTGGGCGAGAATGGCTTGGTAGGACGGGCCGCCGCCGCGTCCGACGCTGCCGCCGCGACCGTGGAAGAGGCGCATACGGACATCGTATTTTTTGAAGAGTTCGACCAAGCCCAATTCCGCCTGATAGAGGCACCAAGAGCTGGTAACGTAGCCGCCGTCTTTATTGGAATCGGAATAGCCGAGCATGATTTCCTGAATGTTGTCGCGGCTTTGCAGCAGGTCGCGGTACCATTCGTTGCTGAACATGGTTTCCATGACGGGGCAGGCGTTTTCGAGGGCTTCGATGGTTTCGAAGAGCGGGACGATGTTGATGCGGCTTTGCGGTTTGCCGTTTTCAACTACTAACAAGCCGCTTTCTTTGAGCAGCAGCGCGAGAGCGAGCAGGTCGCTGGGCTGTTCGCAGTTGGAGATGATGCTTTGGGTAACGGCGTTTTCACCGAATTCGTCTTTGATTTTGCGCGCTTCGTTGAAAATCGCCATTTCGCGGCGGGTGTGTTCGCTGTAAGTGATGAACGGGCTGGATAGCGGCCGCTGGTGTTTCAGCTCGCGCAGCAGGACGGTTTGTTTTTCCGTTTCAGAAAGGCTGGCGTAGTCTTCTAAACCGGCGTGTTTGAAGAGTTCGGCGACGACATCGGCGTGTTTTTCCGCGTGTTGGCGCAAGTCGAGCGGCATCATGTGGAAGCCGAACACGGACACGGAGCGGATCAGGTCGGCGAGCCTGCCTTCGCCCAAAAGTGCGCTGCCGTTGTCGCGCAGGGAGCGTTGCAGCTTGTGGAGGTCGTCTGAAAACTCTTGCGCGGAGGCATAAGGCATCATGAAGCCGAATTTGCAGCCCATGCCCAAACCGAGCGAACGGGCTTTGCCCATGACGCGCGCCATAATGTAGGCGATGGCGCGGCGGTACGGCTCTTCGGTGCGGGCGATTTCTTCGTCGGGCGATTCGTCGGACAACGCCATCACGTCGTCGTTGACTTTGACGCGGCGGACGGAAAGCGGCAGCTCGCGGTAGAGTTTGTCGAGTTCGCCTCGGTAAAAACGGAACACCGCGTCGGCATGGCGGCGGAAAGCGAAACGCAAGGTTTCGGCAGATACGAACGGATTGCCGTCGCGGTCGCCGCCTATCCAGCCGCCGATTTTTAAGATGTCGGGCACGTCAACATCAGGATAGGTCGTCTGAAATTCGCGTTCCATACTGCGATAGAGTTTGGGCAGCGCCTCGAAGAAACTCATCGGGAAGATGGATACGCCGTTGTTGATTTCATCGTTGACGCTGAGTTTGTGGTGGCGCGTTTCGCTGGTTTGCCACAAGCCCAGCAAAATAGTGTCGATTTCGCGACGCAATTCCGCCAGCGCGTCGGCATGGGTGCAGCGTTCGCGGCGGGGCAGGAGGGCGCGGATGCGGCGGTTGAAGTTCAACACGGTTTGGCGTTGCACTTCGGTCGGGTGCGCGGTCAGAACGGCGGTAACATTGGTCGTATTTAATTGTTTTTGAACCGCCTTGCCGCCGATTTTCGCCGCTTTGAGTTTGCGTACCGTTTCCGCCAAGCTGCCTTCCGCGCCGCCGTGTCCCGCCTCTTCGTGGATTTGGCGGCGGCGTTCGTGGTGGACGTCTTCGGCGATGTTCAGAATCTGCGCAAACAGACCGCAGGCAAGTGTCAGGTCGTGGGTTTGCTGTTCGTCCAGTTGCGGCAAAACCTTCTCAATCAAAGCCGCGCTGTCGTCCGAAGTGGACAACAGCTTGACCGTTTCCACCACCAAAGGCGAAGCTTCTTCGTGCAGAAGTTTGTACAAAGACTGTTTTAAAAATTCCGCGTCTGCTGCCAGAGCGGCGTCCTTGGGATTGTTCAGGATATGCAGTTGCATGATTTTCTCTCTTTATTTATTTATCTCAAAAACAAACGTAAAACATTGTATAGCAGGTCGTCTGAAACCGCCATCGGAAAAGGTGTTGCAAAACGCTGAAACTTGATGTAACCCGCGTCCGCACAAGCCGAGCCGTTAATTCCTTAACAAAACCGTCCGTGCATTTCAGTCCGATTATTCTGCCGTTCGTATCCGCAGCATAGTCCGAAGCGCAGAAATCCCGTAAAATATAGTGGATTAACTTTAAACCAGTACGGCGTTACCTCGCCTTGCCGTACTATCTGTAATGTCTGCGGCTTCGTCGCCTTGTCCTGATTTAAATTTAATCCACTATACTACGACATAAAATCCTATTTTCACGCAGGCACAGTATGTTCAACTTCAATTCCGTACGCGAAAACGACAAACGCCAACCCACCGTCCGCACCGCCGTAGCAAGCGGCTCCATCAACATGAGTACCTCCGCCATCAAAGTTTTAGCGGAAAACGCCACCCAAAACGCAGGCATCCTCAACGTCGCCCGTGTTGCCGCCGTCCAAGGCATCAAGCAGGTCGGACTGATTGTCCCGCTTTACCAACCCGCCGTCTTGCAACACGTCCGCGTCGATTTCGATGTCGATCTCGAACTCGCCTACGTCAAAGCCACCGTAACCGTTTCCTCGGAAGTCGGCAAAAGCATCACGACCGAAGCCATTACCGGCGTCAACGTTGCCCTCATGTCCATCTACGACATGATGAAAGAAGTCGATCAGTCCATGATGATGACCCGCATCCACCTCGAATCCGAAAGCGGCGGCGAACGCGGCCCATTCGTATTTGACGATGCCTACGAAAACATCGATTTCTGATTGAACAAACAAAAAGGTCGTCTGAAAACCGGTTTGAGGTTTCAGACGACCTTTTTATTTACGCTAAAGCTTTGCTATGAAAAGCTTTCGGTCGGTGAACTATTTCTGCCGGATACGGTCTTCTTTTGGCATTTCCTTATGCGGCAATGGTTTCATCAGGAATTGTTAGCATTTCAAAACTTCGTTATACTTAGAAAGTATTAGTTATTTTGTATTAATTTTATAGTAAATTCAAATCAAATAGGGGATACCTATGTCGTCATTCCCATGCGGGCAGGCGTTTTCTAATTTCAATCCACGATAAAACAACAGAGAGAATTTATGGACACATCCCAACCCGCTCCCCGTTCCGAACAACAAGCCAACCGCCGCTATCTGACCGTGTGGCGGTGGCATTTTTATTTCGGGCTATTGGTCGCGCCCTTTCTGACCCTGCTTGCCGTAACAGGTCTGGGCATGCTTCTATTCGCCAACATCACCGGCAAAGAGGGCGAGCGCATACACGTTACCCCGCAGGCGCAGGTACAGCCTTTGTCGGCGCAGGCGGAAGCGGCGCGGCAGTCTGTGAACCCTGAAACCGCTTCGGTGGTGCAATATATCACGCCGCGCGCCGACGATATGGTTGCCGTGTTCCGCGTAAACAACGACGACAAAGCGACCATGGTCGCCGTCGATCCTTACACGGCGAAAGTCGTCAGTTCCATGCCGCGCAATGAGGGCTGGTATCACACGATGGATGGAATCCACGGCGATATGATGCTCGGCACGGCGGGCGATTATCTGATAGAAACCGCCGCGTCGCTGACTATCCTGATGATGATTACAGGGATTTATCTGTGGTGGGCGAAACAGCGCAGCCTGAAATCCATGCTTGTGCCGAAAGCGGGCAAAGGACGCTCGTGGTGGCGCAGCATGCACGGCGCATTCGGTACTTGGGTTTCTTTGATTTTATTGCTGTTCTGCTTATCGGGCGTTGCTTGGGCGGGCATTTGGGGCGGTAAGTTCGTTCAGTCTTGGAGCCAGTTCCCCGCCGGCAAATGGGGGGTCGAACCGAATCCCGTATCCGTCGTGCCGACCCACGGCGATGTGCTGAACGACGGCAAAACCAAAGAAGCACCGTGGATTCTGGAACTCACGCCCATGCCTGTTTCCGGTACGACGAAGGGCGAAAACGGCATTAATCCAAGCGAACCGATGACCTTGGAAACGGTTGACCGTTTCGCCCGCGAAATCGGTTTCAAAGGCCGCTACCAACTCAACCTGCCCAAAGGTGAAACGGGCGTGTGGACGCTGTCGCAAGATTCGATGAGCTACGACATGGTCAGCCCGACCGCCGACCGCACGGTGCACATCGACCAATACAGCGGCAAAATCCTGGCTGACATCCGTTTCGACGATTACAACTTCTTCGGCAAATTCATGGCGGCCAGCATCGCGCTGCACATGGGGACGCTGGGCTGGTGGAGCGTGTTGGCGAACGTCTTGTTCTGCCTGGCGGTTATCTTCATCTGCGTCAGCGGCTGCGTGATGTGGTGGAAACGCCGCCCGTCCAAAGCGGGCGGACTGGTACCTCCGGCGCAGAAAATCGAGCTGCCGGTATGGTGGGCAATGGCTGTGCCGCTTTTGATCGTGGCGGTATTGTTTCCGACCGCCATCGCCGCCATCGCCGTGATTTGGCTGTTGGATACGGCTTTGCTGTCGCGGATTCCGGCGCTGTCGCGGTGGTTCAAATAACGGTTTGAGCCGTTTCCCGCAAACCGATGTGCAGCGTGGGCAATGCCCACAAATAGGATGGGTTTGAAGGTCGTCTGAAAATCCGATTTTGGTTTTCAGACGACCTTTCCTTATTTTTACCCCGCGGTTTTCCTTTTCCGCCCACTTCGGTATCATACCGCCTGTCTGTTTATCCCTGACGGAATCCCGATTATGTCTGACTGGTCCCTCCCCGATTTCGAACGCAAAATCTGCCCGCCCGAAGAATTGGCACAACGTCTGCACACGCTTCCCCGCCCGCTAGTGTTTACCAACGGCTGTTTCGATATTCTGCACAGGGGGCATGTTACCTATCTGGCGCAGGCGCGTTCGGCGGGGGCGGCGTTGGTGCTGGCTTTGAACACGGATGCGTCCGTGCGCCGTTTGGGCAAGGGGGACGACCGCCCCGTCAATCCGCTGGAAAACCGCGCGGCGGTAGTGGCGGCATTGGCAAGCGTGGATTTGGTCACTTGGTTTGACGAAGACACGCCCGCCGAGTTGATCGAGCAAATCAAACCCGACATCCTGATTAAAGGCGGCGACTGGCCGGTCGAAAAAATCGTCGGCGCGCAAGAAACGCTGGCGCGCGGCGGCAAAGTGTTTTCCATTCCGTTCCTGCACCAGACTTCCACCACGAAAACGCTGGAAAAAATCCGCGCAGCCGAGGGCGACAAATGACCGCACTGAAACTGCCGCACAGTCGGGTTTTGGCGGAACTTGCCGACGGTCTGCCGCAACACGTTTCCCATCTGGCGCGTATCGCAGGCGTGAAACCACACCAGCTCAACGGCTTTTGGCAACAAATGCCCGCACACATCCGCGGACTGCTGCGCCAGCACGACGGGCAATGGCGGCTCGTGCGCCCGCTTGCCTTGTTTGACGAAGAAGCGTTGCAGCGTTTGGGCGCGGAACGCGGTTTTCAGATGACCTTAAAACACGAATGCACATCCAGCAACGACGAAATCCTGAATCTGGCGCGCACTTCGCCCGAACAAGCCCATAAATCGCTCTGCGTCGCGCATCTGCAAACCAAAGGCCGCGGGCGGCAGGGACGCAAGTGGACACACCGGCTGGGCGAATGCCTGATGTTCAGCTTCGGCTGGGTATTCGACAAACCGCAGCACGAACTCGGCTCGCTCGCTCCCGCCGTCGCGCTCGCCTGCCGCCGCGCTTTAGCCGCATCGGGTTTGGACATACAAATCAAGTGGCCGAACGATTTGGTCGCCGGCAGGGACAAACTCGGCGGCATCCTGATCGAAACCGTCCGCAACGGGGGCAAAACCGCTGCCGTCATCGGCATAGGCATCAATTTCGTCCTGCCCAAAGAAGTCGAAAACGCCGCTTCCGTCCAAGCCCTCTTCCACAACGCGCAGCTTGCCCGCGGCACCGCCTCCGTACACTGCATTCCCGCTTCAACGCTGTTGGACAAATTATTGGGCGAACTCAATGCCGTGCTGACGCAATACGCGCAAGACGGGTTCGCCCCCTTTCTCGAAGAATACCAAACCGCCCACCGCGACCACGGCAAACCTGTCCTGCTCCTGCGCGACGGGCAAACCGTAAACGAAGGCACCGTACTTAACGTCGATGCGCAAGGCGCGTTGCACCTGATGACAGCCGCAGGCGAACAAACCGTCGTCAGCGGCGAAATCAGCCTGCGCCCCGACGACACGCCCCGCGCCGCCGCGCCGCGCCCGCCCGAACGCCTCCTCCTGCTCGACGGCGGCAACAGCCAGCTCAAATGGGCATGGGTGGAAAACGGCGTGTTCAACGAAGTCCCCCGCGCGCCCTACCGCGATTTGAGCAGGCTCGGCGAAGAATGGGCAGCGCGTTCAGACGACCGCACCCGTATCGTCGGTTGCGCCGTGTGCGGCGACCTCAAAAAAGCCCTGGTCGAAGCCCACCTGACCGCGCCCGTCCGCTGGCTGCCCTCCATGCCGCAGGCGCTCGGCATCCGCAACCACTACCGCAACCCCGCCGAACACGGCTCCGACCGCTGGTTCAACGCCTTGGGCAGCCGCCGTTTCAGCCAAAACGCCTGTGTCGTCGTCAGTTGCGGCACCGCCGTAACCACCGACGCGCTCACCGAAGACAACCATTATCTCGGCGGCACCATCATGCCTGGCTTCCACCTCATGAAAGAAGCCCTCGCCGCCAAAACCGCCAACCTCGACCGCCCCGCCGGCAAAGTGTACCCCTTCCCCACCACTACGCCCAACGCCATCACCAGCGGCATGATGGATGCCGTTTGCGGCGCCGTCATCATGATGCACGGGCGGCTGCAACAAAAAACGGGCGAAGGCAAACCCGTTGACGTCATCATCACCGGCGGCGGCGCAAGCAAAGTCGTCAACGCCCTGCCCAAGCAGTTTGTTTTGGACAATACAGTAAAAATTGTAGATAATCTCGTCATTTACGGCTTATTGAACTGGATCGCGCAAGAGCAGGAACAGCCTGATAAATTGCCCGAATAAGCAGCCATACCGTAGCGCAGATTCAAAAAGGTCGTCTGAAACGCAACACCGCTTTTCAGACGACCTTCAGACGCAGCAAACTTCAGCGGGTTGGCTTTGATGCCGATCCGCCACAACCAATAACAACACAAAACCGCCCGCACACCGCAACGGCAACCGAACACAAAAAAGGAAAACAACTCATGAAATGGCTTTTCGCCGCCCTCGTGGCACTCAACATCATCGTCTTCGGCGGCATGATTACGCACCGCCTCAACAACGCCAAATCCCCCAACGCCGCGCCCGTAGAAGGCGGCGCCCACGAACTCGCCCAACCCGAATCCCTGCGCCCGCAGCAAGCTCCCGCGCCTGCCGACAACGCGCAACCCGACTGGCTGCAAACCGACGAAACACAAGCCGACCTGCCCGAACCCGAATCCGAAGAAGCCATAGCCGAACGCAAGAAAAAAGAAGAAGAGGAACAGGCGCGCCGCGAAAAAGAAAAAAAAGAACGTGAAGAAAAAGCCCGCCGCGAAAAAGAAAAAGCCGCCGCCGAAAACACCAATCCGGCTGCTGCCGCCAACGAAAATCCCGCCGCCAAAAACGCATCCGCCGCCCGCCAATGTACGTCTAACGCCAGCGTTACCCTGGACGAAGACGACTACCACCGCATCAAAGGCCTGCTGACCCGTTGGCCGCACGCCGCCAGCCGCACCGTAGAAAAACGCGGCGCATCGAAAGACCACGCCGCCAAAACCTTCCGCGTCGTGCTGCCTGCCGACAGCGAAGCCATGAACCGCCTCGAAGCCCTCGGCAACAAAGGCTTCAACGGCACGCTCCACAACGGCGAAATCAGCCTCGGCGTCATGAAAAGCCGCTCCTCCGCCCAAGTCCTCATCTCGCGCCTGTCCGCAGCAGGTTTCGGCGGCGCACGCATCGTCGAACAAGACGACAAAGGCAACGCCGCCGACAGCACCCTCAGCGTCTCCCGCATGACCGTCATCTTCATGTCGGTCGATGAAAAAGACGCACAAGAAATCCGCAACATCGTCGGACGCTACGGCAACCTGAACATGAAAATCTGCAAATAAAACCCAAAGGTCGTCTGAACGTTTTCAGACGACCTTTTTACAGAAATATAGCCCATTCAAACCGTGAAAGTTCCTGCCTTCCTTCCTGTTTGGGTGGAAAAGGAGGTAAGGGTATTTTCTAAATCAATCCATTTCGGGCGTGAAAGCTTTGCCGAATGCCTGAAACCGTCAATCCTCAGGAGTCCGTATTTATGAAACCCTTAATCTTCTTGCTTCCCGCCGTGTTATCCCTGCATGCTGCCGCACAGAACTACGTCATTGCTGACGACCGGCTCAGTAGCGGGGTGTTGACGCTTGAGGGCAGCAGTTTTTCCGTCAGTACCGTCAATCCAAACGGCAATGTGTGCGATTACGAAGGCATCGTTCGCAACCGTATTGCCAGTGACGGGGAGGGCTGTGTCGTGCATTTCAGTTTCAAGCGCGACAGCGTGCGTTTGGACATCCCTGAATCCGCCCGAGAAGCCTGTCAAAGCTATTGCGGGCATAACGCTTTTTTCGACAGGGTTTATTATAAAATGCCGACGGCCTGCGCCCCGAAATATGCAGAGGCGGCGGAGCGGCGTTTCCAAGCCGCCTATCGGGACAAACGTTTCCGAGAGGCGGCAAACCTCAAACGGCAATATCTAAACCAGTGTGGCAGATTCCTCTATCTGACCGATTGGATGCGGGTTTTGAATGACTTGGCAGTCAGCTTTAAAAATGCCGGAGATAAAGCGACCTGCCGCAAAACGCTTGCCCCATTGTCCGAATGGCTGCGGGATTATCGGCCAAATTACATCAACGAAACAGATTACAAACGCGAAGCGTCTGCGGCAAGGTTTAACTTGAAACAGTGCGAAGCGGAATAAAACGAAATTCGCCCAGTATTTTCATATGATGGCCGATATGGTTATCTGTGGTATAAAAAGCCATAATATTTCTTAAATACTAAAAAATAGATATTTTCTTCTAAAAAATCCAATTTAAAATTATATTGTTTTAATAAAAATCTATTGCTACATTCATAAAAAATCACGGGGTCGTCTGAAAAGCGGTTTTTCAGACGACCCCGTGTGCTAAACTTCGTTAAATACACACAAAACAGGCAAAGCAATATGTTTACATTCAAATCACTGCTCGATATGCCGCGCGGAGAAGCTCTTGCCGTCGTCGTGGCGTTAATCGGGGCGATGGGTTACACCATCATTTCGCTGGGCTGGCTGCCCCATATGTCCATCATTGCCGCCATTACCGTCCTTATCCTCTACGGTCTCGCGCGCGGGTTGAAATATAACGACATGCAAAAAGGCATGGTCGGCGCGGTGGGGCAGGGCATGGGCGCGATTTACCTGTTTTTCTTCATCGGGCTGATGGTCAGCGCGCTGATGATGAGCGGCGCGATTCCGACGCTGATGTATTACGGTTTCGGGCTGATTTCCCCCACTTATTTCTATTTCTCCGCCTTTGCGCTCTGTTCCGTCATCGGCGTATCCATCGGCAGCAGTTTGACCACTTGCGCCACCGTCGGCGTTGCCTTTATGGGCATGGCGGCGGCGTTTCATGCCGATTTGGCGATGACGGCGGGTGCGATTGTTTCCGGCGCGTTCTTCGGCGACAAAATGTCCCCGCTCTCCGATACCACGGGCATTTCCGCCTCCATCGTCGGCATTGATTTGTTCGAACACATCAAAAACATGATGTACACCACCATTCCTGCGTGGCTCATCAGCGCGGCATTGATGCTGTGGCTCTTGCCCAATGTTGCCGCCCACGATTTGAACAGCGTCGAATCCTTCCGCAGCCAGCTCGAAGCGACGGGCTTGGTGCACGGCTATTCGCTGATTCCGTTTGCGCTGTTGGTCGTGCTGGCACTGTTGCGCATTAACGCCGTCGTCGCCATGCTCTTCACCATTATCGCCGCACTTGCGGTAACTTATTTCCACAGCACGCCCGACTTGAACCAGCTCGGCGCATGGTTTTACGGCGGCTACAAACTCGAAGGCGAAGCGTTCCAAGACATCGCCAAACTTATTTCGCGCGGCGGTTTGGAAAGCATGTTCTTCACGCAAACCATCGTGATTCTCGGCATGAGTTTGGGCGGTTTGCTGTTCACGCTCGGCGTGATTCCGTCGCTGCTGGACGCCATCCGCGCGTTCCTGACCACCGCCGGACGCGCCACCTTCAGCGTTGCCGCTACGTCGGTTGGCGTCAATTTCCTTATCGGCGAACAATATTTGAGTATTTTGCTTTCCGGCGAAACCTTCAAACCTGTGTACGACAAGCTAGGTCTGCATTCGCGCAACCTTTCGCGCACGCTTGAGGATGCGGGTACCGTCATCAACCCTCTCGTTCCGTGGAGCGTCTGCGGCGTATTTATCAGCCACGCACTTGGCGTACCCGTTTGGGAATACCTGCCTTATGCCTTCTTCTGCTATCTGAGCCTGATTTTGACGCTGCTGTTCGGCTGGACGGGTCTGACGTTGAGCAAGAAAGAAACTGCGTAAAGCAGGGGATACAAAGGTCGTCTAAAAACCTTCAGCATAGGTTTTCAGACGACCTTTTTTATGGAAATGCTTTGACGGAATAAATGACGGCTTATTTAGGATTTTTCTCGATCAGGGCGACGAGTTGGTCGATGTAGCCTTGGACGAAGCTGCGTGCCGATTCGATGAGTTTGCCGTTATCGTCAAACAGGGTGGGGGAGTTGCCGAGGAAGACTTCGGGCTGTCCGGTCAGCGGCATATTGAAGTAGGACAAGGCAAGGCGCAGATTTTTTTGCGAGCTGTAACCGCCCATTTTGCCGACGGAATGGCTGATAATGCCTGCGGGCGTGTTTTTCCATGCGACGTCGGCGTTGGGTTTGGAGCCGATGTCTACCGCGTTTTTCAGGCAGGCGGGGACAGTGCGGTTGTTTTCGGAGGTAACGAACAATACGCCGTCGGAGGCTTTGATGGTTTCGCGGAAGGCGGTATAGCTTTCGGGCGTGGGGAAATCGGTTTCGGCGGGGTCGTCATAGTCGAAATTGTAGAGCGGCAAGCCGCCGATTTCGACGATTTGGGCTTCGTAGCCTTCGGGGAACATGGGGATGACGTTTTGCGCCACTTTGCGTGCGAACGAGCCTTTACGCAGGCTGCCTACTAAAATGCTGACTTTTTTTGCCATGAATTTTCTCCTGATTGTGTAAAAATAAAAACGATTCGTAAATTCATTTTAAAATGGGTGCGGATAACGGTCAAGATTAGGGCATCGCGTTAAGGCGGCTTTATCTACGGGCAGGTCGTACACGCTAAGATTTCGTTTCTTTATGGTTGTTATGGGAATTCTGATGAAAATTCAGATAGTTGAAAGCATATTGGTAGGCGGAAAGTCTTGTTTTCTTCGGATTCACTGTATTGCTTGGACAACAGTTTTAATTAGATATATAACTTTAGTAATTGTTTTATTGCGTGCAAATTGAAACTTACGCATAATGTAAAAAATATGCAATATGGGATGGATTCTTTTGGTTTGAGAGGCATCTCACATCGAGCATCAATAAAGAAAAAGAGGGAAAAATCATGTCATTGGCCTGGTGGAAACGCGAATTGTTCGGCGGTTGGACGCATTTCGAAGCGGTTTGGCTGCTGATGTTTTTGGGAATACAGGCGGTCGTGTTCGTCTTCAATCCCGACTCATGGCTGGCGAGCATTGCGGCGGTAACGGGCATTTTGTGCGTCGTCTTCGTCGGTAAGGGCAAAATCAGCAATTATTTGTTCGGGCTGATTTCCGTATCGCTGTATGCTTATGTTTCTTATACGTTTAAGCTCTACGGCGAGATGATGCTGAATTTATTGGTGTATGTGCCTGTCCAGTTTGTCGGTTTCGCTATGTGGCGCAAACATATGGCTTTGGGCGAAATGGCGGAAACCGAGGAAGTGAAGGCGAAGGCGTTGACGGTCAGACAGTGGCTGCTGGTGGTTGCCGCATCTGTCGTCGGAACGTCGGTCTACATCGAATGGCTGCACCACTTAGGCAGCGCGTTGCCGACCCTCGACGGCGTAACGGTCGTCGTGTCGATTGTGGCTCAGGTTTTGATGATTCTGCGCTACCGCGAGCAATGGGCATTGTGGATTGTGGTCAATATCCTGACGATTTCGCTGTGGACAGCGGCATGGTTGAAAAACGGAGAAACGAGCCTGCCGCTTTTGCTGATGTACGTCATGTATTTGTGCAATTCGGTTTACGGCTATATCAACTGGACGAAGCTGGTAAAACGGTACTCAGAACAATAAGTATCAAATTGCAAAGGTCGTCTGAAAATCCGGTATCGGGTTTCAGACGACCTTTTGCATATTCATACTAAAATCCATATTCCTAAAATATTTCAATATGTTGATATTAAAGCTTCCGATATTGACTCAGACAATACCGCTCACGAATACCACGCCGACAATCCTGACTTTCCTTCTCAGCCATTGTGGCGACACTGTTTATCGGCGCGTTTTCGTCATACTCCGGCTTAACCCGAATATCTTGCATTTTGCTTTCAATCCAAAACACAGCATTCTGTCGCGTTACAAACTTTCATAAATGCTTAGACAGGCATCATGTCTGTCTGAATCATCCTTCAAGCTAAGGAAAAATTTAGCTGACTAAATAAAATCTTACAACTATAATAAAAAAACTTAACTTTCTCTAATAACAGATAAGCTATGGATTATCAAAAAATCAGCCGCAAACTCGAAATTTTAGCCGATGCCGCCAAATATGATGTTTCCTGCTCGTCGAGCGGAGGTAAGCGCGGCAACGACGGGCAAGGCTTGGGCAACTCTTCGCGCGCGGGCATCTGCCATAGTTTCACCGAAGACGGCCGCTGCGTATCGCTGCTGAAAATCCTGCTGACCAATCATTGCATTTACGACTGCGCCTATTGCACTTCCCGCCGCAGCAACGACATCCCGCGCGCGGCGTTTACGGTTGATGAAGTGGTGGATTTGACCATGAGCTTTTACCGCCGCAACTATATCGAAGGGCTGTTTTTGAGTTCCGGCATCTTCAAAAACGCCGATTACACCATGGAGCGCTTGGTGCGGATTGCCAAAAAACTGCGCGAAGAACATCGATTTAACGGCTACATCCACCTCAAAACCATTCCCAAAGCGTCTGCTGAAATCCTGCACGAAGCCGGGCTGTATGCCGACCGCCTCAGTGTCAACATGGAAATCCCCACAGTTTCCGGCCTCAAGCTGCTTGCGCCCGAAAAAAACCACAGCGATATGACGCAACCTATGGCGTTTGTCCGCAACGAAATCGTTTCCTTTGCCGACAGCCGCAAAACCATCAAATCCACGCCCAAGTTCGTCCCTGCCGGACAAAGCACGCAGTTTATTATCGGCGCGGCAGGCGAAACCGACCGTCAAATCATTCGCGCCGCCGGCGGGTTTTACCGCCATTACGGCCTCAAACGCGTGTATTACTCGGGCTATGTACCGGTATTGGAAGACAAACGCCTGCCGCCTTTATCGACGCAAGTGCCGCTGCGGCGCGAAAACCGGCTCTATCAGGCAGATTGGCTGATGCGTTTTTACGGCTTTTCCGATCATGAAATCTTAGACGAACAGCAACCTTTCCTCGACTTGGATTTCGACCCCAAGCTCGCTTGGGCGCTGCGCCACCGCGAATGGTTTCCCGTGCCGCTGCAACACGCGCCGCTTGAAATGATTTTGCGCGTGCCCGGTATCGGCGTGAAGTCCGCCCGCAAAATCGTGCAGGTCCGCCGCTTCCGCATGATTACCATGGCACACCTGCGCAAAATGGGCGTGGCATTAAACCGCGCGCGCTATTTCATCACCCTGCCCGAACCCAACCGCTACGCCGACCTAATCGACAGCCCGCAACTGCGCGGCCTGCTTTTACAAAACACACGCTCCAAATTCAGCCAAAGCGATGCCGTGCAAAGCGATTTGTTCGGCTGATAACGAAAAGGTCCACATTATGCAAATCACTTTGCACTATGACGGCAGCTTCGACGGACTGCTGAGCACCGTGTTTCATGTTTACGCCTGCAAATACGCTCCTGAAAACGTGCATATTACCCATGATGCGCAGGATACGGATTTATTCAGCCGCAGCGAAACCGTTACCACCTCCCCCGAACGCGCCCAGCGCGTTTTCAAACGGCTCGAACAGCAAATCGGACGCAGCGGCATGGTCAAACTGCTGTATGGCTTTTTAATCGCCCTACCTGAGATGCCCGATACTTTTCTGCGCATCGTCAGCCTGATGCTTGCCCGCCCGATGCGCAAAGACGTGCTCTGCGATTACGGTCTTTACGATGTGATGCAATGGGCGCAATGGGTCAAAACCGTCGGACATGAAAAACACCGGATGGAAGCGTTTGTCCGTTTTGAAGAGCTGTCAGATGGTCTGTATCTCGCGCGTATCGAACCTCAATACGATGTGTTGCCCTTGATTACACGCCATTTCCGCAGCCGTTATCCGCAACAGCAATGGGCGATATTCGATATGCAGCGCCATTACGGCATCTTAAGCGCCCCAGACGGTCTGCACGCAATCAATGGGCTTGAAGCCCACCGCATCCAAACATCGTACGCCCCTGACGAACGCAGTTACCAAGCCTTGTGGCAGGACTATTTCAACAGCACCAATATTCCGTCACGATGCAATCCTAGGTTGCACCGCCAACAAATGCCGCAACGCTATTGGAAATACCTTACTGAAAAACAACCTGCTGTTTTAAAATAAAAAATGCCTGTCGAAAACAGGTTCGGACAGGTTTTATAGCGAATAAACTTATTACTTATCTTGAGGTTGCTATTTCTCAGCAGGAGGCCTACTGCCCTGAATAACTACTCCTACGCATCGCAGGTATGCCCAATAATTTTATTGTCGCGTTGTAGTTTCAAATGACCTCGGTGCATTAAATGTTCGGGGTGGGAATTTAGGTGAATTTTGTAGAGATCTCAATAAGTATCAAGCTTCAAAGGTCGTCTGAAAATCCGGTATAGGGTTTCAGACGACCTTTTGTATATCCATGTTAAAATCCGCATTCTTCAAATATTTCAATATGATGCTATGCATACTTCCGATATTGACACAGACGATACGGCTCACGAATACCACGCCGACAATCCCAATTTCCCTTCTAAAACCATTGTGGCGACGCTGTTTATCGGTGCGTTTTTCGGTTATCTCAACGACACGCTTTTAAATGTTGCGCTCACGCCGATTATGAAGGATTTCAGTGTCGACAAGACCACCGTCCAATGGCTGACGACGGGCTTTTTGCTGGTAATGGGCGCGTTCACGCCGATTACGGCAGGCGTGATCCAATGGTTTGAAACGCGCAAGATGGTGTTGTTTACGCAGGCAACTTTTTTGGCGGGTTCGCTGATTTGCGCGTTTGCGCCGACCTTCGGGATTCTGGTCGTGGGGCGGATGGTACAGGCGGTGTCTGCCGCGTTTTTCGTGCCGCTCCTGTTTAACGGCATTTTGTCGATTTACCCGCCGAACAAACGCGGGACGGCGATGGGCGTGATTACCATGATGTTCACCGCCGCGCCCGCGATAGGGCCGACGCTGTCGGGCATCATCATCGACCACACGCATTGGCGCGTGCTGTTCGGCTTTACCGCGCCGTTTATGCTGGCGGCGATGGTGTTAGTGGGCAAGTATCTGACGGTCAATTTGAGCAACATCAGCCGTCCGAAAATTGATATTTTGTCGGCTGTCCTGTCGATTGCGGGCTTCGGCGGGCTGGTGTATGCGAGCAGTAATTTCGCCCGTCTGCCGCTGGCGGAATTTATCCTGCTGTTTGCCGCTTCCGTCGCGCTGGTGGGCTGGTTTGCATACCGCCAGTCCCGCTTGGCGACGCCGCTGCTGAACCTTCGGGCGTTTGAATATAAGCAGTTCCGCCACTGCGTCGTGATTCTGGCGGGCGCGGTGTTCCTGTTTTTGGGTTTGGAACTGATGATGCCGATGTACACGCAGCAGGTGCTGATGCTGACGGGTACGGCGACGGGGCTGATTCTGATGCCGGCAAGCATCGCCCAGGCGGTTGCCGCGCCTTTGTTCGGCAAACTGCTGGACAAGAAAGGCGGACGGTTTGTCGTGTTGCCCGCCACGGTGATGCTGACGGTGTCGCTGGCGGTGTTGTGGCTGTTTTTGCGGATTGACACGCAAGTCATGATGCTGACCGCCATGTTCACACTGATGGCGGTGTCCGTCTCCGCCTGCGTAACGGGCGAAACCCACGGCTTGAACGTGCTGCCGAAAAAACTCAACCCCCACGGCGCGGCGATTCTGACCACCATCAACCCGATTGCCGGCGCGGTCGGCGCGGCATTTTTCATCGGCGCAACCAATATCGGCGAGAAACTGTCCTCCGCCGCCTCGCCGCAACAAGCCATGTTCGACGGTATTCATCTAGCGATGGGCAGCGCGCTTGTGTTGGGCGCAGTGATGGTATTTTTTGCCATGCGCCTGAAACGGCATCAGACAGCGTCGTAACGCGTACAGGGAATGTGTGAAAAGGTCGTCTGAAATCATAGGGTTACGATTTTCAGACGACCTTTTTATATCCAAAACTACACGATACTACATTTTAAAATTGGATTATTTTTTATTGGTAAATCATAATGTTATTTAAATTTTGGTCGTCTGAAAAGGGCGTGGGTGCAAAATTGGGTAGTTTGGGCGGTTTGGATGCTGTTTTTGCGGTTAAACAAAAATTCCTGAAAAATGAATTAATTATATTTGATTTTAAGAAGTATTGTTTAAAATCGTTCTGATTGGTTGGAGGTGATGCAGGCTTTGTCAGGCAAGGATTTGGGTTGTTTTAAGGTGGTGGTTTGGGTTTTGTTTCTGAAGTATTGTTCATTAATGATTGAATTTTTTAAAAATATTTTAGAAAAAGTGTTTGACAGCCTGAAAATTATTTTTTAAATTTGTCCATACTTATAAAAACTACATTGCACTACAAAGGAACCCTATCATGAATCTGTACCAAACTTCTCCGTCTTGTTATAGATTGTCTTCTATCTCTGCCGCATCCGTCGTCGTCTGCTTTTGGGCAGTCGCGGCGGTCTGACGGCTCTTTGCCCGAATTTGGTTTCCCGTATTTCTGCGGTCGGTTCGGGTTTTAACGTTTCTGTATCTCCCGCTGTATTTTCTTCCGAATATTAAAATAATTAAAAAATACTTAGACCTCCGCTTAAGCCGAATTGTATGTGTCGGATTTATTAACTGATTGTTTTTATTGATTTTGATTTTCAGACGACGAGATAGGTCGGTGGTTTGAAAGGTCGTCTGAAAACGGTTTTATAAACATTGTTTCTTTTTGAACGGTTCGTTTCAGGTTTCGCGGAAACTGGGCCGCTGAGTCGATACTGAAAAAATTCTAATCTACAAAGGAGAAATACTATGAGCCAACTTTCTGCCGGTGCCCGTTTCCGCCAAGCTGTGAAGGAGTCGAATCCTCTTGCCGTGGTCGGCTGTGTGAATGCTTATTTTGCGCGGCTGGCGACGCAGAGCGGGTTTAAGGCGGTGTATCTGTCGGGCGGCGGCGTGGCGGCCTGTTCGTGCGGGATTCCGGATTTGGGCATCACCACGATGGAAGATGTGCTGATTGATGCGCGGCGGATTACGGACAATGTGGATACGCCTTTGCTGGTGGACATCGATGTCGGTTGGGGCGGGGCGTTCAATATCGCGCGCACGATTCGCAACTTCGAGCGTGCGGGTGTGGCGGCGGTGCATATCGAAGATCAGGTGGCGCAGAAGCGTTGCGGGCATCGTCCGAACAAGGCCATTGTTTCTAAGGATGAAATGGTTGACCGCATTAAAGCCGCCGTGGATGCGCGCGTGGATGAGGATTTTGTGATTATGGCGCGGACGGACGCGCTGGCGGTGGAAGGTTTGGATGCCGCCATCGAGCGGGCGCAGGCTTGCGTGGAAGCGGGCGCGGACATGATTTTCCCCGAAGCGATGACCGATTTGGCGATGTACCGGCAATTTGCGGACGCGGTGAAAGTGCCCGTGTTGGCGAACATTACCGAATTCGGCGCGACGCCGCTTTATACGCAGCGCGAGCTGGCTGACAACGGCGTGTCGCTGGTGCTGTATCCGCTCTCGTCGTTCCGCGCCGCGAGCAAGGCCGCGCTGAATGTTTATGAGGCGATTATGCGCGACGGCACGCAGGCGGCGGTGATCGATATCATGCAGACCCGCGCCGAGCTTTACGAGCATTTGAATTACCACGACTTCGAACAGAAGCTGGATAAATTGTTTCAGAAGTAAAAACCGTTTTCAGATGACCCTCAACCTTGAATAGGCCGTCTGAAAACCCAAAACCCATAAAACACAAAGGAGAAATACCATGACTGCAACCACCGAAACCCCGACCTTCAAACCGAAAAAATCCGTTGCCCTCTCCGGCGTGGCGGCGGGCAATACCGCGCTGTGTACGGTCGGCCGCACCGGCAACGATTTGAGCTACCGCGGTTACGACATCCTTGATTTGGCGCAGAAATGCGAGTTTGAAGAAGTCGCCTACCTGTTGATTCACGGCCACCTGCCCAACAAATTTGAACTCGCCGCCTACAAAGCCAAGCTCAAATCCATGCGCGGCCTGCCTATCCGCGTGATTAAAGTGTTGGAAAGCCTGCCCGCGCACACGCATCCGATGGACGTCATGCGTACCGGCGTGTCCATGCTCGGCTGCGTTCATCCCGAACGCGAAAGCCATCCCGACAGCGAAGCGCGCGACATTGCGGACAAACTCATCGCCAGCCTCGGCAGCATCCTGCTCTACTGGTATCAATATTCGCACAACGGCAAACGCATCGACGTCGAAAGCAAAGAAGATACCATCGGCGGCCACTTCCTGCACCTGTTGCACGGCAAACGCCCGACCGAATCGCAGGTGAAAGCCATGCACGTTTCGCTGATTCTGTATGCGGAACACGAGTTCAACGCCTCCACCTTCACCGCCCGCGTGATTGCCGGTACGGGTTCGGATATGTATTCCTGCATCACCGGCGCCATCGGCGCGCTTAAAGGTCCGAAACACGGCGGCGCGAACGAAGTCGCCTACGACATCCAAAAACGCTACCGCAACGCCGACGAAGCCGAAGCCGACATCCGCGAACGCATCGCCCGCAAGGAAATCGTTATCGGGTTCGGCCATCCGGTTTACACCATTTCCGACCCGCGCAACGTCGTGATTAAAGAAGTGGCGCGCGGTTTGAGCCGGGAAGCGGGCGACATGCGCCTCTTCGACATCGCCGAGCGCTTGGAGAGCGTGATGTGGGAAGAGAAAAAAATGTTCCCGAACTTGGACTGGTTCTCCGCCGTGTCCTACCAAAAACTCGGCGTACCGACCGCCATGTTCACGCCGCTCTTCGTGATTTCGCGCTCCACCGGCTGGGCGGCACACGTCCTCGAACAGCGCAAAGACGGCAAAATCATCCGTCCGAGCGCGAACTACACCGGTCCTGAAGATTTGGCGTTTGTGGAGATTGAAGAACGCTGATGATTTTCAGACGACCTTGTTCGTACAAGGTCGTCTGAAAAAAGAAATTTAATGAATTTATTGGCACACTGATTATTAATGCGGAACATTTGATGGATAAGGACAAGGGGTCTTATGCGGGTATTCCTGTACAAAATACCAAAGAGTTAGTTTGGCAGAAAATACAAGAAATACCTATTTCTGAATGTGGGGAACCGTTGGTTAGTGTTGGTAATACCGGACGCATTCGTGTCAATCCTGTTTATTTTTCTCAGGGTATTGAAGGGGCGATAAATAGTGTTTTATTGCGTAGAAGTGTTGCTGATAGGCTGACTCAGGTTGTCTCTTTGCTGCCGGAAACATATGGCTTGGAAATTTTTGATGGTTGGCGTCCTGTCATAGTGCAAAGAGCATTACGAGAAAATATGAAGCAAGAAATTGAAAAACGCCATCCGGAATATGATGAAGTTCAAGTTAGAGAAGCACTGGACTGTTTTGCTGCTGATCCAGATCGGGCAGAAATGCCTCTACCCCATTTGACGGGCGGATCTGTTGATGTCGGATTGTTTGATATAAAAAGTGGCAAAAGTTTGGATATGGGAAGTGAGTTTGATGCAACTGGACATTTATCTTACAGCGATGCTTTAGAGAAAGAAGGTGAGTATTTCTCCTCTGCTCGTAATTTACGCCGGATTTTGATTCATGCGATGAAAGAGGCAGGATTTAGTAATTTGCCAACCGAATGGTGGCATTTCGATTATGGCAACCAAAATTGGGCTTATTTTACCCAACAAAGCAACGCAGTTTTTGGGGTGGTAGAAGGGCAGGATACTTAATTAAAATAAAAATTGGGAGGAAAAATGCAAACTTTAATTTCAGCAGATAATCATTTGCTGCTGTGGGCTTTTGTTATGTTGGCTGCCGCTGCGGCGATTTTTATCGAGCAAAACAGTCGATTGGCTGGGAAAGTTCCTGGTGCAGTATTAGCTTTATTGATTGCGTTGATTGCTTCTAATTTAGGTGTTATTCCCACGGATGCTCCAGTATTTGATGCTGTATGGTCTTATATTGTACCGCTTGCTATTCCGTTGTTGTTGTTTCAATTAGATCTTCATGCTCTATTTAAGGAAAGTGGGCGTATGCTGTTTATTTTCCTGATTAGTTCAATCGGGACGATCATTGGAACGCTTGTCTCATTTTCACTATTGAAAGACTATATTCCTGAGCTGGATAAAGTTGCCGGAATGATTTCAGCTTCTTATACAGGAGGCGGTGTCAATTTTGCAGCCATGTCAGCTAAGCTTAACCCTGCTAAAGATGTTATTGCAGCAACAATTGTTGCTGATAATTTGATGATGGCTTGTTACTTTTTTATTTTGATTGGTATCTCTTCCTCATATTGGGTCAGAAAAGTTTGGGGAAGTCCATATCAGGATAAATTGGAGCAGGAATATCATGATCCGAGTGTGAATAAGGCTGCCGAGTATTGGAAACCTAAATCCATTTCGCTACAGAGTATAGCCTTATCTTTGGCTGCCTCGATTTTGTTGGTCGCAGTTTCATTCTCATTATCCGGTTTTTTGCAAAATCATTTTCAAAGTATTGATGGTGTTGCATTAAAAATGCTGACAGGTTTAATTAGTGACAAATATTTGCTGTTAACGACATTTACATTGGCAGTTGTTTTATTTTTCCGTAAAGGCATTCAAAAACTAGATGGCAGTCAAGAATTAGGGACATATTGTATTTATCTGTTTTTTGTTGTGATTGGTGTTCCTGCCTCTATACCGTTGATTATTAAAACAGCACCATTACTCTTTGTTTTTACTTTGATTATTGCGGTATTGAATTTGTTGCTGACGTTAGTGTTAGGCAAGCTGTTCAAATTCAGTATTGAAGAAATTGTATTGGCTTGTAATGCCAATATTGGAGGGCCGACTACTGCAGCAGCCTTAGCCATCAGTAAAGGTTGGCGTGATTTAGTCGGTGCAATTTTGTTAATTGGTACTGTAGGCTACATTATCGGTAACTATATAGGTTCGTTTGTATATGCCCTATTGAGCTGAAGACTAATCTAACAATCCATAAACCTTTTCAGACGACCCCTTCAACAAACGTCGTCTGAAACCCCAAACCACAAGAAAAATAGATCCACAGGAGAACTGAACATGGCTGCCAACCAAAGTTACCGCAAACCGCTGCCCGGTACGGATTTGGAATACTACGACGCGCGTGCGGCGTGTGAGGATATTCAAGCCGGCTCTTACGACAAGCTGCCTTACACGAGCCGCATTTTGGCGGAGAACTTGGTCAACCGCGCGGACAAAGTCGATTTGCCGACGCTGCAAAGCTGGCTGGGCCAGCTGATAGAAGGCAAGCAGGAAATCGATTTTCCGTGGTATCCGGCGCGGGTGGTGTGCCATGATATTTTGGGGCAGACCGCGCTGGTGGATTTGGCGGGCTTGCGCGATGCGATTGCGGAGAAGGGCGGCGATCCGTCCAAAGTGAATCCTGTGGTGCAGACGCAGCTTATCGTCGACCACTCGCTGGCGGTGGAATGCGGCGGCTACGACCCCGATGCGTTCCGCAAAAACCGCGAAATTGAAGACCGGCGCAACGAAGACCGTTTCCACTTTATCAACTGGACGAAAACCGCTTTTGAAAATGTGGACGTGATTCCGGCGGGCAACGGCATCATGCACCAAATCAATTTGGAAAAAATGTCGCCCGTCGTCCAAGTCAAAAACGGCGTGGCGTTTCCCGACACCTGCGTCGGCACCGACTCGCACACGCCGCACGTTGATGCGCTGGGCGTGATTTCCGTGGGCGTGGGCGGTTTGGAAGCGGAAACCGTGATGCTGGGGCGCGCGTCCATGATGCGCCTGCCCGATATTGTCGGCGTGGAGTTGACGGGCAAACGGCAGGCGGGCATTACGGCGACGGATATTGTGTTGGCGCTGACCGAATTTCTGCGCAAAGAGCGCGTGGTCGGGGCGTTTGTCGAATTTTTCGGCGAAGGTGCAAGAAGCCTGTCCATCGGCGACCGTGCGACCATTTCCAACATGACGCCGGAGTTCGGCGCGACTGCCGCCATGTTCACCATCGACGAGCAAACCATTGATTATTTGAAACTGACCGGACGCGACGATTCGCAGGTGAAATTGGTGGAAACCTACGCCAAAACCGCAGGGCTGTGGGCGGACGACCTGAAAACCGCCGTTTATCCGCGCGTGTTGAAGTTTGATTTGAGCAGCGTAACGCGCAACATGGCAGGCCCGAGCAACCCGCACGCGCGTTTTGCCACCGTCGATTTGGCGGCGAAAGGGCTGGCGAAGCCTTACGAAGAGCCTTCAGACGGCCTCATGCCCGACGGCGCGGTCATCATCGCCGCGATTACCAGTTGCACCAACACTTCCAACCCGCGCAACGTCGTTGCCGCCGCGCTCTTGGCGCGCAACGCCAACCGCTTCGGGCTGAAACGCAAACCGTGGGTCAAAACCTCGTTCGCCCCCGGCTCGAAAGTGGCGGAAATCTATTTGAAAGAAGCAGGTCTGTTGTCCGAAATGGAAAAACTCGGCTTCGGCATCGTCGCTTTCGCCTGCACCACCTGCAACGGCATGAGCGGTGCGCTCGACCCGAAAATCCAGCAGGAAATCATAGACCGCGATTTGTACGCCACCGCCGTACTGTCGGGCAACCGCAACTTCGACGGCCGCATCCACCCGTATGCGAAACAGGCTTTCCTCGCTTCGCCCCCGCTGGTGGTGGCCTACGCCGTCGCAGGCAGCATCCGTTTCGATATTGAAAACGACGTACTAGGCGTTTCAGACGACGGCAAGGAAATCCGCCTGAAAGACATTTGGCCGACCGACGAAGAAATCGATTCCGTCGTTGCCGAATATGTGAAACCGCAGCAGTTCCGCGACGTGTATGTACCGATGTTCGACACTGGCAAGGCGCAAAAAGCCCCGAGTCCGCTGTACGACTGGCGCCCGATGTCCACCTACATCCGCCGTCCGCCCTATTGGGAAGGCGCACTGGCGGGCGAACGCAGCCTGACGGGAATGCGCCCCTTGGCGATTCTGCCCGACAACATCACCACCGACCACATTTCGCCGTCCAACGCGATTCTGGCGGCGAGTGCGGCGGGCGAATATCTGGCGAAAATGGGTTTGCCCGAAGAAGACTTCAATTCCTACGCCACCCACCGCGGCGACCACCTCACCGCCCAACGCGCCACCTTCGCCAATCCCAAATTGTTTAACGAAATGGTGAAAAACGAAGACGGCAGCGTGCGCCAAGGCTCGCTCGCCCGCGTCGAACCCGAAGGCGAAACCATGCGCATGTGGGAAGCCATCGAAACCTATATGAACCGAAAACAGCCGCTCATCATCATCGCCGGCGCGGACTACGGACAAGGCTCCAGCCGCGACTGGGCGGCGAAGGGCGTGCGGCTGGCGGGTGTGGAAGCCATCGCCGCCGAAGGTTTCGAGCGCATCCACCGCACCAACCTCATCGGCATGGGCGTCTTGCCGCTGCAATTCAAATCCGGCACCAACCGCCACACCCTGCAACTCGACGGCACGGAAACCTACGACGTGGTCGGCGAACGCAAACCACGCGGCGACCTGACACTCGTTATCCACCGCAAAAACGGCGAAACCGTCGAAGTCCCCGTTACCTGCCGCCTCGATACCGCAGAGGAAGTGCTGGTGTACGAAGCCGGCGGCGTGCTGCAACGGTTTGCACAGGATTTTTTGGAAGGGAATGCGGCTTAGAGGTCGTCTGAAAACCCAAATCAGAAACAAGGAGAAACAGAATGCCGCAAATCAAAATCCCCGCCGTTTACTACCGAGGCGGTACATCAAAAGGCGTGTTTTTCAAACGTTCCGACCTGCCCGAGGCGGCACGGGAAGCGGGCAGCGCACGCGACAAAATCCTGTTGCGCGTACTCGGCAGCCCCGACCCCTACGGCAAGCAGATAGACGGTTTGGGCAACGCCAGTTCGTCCACCAGCAAGGCGGTGATTTTGGACAAGTCCGAACGCGCCGACCACGATGTCGATTACCTTTTCGGACAAGTTTCCATCGACAAGCCTTTCGTCGATTGGAGCGGCAACTGCGGCAACCTCACCGCCGCCGTGGGCGCGTTCGCCATCGAGCAAGGCTTGGTCGATAAAGGCAAAATCCCTTCAGACGGCATCTGCACGGTCAAAATCTGGCAGAAAAACATCGGCAAAACCATCATCGCCCATGTTCCGATGCAAAACGGCGAAGTCTTGGAAACGGGCGATTTCGAGCTGGACGGCGTTACCTTTCCCGCCGCCGAAGTGCAAATTGAATTCCTCGATCCCGCCGACGGCGAAGGCAGTATGTTCCCGACCGGCAATCTGGTGGACGAGCTGGACGTTCCGGACATAGGTCGTCTGAAAGCCACGCTCATCAACGCGGGTATTCCGACCGTTTTCCTGAACGCCGCCGACTTGGGCTACACGGGCAAAGAGTTGCAGGACGACATCAACAATGATGCCGCTGCGCTGGAAAAATTTGAAAAAATCCGCGCTTACGGTGCGCTGAAAATGGGCTTGATTAACGACGTGTCCGAAGCCGCCGCCCGCGCGCACACGCCGAAAGTCGCCTTCGTCGCCCCCGCCGCCGATTACACCGCCTCCAGCGGCAAAACCGTGAACGCCGCCGACATCGATTTGCTGGTACGCGCCCTGAGCATGGGCAAACTGCACCACGCCATGATGGGAACGGCTTCGGTCGCCATCGCCGCCGCCGCCGCCGTCCCCGGCACGCTGGTCAACCTCGCCGCAGGCGGCGGAACGCGCAACGAAGTGCGCTTCGGCCATCCTTCCGGCACATTGCGCGTCGGTGCGGCGGCAGAGCGTTCGGACGGCATCTGGGCAGTGAAAAAAGCCGTCATGAGCCGCAGCGCGCGCGTGATTATGGAAGGGCGGGTGCGCGTTCCCGAGGATTGTTTTTGAAATCATGTAGGACGGACATCACTGTCCACTGTTTCAGACGACATTTGATAAAGGATTGCAATAAAGCCGAATAGCCTAACCGCCGTCATTCCCGCGCAGGCGGGAATCCACAGTCGATATTCTGTTTCCTAATTTTTATCAGAGCTTGCTTGTGAGCAAATATGGATTTCCGCCAGCGCGGGAATGACGATAGAAAATGCGGCATACGCTTTGCCCAAAGAGGTCGTCTGAAACACACCCCGCCAAACCCTCATCCTTTTTCAGACGACCCCACACTCAAAAAAACAACCACAAACTACAAGGAGAATCATCATGTCCGACCAACTCATCCTCGTTCTGAACTGCGGCAGTTCATCGCTCAAAGGTGCCGTTATCGACCGCAAAAACGGCAGCGTCGTCCTAAGTTGCCTCGGCGAACGTTTGGGTACGCCCGAAGCCGTCATCACCTTCAACAAAGACGGCAACAAACGCCAAGCTCCCCTGACCGGCCGCAACTGCCACGCCGGTGCAGTGGGTATGTTGTTGAACGAATTGGAAAAACACGGCCTGCACGACCGCATCAAAGCCATCGGCCACCGCATCGCCCACGGCGGCGAAAAATATCACGAGTCCGTCCTCATCGACCAAGACGTCCTCGACGAACTGAAAGCCTGCATCCCGCTCGCCCCGCTGCACAACCCCGCCAACATCAGCGGCATCCTCGCCGCGCAGGAACACTTCCCCGGCTTGCCCAACGTCGGCGTGATGGACACCTCGTTCCACCAAACCATGCCCGAACGCGCCTACACCTACGCCGTGCCGCGCGAATTGCGCAAAAAACACGCCTTCCGCCGCTACGGCTTCCACGGCACCAGCATGCGCTATGTCGCTCCCGAAGCCGCGCGGATTTTGGGCAAACCGCTGGAAGACCTGCGCATGATTGTCGCCCACCTCGGCAACGGCGCATCCATCACCGCCATCCGAAACGGCAAATCCGTCGATACCAGCATGGGCTTCACACCTATCGAAGGTCTCGTCATGGGCACCCGCTGCGGCGACATCGACCCCGGCGTGTACAGCTACCTGACCGCCCACGCCGGCATGAACATCGAGCAAGTCGATGAAATGCTGAACAAAAAATCAGGATTGCTCGGCATCTCCGAACTCTCTAACGACTGCCGTACCCTCGAAATCGCCGCCGACGAAGGCCACGAAGGCGCACGCCTCGCCCTCGAAGTCATGACCTACCGCCTCGCCAAATACATCGCCTCAATGTCGGTTGCCTGCGGCGGCATAGACGCCCTTGTCTTCACCGGCGGCATCGGCGAAAACTCCCGCAACATTCGCGCCAAAACCGTCGCCTACCTCGACTATTTGGGTCTGCACATCGACACCAAAGCCAATATGGAAAAACGCTACGGCAACTCAGGCATCATCAGCCCGACAGGTTCCAATCCCGCCGTTTTGGTCGTACCGACTAACGAAGAACTGATGATCGCACTCGACACCGCCGAACTGGCAGGCTTTTTGCAAGAAGCAGGCTGAGGTTGAGGCAATACGTTGTTGAAATAACAATGAAATAGAAAAGAGGTCGTCTGAAAGATAGGTTTCAGACGACCTCTTTGTTTGGAAAGACGATCTTATGCTTTTCTTTGTTATTTGGAAGAGAACTAAGAGGGTAGGGGATGTTTTTCAGCTTAAAAGCAAGGTTATGAAACAGATACTTTCCCGACTCAGGAAAAAGTTAAATTTTAGGAATAAATGTTTATTATGTTAATTTGAAATATTGAAATAGTTTCACGAGAAATTAAAAGAGGTAAGTAAGCAACAATGAAACGTAATTCAGAATGGGATTAAAATACCTGTAAATTATTCTTTAATAATCATTCTATTGAGTAAATAAAAATGACAATAAATTATTAAAGGGATGGTTTGTCATATTTCATTTAAAATAGTTACTTGATTGAGTAATGGTGCGGATATAGAATGCCCGTTTCCCTATATCTTATTTGACGTTTAAATTAAATCAATAAGATATTATTATTTAATAAACATAAAATAATATTCGATATTAGGTTTTTTGCGAATCCTTAGATTGATCTTGTTTTTGAAATCAAGGTAAATCGGAGCGGCTACGGATTTATCCAAGATTCGGATGTTAGTTTTGTAGAAAGCCTATTAGTTTAATACTCGGGTAAATTAAATCATGGAAACAAAGTCAGCAAACGGCGGGCAAACTCCCAGCACATCGGGCAAACCGGTCAAAATGCCGAACAGGCGCAAGCGGAATATGGCAGTGGTTACGCTGCTATTTGTTTTGGCGGCTATTGGCGTGGCTTTTGCTTATGTTTTGTTTTGGCAGCACGAAGAAACAACTGAAGACGCATATGTTGCGGGATATTTGGTTCAGATTACGCCGCAAGTGGGCGGGACAGTGCGCAAAGTCATGTTTGACGACACGGATGTTGTGAAAAAAGGCGATGTTTTGGTTACTCTGGACGACAGTGATTTCCAACTGGCGTATGACAGGGCGCAAAACGAGCTGATTCAGGCAATCCGTCAAAACAAGCAGCAGACGGCAGTCAATTCCCAGGCGAAAGCGCAAGTGTTGCTGCGTAAAGCCGATTTGGCACGCGCTCAGGCAGATTTGCGACGCCGGGAGGCCCTATCCGGTACGGATGCCATTTCCGGTGAGGAGTTAAGTCATGCTCGGGCGGCGGTCGTTCAGGCGCAAGCAGCATTGAAAGCAGTGGAAGCGGAAGAGGCTTCGGCTCAGGCTGCGTTGGGTAACAATATTCCAGTGCGCGAGCAACCTGCCGTTCAGACCGCAGTGAGCAAGATTAAAGATGCCTGGCTGAATTTGCAGCGTACACAAATCCGCGCGCCTATGGGCGGGCAGATTGCAAAACGCAATGTCCAAGTCGGACAGAGAATTTCGCAAGGCGCGGCGTTGATGGCAGTTGTTCCCCTGACGGATTTGTGGGTGGATGCCAATTTTAAAGAATCGCAATTACGAAAAATGAAAATCGGACAGCCTGTGGAAATGACTGCCGATTTGTACGGCAAAAAAGTGGTTTACCACGGTAAAGTCATGGGCTTGTCCGCAGGGACGGGCAGCGCGTTTTCGCTTTTGCCACCGCAAAACGCAACGGGCAACTGGATTAAAGTTGTTCAACGCGTACCGGTCAGAATCAGCCTGGATCCTAACGAATTGAAAGCAAACCCCTTGCGCGTCGGTTTGTCCATGACAGTCAAAGTCGATATTGCAGAAGCGGGTTCGGGTAAGCCGATGACGGCGGCTGCCGTGAAAAATTCGGCAGCTCCGGAAACGGACAGCGTAGATTGGGCGGCGGCTAATGCATTAATCGATAAGATTTTTGAAAAATACGCCAAATAAACTGTTTCAGACGACCTTCGGTATCCCGACAGGTCGTCTGAAACGTTCATATCCGGCAAATTAGTGGAACAAGTAGTGTGATCAGAATGAGGGGCTTGCTCATTCTGTTTCGAGAAAAAAGTCGATACGGAAAATCCCGCCTGAGTTGAAAGCGGGAATGGCAATGTCGGCAGTGAAGGAAGATTTTGATGAATTATCCGCCGTTGACAGGCATCAGGTTGGTCTTGGTTACATTGTCGCTGAGCCTTGCCGTCTTTATGGAAGTATTGGATACGACGATTGCCAATGTTGCCGTCCCCGTTATTGCCGGTGATTTGGGTGCGGCAACGACTCAGGGAACGTGGGTGATTACATCATTTGCCGTGGCAAATGCCATTTCCGTACCGCTGACAGGATTTCTTGCGAAGCGGATGGGTGAAGTGCGGCTGTTTGTCGGATCGGTCATCGGTTTCGTGATTACATCTTGGTTGTGCGGTATTTCACCGAATTTGCAAACCTTGGTGCTCTTCCGTATTTTGCAGGGTTTTGTCGCGGGGCCGCTGATCCCTTTGTCCCAAAGCCTTTTGATGGCATCTTACCCGCCCGAGAAGCGGACTTTGGCATTGGCACTTTGGGCGATGACAGTCGTGGTCGCCCCTGTTTTAGGACCGATTTTCGGTGGCTGGATTTCGGACAACTGGCATTGGGGGTGGATATTTTTCATCAATATACCCATCGGCATTTTGTCTGCGGTAATCGCCTGGCAGCAACTGCGCGACCGTGAAACCGATACGGTTAAAACGCCTATTGATTACACTGGGCTGATTTTGATGATCGTCGGTATCGGCTCGTTGCAAATGATGTTGGATAGGGGAAAAGAGCTCGATTGGTTCGCATCGGGTGAAATTATCGTATTGGCAGTCGTTGCAACGGTATGTCTGACTTATTTCATCGTTTGGGAATTAGGTGAAAAATATCCGATTATCGATTTGTCTTTATTTAAAAACCGCAACTTTACCATCGGCGTCTTGACGACTTCGCTCGGGTTTATGGTGTATATGGGCACGTTGACGCTTTTGCCGCTGGTGTTGCAGTCCAACCTCGGTTATACCGCCACATGGGCGGGATTGGCGGCTGCCCCTATCGGATTTCTGCCGATTTTCCTATCTCCTTTGATAGGGCGGTTCGGCAATAAAATCGATATGCGCCTGTTGGTTACCGGTAGTTTTTTGATGTTTGCCTTTACTTTTCATTGGCGGACGGATTTTTATGCGGGAATGGACATGAGCAACGTTGTCTGGCCGCAGTTTTGGCAGGGTTTGGGTGTGGCCATGTTCTTCCTGCCGCTGACGACCATTACTCTGTCGCACATGAAAGGTCCGCAAATCGCATCGGCAAGCAGTTTGTCGAATTTTCTGCGTGTCTTTATGGGTGGTGTCGGTGTGTCTGTCGTCAGTACCATGTGGGAGCGGAGGGAGGCTTTACATCATACGCAACTGACTGAACATATCACGCCGTATTCTCCGGATACCGCCGAAGCAGTCCGTCAGATGGCGGAAGCGGGTTTGAACGGAGAGCAGGCAGTCGGCCTGATAAACAGTACCATTACCCAACAGGGTTTTATCGTTGGCTCGAATGAGATATTTTTGGCGGGCAGTATCTTGTTCATTATCATGATTCCCATTATTTGGCTGGCGAAGCCGCCTTTCCATCACGACGGAGGCGGAGGAGGGCATTGATGAGTGTTGCTGCGGAAGGAACTGGAATCGCTAATTCGAGGAGAAAAGGTCGTCTTAAAACGGTAACGACAGTTTCAGACGACCTTTTCATATGCAGAAGCTTTGGAAATCCGCTATAATTTCGCCTCATTCGTTTCGCGGTCAAAGCGTTTCGCGAAAACAACATTTGGAAGATTTATCCCGACAGGCGGTCGGTTTTTTGTCAAAATGCTTGAACTAACGCTGTTTTTTATGGTATAAATCGCGTTTTACTATTTTAGAAGTTTGGAGACTAACCATGGCACGAG